>JACXTT010000141.1_pt1 | contig 108946 bp, 81 predicted proteins | sample 9270951 | NCBI WGS metagenome assembly JACXTT01 (sample SAMN15532306, study PRJNA645909) | rock metagenome | isolation source: weathered quartz diorite | place: Puerto Rico | collected 2017-06-21 | reverse complement strand
TATTGGATATTTGGCCACTCTGATTCCGCAGATTGGATTCCCGCAGTCGATCAATGGCACCGCCTTCCGGTGTCTTATGCAGCACGAAGTGTTTGTTGAGCCCCAAAACCTCGTCTGGCAAATGCTGCGGAAGTTGGGTCACGAAGACCAATCCGAGCCATCGCTTGCGGCCCCTTTTTGCGATTCGCGCGACTTGCTCGAACAGCACCGGCATTTGTTTTACCCGTTCTGTGGATAGGAATTCATGAGCCTCTTCGATAATGACGACGACTGGTGTCGGCTGTTTTCCCTCCGCGGCTGCCTTGGTAAAGGCGTCCTCCTGCGCTCTCTGGATGCCACGCAATAAATCTGCAATGACGAGGTTGCGCACCTGTGGCGAGTCTGTGTCGGAAAGATCTATAACCGAAGCTTGCCCCGGTTTGATGAGGGATGGGTACTGAATCGCCGGCGCTCCTGGGTTATCGAAGATTTTCAGCCGGTGGATGCGCCAGAGACGCCCTATCAGGGCGAGCCAGCTAAGATCGTGACTGGTTTCAACCTGCGCCGTGCGCTGCTGAACCTGCTTCAGGTTGGTGCGGAATATGGAGTTGAATGGCTGAGGATCTCCATTGGCCTTGCCGACCCGGTGCCGGATAATCCCGGCGATATCAAGCAGATGCGATAATGAGAGGTTCGGATAGCCGGTCTCCAGTTCATCGAGCTCAAGCAGGGCGGTCTCCTCTTCTTTTGTTGCCGGGAAGACCTTCAGGTCGCGCAACACGGCACGGGTCGCGTCGTACGCTTTGTAAAACCGGTCTTGTTGCGCGTCGCTCAAGTCGAGGATCTCCATGACCGCGTATGGGGAAAGTTCAGAGAACCTGAGGCTAAACGGGATGATAGTGCCTTTGGGTGCCTCCCGACTCGTTTCGCGGCCGACCAGATGGTAGATGGAAAGATTCGACGTGCCCGCGGGCTTCAGGGCTCGGCGCTTCAAGGCCGCCAGCATTTGAGGGTCCTCGGTAGGCTGATCAATTTCCGTATACTCTCCCTCCACATCAAGAATAACTGTGGCAACGCCGGCTTGTTGCAGTTCGCGCACGGCGCCGGAAACCGTTGTGGACTTGCCGCCGCCGGTAGTGCCCAGAACTCCGCTGTGGCGGGGAAGGACCGACTTCTTATTGGTGGGTATCGCAACAACAATTTCTTCCTGCCCAACTACCACGCCCAAACGTACGTTGCCCCCGACTTTCAACGCATTGGCCGTTTCGGCCGGGGTAAGTGCAAAAACAGGGCTATTTGGCCGCGGGCGATAACGCGGTGGGATCACCTGGCCCTCAGCCTCTTCGCCCAGAATCTGGACCAAAGCGCGCCCGTGGTATCGCGGCAGGAAGATTTTGCCTTGGACTGTGGTCGTTACGACGATCGGCGATTCCGCACGAAGCCCATCCGGCTCTGCAAACGGGCCGGCGACTACGACCGCCAGGTAACATCGATCGATTGTTCCGTCATCCTTCAGGCTTTTGATGCGAACGAGGGCCTGCGATGGGAGCGCGCCCATTTTCTCCTTGGTCAGGAGAATTGTAACGCTGTTGTCTTCGCTGGAGGGAGAATCAAAATGTGTGAATGCTAATGCGCCCTCTGCCTCTGTGTAGGGTTTGTAGGCCCCTCCCAATTGTTCGGCGGTCTCCTCGAACTCCTGAAGGGCGTCGGCCGAAACCGGACGCGGCTTGAAGTCTGCCGTGGATTCGGCAGTTGCCGGAGCGGCAACTTGTGGTTTGATGCTCTCGTTCATTCGCTTTGTTGGTTTTGATTGATTCCCCGCCGCAGGTGGAAGTTCGACAAGATTCATCGTGGGCGCGTTTCCCGCTCTCCAAGATAGCGAAGTGGGTGTCCAGCCTGCGCGTAAGCCGCTTGGACCGTAGAGTTAAACGCCTCGGCCCCGAACGTGCTCGCGCAAACCGTATTTGCCAGATCGATGAGCATCGGGAAGCCGCGGTGCGACTGGAGTATGCTGTCGGCCATGGCAATTAAGGCAGCTTGATGAATATGGTCGGCATGGGCATAAAAGACCTGTGGTGGCACATCCTTCGAAGTCCGATAAACCCCAACCAGGATTTTGGGTGCTGTTTCCTCACAGAATTGCTTTGCACGCTCGAGGTGACTTCCTCGGAGGTGGCCCTCTTTTATAATCGGCGTCATCCGCCGTCGGGAGTCCTCAATCACGGCAAATTCAAGCGGTCGCAGGGCATTCCCGATGGTCAAGAGCACACGTTCGCCGGGGGCGCTGGGCACGTACACAAACCGCTTGTGGCTGAGAATTAGATCGCTCATCACATTGATGCCGGCGTGGAGCAAGTCCATACTGCCAGACCCGGTCAGCAACTCATAAGGCGCAGGGTTCCCGTGGCCCATGCGCCAGGGAGCTTTAGATTTGACCATCAACACCGCGCGCTCGGCGTAGGTCATGATCCCGCGGCGCCCCAGCTCAGTAAGGCGGTCTCGTTTATCGGGTTGGTCAACACCTGAACGCGCCTCCCGCTTTTCAAGGATAGAGAGGGCCTCCTGTACTGGGTCCACCCCGCGAACCCGCAAATCACGGCGATACAGCCTGTGGGTCCATGAACCTTGCTCACCGGCATAAGAAACGAGGCAGACACCGATTTGGGCTATGGACAGGGGCAGGGTGTCATGAACAGCGCAGGTGCCGTCGCAGGCTTCAACTCCACCGTTAAACAGCACGTTTACCTGGGTTGATTTTAGATCCTTCGTGCTGACCTGGAAGACGCCGGCCTGCTTTGGGGCGTGCTGGCGCGAGAGTATTTGGGGAAAAACAAGTTCACGAACCTTCCTGCGGATCGCGTCCTCCTGCTCTAGCGCTTCGGTAACCTCACGGTCCAAGCGCTCGAATTTCTTGGCCAAATCCTCGCCGCGATCCCACGTGTCCAGATCCAGCGTTTGGGCCAGCGACTCGCCGTAGGCCGCCACAAAATCAGCCTCACCCACTACGTCGATTGCCGGGAACAAAGTGGCTGGCGGTTGGGCCGCTATTTGAAGTTCCGATTGCTCCGGATCCGACCTTGTCTTTGTACCACTCATAACCAGATTGGCTTACCTCCTTCCCTCGAGCGCGGGACGAATATCCTCGAGAAATGAAATAATACGCGGCTGATTCGTAAGACCGACAAGTCGCGTGAATGCATTTGCCGGCAAGCCAAAATGCGTGGCGAGCGTAGCGCAGATGGCCTGAGAGGTCTGAGAGGCGCTGCGAGCCGCGCGGAGCAGAGCCGAAATTTGCTCCCGCGGCGCAACCAACTCCAGCCCTAAGACGTCCGCTCGGTTTTCCGCCAGGCCAACGATTGGATCAGAATCTTCATCCTGGCCGTGTCTTGGAAGTAAATGAACGTGGGCGCCCAAACGGACGTGACACAAGACGGCGCTGGCTCGTTCGGCGGCAGTAGGCGGTCTTTTACCGTCCAAAACCTCAGCGATGTGGTTCCCCATCGCATGCAAAATCTGCCGGCGTGGCAGCAGGTAATCTGTCAGAAAGTGGCTCGTCTCGTGGGCAATGGTCAGCCGTTGTTCATCTTCAGGATCAGCGCCGCAAACGAACGCAATGCCGAATCCTCGGTACGCAACCAGGCACCCCATCAACTCGCGGCGATCATGGGGAACTTGGGCCCGCATATAGCGGGCCTCCAACCAACGTCGGATGGCCGGCACGGTCACATGGGGCATTTTCACCAGGGCCAGTGGCAATTTCAGGGCGACGGCCTTTTCGATATCGCGCGGAAACCGGTCGGCTAAGCCCGTGCTTTGCCAGAATTCCCTGGCGATTAACTCATAGTCTCTTGCGTTTGCCATGATGGTTACCTTTCCTCGGGCTTTTCTTTCCTTTGCCTCTGGCCCGGGCTGCCAGCAATAATCCAGCCTCTTCGATCCGCTGTTCGGCGGTGTACTGCTTCATCGCCTCCGTCGCCTCAACGTGCCGAACGATTCTGGCCAACTCGCCGGCATCAAATTCAAACTTCGCAGCGATCTGCTCTACGTCCTGAACAAAGCTGTCGTGCCGTGGTCGTAGGCAAAGGCATAAACGCCGGAAATCGAGCGCGGAGATGCTCAGAATTGCGCAAAACTCCTGCTCGGTGTCTCGCTCGGTTTCGGCGTAACGCCCGAAAACCCATGCAAGGTAGTCCGTCCGTTCAGCCGCTCGAAGGGCAGCTCGAGCTAAGAGCGCAGCATGATCGAAATCGTTCACGACCTTGGGTCCTTTCGGCGTTCCATGACCTTATCAATTCGATCCTTAGCCTTTTTCACTTCGCGGCGTTGCTGTTCGATGGGTAGATGTGTGATCCCCATCGCTTTTGCGAATATGTCCGTGCGGCGCTCGCCCATGGCCTTCAGCTTATAAACTTGCTGGTCGGTCGGATCTGGCAGCGATCGAGCCAGTTTCGCGAGACCCTGGTTGGTATCGAGCACTTCATTCTGTTGGGGATTCCCCTTGGCAGGGTCAAGTTCGACAACATTTTGGTCGGCCGTTTCTACGGCTTTGGCTTCCCTTGCTTTCCTGCGCGTTTCACCACGCAAAATATTAGCGATATTCCGCCAGGCCGCCTTCGCCAGGAAACGATTCAGGGGAACGCCCCGAGTCTGGTCGAAAGACCCCGGCCGGGCACAATAGTCCAACAAAGCGTCCGTAACGCCGTCCGAAACCAAATGAACGTCGGTGGTTGGATACTCGTGCTTCATTTGGCCGATCAGAGGCGAGAGCAAGAGCTCCATCAGATCAGCCGGGGCGACCCGGTCCCCTTCAAGAAGGCGTCGGTGCAGGCGGAGGAGGACCTCGGGTTGGGTCTGGTCAGGCATCACCCGCCTTCCTTCTTGATCTTGCACGGGGCTTTTGCAGCACCACCACGAATTCGTGCGTCATCGGCCCGTCGAATCCGAACTGCCCCACAGGATACCGCCGACGGAGGCGAACGATTTTACGATGGCTCGAACTCCGCTTCTCGAACCCAAGCGCCCGAGCCAGTTCGATCAGTGCGGAATGCGACGCGATGCGCTGGCCGCGGACAAAGTTATCGCCGATTACAAACACAGCATGGCTACCTGGCCTTAACACGCGGTGGACCTGCATCAGGACTCTCTCCAAGTCAGCGAAGAACCCGGTCAACTGGCGCAGGAACAGCGTATCTTCCACTATCCGACTGGGTATTTGACTGCTGATTTTCGGACGATCTCGCAGCCAAGAGCTGCAATCAAAACCGCTTGCCCGGTGGAGGCCGATGTAAGCGCGTCGGCTGGCGAGGTCCTCCGGAGCATGCCCATTCATCCAACAGACAGACATGCGATGCGCGCGTGGATAATCGACGGCATTAAAATACGGCGGTGAGGTAACCACAAGCGATTGACTCTCTGGAGGTACATCAGGCAATTCCAGTCTTGCGTCATGAGGGCATATGACGCGGGCGCGATTTTGTAGATCCGCCATAATGCCAGCGCTCATGTACGCCTGATGCAGGAATCTCAGGCAGGCGATTGTGCGGTCGAGCCTCATGAAATATGTCAGCAGCACGTGGTCAAGCTGAAATTTTTGCATTCGACGGTGTGGCCGCGTATGGTCGATGTCCATAGCGTAGCTGAGGGTGTTAGGCCATTTGGAGATGATGGAGGCCGACAAGCTGATCAACGCCACTTGCTCATAATGCTCGTGCCGGCACTCGTGTGCTACTTGGGCAATTCCAGCCAGAGCGGCGGACAACTGCGGCGGGAACCAAAAGTTCAGTTCCGGGAAATTCGGCATGCATACCGCGACGTTACCAATTGAGAATTGCCCGCCCGGTCGGGCCGACGCAGCTAGAACAGGCCATTCTTCCTGAATTGCAGAAAAAACAGTTTTGAGTTTCGCGGCAAATCGGCTTCGCCACGCTGCGTACTGGTTCTGTTCCTCGGGGAAACATTTCAGCTTCGATAGCATCCCTGCCAAGATGTCAATATCTGCCCCGATAACCCGCCGTTGCTTGAACAGCCCAGCAGTAAGACTGGTGCCGCTGCCACAAAATGGATCTAAAACGCTGTCGCCAGGTTTTGAGAACTCCTGGATAGCCGTTTCGGCTACTTCGGAAGGAAACCGCGCGCAATAAGAATGAAACCGGTGCGATGCCTCGAGATTGGCGCGAAAGTCGGCACCGGAGTCCAAATTCCTAGCCTGTCGGCCAGGCCGTAGAGCGCTTAGAGATGCATTCGCCATATTGAATCTATAGCGGTTTGTCAGGCGGTTGGAAGTAATTAGCCAGTAGCGGATGGTAGGGCCGGGCTGTGCCGGCCTTCGCGGAGGACGATTTCGGCTGAGCACTGGACGCGGATAAAGGCGCTTTCGCCCAGTTTCGCTGAGCTTGGTACCGTCGAATTCGCTGCCTTCGACCGATTGCAGGCGTCAGCGCAGACTAATCGAGCACCGCAATAATGGTTTGGATATGATCGTAAGTTATTGTGGGGAAATGCTTTCTGGTTTTTCGCCGGTTATTCCCCAGACCAGGTCCGATAAGGCTTGTCGCTCGCCGATATCGTGTTTGAATTGTACTTGGTGGAGTTGGCGAAGAAAGACCAGGTCCTCCGGGACTGCAGAAACCCCCGGCAGGAGTACGGGTATGATAGGAATGCCAGTTTCTACGCATCGAGAGACGAATGCGCGCAGTTCGACGGTTTGCCAACGACCTACGCCTGAGGGACCAAACAAAATCGCGGCAGCCCTGACTGTTCTTAGAGCGGATTGTACAACGTCTTGGAACCATCGGCCCGGGGGCACTTGTTCGATATCAATCCATGGCTGGATGCCATGAAGTCGAAGTACGTCTCCGAGGCGGAGCACTGTAGGCGTATCGTGAGAGTTGTGCGCCAGAAAGACATCGAAAATGCTTCGTTCGATTTTGTCTGGCAGTTGATCCAGTTTTTGCCGCGTTTCGCTTTTGGAACCGCACAGAAGGCCCCGTGAGGAGGGCGGGAGCACGCCGATTAGGAGAAGAATGGATTCGTGAAGTTGTTCCTTTGTTGTCGCTGGAGAAGCATCCTCTTGCTTCTTCTTTGGTGCGAGGTCGTTCTCCAGAGCCAGTAACTCTTGGACACTGAGGAGGTCTAGGAATTCATTTGTGAGATTCTGATCCATGAGACTTTGGATTTTGGCCTCAAGGTCCAGGCCTCCTGACCCGGATGAAATCTCCAGGATCCGTGTGCGTTTTAGCGTTCGCTTGATTGATGCGCAAAGCTTGTGAGCGGGGGTCCAGCCGCGGGCCTCCGAAGTGATTTGTTGCCATTCACTGGAGGATTTCTCAGCACGCTCCGCCGCGCTAGTCAATTGTCTTCGCAATCGGATGGCCGGAGATGTTGATTCTCCCGGCGGCCCTATCTCTGCTGCGCCGACGAGGGTTTCTCCGAGTGTAACATTCATCACTTCGTGATCATTCTCAAATGGAAGGACGAGGGATCGCCGCACACTGTCGTACTCATCTAGCAGTTTCAGCAGATGGGCGACGTCATTAAGCGATGGCTTTTTCCCTGGGAATGGAGCCGTGGATGCTGTTCGTGCACTTGCGAGGGTGCCCTCTTCGAGATCCTGTCTAGCTTTGGACAAGCACAATAGTAGTGATTGCCATATCGATTGCCGATCGTTTTCAATGAGCGTTGCCGATGAAATGCAATTGTCGACGCAAGCCACGAGGTTTCTGATAGCCTGTGCTTGTTCTTGGCGTTGTGCCGATTGCGCTGCTGCTATCGTCGAAGTGCGGATCAAGTCCGCTAGGCGAGCCAGGTGCTCGAGGGATTCTGCTAATGTGAAAGTCTTGCGCATCTCGACAGATGGGACGCAGTCGCCCCAGTTCAGGGGTGGCGAGGTTCGGGCTGCGATTTCCAGGAGCCATGGAGGAGCATGTTTTCGGAGGTTTATGAAGTAGTCGATGAGGGATTTATGGTATGGTTCGGTTTGACTTGACCATTCAGAGTCCTCATCCTTGATACCAAAATGGGTTGAGAGGTCTTGAATCACTGACCTGCCGGATTGCTTTGGGTCCTGACTGACGGATTGCGAGAAGACAGCGCGCAGGACGACCGCAAATTCTTGTTGGATGATGCGGGCAACATTCCCTTTGGCTCGTTGACCGTACTTGGCTTTGGAATATGGTTTCCACGCAACTCGGTGCTTCTCATATCGATTGCGGGACGGTGGCCGGCCATGCTCTGAGCGCCACCACTCACGAAGTTGTGCTTCGGGACGGATCAGGCTGGCGGGATTGAAAAGCTGAACCGCTGTCTTTAGCAGTATTTGCACGCGTTCAGGTAGTTCAGCGGGGTCGGTCCATGCACACATGCGACGATATATAAGAAGGGGATCCGAGCATTCGCGGAGCTCAGCAATCCAAGCGGCCAGCTTTCGATTAGTTTCTTCGGCGCGCTCGATGCAGCGCACTTGTACTAGGAAGGGCTGAACCATTTTATGAATTTTGCCAGGGATGTCCCACTCTTTTGTTATAGCTTCAATCAAGCTGGAGGCTGGCGGACCTTCCGCGACCCTCGCTAAATGGTTCGTCATCAGTTCGAGCGCACGCCATTGTCTCTTGCGTTCATACTGCCAGTTTTGGACCGCACTCACGGACGCATCGAATCGTTTGCATGCGTCGCTAATGGACTTCTCGTGATCGGCCCATTGGGAAAGCGTTCCGCGATTGATCTCGTAAAAGCTATCGACCCACGCTCGCAGGCGATGAAACACTTGATCGGGGCTCCGGTGGGCAACGGGAAACAGGCAGACCTTCAGTGTGCCGCTATCCGAAAAGAGAAGAAAACAGGGAACGAAGCGCCCGATACCTAGTCTGTGAGCGAGCCTCAGCGCCTCCTCGGAACCAGGGATAGCGGAGTGTGTTTCGCACTCGTAGCTAATGTTACGCCTGATTTGTTCTGCGGAATCTAGCGGATGGAAGAGGCCCGGTCTCAAATCCCCCCACGGATCTCGTTCCCAATCGTATAGCCTCCCACGTGGCATCGCGCGCAAGGTTGCATGAATGATCCTTGAAAGGATACCTTGTTCTCGTGAGAACGGTGTTTCAGTTTCAGAAAGGCCGGAGAAGAACACGAAGCGGATTCTATCCGCTGTGTGGTAACACATTTCAGCGCCATATCTGCGAAGAAACGCCGCAGACGTCGGTGAACTGTCGTTGAGGAATAGAATACTCCAACTGAAGCCATCCACGAGCGCTTCGCGCGAAGTGCCGTCGAGCCTAAATACGTAGCGATATACGTCACTTGCTCGGGGTGTTGTGTAGCCCATGAGCTTCGATTCTAAAGAACGTAGCGAACCTTATTCAAGTGTAGCAAATTATTTTCTTGAAGCGATTGCTTGCTGGAAATAGGGCAAACCAAAACCCTCGAATCGAGGCCCGCCCCATGCTCAAGCCTTGAGCGAAGGGAGTTTTTCCACAGCGTCACGTAACGTCGCCAGCTCATGATGCGTGTAACCGCGGTGGATTGCGTCGCTGGAGTGGCCCGTCAATTTCATTCTCAACTCGGGCGCGACCTGGGCGTTGGCCAGTGCACTGGTGAAACTGTGGCGCAAGGCGTGAAACGTCCTTCGTGAGATCTGCCGAATTCCACTCCCTGGGACGGTCTGTAAGTCCAACCCAGCTTTCCGGACAATTCTCTTGAAGCTCTCGCTCAATCCGTGCCGCCCGCCGGGGCCTTTGTCTGCCATGCCCGGCATGATCCACTGCTGTGCGCTGTCGGTGGATGCGAGTTCCTCCAGATGCTTTTGTAGGTCACCATGGATGGGAACGAGCACCGGCTTTCGGGTCTTGCTTTGTCGATACCTAAGCGTGCCCTGCGTCAGGTCCACGGAACCCCATTCCATACGGCAACAATCCGAGAGCCTCGCGCCTGTAAAATAGGCGAGAAGGATTAAAGTTTTCCATTCGCCCTCAGCTTCAGCCAACAACATCTTGATTTCAGCAGAGGAGAATATTCCGCGCTCGACACTGTCATTTCCTGGCAGGTCCACTGCCTCGGCCGGGTTAATAGGGATTAACCCTTGGCGCCTGGCACGGTTTAACGCTGTCCTGACGACCTTCGCATCAAGAGTCACGGTCGTCGGAGAGAGCCCTGCTTTCGTGCGTTCGGTGACGAAACGCTCGACGTGTCGAGCGGTGAGATTTGAAAGCGGCTTGTCGGCGCGGTCCCCAAGGCTATTCAGGAATTCCTTGACCGCTTTGGAGTAACGGGCGGCTGTGCCATCTGCCGTAATCGTTTCCTTACTCGCCAGCCATTCCTTGAAATACTCCCTCGTGCTTGGAGACCGCAGGATCTCATCCGAACCACAGCGCGTCATTATGTCCTTAATAATATCTCGCGCTTGCGCCTCGGTCAGCGTGTTCGCGCCAGCCAGCTTTTCGGCGCGCTCGCATTCGAGAGCAAAAGCCAGCGCTTTAGCGCGATTTGATTGCTTGGTAGACCGGAGAATGAGGGTGCCGTCCACGGCACGCCACGCCGCGTGCCAGTATTTCGATGTCGGTCTGCGATGAACGCTTGCCATAACGACGTGCTAACATAGTGCTAACGTGCATAGTCGTCAAGCTCGTCCAAGCATGGGGATTTTCCTAGGAAACTCGCAATGGAAACGACCGAAATAGACACGTGGGTTCGATTCCCATCACCCGCTCCACTTCACAAACGACCAATAGAATCAAGGGTTCCGTGCAGATCGCCGACTGGGAATGGCCGCTCCTACAACAATGTCCTACAACAAGTCCAAACTTGTTTAGCCTTGTTCCACGTTGTCCGTCACGCGGGGTTTTCGGACCTTTAGTGGTCGCGGCGGCGTCCGAGACTCTGAGATAGGGCTGACCAAACAGGAAGTCGTCAGCGCGATTGGGGCGCCGGAGAGCGCATCGTGTGAAGGCAATACAGAGTCGCTCTACTACGTCGAGGAACGTCCCTGGTGGCAATGGGTCAGGATGCAGGTGAAGCTGGTTGACGGTAAAGGTCGTCAGCTTCGGCGAGGCTTGACAGACTAAGTAACTGGTGCTGTCCGCAACTGCCATCCCCTCCCGGCCTTCACCGGTGGCGCCCCCCTGGCATCGCGAATAACGTCGGATGCCGGCTTGCTGGCCTCAAAGCGCCACAGGGAGATTTTTTTAGCGGAAGGCACGACACTTCGGCGCCGGCGGGAATACTCTGCCAGGCTCTTGACCCGCGCGGCGCGGAAGAAAAGCTGTTCAAGGCTCCACGGAAACTTAAGAATGTTAGCTTGAACTGAACAACCCAAGCGTCGTAAAACGGTTGCCTGTAGTGAACAGCTTACGGGAAAAAGGACCGCTGGATTCCGGGCTCGTCTCAACCAACCAGCCGTCGCATAATCGTAGTTCGTTAGCATTATCCTGCTAATCCCTATGCCAAAGAAGAAAAGCATCAGGTTGGCTGCGCGACGCTTCGCGGAAGCAGCAGATGGCGTCATGGACTACTTCGACAAGACCTCAGGGTTGAAGGAGGAGTACCACGATTGGTGTACAGATTACGCCATCATCCGCCTCTACCGAGAGTTTGAGAATCTGATGCTCGATGCCTTGGCGGGAGCAATCAACAATGATGCCGCGACCATTTCCACCACAGTGGGAGTTGATTTCCCGAAGCACATGAATGAGGATGTTTGTCGTTACTTGATCATCGGCACCGGTTACTTTGATTTCAGAGGCAGGGATGGACTGATCAAGATTGCCAAAGATTATGTCCCCGATACGCATTACTTGATCGGCATTCTGAAGGCCGCGCAGTTTAAGGACGCTCTGGAGCAGTTGTCCGCGTTGCGAAACCTGGCAGCACACGATAGCGACAGAGCGAAGGACGCTGCGAGAGAAGCGATCGGGGGCGAAAAGATTGGCTCGGCGGGTTCCTGGCTTCGCAAACAGGACCGACTCAAAGCGCTCTGCGAGTCCCTCAAGGACTTGGCCGCTGAGATCGAGACGAAGGCACCCTACTAAATGACGGCTAACCGGGCGGCTTTAGGCAACGGCGCGATTGCGTCACCGGTCATGCTCGGCGTCATTGGCGGCTGTGCCTGAGCCGGTTTGTAAGGCCACTCGACGCGCACACCACGTATGAAAACCAAAACCATCCTGATACTCGGACTGCTCGTTTTCTGTGCTGTTCATTTGATTGCTGGCGAGCCCAAAGGCCGGATTTTGAAATACGGCATCTTCAAGCGAGCCGACAGGGAGGAGATAGTCGAGACGCCAGAGACTCCTTCAGGTGTCACACGCCTTCCGGCTGGCTATTTGAGCATTGCCGTCATCACCAATCGCATTCCGGCACGCAAAGGCATTCAGTTCGGCATACGGTATGAGGTTACGAATCTGGACCTCAAGGACGGCGAGACGGTTGAGATTACGAAGGTGACGACGCATCCACCGATGAAGAAGCCGGACGGCAAGGTTTACGAAAGCTTTTCATTCGTTGAAAAGTCACTGGTGACGAAGGGCAGAGTTGAAGCTCAGACCGGTTACGGATTTGACCACGATTATGAGTTAGTTCCCGGAGTTTGGCGGATTGAAATGGAGCTTGCTGGCAAGACTTTGATCGCCCAAGAGTTCTCGGTTTTCAAAGAGTGATGACGACGACATGGCCTAACCCGCGAGGTGCAGGGACCGCCGTTTTGGGGAGTGTTCGACGCGCTTGGCCCGCCCTGCCGAGGGTGGTTACGGGATACGGAATGCCATGAAGCTGCTGTCGCTGATCCCAGGGCAAGAGTCGTGCTAACGAAGGACTTGAGAAGAAACGGATTCGTGAGTTTCGGCTTTGAATAAACGAACCAGCCGTCGCATAATCACAGTTCGGCGGAAACATGAAAAATCCAGCAATGTTAGTCCCATTGGTTCTTGCGTTGTGCGGCTGTGGACCGTCCGCCGGAGAGCGGCAAGCCGCCACGGACCTTGCGTATGTGAAAACTCGCCTGCACGAACTCGAATCCGAGCAGAAGCGCACATCGGCGGCGCTTGATTCCGCAGCGAAGGAGCTGGCCGCATCTAAGAAGAGAGCGGATGAAGGTCAGCAGCAGCTCGAAGTCGCGATCTCGAAGCTTACTGCTTCAGAGGCACGCGTGGCGGAGCTTCAAGGAATGGTCGCTGCGACTACGAAGGAGCGCATCGCTCTCGAAGAGAAGCTTAGGGGACTCCAAGCCGCCGAGACGAAGCGTGCAGAAGAACAAGCAAGCGCAGAAGCAGAACGCCGGTCTCGTGCGACTGTTACGCTGCAAGTTGGCCTGCAGTTCCGTAGCGGCGATAGTCGGCCCGTCTCGAACACGGACTTCTTTCTCTCGGCCGTCAGTATGGCATCGCTTCTTGCGAAGCACTATCATGCAGCCGCCGGGCATGATGCTTATTTCGACATGGTGCTCGCTGCCCATTATGGCCTCGACGACGAAAAGTTGGTGGGATACCAGAAAGTTATGGCGTCGCTGACGGCGAGTGCCGTTGCGAAGACGCGGACCGACTTTGCTGGCAAGGCCACGCTTTCCTCCATCTCTCCCGGAAAGTATTACCTTATCGGCGTGACACCGATGGGCAAGTCCGGAGCCATTTGGGATCTCGGGATTACACTCACGTCAGGCGAAAATCAGATCTATTTGGATCAGGATAATGCGAGGGCCGCCTACTAAGAGGCCGAATCGGGTCGGCGCGGGGTTCCCGGCAGTCTTTACGGACACAGCAACCACTCTTTCTGTGCCTGTTGCCGGTGTCTCCCTTCTCCCCCGCCAATGCCGGCAGCGCCCCAGGCATCACAGATAACGGCCCATGCTACCTTACTGGCATCAAGACGAAGAAATCTTCTTTAAGGATTCGGAGAGACGGTTTGTAGTCACAGCAGCAACGGGGCAATGCTTTCAAAGGCTTTCTAGGGCTCTCAGCGGAAAGATGATCACCACTCAACAGGCGCAAGACTGTGAGGCAGAGGAGTGGCGGCGTCATTTCTGATCCTGGGGGTCCATACCTATCTTCTTTCTCAGGGCGGTCGGGAAGGTGCTTCAGACGCCTTCTTAAAGCTGAGGCGAACGAGACGAAGTTGCCAGTGACCTTCGCCATGTAAACGACGTTCATTCAATATGACACTTCAAACGAAACCGGTGCTTGTCGGGTTGACGGAAGCGGACAATCGAGAGGGCTTGCTAGTTTATGTTCATGACTTGCGGCAAACTTCCTTCGCCGACGACAATCATCCAACGGCCTATCTTCACTGGGCAGCCCTTTTGCCGCAGCGAGAAAAGGAGCTGGAGGCTGCTAAGGAGAAGAACCGCGATGCGGTAACCATCAAACGAATTGAGGGTGTCATAAACCTCGTGACGCGGAACAAGGAACGGCTGCGCTTGAAATACGAACAAGAGCAAGCGTCCTATCGAGATGCTTACGTTCGCTGGGTCGCAGAATCGAAGTGCCAGTTCGACGCTGTAATATGCTGCCCATCCAGCAGGGGAGAGGCCCGATTTTATCTGGAGCCAGTGATACGGGCCGTCCGACAACGGAATCCCAATGCTCTGGACCTGTCAGAATTTTTCCGCAAGGACGTGCAGTTCAAAGTTGGAGGCGGGGTAACCGTCCAGCAGGGGCGGGAAAAAATAAAGTTCGATTACGATGGCCGCTTGGAGAGCCGGAAGAATGTGCTGCTCATAGATGATGTTTGGGCCAAGGGCACTACCGTCAAAATCGTGTTGAGCTACCTGGCCGAGTCGGGTTTGCAGACCAACGCGGAAATAGTGGTATTCACTCCTTTATTGGTCCCGTCGAAGTAGAAGAAAGGCGGTCGAAGAAATCAACTCGTCCTAACCATCGACCGTGGACGCGCCGCAAGAACGTGGAAGCACCCTACACCGAAACGCAAGGCCAGTATCTGGCGTTCATTTACTACTACACGAAGATTCACGGTGTCCCTCCCGCCGAAGCCGACATGCAGCGCTATTTCAACGTCTCGCCTCCTTCAATCCACAACATGGTCGTGACCCTGGAAAGGCGCGGGTTCATCCGGCGAACGCCCGGCGCGAGCCGGTCGATTCAGCTCCTGCTGGACCGCGACCAGTTGCCGGATTTGACGTAAGGCGGCAATCGCCCGGCTTCCTACTTTTTCCTACCAGGAAAATGTGTTATAAATCCACAACATCCGGCTTTGCCAATTTTCTCGTAAACGAGTAAGGTCCGAACTGTGAGCATTTACAATGGGTTACCCGGAGCGGATGGGTCGCCCGAAGTGGATTCGATTCCCATCACCCGCTCCACCTCCCGACCTGTAGCATTATCGGATGCTCGTATCGCAAACGACCACCATACCGCTAAACTTTTTTCCCGTCCCGGTTCAAACCTCGATCTACTGTCCCGGCACTGGCGTCGGGTAACGGCCCTGGGCATCTGCCTGCAGCGGCGCTGGACTGTCGAAGGTGAGCCGTTCGATGCTGGGACAGAATTGGAAGTTTGAGGCCATCATTTCCTCCCAAGTGACGATTTTGCCCATGTGGACCGCAGCGCGCGCCATCAGGTCAGCCAGGTTGGACAGCGCAGCGCGTTTCGCCTCGTTGTGCGGTTTGTCCTTGCGAATGGCATCCAGCAGGACGTCCCACTCACTTTGCCAGGCGGTGCGCTCGTTACGGTTTGCCCGCCAGGTTACGCTGTCACTGGCCAGCCGCTGGTCGTTGTGGATGGTGACTGGCCCCGGGTGACCGCTGCCGGGGAACCGCGCCGCCCCTTTGGTGCCATGGACGAAAGTAGTGCAATCGTCGAAGCATTGCCCCAGCCAGCGCACCGTGTGGGTTGCCTTGGTGCCATCTTCGAAGGTCCACTCGACCGCGATGGAATCGAGACTCTGCCCGCAATCGGTGCTATTGGCCGCTCGTCCGCATACTCCGTGCGCCGAGACCGGGTAGGCATTTTTGATCCAGCAAAATTCGTCAATCTGGTGGATGTTCATTTCCGCGAACAGGCCGCCGGAGACCCAGAAGAAATCCGTAAAATGGCGAATCTGCCACTTCAGCTCGTTCTCCCGTGGCGGACGCCTGGGCAGGGCGCCCACTGGCTGCATCCGGTAGCCGCGAATGAGAAGTACCTCGCCGAGTTCTCCCGCGTGGATTCGGCGGACCAGTTCCTTGCGGCTCGTGGCGTGGCGGCACATCAGGCCGGCAGCGATCTTGAGATTCTTCTTTTCGGCGAGCTCGCCGGCTTCGATGATTCGCCGCAGGCCGGGCGCATCGGGAGCGAAGGATTTTTCCATGAAAACGTTCACGCCTTTCACAACGGCGTATTCGAGCTGCTGAGGGCGCCACCCCGAGTAGCCACAGAGCATCGCAACATCTCCAGGGCGCAGGCAATCGATCGCCTCGCGCCAGGCGTCGAATCCGACGAAACGGCGGTCGGCCGGCACGTCCATCCGGTCGGCGTATTTCTGCGCAAGGACCGACTGTGAACTCCTTAATCGATCCCCAAAGAAGTCGGCCATGGCGATGAGCTTGACGGGGCCATTGGGCGACTCGCAAGCGTCCCCAAACGCCCCGCTGCCTCGCCCGCCGCAACCGATGAGCGCCAACCGGATGGCGTTGTCACCCTCGGCGTGCACATGGGGAAGCGCGACACCGGCCAGTGCGGAGGCGACTGCAAGCTGTCCCGTGTGATGAAGAAAATCGCGTCGGGATTGGGAAGCGTGAAACGACGGGTCGGTTTTCATGACAAGAGGGCAGGCTATTCAAGCTTTACACCACGCAGCCATTTGTCAGTGCTCTCGGCCACCAACTGTCCCAATTGGCCAACCAGTTCTTCCATTTTCATCATGTCCCAGCCGCCTATGCCGCTGCCACCCAAGTACGACTTGCGGGCCGTGAAGCCCTGCAATTTCGCGCCATCTGCCGCGTGAATCGCAAAATCGCCCTGGACGCGCGCCTGCCCCGCGCCCATGCCAACCCAGAAACGGGCAGAGGCGCTTCCTTTTTCGACCTCGGTTACGTTGCCGTTAAGGACAATTGCGTTGGCCGGCACGTTCGTGCCGCGCAAGTCTGTCCGAACCTCGAATGTCTTGTGTTCCACGCACCATTTTTCGACACCAAGCTGAAAAGCACCAACCAGCAGCTTCTGCTCCGGCTCGGCAATTCGCGCATCCGAGATTCTGAGCTCGCCGAGAGCAAGAATCGACGGCCTTTCCTTCGGGGGCGGCCCTCCGGTCAACGGTTTAACCTCTTTGAACGTGCTCACACAACCCGTCAAGGCAGCGGTTGCTGCCAGGAGTAGTGCGGATTGGATTTTCACAATTTTCATTTGATTCCTTTTTTGGTTTTCTGATTTAGTCCACCCGAACAAAGTTTCAGTTCGTGACACCTTTTGCGGGCGTCCTGGAACTGCAACGACTGCTTCGCACCAGTTTCGGCGAAAGTTCAACAACTGCTCAGGTAAGACTCAGCAATCAATCCTTAGAACCTCTGCCTTCAGCTTGCAAGACGCAATCGCCTCGCATTTGCTCCGGCCCGAACCGAGCCGACAAACGTGCCAATCCTAATGCGTTTACTTGAGTTTCTTGATCAGCACCTTTGAATTGCGGCCGCTCTGGTCGTATTTTTCGCGGCGAACGGGAGGCAAATCATCGGGAGTGCCTTCGGCGAATCCGCCCTTGGACTGGAAATAGGTGAAGGCCTGGGTGGAAAGGGTCAGTAGCTCGTTGAGGCCAAGATCGCGGGCCTTGGTCTCGACGAATTGAATCAGCTTGCGGCCGATGCCCTGGTTTTCGTGCGACGGGCTCACGTAGAGGTATGCCAACTCTCCTTTCTTTTGTTCCGGATAGGCGTGCAGGGCAACACAAGCAACTGGATTTTTATCAATCTCGAACAGGTAATAGTCAGCGACGTTCTTTTCAATGACCGAGCGGGTGCGCCTCACTAGTTCGTCACTCGCCACCGAGTTCTTCGTGAGCGCCAGGATATGGCGGGCGTCCTTTTTCATGGCGCGCCGGATCTGCTGGTATTCGTTAGCGTAAATGAGGGTGCCGATACCCTCGTTGGAGAAAACTTCCGCCAGCAGCCCTTCATCCACGCGACCATTGATGATGTGGACGCGCTGAATCCCGGCCTTACAAGCAGCGGAAGCGTGAATGGCCTTTGACAATACCTCGGGGAGGATGTCATTCCGATGGTTCGCAACGATCGCGTCCAGGTCGGCCACCAACATCTGGCGGATGAGCTTGCCCTGATAGATGATGCCCTCCTGGGTGGTAATAAAAAGAAGTTTCGCGGCTTTGAGCGCATCGGCGACCGCGACCGCCACGCTGTCTGAGTTGACACGATAGGTCTTGCCGTCACCATCAAATCCCAGAGGCGGGACGACAGGAACGATCCCCTGATTGAGCAAGGTCTGAAACAGCTCGACATCAACCCGTTCAACCTTGCCGGTGAAGAGTTGGTCCACGCCCTGGATGATGCCCATGGGATGAGCGATGATGGCGTTTGTGCAGGCGGCGCGCAGGTCGTTGGCTGACAGACCTTCGAGTATCTCGTGGGTCAGTCGGTTGGCGGCCGTGAGGGCCAGTTGGAGAGTCGCGGCATCGGTGATACCGCCGCCATCGAGATCGGACGGCTCGAGATGCCGCTCTGCGGCCAGCGTCTTGATCAAGGCTGAAGCGCCATGCACTAGCACGACTCGAATGTTCAGAGACCGCAACACCGCTACGTCCAGGAGGATATTGGCGAAGTTTTCGTCAGTGACGATCCCGCCATCGACGCTGATGACGAATATCTTTTCGCGAAATTGCGGGATGTACTGCAGGATCCCGCGGAGGTCAGTCAGTTTCACGTTGAGTCAGTGCGCTGTTTTTCCGTCGGGACATAAGTATTCGGTTTCGCGCGCGTTTCAAATGAAATTCTTGGCGATGCCGAATGCTCTTGAGGCGAGATGCGACGGGCGCGAAGAGTTCATTTGTCGAGAGCTGCCTGCAACGCGCCGAGGCAGCGCTCGTTTTGTGGCGGGGTACCGATCGAAATGCGGATCCACTCGGGGAGATGATAGCCGCCCATTGGGCGGACAATGATGCCCCGCGTTTGAAGCTGCTCGAAGATTCGCTGGCCGTCACCCACACGGACGAGGACGAAATTGGCCGCGGATGGAATGAATTCGAGATTCAAACGGCGAAATGCAGCGGCAAAGAATTCCAGGCCGGCGGCGTTGTTGAGTCTTGTTTTGCGTACGTGCTGGGAATCGTCCAGGGCTCCAATCGCGGCCGCTTGCGCCAATGAATTGAGGTTGAACGGCTGGCGGACCTTTTCCAGGGCCGCGATCAGCTCCGGGTGCCCGATGCCGTAACCGACGCGCAATCCGGCGAGGCCGTGAATTTTTGAAAAAGTGCGCATCAGCACCAGGTTGGACTTGTCACCGGCGCGGATTAGAGGCAGAAAATCCACCGCGCCCTCAAGAAATTCGATATAGGCCTCGTCCAACACCAGCAGGATCCTATCCGGAACTTCATTGACAAACTCTTCGAGCTCCTTTGCAGGGACGGCCGTCCCCGTAGGATTATTTGGGTTGGCGACGAAAATTACGCGGGTGCGGGGCGAGATCGCTCGGAGGATCGCCGCCAGATCGTGGCCGTAATTTTTGGCGGGGACAGTGGCCAAGGTCGCGTCAAACAGTTTTGCGACGAGGGGATAGACGGCAAAACAGTACTGGGACACCACAACCTCTGGTTTGTCCGTTGCGCCGCCGGATTTCCCGGAATCGAGCGCGAGCAAGGCGTGGCCGACAAACTCAATGATTTCGTTCGAACCATTGCCGAGGATGAGATTACCGGGCTGCACTCCCAACCTGTCCGCTAGCTTTTGCTTAAGATAAAAGGCGCTGCCATCCGGATAGAGGTTGATATTCTCAAATGCATGCCGGATCGCAGCCATTGCGGCAGGAGATGGGCCGAGCGGGTTTTCGTTCGATGCGAGCTTAATGATGTCGTCTGCTGGCAAGTGGAGCTCACGAGCAACTTCTTCGATCGGGCGGCCAGGTTGATAGACGGAAATGTCTGCGAGCGCAGGATTGATAGAAAACGGGAGAGGCATGAATTGTCCGGCGGATGTGCCAGGAATCGTTTACAGAAGGCTTGGCTGTTTCCCGACCGCGGCCTTCAAGCCGAGTATCTGGTAGCTCAATTCGGTGGCAACTCGACCCTGGGACGTGCGTTTGAGATAGCCTTCCATGATTAGGTAAGGCTCATAAACTTCTTCTAGAGTATCTGGTTCTTCACCGACCGCTACCGCGAGAGAACCAATGCCGACCGGGCCGCCGCCGAATTTCACAATCACAGCCTCGACAATCCGTTTGTCCATTTCGTCGAGACCATTTTCGTCTATTTCGAGCATCGCCAGCGCTTTGTCGGCGACCTCGGCCGTGATCCGGCCCCGATGCCGGACCTGGGCGTAATCGCGCACGCGGCGGAGCAGGTTATTGGCAATCCGGGGCGTGCCGCGGCTGCGCCGGGCGATCTCGCGAGCGCCGTTATCCTCGATTTCCACGGCGAGCAGGCGCGCGGAGCGAACGACGATTTGATGGAGCTGATCGGCCTGGTAGTAATCGAGCCGCTCCCGAATCGGGAAGCGAGTCAACAAGGGCGCGGTCAAAAGACCGCTCCGGGTGGTGGCACCGATCAGGGTGAAGCGAGGCAGATTGAGCCGCACACTGCGCGCGTTTGGCCCCTGATCGATGATGATGTCGAGCTTGAAGTCCTCCATCGCCGGGTACAGGTATTCTTCGATCGTCTTTTGCAGCCGATGGATTTCATCGATGAATAGCACATCGCCTTCGTCGAGATTGGTCAGCAGGCCTGCGAGATCCGCTGCCTTTTCGATGGTCGGGCCGCTGGTGCTCTTGACGTTGGCGTCCATTGCCTTGGCGAGAATGTGGGCGAGGGTGGTCTTGCCCAAACCCGGCGGACCACTGAGTAGGACGTGATCGATCGGTTCGCGTCGTTGTTTGGCCGCGGCTACCGTTATTTCCAGGCGTTCCTTGACCTTTGTCTGGCCGGTGAATTCAGAAAAGAGCGACGGCCGCAGCGTCATTTCCAGCGCTACGTCCGGCTTGGCGAGGACCTCAGAAATCTTGCGTTCCGGCATCGTCTCTAAGATGCGCAAAGGTCGGGTGGGTGCAAGGGGAAAGCGGTTTTACTTCGCAGCGTGGCGGATATCCTGGGCTTCGCAGAGGTAAACGACCTCTTCGGCGATATTGGTGGCGTGGTCGGCGATGCGTTCGAGGCTCTTGGAAACGACCATTAGGTTCAGGCAGCGAGTGATGGTTTCCGGGTCGGCAACCATCTGCTGGGCCAGCTCTCGATGGATTTGTTTGTTGAGCGCATCAGCTTCCTTGTCGCGGGGGATCAGTGCGCGAGCAGCGGCAGGGTCGTGATTGACGAACGCGTCCAGCGATTGCTTAAGCATCTGCAGCGCCAGCTCTGCAATGGCGGTGATGTCCGGCACCAGTTTCAGCGGCGGTTCCTGACTCAGGTCGCGGGCGCGCTTGGCGACCTTGGCGGCCTCATCCCCCACGCGCTCAAGGTTCTGGGAAATCTTCATCACAACCGTAATTAGCCTCAAGTCGCTGGCCAAAGGCGCCATGGCAAGGAGATGAATTGCCAAATCATCAATTTCAATTTCGAACTGGTCGAGCACACTATCGTTAGCCTTCACCTGGAGCGCCAGTTCATGGTTGCGGTCCGTGAGCGCGCGCATGGCATCGTTGATGGCGGTTTCAGCGTGGCTGGCCATAGCGAGCAGCTTCTGCTTCAGCTCGTCCAATTGTGTGTCCAGGTGGTGGAGCATAGCATCAGCCGAACCGCCCGGTGACGTAATCCTCGGTCCTCTTATTTCTTGGGCTGGTAAAGAGGTTGCGAGTGGGACCGAATTCTACCAGTTGTCCAAGGTAGAAGAAGGCGGTGAAATCCGACATGCGCGCCGCCTGTTGCATGTTATGTGTCACAATGACGATCGTGAAATGCTTTTTCAATTCCAGGATAAGATCCTCGATTTTCGCCGTCGCCAGCGGGTCCAGGGCTGAGGCCGGTTCATCCATGAGCACGACCTCGGGTTGAACGGCCAGCGCCCGCGCAATGCAAAGCCGCTGTTGTTGTCCCCCGGAAAGGCTGACCGCGGGCGCGTCAAGCCGGTCTTTGACTTCATCCCAGAGCGCAGAAATCACCAGGGCTTGGGTCATACGCTCGTTCAGCACGGCGCGGTCGCGCAAGCCGTTGAGCCTGAGTCCAACGGTCACGTTCTCCGCAATCGACATCGTGGGAAAGGGATTGGACTTCTGAAAGACCAGGCCAACCCGCCGCCGCACCAGGACGGGCTCGACCTCTTTGCTGTAAATGTCCTGGCCAAACAGGCGAATCTCCCCCTCGACCCGCGCCGTTGGCACCAGGTCGTGCATGCGGTTGAACACGCGCAGGAAGGTGGATTTGCCGCAGCCGCTCGGGCCAATAATTGCCGTAACCGCGCGCGAGGGAATGTCGAGGGATACCTGGTTCAGGACCCGGCGTTCGCCGAACGAAACGGAAAGGTTTCGGACAGCAAGCGCGGGAGCTTCGATCGGCGCGACCGGCGAGGCCGAGGCAGCGGCCATCGGGAGAGCCAGGGCTTGGGGCGCTACCCGGGCGGTTTGTTGTTGCTTGATCATGAGTGACACGTGACTTTCATGCTTCAAACTTACTGCCGGAACCGCTCCCGAGTTAGCACTCGCACGCTGACATTGACTACGGCCACGAGAAGCAGCAGCACCAGGGCGCCTGCCCAGGCCTGGCGATGCCAATCCTCATAGGGCGAGATTGCATAAGAGAAAATCTGCAAGGGCAGGGCGGCGATCGGCTCGGTCAATTTGTGGTTCCAAAAGCGGTTGCCGAAGGCAGTAAAGAGCAACGGCGCAGTCTCGCCGGCGACGCGGGCCAGGGCGAGCAGAATGCCGCTGACGATGCCTTTGAGCGCAGTGCGCGCCACAATCCGAAGGACTGTCCGCCATTGAGAGATGCCGAGCGCCAGCGCTGCCTCGCGATAGCCGTTGGGCACCAGACGCATGACCTCTTCGGTCGTCCTCATGACCAACGGCACGATAATCATTCCCAGGACGATGCCTCCGGCCAGCGCCGAAAAACCTTTCATTGGCAGGACCACCAGCGCGTACACGACCATACCCCAAATGATTGAGGGCACGCCGTTCAGCACGTCTGCGCCGAACCGAATCCACCCGTTCAGCCGCGAGGAACCATATTCGGAGAGGAACATGCCTCCCAGCAAGCCGGTTGGAACGCCCAGCAAAGCGGCCAGGCCCAACAGCTCGAAAGTGCCGACAATTGCATTAGCCATTCCGCCACCGACCTCGCCGACCGGTCCGGGCAGGCGTGTCAGGAAATCCCAGTTGACCGCTCCGAGGCCCGATTTCAACACGTAATAGAAGACAAGGGCCAGGGGCACGATGACCACCATTGCACAGAGGCACGTGATGGCCTGTATGAGAGCGTTCTTGAATTGACGCCAGCGATGGCGGAAGGACAATGACGAATGACCAATGACGAATGTCGAATCAATTCCGAATTCCGAAGGACCAATTGCCGGATTGCTCTGCGAGCGCGAGTCCAGTGTGCCCGCAGAGCTCGGTTTTCGGAATTTGAGATTCGGATTTCTTTCGGATTTCGTCATTCGGAATTGGTGCTTCTGTGGCTTTCGCCTGTCTGGGTTATGCTGCGGTCGGAGTTGGGCCTGAGAACGTTTTCAACAAGAGTTGCGCGAGGCCGTTGACCAGCAAGGTCACTCCGAGCAGGACTAGGCCGATCTCGAACAAAGCGTGGAGATAGATGTCAGAGGTGGCTTCGGTGAATTCGTTGGCCACGACACTCGCCAGGGTGTAGCCGGGCGCGAACAAAGAAGCGGCAATCTCGGGCCGGTTGCCGATGACCATCGTCACTGCCATGGTTTCACCTAGCGCGCGGCCCAGGCCCAGAATGACCGCTCCGAACAACCCCTTTTTCGCGTAGCTCAAGACGGCGATTCGAGTGGCTTCCCAGCGCGTGGCGCCCAGGGCGTAAGCGGCTTCCCTTTGCAGGGCCGGCACCGAGCGCAAAATCTCGCGGGCGACCGAGGTGATGATCGGCAGAATCATAACTGCAATGATGACGCCACCCGCCAGCATGCTGACGCCATAAATAGGACCACGGAAAATCGGTACGAACCCGAACACATCTCGCAGAAAAGGAAACAGGTGCTCGCGCAACCAGGGGACCATTACGAAAATTCCCCACAAGCCAAGAATAACGCTTGGAACGGCGGCCAGAAGCTCGATCAACACGATCAGTGTGTTCCGCAACCATCGCGGCGCGATTTCGGTCAGGAAAATCGCGGTAGCGATGCTGAGCGGCACGGCCAGCAGCAGCGCGATCGTCGAGGAAACCAGTGTCCCGAAAATGAAAGGCAGAGCGCCAAAGCGTTCGTTCACCGGGTCCCAGTCCGAGCTGACCAGGAACCGCCAGCCAAACCGAGCGAGAGTAAGCCGCGAGCCGTGAGCCAGCTCGTAGCCGATAAGGAGAATCAGCACAAGGACCGACAACGCCATGGCCAGCGTCAGCCAATTAAATGCGCGATCAGCCCACGGACGATGGGTTCGGGCAAATTTGAGCACGGAGTGGTTCAAAGCTTAATGGAGCTTACACGGTCCAGCACCCGCCGCCGTAAGCTCTCAGGCAGCGGCGCGTAATCCAGGGAGGCAGCCATGGATTGGCCCTTGGTCAGCGCCCAGTTCAAGAACTCGACCAGTTTCCTGCCTTTGGCGGCGTCCTTTTGCTGCGCATAGACCAGAAGCCACGTCGCTCCGGAGATGGGGTAGGCCTTTGCTCCAGTCGGGTTCACTATCGAGAATCTGAAATCATCCGGGATCGTCGCGTTGGCCATAGCCTCAGAAACGGACTCGATCGAAGCGGCGACGAAATTGCCGCTGCGATTCTTGAGGGCTGCGAACATCAGTTTGTTTTGCCGCGCGTAGGCCAGCTCGACATAGCCGATAGCGAATGGTAACTGCTTTACCTGGCCGGAGACACCTTCGTTTCCCTTAGCGCCAAGGCCCACCGGCCATTTGACCGACGTGTTACGCCCGACTCGTTTCTCCCATTCTGCACTGACGCTGGTCAAGTAGTCGGTGAAGATGTAAGTGGTGCCGCTGCCATCGGAACGATGCACTACGATCAGGTCGGCCGCAGGCAGCTTCGTTCTCGCATTCAGAGCAGCAATGCGCCGATCATTCCACTTCGTGATCCTGCCCAGAAAAATATCTGCCAGCGTCGGTCCATCAAGCTTAAGTGTCGGATTGCCCGGCAGAGTGTAGGTGACTACGACGGCGCCGGCGACGGTTGGCAGATGCAGGAGCTTTCCTGGAGCGTTAGCCAGGTTCTCGTCGCTCATCGGTCCGTCAGACGCGCCAAAATCGACCGTTCCGGCCATAATTTGCTTTTGCCCCCCGCCGGAACCAATGGACTGGTAGTTAAACCGCACCGACGGATCCACTCTGGCGTATTCATCAAACCACTTTGAATAAAGTGGATATGAAAAAGTCGCCCCCGCCCCGTTGATAAGCAATTGACCGAATGCCCCAGTGATGCCCAGCAGGCAAGTGGCTGCGACCGAACCGAATCGAAGCACAACCGTCTTCATTGCCCTATCTGACCGACTCAGCAGATCTAATTCCTCCAAGTGACCGGAAGCGCCAACTCTCATCGACCACCTTTTCCTTGTGGTTTTCATCGTCATCTATGCCTTGGCAGTCCGGCAAAAGGATAGCTTGACGTCGGTGAGTTACGAAGACGTGTCCAGCTTGCGACGATTCTGTGACGAAGGACATGGACGGATTGAGTTGTCTCGATTCCTCAATCCACAGCTCCTGGGCAATTCACGATACCATGTCCGTTCCTGCTATCCTGTAGGTCCGCGAACTTTGCGACACTAATTTTACACAAATGCCGCAAATTGAGCATACCTCGATGTCAGACTCGTGCGCATGAAACCCAAAGTGCTGGTCGTAGATGACGATCTTGAGTTCGCTGAATTAATCGACTTCAATTTGTCCCGGCGTGGCTGTGATATTCTCGTCGCGCGGGACGGCATGCAGGCCCTGCGTATGGCCCGGGCCGAGCTGCCAGACGTCATTCTGCTAGACATCCTGCTGCCCGACCTCGAGGGATATACGGTGTGTGAAATTCTTGGAGCGCAGCCTTCAACTCGGGACATCCCGGTGTTTTTTCTCAGCGCGCTCCATGAATCCTGGGCCAAAAGCAGAAGAGCGAGGGCTCGATTCGCCGGCTATTTCCAAAAGCCTGTCGATTTGAAACTGCTTGGCGAAAGCGTTTTATCAGCAGGCCGCCAACGCCAAGCCGCCATTCGCAAGCGGCTGGACCAAAGCCCGGATTGACGCCCGCACGATGGGACACCATTAGGTTGGTCTCGTGTATATTCGTTTTCGTATTCGATTCGGCAACGCTCGACTTGACTCGATGACCCGGCAGCGGCGCACAGGGACGGGGACTCCCCCTCACTTGGATGCTGGGCTCGCCGGCCGCTTTCGAGGTCGCTAAGCAGCGTTGCGGCTCAGAGTGCCTTCGCAGGTTTGGTCCAAACCGGCGAGGCGCCAAAAAACAAAGAGGTCATCGGCATGCCTGACAGCCCTGCGCAACGCTCGCGCCCGGCGCTCTTTGAGGTAGCGGATAAATGGACGGAGCAGCGACTCCGTCCCCGGCCGTTCCTTGACGAACCTGGCGATAAATGCCTGGAACATTTCCAAGTCCTGGAGATGTCCCATGCGGCGCTGGTAAGTTCCGAACCGTCGAAGATGGTGTCCGCGGAGTCCGGTGAAGGCAGGTGACAATGACTCAACTATGTAACGGAATTTTTTGAAAGCGACCCTGGTACGGTGGACAGTCGCCGAGTGGTTGGGGTCAATGGCCTGGCGTCGGCGCGCCACTTCCGCGAAAGCCTCGGCCATCGCTCCAAACACCTTGGATGCTATGGCCTCCCTTCTCACGGTATCGTCAGAGGATATCCGGAGCTCTGCGCACAAGGCTGCGCCGCATTTTTCCAGCTTCCGCAGCTTATGCTCCTGGACCTTGCGCGCCAGGGCCTTGGTCAACCGCCGCTCCTGCCGTGAAATGAAATCGAGAACAAGAACCAGTTCGGGATACCTCGGCCATTGGCGCGCGATAATGCTCATTTGAACATGCACATCCCTCAACTCACCCAGCAGCTTCAGGCGACGCTTTAAGATCTTTCGGGCCTTTCCGGTTTTTGCGCTCGGCGCCACGCTGCTTAGCAGCGCAAACTGCGCGATCAGTCGGCGGGTGGCGACGCGGAGTCGGTGGACAGAGCTTTCCGAGAAATCCTCCTGACATTGGCGGAGTTGCTTGCGGTATGAACGTAAGCGGTTGCGCAAAGCCCTTGCCAGTCCAGCACCCAACTCCTCCGGGACTCGCCAGCCGACTGAAACCACTGGATTTGCGACAACACCTTGTCCGCCGGAACCAGTGGTGATTGGCCTAGCGATCTGTGGACCAACACCAGGGTATGACCTTGTCTTGGGTACGCCGCCCGGTGGCGAAGGAGATGTTATCGAGCCGTTCGGCAGTTGCACATTGGCAGTAGGGAGGCCATCCAGGTCGGTCGAGTCAATCATGGCATCGGGGTTGGTGCTTGCCGCGAAAATCACCAGCTTAATTAGCAGCCTCCGCGCAGCTAGACAAAGAGGAGTTATTCACACTCTCGCTGCCAATTTGTGAATAACTTCACGCAAAGTTCCGCTCGGACTCACACCCCAACTCATACCGGCCTCTATTTTTTCCCAAGGCTGCCGCGAGCCGGTGACGCAAGCACGCCATCGTTCCTCCCCTGAAACAAGACCCCCGCAGGCGTAAGATCGCCTGGCGCTGAACCAGTGGAAAAAAGCGCAGGAAAGTTACGTTCCCGAAAATCGATCTACTATGGCACGGTTTCTGTGGCCAAGCCGACTTTCGTAATGTCGGCTTGCTGCAAGGCATCGAGCACCCCGACGACTCGCTGATAATCAACATCCGCAGCGCCGCGAACCACCACACTCGTCTCGGGGTCGCTCGTCTTCATCTCGACCAGCTTTGGCTTGAGCGCGGCGAGTTCGATCGTCTGATCGTTGAGGCTGATGCGCCCAGCCGCATCAACGAGAATCCGAGTCACCTTCGGAGGCGGCGAAGGTGTGTTGTTCTTTTTTGGTGAGGGCAGATTCATCTCCAAATCGTTCGACAACTGCGGCGTCGTTATGATGAAGATCACCAGCAGCACGAACGCCAAATCGAGCAGCGGCGTGATATTCAGCTCGTTGAGCGAACTGTGATGGCCCTTGGAAAACTTCTTCACCGCGCGCTGATTTGGAGCACGTCCTCGGATTTCAAACTCTCGACGTCGAACCGCACCAGGAAAGTAGCCGGAAAGCCCTTGGGTGGCGCGCGGCTAATCACGGTCGTTTTTGCCAGCGCAGCTTTGACCGAGGCATCCCACCGCCCGTTGCCCGACCCGTTAAGCCATTGATAGCCCTCGCAGCGGCCAGTCGGATCAATGGTCAGGTCCACTTCGGCGACGTATTGGGCGTCATCGATGCTCTCAGGCCGGTCCCAGTGTGACCGGAGCGCCCGCTCGACCAGCCCCTTGTAGATGGCGTTCGGGTCGGAGGTCGTCTGCACGTCGTGTGCCCCATCATGAAATTCAAATCCGGCCAGGGTCGCCGGTGGCGGGGCCACGGCGGGCTGGGCATCCGCTAGCGGGGGTGGTGCAGTCTCGACTTTCGCAGGAACCGATGCGACAGCGGTCTTTGGCGGCTCAACCGGTTTCGCGGGCTCGACCTTTGGCTCAGGGGGTTTTGCCTTCGGCGGCTCAGGTTTTTTCTCCTTTGGGACCATCGTCACGGTTATCTGCTTGAGCTTCTTGCCCAACATGCCTTCGCGCGCCGCGAAAAAGAAAATGGCCAGGACCAGGGCGCTGTGGAAGACGACTGAGATAACCAGGTTGATCTTCGACGAGTTTCTCTTGGTGCGTTTTTGAATCATAAAATCATTGTTTTGGGCTGGCGTCCGGCAACGGTTCGGTCGCCAGGTTGACCTTGGTGACATTGGCCTGTTGCAGCATGTCCATCACATTGACGATTCCTTTGTATTTCGCGTGAGCAGAGCCGCGAATGACGACGCTTAAGTCCGGATCGTCCACGCGCAAAGCGACGACTTTTTCTTGGAGCGACGCCAGGTTGACTTCCTCTTTGTTCAAAAACATCCGGCCGGTGGATTCGACCGTGACATAATTGACTTTGGGCTTCGGATCTTTGGGGCGCTTGGCGGCCGAGGGCAAATCCACCGCCAAATCGTTGACGATCGGCGTGGTGGTGATAATGAAGATCACCAACAAGACAAAAGCCAGGTCGAGCAGCGGAGTGATGTTCAGCTCCGCCAGCGCGTGATGATGGCTTTTGGAACATTTCTTCATCGCTCCTCAACTGAAGGCGGGCTCGGCAAAAACAGGGCTCGCGGTCTGGCCCTTGAGCGCTTCACGGAGTTCCTCCACCACGGAGCGGTTGTCCACATACTTATGTTCGAGGGCCGTCGCATACTCCGTCGCAAAGCCGTCCAGCTCCTGGGTGATGGCGCGGATCGTGGTGACCATGTAATTGTAGGCGAACATCGCGGGTATCGCGACGAAGAGGCCGACCACAGTGGCGATGAGCGCGCCCGCGACGCCCGGCGCCATCGCCGTCAGACTCGCGGCATTCGCCCGGGCGATGCCCGAAAAAGTCTCCATCACACCCCAAACCGTTCCGAGCAATCCGATGAAAGGCCCCCCGGCGACTGCTGTGGAGAGCACGATCATGCCTTTTTCGAGCGCGAGGGCCTGGGCGCTGGCGGCGCGCTCGAGCGCAACTTTGACAGTGTCGAATGACGCCGGGCTGATCTTGGTGGTGATTTGGCGCGCGAGGATGTCGGTTTCCGCGCCGGTTGCGCTCGGAGTCCCACTGCTGAGACTGCGAACGCTCACAACCTGCACCGGGTTGTTTTTCAGATGGTATTCCGTTTCTTCGGCGCCGGTGTAGTAAAGCTCGTAAGCAGGCGCGCCGTCGAATTCTTCTCCCCGCCGAGCAATTTCCAGAGGATCGCGGGTTTGTCGATACGCCTTGAAAAACCTTTGTCCCATTCTCCGGGCGCGCAGGAGCTGCCTCGACTTTGTAATGATCACGGTCCAACTGAAAATCGAGACCACCAGCAGCGCGCAAATCGTCAACTTGCCCTCAGTCGTTGCCTTCTGAAAAGCAAAGCTCAAAGCACCGCTGGCAAAAAAGGGCGAAGCGAAGATCATAATGGCGTCCTGAATTGTTGGCTTTCGTGCCGGAGGAAGTATCTTTCCAATCTCAATCCCGGTGAAGCGACGAACTGTTACTTTTATGTGTCGGAAATGTGTCGAGAATTTGAAGCGAGGTAGTCGAGCGGCGTATAATAAAGCAGGGCCGAAATTGTAATATGTAGGAGTGGCTTTGCGTCGTAGAGTGCGCTCGATATGAGAACACTTGAAATGAACTTGAACGATGATCCCGCTATCGATCAAATCTGCACGCCCTCGCGACGACCTGCATTGATGCCTCATCGCCTGCACCTGATCAGCGCACACGAACTGCAAGACCTGCGCCAATGGCTGGTGCGCCGAGGGGTACCACACGACTTCGAGGTTAAGCTTCACAATCTGTCCCGAGGCGACTTGTCTCACCGCTCGATCGCACAGAACTGCCGCACGATAATCGAGTTACTCCAGGCGGCTTACGAAGGTGCTTACAAAGGAGCCTCGCCGGCAAATTGTGATCGGCTCTTGCGCGCGCTGGCCTACGTTCGCAAGGTCGACGATGCCATTCCGGATTATCGGCCTGACGGGTTCACCGACGACCAGCAGGAAATCCGCATGCTCACGAGCGACATGAACGCGTTAATCCAGGATTTTAAGGCCTGGCGGCTGCGCCACCAGGTGCCTGCCATGTGGTAAGCTCCGTTTTGATAATAATCAATCCGGTTACTTTACGCGCGCCTCCAAAGTGGGCTATATTTGGCGCAATATGAGAACAATCGCAATTGCAGTGGGTTCGATATGGCTCGGGTTGGCCGGTTCGGCAATCGGGATTGAAAAGCAGGAGCTGGATAACCGCGTCCGCACGCTGACGGCCAAGCTGGTGGCGTTGCAGCAGAAGCCGGACAAAAAAATCCCGGCCGAACATCTCAAGAACGCCAAGGGAATCGTCCTCCTGGATCGCACCAAGGCCGGTTTCATCTTCGCCTACCAGGGCGGTGGAGGGGTGGCGCTCGTCAAAGATCCGAAGACCGAGAAATGGGGCCCGGTAGCATTTCTAGCCGCCAACGAAGCCAGCTTGGGATTTCAAATTGGGGGGCAGCAGTCCTTTTTCGTGATTCTTCTGATGACCACGAATGCCACCCGGCTTTTGACTGAGCCAACGTTCGAGGTTGGTGGCGAAGCGCGCGGCACTGCCGGCAAGGACACTGTTGGCGTTGACGCGTCGGTCGCCTCGAGCGAGCAGCCGGTGCTGGTTTTTGATGACCGCAAGGGCCTTTACGGCGGCGCCGCGATTAAAGGCGGGGCGATCTCGCCCGACGAGGAGGCCAACCGCGTTTATTACGCTCAATTCGTAACGATGAGGGACATTCTGTTCGACAACAAGGTCAAGCCGACAGACGCCGCGTCCGAACTGGCCGCTAAAATCGACGAGCATTCCAAGCCCTCGCAGAAATAGCGGTCTCCGAGAAGCGAGCCGCTCCCCGATTCGAGAGCCTTGCAGCGACTGAACAAGTTGCCCTGGCGCACACTTGTCGGCGACACTGCCAGCGCGTGCAAACCTCAATGGACGGGATGCTGGAAGCAATCGTGGACGACGATGTCGCCAACGTCGAAGCGCTGCTCAAGACAGACGCCAGCCTCACCACCCGATCTGTCCCTGCTCCCAGGCTCTATCGATCCACGATTTTCCACTGGCTCTACGCGGGGGATACCGCCCTGCATCTGGCCGCGGCGGGTTATCGCGTCAGAATCGTTCGCTTGCTGCTCGATGCGGGTGCCGATCCGAACGCAACGGGCAATCACCGTCGGAGCGGCCCGTTGCACTACGCTGCCGACGGCTACATCATCGGGCCGGCCTGGGATCCGAAGCCCCAGGTCAAAACCATCCGATGCCTGCTCAACGCCGGCGCCGACGTGAACGCCCAGGACAAGAACGGCGCTACGCCGTTGCACCGCGCCGTGCGCACGCGCTGCTCTGCCGCGGTGAAATGTTTGCTCGAGGAGGGCGCCAATCCGATGCTACAAAACAAACCCGGCTCGACCCCGTTTCACCTGGCCGTGCAAAACACTGGACGCGGCGGAAGCGGCGCGGCCGTGGCTATCGCCGCCCAGCGAGAGATTATCGAGGCCTTTCTTTCGTCAGGCCTGAACGCCGACCTCAAGAGCAGCAGCGGTAAGTCCGTCCGTGATTCCGCCCGGAGCGGATGGATCCGGGACTTGCTGGCCTAGTTTGACGGGATTTAACTGGTCAACCTCCAATCAAAGTGTCGTATAGCCGGCAGGGAAGCCGCCCCAGATGACCGCCGTCCACCATTCGAACAATTGGGAAGCTGCCGGGTCCTTTGCGAGCGGAGCGAGCGGCAGGTAGAGATACCATGCCTCGTCAGGGAGATATGCCGGGTGGAAGGCGTCGTTGGTAGCCCACGCAACCGGCCCCGTACTGAGTACGTAGAGCGGCAGGCAAATCGCGAGCCACAGCACTACGCGCCGGGTTCGGCGCGAGAAGCAGGGCCTATCGAGCGACGGCTTCATATAGGCTAGGTTTGGTACCCGGCGCCAGCGTAGCACGGCATCTGTCCGCAAGCGAGCATTCAACAAAACCGCTCAGCAGCTGATCCTCATGTTGACTTACGGTTGCGCGGAACGACTATTTAGTGAAACAAGGAAGAAACCTATGAGTTATGAAATATTTATTTCATTCGTGGTCCAACTGAGTCGTTGCGGCTAAGTTCACGCTTATGAATACACTGAATAGATTTGATACATTCCTTCATCCCATCGAGCAGCCGCGAGGGCTGTTCATGCGGCTGGCGTACTGGTTTTCGCGGCGGCAATTCGGAAAAGTGCTGACGCCGCTGAAAGTTCATAGCGCGCGGCTGCCGGCTGCTTTCGGCTTGTTTTACGCCAGGATCAGCAAGCTGGACAAAAAGCTGACGCTGCCGCCGGAATTGGTCCTGCTCATCCGCGAACATGTGGCGCGGATCAATGTTTGCCTTTTCTGCGCCGATATTGGCCGGTCATTCGTGATCAAGGCGTCGATGAATGAATCGAAGTTCGACGCGCTCGAACAATACCGGACGAGCGCGCTTTTCACCGATACCGAGCGTGCCGCACTGGACTATGTGACGGAGTTGACACGGGACAAAAAGGTCAACCCGGATACGTTTGCTCGCGTGTCCCGGCATTACTCCGAACGCGCGATCTGCGAAATCGTCTGGCTGGTGGCCAGCGAGCACATTTACAACCTTACCAATATCGGTCTGAACATCCATTCGGACCTGCTCTGTGACATCAGCAGGAAGAAAATGGCGGCGTGATGTGTAGAGGAGGAAGAGGCGGCCGCTGTCAATCACGATTATCGGATGGCTGTTCGTTGTGGTCGGCGTCGTCGGCCTGGTGTACCGCGCAACAGAGTTTAAGGCTGAGCGTCCCTTTCAAACCGACGTAATTTGGATTTGTCTCGTCCGGCTTGTGGCGATACTCGGTGGAGCGCTTCTACTTCACGGCCACAATTGGGCGCGCTGGCTGCTCCTTGTTTGGATGGCGTACCACGTCGTTCTCAGCGCTTTCCACGCTGTTGGGGAATTGGTCGTGCACGGTGTGCTGCTCGCGGTGATTGCCTATTTTCTCTTTCGTCCGCAGGCATCCGCCTATTTTCGAGGCACCAAGTGAAAAATCCAAAATCCAAAATTGATCAGAGCCTCCTAACTGGCGTGTTGCCCAATTCGCGTGATGGCCGAAAGGTAGGGCGCGCTGTCCTCAGCGCGCCGATGAACACCGCAGATTCCGACCAAAATCGCAGGTTGGGACCCTATCGCGGCGCGCTGGGGACAGCGCGCCCTATCATCAAGGGATTTGGGCAACGCGCCCTAACGTCGGCTCCTACAATTTTGAAACTCGCTTCTAGCTCATTTTGTTGTCCGGCATTGATATACGAATCGATATTGTCAATTTATGCATCGCAAATGAACATCAAAGAAAGAGCATGTATGAAGACGCGACTCAATGGACCGTTCGTAGCAATCTGCATCTCGCTGCCGGCGCTTGCCGCCATAGCTGACGGAGATGCAAAACTGACCAGGAAAACCATTCGCGCGAAAGATGGGCTCAGCATCGTTTGCGATACCGGCGGCAAAGGCGACACGACGCTAGTTTTTCTGCATGGCTGGTGCGGTGATCGGACCTGGTGGAAGAGCCAGGTCAACGCGTTCGCGGGCGATTATCGAGTTGTGATCGTCGATCAGGCCGGGCACGGGGAATCGGGCAAGGAGCGCAAGGAATGGACCGTTGAGGCTCTCGCCCAGGACGTGGCGACAGTCGTCAAAGAACTGAAACTCAAGCGGGTCATCCTGATCGGCCATTCGATGGGCGGGCCAATTGCGCTCGCTGCAGCGAAGCGAATGCCAGGCAAGGTCGTCGCCGTGGTCGGTGTTGATACGTTGCATAACGCCGAGTTCAAGCCGCCGGAAGAGCAGGTAAAGCAGTTTATCGACGGATTCGAGACTGATTTCAAGGGGACCATGCGCATGGGGCTTCAGGGAATGTTGCCCGAGAAAGTTGATCCGGCATTGTTCGATTCAATCTACGCTCGGGCGACGAACAACGACCAGAAGATGGCCGTCGCACTCATGCGTAATCTTTCGCGCAGTGACGTGAAGACGCTCTTGAGCGAGGCCAAAGCGCCGGTTCGCTGCATCAATTCCGCTCCAGTCACGCCATTCGCCAGGCCGACCGATATCGAGATTAACAAAAAGTACGCCGACTTCAATGCAATCATTATCGAAGGATGCGGCCATTTTCCCATGCTGGAAAAGCCGGCGGAGTTCAACGAGAAGCTGCGGTGTGTATTGAAAGAGTTCGCCGGCAGGAGATGATGTGTGTGTCTTGCGGAGCGCGGCTGTGGCGAAGCCCAGCGGCGGTGCTGTCTCATTCGTGAAACTCCCACCAGTTGATGGCGTAATGCCGCTGTGTGTGCTGCGGCTGGGCTTCGCCACAGCCGCGCTCCCTCCGCTGACCGGTTATGGAGCAGCCTCCTTCAAAACTTCAGAGTCAAGTCGAGCTGGAGCAGATTGTAGTGCTGGATGGGATTCATCTGCGGGATGTCCTGGTTGCTGCCGCCCGTGCCGATTTTTTCGTTGATGCGCCGGGCGTAACCGTAGCGAAACGTGCCAATCATATTGTCGGTCAGCCCGTACGCGAGCGCGGCGTAAATCCCCTCCAGATTTGCGCGGCCCTCGAAGAAATCCGAATCCAGGAGGTTGGGGTCGAGCGCGTATTGCTCGATATGCTGCCAATAGGTCCTGAACTCCCAGCCATGCTTTCTGGAAGCGGTGCCATTCACCAGGCCAAGACTGTCTCTATTGCCCACGGCGAAGCCCACTTGCCAGGCTTTGGTGTCGCCCGTTTGTGCTGAGGGTATGAGCGCTATCTCTCCGCCACCCATCGGCTGGAATGCGTTTTGGGCGGCCAGATAAGCTGCCCGGGCGCGGTCGGCGCCTTGCAAATTCTGCGCATAGTCGCCGAACAATCGAAGGTCGAGGTGGTTGAGCCGAAGGTTTACTTCCCACGGAATATCGAGAACCAGCAAATCGTTAAGGGCAGTTTGATTGGCAGTGAATCCATCATAAAAGCCCAGCGGGAAACCGCTCCACGCTCCCGCGTGCTGGCCAGTCAGGTTGTTGGTCGAGCCTTGACCCACGAAGGTGCCTGAAAAATCGGGCGCCACCGAAGGACCGGGAGGCGTCGTATTCGCGCCGTGCCCAGTGTAATTATAGAGCGTAGGGGCGACTTTCAACGAAAGATTGGTTCGAAGGTGGTAGGTGAGGCCAGCCTGCCAGGCCAGCAGAAATGCGAGGTTGGAGTCAGTATATCCGAGGTTGAAATACCCCTCACTGGTTTTGGTCGGATTCGTGTCCTGGTACACAAACTGGCCCAGGTTGAGGAAAAAGTCCGCCTGGCCGACTGACCACTTGAATCGCTCCATGAGGCCTTCCGGGTTCAAATCTGAATCCCAAACCATCGGCGTGGTGTAGAGTAGATTGGGCATCTTGCCGACGGTCAAGTCCAGCCAGTCCACGCCACGCCAGCCGAGGTAGGCCTGGCCGATGTTGAATGAAGCGGTGGATTTTCCGAACGGTCCCTGGTAGGTAGGGCTGGCGCTCGACGACGTCCCCAGGGTGAGCCATGGCGAGCGAGGGTTGGCGCTGGTTTCGAGCCGGAACCCGAAGTAATAGTCGTCGAACAGTTCACCGCGCAAGCCGGCCCTGACCACGTACCGAAGCCGCTGGAGTTCAATGCTTCCTCCGGAGGGATCTTCGGCTCGGCGATCCTCAAAGCGCATGCGAATGTCGCCGTATAGCCCGATGGTCTTGACCGCCTTGCTGAGCTGCCACCTGGATTCCATCGGTGGCATAGTGGTCGCCGGGCCGTTGGTCCGGATTCTTTCCGCTTCCGCCCGCGCGGCTTGCGCTTCGGCTTCGGTCAAAATTCCCTTTTGCAAAAGCAAATTCAAGATGGGATCAGAAGGCTGTTCGGCGGCGAAACTCCGCGCCGCGCTGAGGAGCAACAAAAAGCAACCGCACAGGCACTGAAACAGAGAGGCTTTCGCGGCCGGGAGTCGCGCCCGTTTTTCTCCGACTTCGACTGGCTTTTGTCGGCAACAGGTTACGCTTCCGAATTTCCGCTCCATCGCGGTCCCTTTGAGCATCGCCGAACAGTAGGAGCCATTCTTGGCAGTTTTGCGGCGTCCTTGTGACGCTTTTGTGACGAAGACGGCGAATAATCCACGGCGGGCCTTGAAGCACGCTCATTTTTCGAAAGCTGCGCAGAATCTGATCTATCCTTCGCTCGGGCTGCTGATGGACCAGATTCCGTGCGTCGGTCAACCTCGAATCAGAAGGTTACCCTTTTGAAACAACCTGACTGAAAAGTGAGGGAGATTGGAGCGACAAAATCGCAAGCAATAGTCCTCCAAGGCCTTAGAGCCGGACTTTGCGATGTCCGAAAACTGGAGCAGAGTGTCCGCCACCATGAGGATAAATTTCAACCGGCGGCCTATGGTCACAGTATCAAGAACCAACCATTAAAACCGAACACAATCCTATGAAGTGGAAATCCATCTCCATCGCTGCCGCGCTTAGCTTCGGATGCCTGCGCCAGTCTGAAGCCGCGCAATACGTTTACATGACCGGCTCGACCGCGGCTCGGGGTACGGTCTGGGCCGCGCTCACTACCAACGTTTTCGATTCTTCCCCGACTTTTGTGGGATACAGCAGCTCCACCGCCTCGAAGTGCACCTACATGGCATTCTCCGGCACCATCACGATCTCTGGTGTGCCGACTGCCGTCATCGTGAAATGCACCTGGTCGGGTTCCGAAGGCGGCATTCGGGACATTTCGCAAGGCTTATCGGAGCCGTTTCTCAACGACCCCGGTGTAGGTGGAGTTGATGCGAGCAACGCGGGAAACTCGAGCACGCCGAGCGGGACCCAACTGATTACGAATACCGTTGACTTGGCGATGGCTGACAACGACAAGGCCTTTTCCAAGAATCCAAATGGGGCCATCACCGGAACCAAGGTCTGCATTATACCCTTTGCCTGGGTGAAGGAAAAAGGATCGTCGTCGTCGCTAACAAATGTGACCGACCAGCAGATTCGCCAGGCATTGACCGGCGGAGCGAAGCTGGCGTTGTTCACCGGCAATCCTCTGGACACCAACTATGTTTATGTCACTGGCCGCGACAGCGAGTCCGGCACGCGAGTCAATGCGCTGGGAGAATCGGGCTATGGCATTTTCACGACGCCGTTCCAGCTCCAAGTCAACTCGGACGGAACGATGAAAGATCAGACCGGGCTGGGTGATTATGTCGGGGACTATGGTTATTCCAGCGGCGGGTCGGTGGCGACACAAATGGGTGTGGATATCTCCAATATTCCGGACACGTACCTCAACCGCTCCAACTATAACGTGATTGCTTATCTCGGCCGTTCGGACGCGACGTCTGCGGTGAGCAAGGGCGGCACGGAGCTTAGCCTGAATGGCGTGTTCGAAAGCCCGGCCACCGTCAAAGAAGGGCAGTACAACTTTTGGGGCAACGAGTTCATTTATCGGAAAAACACGGCCACGAGCCAGGCGCAGGCCGTGTACGACAAACTGGCTGCACCCACGGGTATTTCTGTAGCTTCGGACGGCGTCACCACCATCCATTTGGGGGACATGCACGCGAATCGGAGCGGCCCGACGACCGACCCGGTCCATCCATGACCTCAGCATTGAGTTCGAAATCGTCCGAACGAATACCACCATTATGAACCGAAAACGAACATTTGGCCGCGCCGCGTCGCTGGGACTGCTCTCGCTGCTGGCGCTACTGGAACACGTCGAGGCCCAGACCTTCGTCTATAACAATAACGACCTCGTGTTGGGATTCCGAAAGGCCGGGGTTTACCAGGAGAACAACGAGGTGGTCGTGAATATCGGCCAGGCCAGCAATTACGTCAGTGCTGCCAACGGCACAGTCATTAACATTACCAACTTTTCGCTGGCTCAGCTCGTTCCTGGCTCGTACAGCAGCCTCGATCATCTGAGCTGGTCAGTGGTTGGCTGGTACACAGGAACGACTTACCCCGGCTATCCGACCTACACACTCTGGGTGACCGTGCCGCGGACCAGCTTCAATGTTCAGACCGCGCCGGCGACTCGCCTGGACCGGGCCAGCCAGCAGACAATCAGGGCGCAGATCGCTTCGATCTTCGCCAATGCCTCATTCATTTCGAGCGATCTGGTGACTTCAAACGCCTACAACACCGTCTCGCTCGTCCGCGAAGCGATCGCGACCTATCCCACGCACATCCTGTCCGTGTTCATGGCGGGCAAAATTGATAACACTCTCGGCACATTGCAGGACAACTGGCCGGAAGGCAATCTGGAGGCGGCCACCCCAGGCGGCTTCTCCGGCAGCGTGCGCTCGGATCTCTATGAAGTAAGACCTACGAACGATCAAAGCGGCAACCCAATCGTCGATCCTCACATGGGCACCAGCAGCCAGGCGTACTACGTCGGCTACTTTCAACTCAATTCGGATGGAACGATGACGTTTACCAAGGAAGCCAGAGCGCCGACTGTGTCGTTCAGCCGGTCTGGCGGCAACTCAACGATCACGTTTCCGACAGTCGGCGGAGTGACCTACACCTTGTATTACACCAACACCGACGGCCTCGGCACCCCGGTGAGCACCTGGCCTTCCTCGCCGACGACTATCAACGGAGACACAACCACGCAATCGTTCCAGGATGTTACCTCGGATCCCAATCGGGTTTACCGAGTCGGAACTCAGTAAGCTCGCCATAGCCATAACCAGGCGCGCTCCGGCTGCTCAAGGCCGGAGCGCGCCCACGTACCTTCTACCTTTACCAGGCTCGGACAGGTTCGGTTGGGTTCGGTCAGGTTCGGAAAACCTGAGATTGGGCGCAAAACGGAAAGCAGAAAGCAGAAATCGGTGGAACATGCAACGTGAACCCGAACGCTTCCGACGGACGCTTTCGGGAGAAACGTGAAGCGCAATAGGGACGGGATTGGCCGACAGGGGCATTGGAGGGCTTTAAGCCGTCAAGGCGTGGTGCAAAGGCTCAAAGGAAAAAGCTGAATTTGCGAAAGTTCGAAGCACAAACAGGGTAAAGCACAAAGCGGATGAGCGCTGCGCTCATGCCACCCATTTGGGGGTCCAGACCCGCTACACCGCTACAACCCGCATAAACATTGGGTCTTTTGCAGGTGCAACCCGCTACACGACCCGCTACGAGCCGCTACATGTAGCCGGTTTGGCGCTGGGCTCTGGATTTTTGGCGTGCTGGCGAGCGAAAGCGGCCAGATAAGGGTGTCTATCTCACAAAAACAACCCTTGACCTTGGACCTAGGTCCAAGGTGTAAAGTGCCTCACAAATGAACGATAAACGTTCAAACTGGCAAACTATGAAAAACTTGATCAAAACCCTGTCTGCGGTATCCACGCTGGGGCTGCTCCTGGGCTGCGCTTCCAGCAAAGGCGGAGCCGATTCCGCCAAATATCATTGCAGCCTCACCGGCAAAGACCTTGCCGAATGCTGCTGCACCAAAAAAGATGGCAAGCTCTATTGCAACGAAACCAAACAGTTCATTGACAAATGCTGCTGCACCAAAATGTAAGCGGCCCACAGGTTGAGAGGAGTGACATGAAGAAGAGACTGATCGAAATATTCACCGCGGGTTGCCCGCTTTGCGAGCAAACCCTCAACCTCTTCAAAAAAGCCGTCTCCGCTTGCGGCTGCGAAGTCATCGAGCGCCGGTGCTCCGGCCCCGAACGCTGGAAGCCAGCACAACGGTACGGCATTCGCACCGTGCCGACGGTCGTCGTGGACGGAGAGGTCGTCTTTGAAGGCCGCATCAACGAAACCCAGGCGAATCTCCTGGCCCGCGCATGAACAGGCCGCTGCTCATCGGTCGGCTCGCCGGGCTCGCCGGCGTCAAGCCCGACTCCGTTCGTTTCTACGAGCGGAGCGGGCTGCTCCCCACAGCCAAACGGACCCTGGCCGGTTACCGCGTTTACGACGAACCAGCCCTCAAGCAACTTCGTTTCATCAAACAAGCCCAGTCCCTCGGCTTCACGCTCGACGAAATCAAACGCATCCTCTCATTGCGCGGCCAGGGCAAGCAAACCTGCCGCTGCGTCACCGCAATCGCGGAGGCCACCCTTAGAGAAACCAGGGAAAAGCTGAAGCAGCTCCAAAAGTTCCACGATGCGCTAGACAAGAACGTCCGGCGCTGGAGGGGCGCCTCCAAAAACGGCCACCGCATGGCCGCAGACTTCTGCGCCCTGATCGAATCTTCCGCTCCGCATCCCCTGCGCACTTTTAAGACGGAAAAAAAGTGATTCGATCAACCCAGGTCTCGATGAACCTCAATCGCGGCTGCAATGATGGTTGCGGTCATTCCAGCCGTTTTTGGATACGGTGGTGCATGGCGCGGAATTTAACAAGAGGCAGCAGAGACAACAGAGGATTTCACTCCATTTTCCTCGGTTCCCTCTCTTTGCTCCTGTTCAGTTTATTAGCTGAGGGATTTGGACGGTTGCGGCGTATTAAAAGGTGCGTGCCGGTGTGGCGAAATGTGTCTTGTGAACGCCGGACACCATGGCAGTTCGATGTAAGGTTTGGCGTTGGAGAACGACGAATTTAGAATGATGACCTCGCGAGCGGTAAGGACAGTGATTGCGATCGTGCTGGGATTGGTCCTGGTGCTTGTCGGCGGCTCCGCCGTGTCGGCGGGAGGGGTCATCCAGGCGGACAGCGCGAAGGCAAGCTGCTGTTGCACGGGTTGTGATTCCCGGCATTGTGCCACGCCCACTTGTTGCGCGCGGCCCGCAGAAAATCGTTCGCCGGTCGCGCCTGCGCCTTTGCCTTCGCCATCGCCGAACCAGTGGCACGCATTGCCGGCAACCCTAGCAGCTCTGCTTGCGTTGCCCTCTCAGACCGGTCAGTTCTCTCCTTCGTTGCTCTTCCTGCTCCGGAATCGAGGCGTCCCCATTTTCCAGCGGGACTGCTCGTATCTGATCTGAGTTTTCCCTTCTCCAGCCCGTAGTGTGCCCACAACAGGCGCACTGTGTCCTGTTTTTGTCCGAGTACGTATCAGCGTTGTCTTATGAAATTACGAGTTCAATTCGCCGTTATCGCGGCTGTGTTTTGCGCGAACCAGTTCCTGGCCGGTGCCGCTGAAGCTTCGGAGGCTGATCGCGCTTCGACCAACGGAGTGCTGTCTATCAAAGCCGTGGAGATGGCCGTTTTGAAAGAGAACCCGTCGCTCAAAGCCGCTCGCGCCAACTGGGAAGCCATGAGGCAGCACGTGCCTCAAGCGCGCGCCTGGGAGGATGCCAGGGCAGGGTTCGATACGGTTGCAGGCCGCTTCGTTTCCATCCCGCCCAATTCGTTTACCGATCAGAGGCTGATGGTCGAACAACCCGTGCCGCTCTCCGGCAGGAACCGTCTTCGTGGCCAGGGGGCCGAGGCGGAGGCTGCGGCGGCTTATGGGGAATTTCTTCGCCGAGGACTCGACCTCATCGCGCGCGCAAGGATGCTCTACTACAGGCTCGCTAACGCCTACCAGCAATTGCGAATCAACGAGAGCAACACCGAGCTGTTGCAACGATTTGTCCAAATCAGCCGCGACAAGTACGAGGCTGGAACAAAACCGGAGTCCGATGTGCTCGTCGCTGAAACGGATCTTTCCAAGTTGCACGAGGCCCGCGCAGATATCTTGCGGCAAATATCAGACGCGGAGTCGCAACTCAACGTGGTTATGAATCGCCCGGCCCAGGCATCGCTGCCTCGGCCTGCTGAGATGCATCCTCTTACGCTGGGCCTGGAGTTGGCGCCGCTGCAAAGCCTCGCCCTGACCAACCGGCCAGAACTGCTTATTGCCAGGAGAAAAATCGAAGCTGCCGATGCAAAGCTAAACGCCGCCAAACGCGAGTGGGTTCCCGATCCGAGCCTGAAGGTGGAAGCCAGCCGTTACAATGACGCAGGCCAGGCCGTCAGCGAAGTCATGGCCGGGGTTTCCATCAACTTGCCCTGGTTCAACCGCCGCAAATACAAAGCCGCGATTGAAGAAGCCAAAGAAATGAAGTCCGCCGCAGAGTTCGAACTCGAATCGGTGCAGAAAGAAACTCTCGGCTTGGTCAGGGACGCACTCCAAAAAGTCGAAACGTATCATCACCACGTCGAGCTTTTTCGCGACCGAATTGTTCCCTTGGCCCGGCAGAACGTAATCGCCACACGTTTGGCCTACGAAACGGACAAAACCGGTTTTCTCAACCTGATTGACGCGCAGCGCACTCTCCAGGTGGTGGAAGGGATGTATTGGAACCATTTGACAGACTATCTTACTGGCTTGGCCGAACTGGAGTCCGTCCTGGGCGCCGAACCCCACCACGCTGGAGAACGCCACGATACCCGCTAGAACTTAATTGCCAAACGATATGAAACTCTCACGCTCAACGCTCTTACGTTTCACCTTTTTCTGCCTCACGCTCGCGCTCGCCGCCTTGTTGCTCGTCTCCTGCAAGAAAGGCGGTTCTAACGCCAAGCCAGCCGATGTGGATTACTACACGTGCACAATGCATCCTTCGGTGAAATCACAGGACCCGAATGCCAAGTGCCCCATCTGCTCGATGGACCTTGTCCCCGTGAAGAAGAAAGGCGCTCCCGCTGAACATGACCATGGCCAGGCGAAAGGAGACGCTAAGAGCATGGGCATGTCGCCAGAAGAACACGCCAAGATGAGCGCCCGCAAGGGCAACCAGGATAAGGGAGGAATGGAAGGCATGAAAGGGATGCCTGGAATGCAAAAGGAAGAAATGAAGCAAGAGGAGCCAGGCGAATTCATGGTCGCCGTTTCGCGCCAGCAACAAATCGGCGTCACCTACACCCTCGTGACCAATAAGCCCCTTCAACTCTCCCTCCGCACTGTCGGCACCGTCACCTTCGACCGCATTCGGCATTGGGACATTGTCACGCGAGTGGATGGCTACGTGGACAAGCTGTTCGTTTCCTCCAAAGGAGAGCTGGTCGAAAAAGGCAAGCCGGTTGTGACCGTTTATAGCCCGGACCTGCTCACAACCCAACGCGAGTTCCTCGACCTTCTGCGCGCCCGCGACGAAGCCAAAACCACGCCCTCTGCTGCCATCGGGGAAAGCATGGACAAACTCATCGAGGCCGCCAAAGGACGATTGCGTCTTTGGAACATTACCGATGCGCAGATTCAGGAACTCGAAACGGAGCGCAAGCCCAATGTCTATCTTACGCTCCTTGCCCCTGTTCGAGGCCTGGTCCAAAACATTCAGATCAACCAGGGACAGAAGGTCATGAGCGGCGACCGCCTGGTTACGGTGGACGATTTGTCACAGGTCTGGGTCTGGGCGCAGTTTTATCAGGAGGAACTGCCACTACTCAAGCAGGGGCAGGACGTTGCGGTAACAACTTCTGCTTACCCTGAGCAAAAGTTCAACGGTAAGATCGCTCTGATAGATCCCTTCGTGAACCCGGCGACCCGGGTGGTTCGCGCTCGCGTGGATATCGACAATCCAGACTTCAAACTGCGGCCCGATATGTACGTGGACATCGGCCTCTCGCTTGAAATGGGTGAAGGCCTGACCATCCCTTTAAGTGCCGTGATTCCGACCGGCGAGCGCAACATCGTCTTCGTGGACAAGGGTGAGGGCAAGCTCCAGCCGCGCTTTGTCGGACTCGGCCGCAAATTTGGGGATGACTACCAGGTTCGCAGCGGCCTCAAAGAAGGCGACCGCGTCGTCGCCAGCGCTAACTTCCTGATCGATGCCGAAGCCAAAGTCCAGGGAGCGCTTCAGTCATTCTGACCTATGGACCCCTCTAAACCTGCGCCCTCATCGCGGGAGGATTCCCCGTCTCCTGCGCGTGCGCTGTTTCTTGAGTCGGTTATCGAAAAGAGTTCTCGCAACACTTTTCTGATCCTCATCATGACTATTTTCGGCATCGCCGGCGGCATCTGGGCGCTGCTCCACACGCCTCTGGATGCCATCCCTGACCTGAGCGACGTTCAGGTGATCATCACGACCGATTGGGAGGGCCGCTCACCGGACCTTGTCGAGGACCAGATCACTTACCCAATCTCCACGCGCTTCATCGCCGCGCCCAGAGTGAAATTTGTCCGTGGCGAATCCATGTTCGGAAAATCCTTCGTTTATGTGATTTTCCAGGACGGCACGGACATCTATTGGGCGCGCTCACGCGTCATCGAGTACCTGAACTCCGTGCGCGGCATGTTGCCCGAGGGCGTAAACCCGGTCATCGGCCCGGATGCGACCGGTGTCGGCTGGGTGTTCGAATATGCACTGGTCGACAAGACCGCCAAAAACAGCCTCGCCGACCTGCGCACTTTCCAGGATTGGCATCTCCGCTATGCCCTTGAAGCGGTCAAAGGCGTTGCCGAAGTCGCTCCCGTTGGCGGCTTTGTGCGCCAGTACCAGGTGGATCTCGATCCCAACAAGCTTGTCGCTTACGGAATTCCCCTCAGCGACGTGGTTGCCAAAATTCGAATGTCGAATGCGGACGTTGGCGGAAAACTCTTCGAAGTTGGTTCAACCGAGTACTTCGTACGCGGCCGTGGCTATATCAAAAAAATCGAGGACATCGAAAACATCACACTCAAAGTTGTCGGCGGAACGCCAGTCTATCTCAGAAACATTGGCACCGTCCATTTAGGACCTGACATCCGGCGCGGGCTCGCCGAACTTGACGGCTCTGGGGAGGTTGTGGGCGGCATCGTCATCATGCGCTACGGAGAAAATGCGCTCACTGTGATTGATGGCGTAAAGAAAAAGCTCGAAGAAATTAAGTCATCGTTTCCGCAGGGAGTTGAATTGGCCGTCACCTACGACCGCAGCCAGCTTATCAAGCGTTCGATTGCTACCTTGCGCGAGAAATTAATCGAGGAAAGCATCATTGTCGCTCTCGTCTGCATCATTTTCCTCTGGCATTTGCGCTCGGCCTTCGTGGCCATAATAACCCTTCCTATCGCCATCGTCATGGCGTTCCTCCCCATGTACTGGCTGCACCTCACCTCCAATATCATGTCCCTGGGCGGCATCGCCATCGCTATTGGCGCAATGGTGGACTCGGCCATCATCATGGTCGAAAACGCCCATAAGTTCCTCGAGCATTTCCGCGAGCAGAAAGGCCGTGACCCATCCAATACCGAACGTATTGACGTCATAGTCTCCGCCGCCAAAAGCGTTGGCCGCCCGCTCTTCTTCTCACTCCTGGTCATCACCGTGAGCTTCATTCCCGTGTTCACCCTTGAATCTCAGGAAGGACGCCTTTTCAGTCCGCTGGCCTTTACTAAGACCTTCTCCATGTTCTTTGCTTCGTTGCTGGGCGTGACCCTCGTGCCCATCCTGATGATCCTCTTCATTCGCGGCAAGATCACCCCAGAGATCAAAAACCCTATCAACCGCTTCCTCATCGCTGCTTATCAACCATTCGTTCACTTCGTCCTGAGATTCCGGTGGCTCACCATCTTCGCGGCGCTCGTTATCCTGGCTGCGACCATTTTTCCCTATAAGCAACTAGGCAAGCAATTCATGCCGCCGCTCAATGAGGGGGACATCCTTTACATGCCCACCGCCGTGCCCGGCATCTCGATCAATGAGGCAGTCAAAATCTTGCAGATTCAGGATCGCATGCTCCGCAAATTTCCCGAAGTCGAGCGCGTTTTCGGCAAAGCCGGTTACGCTGACACGGCCACTGATCCCGCTCCGCTCTCCATGGTTGAGACCGTCGTCAAACTCAAGCCGAGCGATCAGTGGCGGCCCGGCATGACCTGGGAAAAGCTCATCGCCGAGATGAACGAAAAGGTCAAGACGCCCGGCATGGCCAACATCTTCTGGATGCCCATCCAAACTCGCACCGAAATGCTCACCACAGGTTTTCGGTCAGTCCTCGGAATCAAAGTCTTCGGTCCTGATCTCGGAACCATTCAGAATGTGGCCATCCAGATCGAGAAGGCGCTGACCGACTTTCCAAACACGCGCAGCGTTTTCGCGGAGCGCACCACCGGAGGTTATTTTCTGGATTTCGCCGTGAAGCGCCGCGAGGCCGCTCGCTATGGCTTCAATGTCGGTGATGTAAACGACATCATCGAAACCGCCATCGGCGGCAAAACTATCGCCACCACCGTCGAAGGCCGCGAACGTTATCCAGTCAACGTGCGATATGCTCGCGACTTCCGTGAAGACCTGGACGCCCTCAAGCGTGTTCTGGTGGCAGCCCCTGGAGGGATGAACGAATCCGAGAGCCGGAGTGTCGGCTCACCGGTGATGGACGCCGGTTCCGACTCCCCGACACCCCGATACAGCGACACTCCGGTTCAAATCCCGATAGCAGCTCTCGCAGACATCTCGTTCAAAACCGGCCCGCCGTCCATCCGCACCGAAAACGCTCAACAAGTGGGGTTCGTTTTTGTGGATGTCACGACCGACGATATCGGCGGCTACGTCAAGCAAGCGGCACAGCGCATTCGCGAGCAAGTGCAATTCCCGGCCGGTTATTACATTCAATGGGCCGGGTCATTTGAGTATCAGCAGCGCGCTTTCAAGCGGTTCTTGCTCATCGCCCCCTTCACTCTGCTCCTGATCTTTGTCCTCATCTATCTCAACACGCGCTCGGCCATCAAAACAGCCATCGTGCTGATGGCCGTTCCTTTCTCCCTCGTGGGCGCGTTTTGGCTTCTCTACATTTTGGGCTACAACCTCAGCACCGCAGTCTGGGTGGGTATCATTGCACTGGCCGGATTGGACGCCGAAACTGGCGTTGTCATGCTCCTCTACCTCGATCATGCCTGGGATAAATTCCGAGGAGAAGGCCGCATGGCAACCATGGGAGATTTACAGGCGGCCATCATCGAAGGCGCAGTCCAGCGCATACGACCCAAGGTCATGACCATCGCGGCCATTCTTTTCGGCCTGCTTCCGATCATGTGGTCGCCCACCAATCAGGCTGGAGCCGATGTAATGAAACGCATCGCCGCGCCGATGATCGGCGGCGTGATCACGTCCGGCGTTCTCGAACTTCTCATCTATCCGGCCATCTACCTAATCTGGCGTCGCCATAACCTTCCCAAAGAAAACCGCGACGACATGCTGCTCTCAAAGGCCCCCGGCGCTCCTGAACCCCCCTCACCCCTTCACCCGGTATCCTCCGCTCCGGCCGCACGCTTTCGACGTTTCAAGCTCTATGCGGCGACGCTCGTCACACTTCTCGTCATTGCTATCGCTGGTTACTTCGCCTGGCAGAAGTTCGGTTCCTCTCGCGGATCGGCTTCCGGAGCAACTTTCGCGACTCAAACCGTCAACGGACTGAAGGTGGAGTTTATCCATCCGAAAGGGGATCTTCGCAAAGAGATGAACGAACTCCTGATTGAATTCCATGATGCTGCGACCGGAGAGCTGGTTGATGTCGGCACAGTGAACTTTGATCTCGGCATGAACATGCCAGGGATGAATATGCGCAGCACCGCAATCGTCCAGCCCACCCGCACCGCCGGCCAATACCGCGCCCAGGTCAAGCCTGACATGGCCGGCTCTTGGACAGCCACGCTCCATTACGAAGGCCCGCGCGGCTCAGGCGACCTCACATTCTCCGTCAACGTTAAACCGTGACTGAATCACCTCGGCTCCGCCCTCATCAGGCGCTTCCACACTATGACGCTTCACGCTCCTAACGCCTCGCCTGACGACCAGGACCGCCCCGCCTGCTAAGCCTCAGCCTTAACAGGCAAGCGCACAGCTCGTTCCTCCGCTTTTTCCTGCGCCTCCTTTTCCGCCGCTGCCAGCAGCCGCTTCACCGCCGCTGTGACATTCCCCAGGCAGCACGAGCCTTGCGGATTCCGGACCTCGCACGCGCAATGCTCGGCCTTGATCTCCGATGTAATCCTCTGCGGGATCGTGCAGTGGCCCGTCTCCCGAATCTCCTCTCTGACCATCTCCTCTGTGAAACCAAAGCAATAGCACAACGCGACCGGATCGTCCCGCTCCTTCAGGCCGACTCGCACCCGTAAGTCCTTTTTCTCCAGCCGCTCGCCGTGGGGGTGGAAGTAAACCACGGCGCAGGTGGCCGTCCCGCAGAACATGAAGCCCGGATTGTTTACCGTGCTCAGGAATTCCGGCTTCACCATCTGCTTCAGCGTGAGCGTCGAGACCGGCTTGCCCCTGGCTCCGCACACAGGACAACTCTCCCAGCCGCCCTCCGGTTCGCTTCGGCAAGAGCAATCCTCCATGCACTTACTCCTCGTTGGGCATTGCGCGCATCCCGCATCCTGCCGCCTCGCCCAAAATCTTCAACTGCGTCTCATCCAGAAACGGGCCGGCCACGCGGCTCAACTCCACACCCCTTTTCTCCGATCCCTCCGGCACCGCCATTTTTCCAGTAAGACACTGCTTCAGCTCGGCGGTCAGCGCGGCTTCCAGCCCCTCCGCCTTCTCCTTTGCGAGCGTCGTCTTCGCCTGCACTCGCCGCACCCACCTGGCCGCAATGATCCCGGCCTCTTCCTCGCTCAGCCGGTCCACTTCCGCGCCACGATACCAGCCTTTGCCGGAATTGAACCCAGCCAGCGCCTTCTCTGCTTTCCCACCGCTAACCTTCGACGCCTTTTGCTCCTTCAACGTCTTTTCCACTTCGCGCCGCGCCTTCTTTTTCGCGTCCGGGTTCCAGACCACCGCAACCATTGTGCCCTGGCGATTCAGCCACGCCTCGCGCACGCTTGGGTCCCGCTCCAGTTGCAGCAGAATCGGCTTGGCATGACTTCCGCACCCGATAGCAGGCGCAGCGGGGCACTGCCACGGCACCTCGAACACGCTCACGTCCTTCCCAGTCGCTTGTGTGACGTTAACATCCTCGCCCGCTTGCGAACCATTCGCCCACGACAAAAAGCTGATGCAACACACCGCCAGAATCATTTTCATGGTTTATCCAATCTCGTTATGGGTTCAACTTTGAACCCCGTTTCGTCAACTGCCCTACGTCAATATACTCCTTCTTGCAACGCATCCTTTAAATGCTTGATTTGAATGCTTACGGCGACATTCTCCCTAGTAGCGAGACAGCAGGAAGCCGGACCGAATACCATCCATGTTTCGGGATGGTCACAGCATGCCTTTGACAATCCGCGATTTTAAGGTGTACATGCCCGCGAAGGACTTCGAGCAGTCGAAGCGATTCTATACCGCTCTGGGCTTCAAGATGTCCGAAGGATGGGGCGGAACAGCAGAATTCGAGCTCAACGGAAACAGATTCCGGCTGCAGAATTACTATGTGAAGGACTGGGCTCAAAACTTCATGGTCGTCATTGGCGTTGATGATGCGGAGGCCTGGCATCAACACGTAAGAGCCATCGTGGAGAGGGGTAGGTTCGACAATGTCCGCATCAAACCACCTGAGACCGTTACTGACTCGCTCGTCCTTCATGTAGTCGATCCATCCGGAGTCCTGCGGGTCTTTGTTCAGTAGCCCGCAATTGCGGGGAATCGCGCCCCAGGTCAGTGAGTGGACGCACAAAGCGCCGGGCAAAGCCTGCTTAGCGGAGTGCCGGTTGGGGTGTAGCTAAACTAGCTGGACCACGTCAATCTGGAGGGATTTGCCGGGGAGGATCTCGGGAATCGGAGCAAAGGAGAAGCAGCGTCCTTGATCTTTCAGTTCGAACTTCGAGACTAATTTACGCCGCTCGACGTTAACGAAAAACTGGACTTCGATGGACATGCTTTCCTGGTCCCTGCCATTAATCGTCAGCTCTCCAGGTTCGAAAACTATCTTCTGTGCACGTTTATCGAAATGACTTCCGACTTGCTGCTGGATCGCCCGGGTTTCTGGACTCTTTTCGAGGACCAATTTGTCAACGAAGGGCCTGAGGAAAGTCAGGAAACTTAGGGGCTTTCCATTTGCTCGGAATTCAGCGTTTTTCCAGTCTAAGCTATCCGGATATTCCTTAACCGGCACGCCGCGCTCTTTGGTACAGAGCCTGATCGGAAGCATTTCATAAGAGGCATGCATGAGTTGCAGGTCGTTTAGGGGGCTAAGGAAGTCCTCCGTGGCCTGAACGAAGATTATGCGACCGTCGCGTTTAATTTGCGCCGCCGCGTCTTTTGTGATCTTCCGCGCGACCAGAAATCCTCGACTTGCAGCGAGGATGTCAATTTTTTCAGCTAGAATGATGACTTCATTTTTGCCAACCGGTTTTTTCCAATCTTTGCATTCGAAAACCGAGACGGACTGGTAAGGAGATTCTAGCAGTGTCTTTACGAGGACGTCGATTTCGTGGCGGACTCCAAGTTTCTCAACAACCTTGTTCGTTTCTATCGAGAAGGGTATCCCGCTGAGCTTTGGATCCAATTTGAGGACGGTTTCTTGTATGAAGCGTACGGCCCGCTCGAGCTCTTTGCCTGTTCTCCTAAGCGCCGGCTGCTCCAGTGAGCTTGTGTGTGGTGGCGGGCCAGCGACAACTCCAATGCTCAGCGTTGCCGGGACATCGGCCGGCGATTGGTTGTCTTTGAGTTGCGTTGGTTCGCGGCGTTGCATGGCCTGCTTCTACAAGTGACCATCGGGGAGTAATGTATCAGATGCAGACCGGACTGCACCGTTCTGCTCAGCGCCGAGTTTCTCGAATCTGGCGACAAAATCGTAGCATTGCTTGACAACTTTGTAAGTCGGCTTGCGCTGAGGGTTCCGCATTTCCTCAAAGGTTCATATCTCTACGCCTAAAGCATTGTTAGCGTAGCCGGCGCGAAGGGAAAGGGACATTTGCGGGCCATACACGAATGGACACGGACTCGCACAAACGGGGGGCCTCTTGCGTCATCCAGTCCCTTTGCTACGCTGGGCGGATGACGGGTGCGGAGTTCACAGCCAAATGGGGCCGCTCCAGGGCCAAGGAAACCGCCTCTTACCAGGAGCATTTCACGGACCTCTGCCGCTTGCTCGGACAAAAAACACCCATCGAGGCCGACCCCAGCGGCGAGGATTTCTTCTGCTTTCAAAAGCGCGTTATCAAGGACCTTGAACTCTTCGCCCTCCACGAAACCCTCGAAGAAGCCGACCCCTCCGAGCGCGGTTTCGCCGATGTTTGGAAAAAGGGTTGTTTCGCGTGGGAGTACAAGGGAAGGAAAAAGAATCTGGACGCCGCCTACAAACAACTGCTCCGTTACCGCGAAGCGCTGCTCAATCCGCCGCTCCTGGCGGTGTGCGACTTCGACCGGTACATCATCCGAACGAACTTCAATGGGACGGTCCAGGAAGCGCACGAATTCACCAACGACCAAATCGATCGACCGGAAAACCTGCGGATTTTGCGCGCGCTCTTTGAGGATCCCGATTACCTCAAGCCGCAGAGGACCACGGCCCAAGTGACAGAACGGCTCGCGGCCCACATTGCTGAAGTCGCCCGCTCGCTTCAAAGCCGCGAGAGCGTCGAATTGGCCGACGCTAAGACGCGCAAAGAGATCCAGGTTGCCCAAAAGAGGAACCTCCGCATCGCTCGGTTTCTGAATCGAATGGTGTTTTGTTTCTTCGCCGAGGATACCGGGCTCCTGCCGAGGAATCTTTTCACTGACCTCTTGAAAGCCTCGCGACATGACCCCAAGCACCTGACGGAGGCGATGGAGCAGCTCTTTCGTGTCATGGCAAGGGGCGGGCTTTATGGGCCCCACCGCATTCGACACTTCAACGGCCACTTGTTCGAGGACTCGACCGTCTTCGAATTGGCGGAGGACGAGATCGGCAAACTGGCCGAAGCGGCCGAGGCGGATTGGCAGTTCATCCAACCCAGCATCATGGGCAACCTTTTCGAGCGCGGTCTCGACCCGGACCAGCGGGCGCAGCTCGGCGCGCACTACACCAGCGAGGCCGACATCCTCACGCTCGTCGAGCCTGTGCTCATGGCACCTCTCCGGCGTGAGTGGTCACAAGCCAGGGGGGAGCTTGCCCGGGCGTTCAAAGACGGCAAGGGCACTCCTGCCCAGCGCGAACGCCTCACCGCGTTCCTGAAAAAGATTGCCTCCATCACCGTCCTGGATCCTGCCTGCGGCAGCGGCAACTTCCTTTATGTCTCACTCCGCCTACTCCTTGACCTCGAAAAGGAGGTCATCACCTTCGGCACGCAGCTCGGCTTCAAATTCGAGCCCCGGGTCACTGTCCATCAGCTGCTGGCAATTGAACTAAACGCCTACGCCTTCGAGCTGGCACAGGTCTCAGTTCAGATCGGCTTTCTCCAATGGCGGCGCGATAACGGCTTTGATAACGACCGCTCTCCCGTCCTTCAGAACCTGGACGGGTTTCACAATGAGGACGCGCTTTTGGTCCCACATTTCCGCAGTAAGGCGAAGAATCTGAAAGAGGCGCAGGCCGGCGAGCACAAAGAGGATGACGCGCTGAAGTTCTACAGCGAACGCAAATGGCCCAAAGCCGATGTGATAGTTGGCAACCCGCCGTTCCTTGGGGACAAAGTGATGCGACGCGAACTGGGTGATGATTACGTCCAGGAACTGCGAAGACTCTTCCGGGAACGGCTGCCCGGCCAGGCTGACCTCTGCTGCTATTGGCTTGAGAAGTCTCGTGAACTCATTGCGCGGCGCGACAGCAGGCGTGCCGGTTTGCTTGCGACGCAGAATATCCGCGGTGGGGCAAACCGGCACGTCCTTGATCAAATCAAGGCAACAGGCGACATTTTCTTCGCAGTCAGCGACCGCGATTGGGTTCTCGCCGGAGCGATGGTCCACATCTCGATGATCGGTTTTGACAATGGAGACGAGCAAGACCGGCTTCTCGACGGCAAACACGTGTCCACGATCAATTCGAACCTTTCGACCTCCACGGATACTACGAAGGCCCGCCCGCTTCGAGAGAACGCATCCTCTGGCTTCATAGGAAGCTGCAAAGGTGGCGCTTTCGACATAACCGAGTCCGAGGCGCTCAACCTCCTGCGAGCCGCCGGCAACCCTCACGGCCTGCCGAACAGCGATTTGGTGCGCCCGGTTGCCAACAGCAAAGACCTCACGACGGAGCGGACCCAGCGTTGGATCATTGATACGAAAGACCTATCTCTCGAGGAGGTGACCAAGTACGAAAAGCTGGCTTCAATTATTATTGAACGAGTGAAGCCCCAACGGGACGCCAACCGAGACAAATGGCTCAAACAAAATTGGTGGCGACCGCAACGAATGCGACCGGAAATGCGAAGTGCCGTCCGGCCGATTCCCCGCTTTATCGTTACGCCAACTACGTCGAAGCACCGGATTTTTGTCTGGCTGGCTGACCCGGTACTGCCCGATCACAAACTCGTCGTCATCGCGCGCGAGGATGATCTATCATTCGGGATTCTTGCGTCGCGACCTCATGAACTCTGGGCGAAGGCGATCGGTACGCAGTTGCGAGAGCGCGAGAGTGGACTCAATTACAACGTGGAGACCTCGTTTGAGACCTTCCCATTTCCTCGGCCAAGCGTACTCCAGAAGGCCGCCATCGCCGCGGCCGCGAGAGAGCTGAACGACCTGCGCGAACGGTGGCTTAGTCCACCCGAATGGACGACCGAGCGCATTATTGAATTCCCCGGCACCATCACCAGCCCATGGGCGCGCTACGTCGTCAACCCACATAAGAACGGCCTCGGCACCGTGCGTTATCGGCGGCTCGAACCGCGCGACGCCGACTGCGCCCGGAAACTAAGAGACCGCACACTGACAAAGCTCTACAACGAAAGACCCCCCTGGCTCGACCTCGCGCACCGGAAGCTCGACGGCGCCGTTGCGGCTGGCTACGGTTGGCCCGTGGACTTAACGGACGACCAAATCCTCGAAAAGCTTCTGGAGCTCAACATCGAACGCGCTGCCGAAGAAGCGAATGCGCCCAAGGTCAAAACCCCGAAATCGTCGCGTGCGAAGCGCCACGATGAACTGATTTGAGTGGAGCCTAGCGCGCCGCAGCGGGCCAGCAAACCTCGCTGCCTCATTTCTCAAACTTTGCCTTGATTTGGTTTCTGACCGCACCCAGCACCACGCGTGAGTGGAAATCGCCCCGCGCGTCCCGCCCTGCTCCAGCCTTAAGGGTAAGCACAGCAGCGTTGCTGTTGCGCTCGCTCCCGCCTCATGCTACTCATCCTCAATGAAGAAATGCGTCGCCGAAGCGCTCGGAACGTTCGCGCTGGTCTTTGCCGGAACGGGCGCAATAGTCATCAATGACGCCACCGGCGGGGCCGTCACTCACGCCGGAATCGCCTTCACGTTCGGCTTGGTCGTGCTCGCAATGATTTATACCGTCGGCGACGTCTCCGGCGCTCATCTGAACCCTGCGGTGACGGTCGGCTTTTGGGCCGCGCGGCGGCTGCCGGGCCGCGAGCTCGCCCCGTACATCATCAGCCAGACATCAGGTGCGCTCATTGCCAGCGGCTTGCTCCGCACACTCTTCCCGCAAAGCAAGTCCCTCGGCGCCACATTCCCCGCGGGTTCCGAACTGCAATCGTTCATTCTCGAATCCGTTCTCACGTTCATTCTCATGCTGACGATCCTTAACGTCTCGGCCGGTGCCAAAGAAAAGGGGATTACCGCCGGGATAGCAGTCGGCGCGGTTATTGCCCTCGAAGCCATGTTCGCCGGCCCTATATGCGATGCATCAATGAACCCCGCCCGTTCCCTCGCGCCTGCGCTCGTTGCGGCGCATCTTGAGCACGTTTGGCTCTATCTCATCGCTCCGCTACTTGGCGCGGCCGCTGCCGTGCTGGCCTGCCGTTGCATTCGCGAGGAAGGATGTTGCTGCGCCCAAACTCAGTCCGCCCCTCAGACATGAAGAAGAAAGTCCTCTTTATTTGCGTTCACAACTGCGCTCGCAGCCAAACAACGGCGCCAACTGCATTTGCCCCGACGCCCACGTCGAGTTTCTCCGCTGGCGCAAAGCCCGCTCCGACCAGCGCCCCGACTACGTCGTTCGCTTCCCACTTGCCGATCCTCCACTGTAGTCCCAAACCTCGGCATCAGAATCGCCACGTGAAGGCAGCGCGAATGCGATAATCCGGCAGTACCTGGACCCCAGAGTTGTCCCGATACACCGGCAAATCTGCCGCAAGCTGCGCGCTCAGCTTGCTTCGCCAGGTTAAGTTTATCTGCGGCCCGAGATAAACCAGCGTCTCTGCCGAATCCGGGTCATCCACGCCACTGAACGTGTCCTTGCCCTTTGTCTCGCCGGAAACCACGGCTTGCAATGCAAGCGTGTAGTTGTGTTTCAAGACAAGGTAAACGCCCGGCCCCCCGAACCAGGTGAGGTCATTCGCATACTGGTGCTGAAAGTCACCCTCCGAACGGATCGCATACTGCACGCCGGCGCTGAAAAAGGCCTTCTTCCATCGCACATACACTCCAGTCCCCACAATACCATCATACGACCCTGAACCGAGCGCCAGATCGTGTCCACCGATGCCTTCCGGCAAATCTTCGTCCGGCGTGTTCAATTTCGACGAATCGCCCGTTGGAAACTTCACGCCGCCGAGGACTGTCCAGTTGAACGTGAAATTCTCCGCGAGCTTTTCGTACACTTTGAAGTTCCCAGTCAGCGACAGATCCCCGATGCCCGAGACCGTTCCGTGCGTCGGAACCGAACCATACGCTCGGTAAGTCACCGGCAGGTTCAATTGCAGGCTGAAGCGGTCATTGAAAAAATAGCCGGCGAACATCTGCGACACGGAGCTATGTATGTGCTGGCCCGAGCTCGATATCCTGTGCCCGCCGTCCTGTACAGTTGTAATCTCCGTGAATTGCTCGGCCACCCCGGCGAAGAACCCTCGACCGGCTCCCGCTTGGGCGGAGGTCGCCGAGTAAATCGCACACAAATCACAGGCTGCCAACGGCTGTGCGCAGGCGCCAACTAAAACTCCAGTAATCAAAATCTTCACAAACTTGGAAATCTCTTGAGGCTGACCACACAGTGGCGCCTCAGGTTAAGGGAAAAAGAATCACTCCAGCCCCAAACGTTTTCGGGGTTGGAGAACAGCAGGATTATGAGAGAAGACTTCGAGGAGGAGGCGACGGAGGAGAATGAGTCAGCAGATCCGCCTGCTCATCCCCCGCCCTCAGTTCCCGAAAAGAGGTCGGGGCACTGAAGCTGAACGCAACCCGCGCAAACGGAAATTCCAACTTCTTTACCTCGAACTTGAATTCAGACTTTTTCTCAGACTGCTTGCCCTTGGCAATTTGCTTGCAAAGGGTGCACGGATGTTGTCCGTCAAAAGTTTTCACGACCGCTTCGCCAAAGGGCGCTTCCTGGGAGTAGCTAACGATCATGCCCGCCCATGCTGCGACCTGCAGAACCGTCCAGTGCAAGCCAATCGAACTGGCAAGGGCCAGGGCAATTAGAAACCTGGGCAAGTGAGCGGGCACGCTTGTATCCTAGGCGTGGATTCAGATGTGTCAAGTGTCGTGCCCGAAATGAGTCGCCAAAACCGGCATGCTTTTGCTAGTAAGCGACATGGCCCAAAACATTGCTGAGAAAATCGCGGCATCGCGCTGGACCGTTGGAGGGCGGTGGCTGGTTTTCCTGCTATCGGCTTCGTCCATCGCTTGCCTGCTGTTCGACTTCTACGGCCTATGCCCGATGCGGATCTTCACGCCATTCATTTTGCTTCCTGCGATGTTCGCGCTGCTGTTTGTCGCTTTGCTCGACCGGCAGCGCGGAGACGGCCGGCTCTTCAGGGCCGTCCTGGTTGGTCTGACGGCCGGCCTCCTTGCCGCCGCCGCCTATGATGTGTTCCGGCTCCCGTTCGTATTCGCTAAGGAATGGGGTATCGCCTCAGTCGTGCCACCGATGAAACTGTTCAAAGTCTTTCCTCGATTCGGCGCCATGATTCTCGGCCAGCCTATTGAACAAAGCAGCTATTCACTGACGGCGCAGGTCCTGGGCTGGATTTATCATTTCAGCAATGGCGCGACCTTCGGAGTGATGTACGTCGCCATGATAGGCAACCCCACGCGCCGGCATTGGGCCTGGGCCGTGGTGATGGCGCTCGCGCTCGAACTTGGAATGCTCCTGACGCCTTATCCGCAGATTTTTCAGATTCCAGTGAACCCTCGCTTCGTTGCGGTCACGATCTCAGCCCACGCCATCTTTGGCATTTGCCTTGGCCTGACGACGCGCCTGCTGGCGGGCTTTTATCTGCTTTCGAGCGCCAACTACGCCAGCCGCGTCTAACTCCACCTTGAGTAAAGCTGGAGCCTAAGGCTGGTCGCCAGTGGTCAAGACTTTGGTGGCAAGACAACGGTCACTCTGCCAACACGCCGCGTGAGCGTGGGCTTTTTGGCTTTTTTCTGGTCGTCATCCTCCGGAGTTTTGTTGCTGGCGACCTGCTGATTGGCCTCGGTGGTTGCCTGCTGTGCTGCGGCCTGGCTGGTGGCGGTGGCTCCAGCAGTCGTGCCGAGAGTCGATTGGGCGGCGGCGCCGCCGACCGACACGTTTTGACCCAATAAACTGGCGGTAACGCCGCCGCTACCCGAGGCGTTGACGCCGCCAATGCCGACGACGGTGCCGGAAATCGTCCCTGCGGTGGCGGAAATATTGGCCGTCCCAGCAGCCAGCACCGTGCCGCTGAAACTCTGTGCCGCGTTGACCGTTGAATTCTGGCGCGAAACTATCAAGCCCCGAACGTTGCCTTGAGCAGCGATGTTGATCGAGCCGCCTATTACGCCGCCCGCACCAAGATCGATATTGCCGGCATAGCCGGCTGAACCCGCCGAGGGAGGCGTCCCCGCAGTTAGGGTGATCGTCGGGCCCCCGGCAATGCTTCCGTTCAACGCGAACTGCTGAATGCCGCCCAGGGTCGAAACGATATCGCCGCGCGGAGTCTCGACGGTTATGTTGCCCGGCAGCAGGTTGCCGCCCGGCGTTTGCCAGACCTCGGTCGGCGAAATTGCCAGGATGCCACTCCCGAAGGGCTTTGGATTGACGATCGTTCCGAAGGCGGACTGGCCACTGGCGGGATCGCGATAGAGGATAGGTACAGTCAGCGTCGAGTTGGCGCCGTTTCCCGCGTTGACCTTGCCGTCCAGCGACTCAACGAAGACATTGCCCCCATTGAAGGTGGCGATCCGCGCACTGCCCACGTTGATGTCTTTGCCAGCGGTGACTTCCACGTCGCTATGGCCCGAGGTAAAAATGCCGTAACAAATGGCGCCGGCATTTGGCGGAAGAAAGGAGAACGCTCCCAGACTGAGATCCAATTTCCCCGCGGTGTTCACCATCACATCACCTCCGTAAATCGAAGCAATCGTTGAAGTCAACATGCTCAAATCTCCCGCCACGTTCACCTCGACGGATGCGCCGGATTCCGTCACCGAACCCAGCGAGGCATAGTTGATGCCGCCCGCGGCAGTGGAGCCGTTGCCAATTCCCCAGGAGATTATGCCGCTGCTACTGCCCAGGTTCATCGATGCGGCGGTGATCTCGAGCCGGCCCGGCCCGCCGATTTGGAATCCCGGAGAGAGATGATTTACATCTTTGGCCGACTGGAGGCTTGAGTTGTATAAATCGTTAACCTTTCCGAAAGGAACAAAGCTCACCGGTGTGGTGGCGAAATAGTATTTCGTCGGGTCCTGGCCGAGGTTTGCCTGCCCAAGCCGAATCTCCGGGTGGCCAAACTGATCGAGGGAAATAATTTCAAGAGGGCCTTTGGAGCCGTTCAAGTGACTGTGAGCGATGTCGCTCATCTGATATTGAAACCCCAGTTGCAATGTGGCCGGATCATAGATGAAGCCCGGATTGGGAACCGCGCTTTGAAAGACCTTCAGCAGGGCTGCGTCGGCAATCATCTCTTTCACTGTGGCGTTCGCTGGAACCTGGAACTGCGCGGTCAAAACCGGATCGACCAACAGAGCGAAAATGGAGTCCCAGGCCGATGGATTCAGCGGATCGGCGCCGACGATTGCCTGGGCAAGGGTGGTGAATGTGTAAATCGGCGGATAATAAATTTTGCCGGCCACATTGATGGAAGTCACGTCACTCGCATTGAGGTTCTGCCCGAGCAACCCGGAATTGTACATATCGCCTCCGACGGTGATGTGGGTTGCCTTGGTCGTGTACAAGCGAATATTATTCATGTTGCCGGAAACCGAGATTTGCACAGGATCAGGGTTCCCGATTTCAAGCGTGCTGGGGGCGCGATCGGTCGGGAGGAAACTGCCGAAGGTGCTGGCCGGTGGTGAGGGATCCCATTGTTTGCTGGCGCTGTCCGACATGGACAAGGTGAAGGTGTTGTCCGGCGAACTTTGAAAATTGCCCGCCGAGGTGATCCGCAGATTGCCTGAGGATGAGGGGAACAGGATTACATCGGTATTCAGCACGAACCCGCCCGCGCCCGCGACCACTTCGAGCGTCGGTGGAAAAAGGAACGGAATCGCAACACCAGCGGAAGGAGGCGTGTGCGGCGCGCCCGCCCCGGTAATCTCAACGAGATTGCCAGCGTTCAGCAGAAGCGAAGAGCTCGGGCTGTAATCGAAGAGATGATAGCCGACATAAGCGCCCACACCGCCGCCCTTGTCGTTGAAAATGCCGCTGGGATTGCGCGCGTCCTGCAAATAAATACTCCCGTCTGGCGCGTAAATGCTCCAGTTCCCGTCGATCAGGCTCAAAGCGAAGCTGCCGCTTTGGGTGGGTTGGCCGATGTTTCCGCCGGCGGTGATAGTTCCGATGCCGTTGCCCAGCACGTAATGACCCGAGATATTCCCGCCTGCGACTATCGTGACATTGCCCGGCTGCAATCCAAAGGCGCCCGAGCCCGCGTCCTGCTGAGCATCGTTATATTTGTTCTGGACAGGAAGGAAGCTGGTGACATCGCCGCCCGCGGTAATTCGAACATCACCCCCGGCCGCCGTGCTGATGCCGCCGAGGTTGTTTGAAACTTTGTAATAGGGTGGGGCGTTTTGGCCGAACGTGTACCCGTTGACATTGCCACCACTGTTCACACGACCGTACTCAGCCGTGACTTCAATATTGCCGCCCCTGAGCGTTCGAATGCCGTTATTGCCGACTGCCCCGGTGCTTTCAGGATAGGGATCGCCGGGGTTGACGATGATTTCATTGGCCGCCCACAGGCTGATATCTCCATTGAGAGTTTGGATGGACGAGTTGCCGTCGAGATAAATGCCGTCCAGCCGCTGCAGACCATTTATAAGAGTGCTATCGCTGGGATTTGGGGCGGACCCGCCCAGCTTCGTGCCGGCGCCTAGGCTCACGTTCCAGAAGCTTTTGGCCTGGATCGTTCCGGTCGAGTCGGTGAGGACGCCTTTGATGCCGGCGTTATTGTTGAACAGCATGCTGCTGCCCGCCTCCAATTCCACCAAGGCCAGAGGATCCTGACTGGCGGGCAGGGTCCACGTTGACTTCAACGTGATGTTGCCGTTCGCGAACAGGGCGACTTTTGAATAGCCTGACAGATCGCCCAGACTAAAATTGGGATTCGGTGCCGCGGCGGTCGTCGGGCCGATCGATAGGGAGAGGTCGTTGGCGTTCAGCAGCATATGGTTCCCGGAGGAGAACTGCGCCGCCGAAGTTCCATCAATGGATGATTGGATTGTGCTCGCGGTGGCTCCCTGGCCGAAGATTTCGACGATTCCATCAGCGCCACCGGCTGTTCCCCCCGAAACTGTGATCGCAGATGTCGGAGTGTCTGCCAGTGTATGGTCCGATTTCAAAATCACAAATCCTCCCGGACTGGTTCCCGATGAATCACCCTTGGCCGAAATGACCGAGTTGGGGCCGAGATTGAGGCTGTCCCTGGCCACCAACTCGATGACCCCGTTGACCTCTCGTGCCGAGTTGGCCTGAACCAGTCCGCCCTGGTTCACCACCTGGGCGTGCATCGCGATAATGCCGCCATCAGCAGTTATCTGGCCGCTATTGTTTATCGAGCCATCCGGCAGAGTAACCCGCGCGCTGAGTCCGCGACCGTCCGGGCGTTCTGAGACCAGCACATCCTTTCCGGCGTAAAGACCGATTTTGCCGCCGGGCGCTGAGATTGTGCCGTTGTTCTGAATGTCATGCGCGATCAGGAAAACAGAGCCGCCTTTATCCAACGCAATTTGGCCGTAGTTGACGATGCTGGCGGTGGGCGGCGGCGCGCTGAACTGCCAGGCACTGCCGTTCGCTAAATCGGGCATGGGAATTGGCGCCGTGGTCATGAGCAATCCGTGAGCTGTAATCACCGCCTGGCCGCCGATGTAAAACCCGGACTGGTTTTGAAGGACGACATAACCATTGGCGTTCAGGTTGCCGAGAATTTGCGACGGATTCGCGTCATTAATCTGGTTCCAGACCAGCGAGCTGGGCGAAGGCTGGACGAATGTTGTCGTTTCACCAACGGCGATGTTGAAAGTTTGCCAATTGATGAAAGCGCGATCGGAAGTTTGGATGGTCAGTTGCGGCCCCGAAGAGTTGCTCGTCGCGGTGCCCTTTACGACAGTCGCCCCGACAGGATTTGCCCGTGCTGGAACAGCTAGGCAAGCGAACAGCAGGCAGAATATGGCTGGTGGGAGAAGAGTCCCCGAATGACTCGCGCAATCGAACCCAGAACTCGACGATGATGGTAGGGCGCGCTGTCCCCAGCGCGCCGTCGCATCAAGCTGACCGCGGCCCGGCGCGCCGGGGACAGTGCGCCCTGCCCGCCGTGGCTCAGAGACAATGCCTTTGTCTGTCTCCCAGCAGAGGCCGTCATCAGATGGGCGCTTCATCATATTCGGACCCTTTTAATCATAGGCTGCGGGCTGAATCGGTAAAGGGAGTAGCTGTTACATTTGAGTGAAAGTCTAAAATTGACCCGTGAGCGAGAAATTAAAACGAGGCTCGCCAGCCTCGGTCGAAAGAGTGCTCTCCAGCGGCCAGGAGAACAGGAACCGCGCCTCCCAGTTGAAACCGACCGCTGCTACCAAACCGAAGCCGGTCCCCCAGAGCGGAACCCGGTCGGGCCGTCCATGCGGATCCAGCAGATACGTCTCCGCATAATCCATGAACACAGATCCTCGGATTGTAAGTGGCTGCTTGCGCCCGACCATCCCAACGACGTGCCCGGGCGTTTTCTGCTCGAAACCCACTCGCCAACCCGTGTCGCCAAAAACTTCGCCCTCGTGATAGCCCCGGACGCTCGCAACCCCGCCAGCGCCGAATTGTTCGTTGCTCGGCAGCGGCTCGCTGGCCCACTGGCCATCAGCTCGAAGCGTCAACGTCCAGTTCGTATGAACTATAAAGTCGCGGGATAGGCTTGGATTAACGATGAACCAACCCCCTGACCCCCTCGAAGAGCTGGTGGCTTTGTGGAGGTTGCTCAAGCCACCCGAATACCAGGCATTGAGGCTGAGCCCTACGCCGAACGTGGTGAATCCCAGCGCGTCGCGCGCGCTCCCATCGTAACGGAGCGCCAGCGGCAAATAGTCCATGTGCGTGTGCGTGACGCCATTCGAGGGGACGGGCGAATTGACGACCGAGACATTGATGTTCGTGACCGGATGGCCCGGGTTGCTCGTGTCATCGATGACGACGCTGGTGAGCGTGAAAATGTTCGTTTTGTGGCTCTCCAAGTCGTAGGTCTTATAATCGAGGCCGCCGGACAAGCTGGAGCGAAAATTGCCCTCGACTGCGAACGGGACGCTGAATCTGGTCCCAAGATTTTGATTGATCGTCAAGTCGTTCTGCACGTCCTTTCGCTCCAGTGAATTGCCGTTTGTGCTGTAAAGGATTTGGTTGAACGTCGTCAGCAGGCTCGTATCAATCGTCGAACGGCTGCCATAGAAGTTTAGCTCCGGTTGGCCGGAAGCTGCCGGGAGTGTGAACTTGCGCGTTGCTTCGTTGTAGCCAAAGGCCCCAGTTGTTGCTAGCGTATCCGCCAGGGATTCTGGGCTGCCCAGCGGCAGGCGATAGAATGCGCTGTAATTGGCCACCAACGGACGGTCGTAGAAATTCCATTCGTCGCCGGCTTTGTATGCTTCGGGCGAGAAACTGTATTGGATTCCGACGGAGTGTTCGAATTGCCAGAGGTTATTGAACACGGTGGAACTGTTGAGGCGCAGGTCCGGCGTGCCGGGCGAGTTTTGGTTGTTGAGCTCGAGCTTGGCATGCAGTGGAAGCCGGTCTTTGACCTTGAGGTCGAGCAAAGTGGTGTTGGTTTCCAGACCCGGCTCGATTTGGGGATAAATCTGCCGGTCCTGGTTGGCGTTGGCGCGGTCGAGTTCAGCCTGGAAAACCGGGCCATTGAGGATGGTATTCGTTTGCAGGCTAGGCAATGCCCTCATCACGTTATTCGAGCTGAAGAAACGGTTTCCGCTCACTGTGATTCCCGAAAGGAGTCCCTCAAAGACCCGAATCTGCACGATTTCATTGGTAATTTGCTGCGGCGGAACCGTGACGCTGACCGTTGGGTAACCTCGATCGCGATATTCCATCTGGAGCTCAGACGCGGCTTTGATGATTTCGCTGACGCCGATGTTGGTTCCGGTATATTTTGAGAAAATCGACGTCAAAGTTTCTATGGAGAGCTGGGAGTTTCCGGCAATTGCGTAGGAGCGCACGCTGAATCGAGGGGAGGGCTTGGTTTGGGCGGGCGTTTCACTGCTGGCCGGAGGTGCTTTCGCGGCGGCAGTCGCGGCAGCGCCCTCAGGGAGCGGATAGCGCCGCCCCGACACCAGAATCTGCGGCACACGCCCGTTGAAAACTGTCAGCGCGACTACGCCGTTTGTGATTTGCCGCTCGGCTACCGCCACGCACACGTTAGAACCTCCTCGGTTCTGGTATTCCCTCTGGACCTCCGCCGCAGCTTTGACGATGTCCGTCAGACTGACGTTGGTCCCGGTGTACTTGGAAAACAGCGACGTTAGAATTTCGGGCGGGAGCCTGGGGCGCCCCAAAACTTCGTAGGCGCGGACGACGAAGGTCGGATTACTGTTGGTGGCGACGAGCGAGTCGAGCGACGCTGCCGGCAGCGCCACAGAAGCGGGTAGTGAGACCAACGCCACGAGCGGGAAAGCCAAAGCTGGGTTGCGCCAAATTGGAAGCGCACTCCCGTGGAAAGACAAAACGCACCGATGCGCCCGTCTCCGGACTATTGAAAAACCGCCATGATGCTGATGGCCATCCACGTAAGAGCCGCCTGCCGGCGAGCCAGCTCCGAGCCGCGGAATCAGGCGTCGCTCAACTCGACCCGGCGGCAGGGTGAACCAGCGCCGTGACGGTTTTCTGTCGGAATTGTGACAAACTGCAAACGAAAGCCGCGGAGACGGTGACGGCGGAAAAGGTGAGTCGGAGATCTCGCCGTGAGTACCTGGCTGAAATTCATACGGCCTCACGTGCCGCTGTTCACATAGTTGTTTCAAACTCGCCACGGATTCGTGATGCGCCAGTTCTAAGTTCTAACCAATGGCGAAATTGGACCTGTATGAACCGCATTTAGTTCTGAGAGAGGTTTCATTGTCCCCCGGCAGCGAATGGGCCCCGCGGATGCCAGGTTGGTCCGTCATTCATGTCAGAGATGGCGACGCGTATTGGCTAAGTACTCGACTGAATAAAGAGTTAGCTCCCGGGTCGATTCTGGTGCTCGCCCGCCAAACGGAGGGCGCAATTCGGGCAAGCCACTTAAGCACCGTGTCGCTTCACTTTTTCCGTGTGGACATTAAACGGTTGACGGGGCTGATCACGTTGTCCGAGCAACACTTTTTTGAAACGGCGGCTGCCCCAAAAGAACCATTCGGCCGTTTTTTCGCGCCAACAACCCAACAGGCAACCGGGTTCAGCGAACTCCTCGTTCATCGGGGATGGGACTCCTTGCCGTTCCGGGTGCAGTTGCTCCAGTTTTTCGTTCAGCTTTTCCGTACCGAGTTGCCACAGGGCTCGCGCGGTGTGAATGGGCCGCCCGACACAAAAGAACGCCTGCGGAGATTTCTCGAGCAAACGTCAGCGTCTGAATTGCTCGGCCTCAGTGCTCGCGAGCTGGCCGAGCGGACGCTTTGCACGCCGCGACATCTGAGCCGCGTTTTCCACGAGGTCGGCGGCATGAGTTTTCGAGACCGGAAAACTGAATTGCGCATGGTCCGGGCACGGGAATTGTTGGCTGCAAGCCAGATGAAGGTATTGGACGTTGCCCTGGAGAGCGGGTATCAGTCTGTGAGTTTGTTCAATCTGATGTTCAAGAATCGCTTCGGGGTGACTCCCGGCCAGTGGCGAATCAAGGATCGCACGAGCAACTCACTCAAGAACCGCGTCCGCTGCTTGCCTGCCGAGCGAAGGCCCGGCAAATCGAGCATTGAATTGCGGATCCTGAGGGCAGTAGATGACGCCGAAAACCCTGTGCCGCCGTGAAAGGGGCGCAGGTCGGCGGAACGACTGAGAGCCCGAACTTCCAATCCGCGGTCCAGCGGAGCGGATTCCCCTCACGCCGGCAGCGGGCGACTTGGGCGGATTTTGCGTGCGCTTCCAAGCGGCTTATGTGAAAACTGGCCCACTATGTTCTCGCTTCAACGAATTCTTGGCAAAGAAGACAAATTTTTCTCGCTGCTCGAGGCCAGCGCGCGGGAGGCGCACACGAGCGTGCAGGCGCTGGTCAAGCTGGGCAAAGCGCTCGATCAGCCCAAAGTGCTGGACGAACTGATTCATTCGCGGCGCAAGGACAGACAAATCACCGAGGAAATTAACGCCGCCATCTACACGACGTTCGTGACTGCCCTGGAGCGCGAGGACATCGCGGCCCTGTCCAATGCTTTGTATAAGATCCCAAAGCTTGTCGAGAAATTCTGCGAGCGCGTGATGATTGCGCCGCAATTCGTGCAGGGAATAGATTTTTCGACTCAAATCAGCCTGCTCGAACGCGCCACCGATGTGGTCCTGGAAATGATTACCGCCCTGCGCGACGGCATGGACCTCGACAAGGTCAGGGACCGCAACGACAAGCTCCAGTATCTCGAAGGCGAGGCGGATCGGCAGATGATGGAGCTCTACAAAGCTCTGTTCGACGGCAGATATGCGCCAATGCAGGTCATCGCGCTGAAGGACCTCTACGAACTGTTGGAAAGAATTATCGACCGCTGCCGCGACGTTGGCAATGTCATCTCTCACATTGTGCTGAAGAATTCCTGACCGCCATGACGCTCTTGCTGACGGTCATCGTGGTGGCGTTAGTCTTCGAGTACATCAATGGCTTTCATGATACCGCCAACTCGATCGCCACGGTCGTCTCCACCAAGGTCCTGACCCCGCGCCAGGCAGTCGTCCTAGCGGCCGTCACGAATCTATTGGGCGCGATGTGGGGAACGGCGGTGGCCAAGACGATTTCCTCGGGGCTGGTTGATGCCAAACTGGTGTCGATGACGTCCGACATCATGATCTGCGCGCTGCTCGGCGCGATCATTTGGGATTTGGTGACCTGGTGGTTCGGCCTGCCAACTAGTTCGAGTCATGCATTGATAGGCGGTTTGTGCGGTGCGGCCCTGGCGGCTTCGGGTGGCAATTGGAAGGCAATTATCTGGTCCCAACCCAGCTCACAACACTGGTGGCTGGGCAAAGGGCTGCTGTGGAAAGTAATCGTGCCGATGGTGACCTCGCCCCTCGCCGGTCTGATGCTGGGCTTCCTGTTCATGGCGGTCCTTTATGCGCTGCTGCAAAACGCGCGTCCGCGGTCGGTCAACCGCTTCTTTGGCCGCGCGCAAATGGTCAGCGCCGGGGCGATGGGCTTCATGCATGGGACCAACGACGCGCAAAAGACGATGGGGATCATTGCCTTGACGCTTTTCGCCGCTACCCGAGCAGGACATCTGGAGCACTCGCCGGCCTGGCTTTCGTTCCTGCAGACCACGCACGATCCCGGGACCGAAGGCATTGCGTTGTGGATCAAGATCACTTGCGCTCTGGTGATGGCGGCGGGCACGGCCGTCGGCGGCTGGAGAATTATTCGAACGCTCGGACACAAGATGGTGAAGTTGCAGCCAATCAATGGCCTGGCCGCCGAAACCAGTTCTGCGCTCGTCATCCTGGCGGCCACTCACCTTGGGATTCCCGTTTCCACCACCCATAACATCTCGGCGGCCATCATGGGGGTAGGCGCCGCCAGGCGCTTGAACGCGATTAAGTGGACTGTGGTCGAGCGCATGGTCTGGGCCTGGATTTTGACAATTCCAGTCTGCGCGCTGCTTGCCTATGCCTTTGTCCGGGCCGTGCGGGCGATGGGATAGGCGGTGGAAAAACACCAAGCACCAAGCTCCTACATCCAAGGAAGCATCAAGCTCCAAAGTTCGAGAATGGAGTTTGGGATTTGGATCTTCCCTGGATGTTGGATGTTGGTGCTTGGAGGTCGGAAGGTGGAGGTTGGAACTTGGCTCTTGGTGCATTCAATGGTTAACCTCTGCTCGTGACTGATGCTCCCTTAAACATTCTCGCCGTGGTCGGTAGTTTGCACAGGGGCTCCGTCACGCGGGTTGTCATCGCTCATGTTACCAAACGGCTGCGAGCTGAGGGCTGCAAGGTTGATGTGCTCGATTTCGAAGACGAACCACTGGCGCTTTACAATCCGGATACGGCGCATGACCGGCCGGGGTACGCTGAACTGCAAGCACGGGTCGAACGCTCGGACGTTATCATCCTGGGCACGCCGGATTATCACGGCGGCATCAGCGGCGCGATGAAGAATTTCCTGGACCATTTTTGGCACGAGTTCGCCGGCAAATTGTTTGCCACGATCGTCGCCTCGCACGAAAAAGGCCTGACAGTGATCGACCAACTGCGGACTGTGGCACGCCAATGCTACGCCTGGACGCTGCCTTATGGAGTTTCGTTCACCGAAGACGTCGATGTGAATGGTCAAAAGATTGTGAACGATGCTTTCAAGGAACGGCTGGAGATGCTGATTCGCGACGCGCGCGTCTATGGCGCAGTGCTGGCGCGGCAACGACGCGCGGATTTGGCGGCGACGGAGCCGGGTTTCCTGGCCCGGCACAGGGAAGGGAACGGATGAGCGAGCGCCCGTGCGTTGCTCGCTGCGATTTTCGCTTACAAATTTTTCGTGCAAATCGCTTTACGAATTGGTAACGGTGCGTGGATGAACGCCCCCTGTCCCGTTACGGATCCGCGGCTCAGAATGAGAATTATCCGACTCCCGAGCGTTCGCGTCGCGCTGGGCAGTTAGCGAGTTCATACAATCGCCCACGCGAATGTCGGCCGAGAACCACTCCGCGAAGCCAGCCGCTCCAGAGTTCCGCCCTTACGTCCCAGCGTCAGACAGCCCGGCCGAATTGACTCCTCGGGCGCTAATAGTTGGGACCTTGCTCGGAATGCTCTTCGGGGCATCTTCGCTTTACCTCGTGCTGAAGGTCGGCATCACGGTCAGCGCATCGATCCCGGTGGCGGTGATTTCGCTCACGTTGTTCCGGCTTTGGTCCAAGTTTGGCGGGCGCGACGCCACGATTCTCGAAAACAACATCGTCCAGACCGCCGGCTCAGGGGGCGAGTCGATCGCGTTCGGGCTCGGGGTTACCATGCCGGCGATCATGATTCTAGGGTTTGATCTCGAAACGAGCCGCGTGCTGTTGGTGGGTCTTCTGGGAGCGTTGCTCGGCATCCTGATGATGATCCCTTTGCGTCGAGCGCTGATCGTCGCCCAGCATGGGCAACTAAAGTATCCTGAGGGAACTGCTTGCGCAGAGGTGCTTAAGGCAGGCGAAAGTCACGAGTCCGAGCGCGGAGGCGCGAATTCAAAACTTGTCCAAGGACGCCCTGCGAGTGCGGCTCCGGGCCGGGAGCAGCCTCTCCGTGCGATCAGCGGAACAGCAATTTTCGCGGGCTTCGGCATCGGGCTGGTTTATAAAACGCTCATGTCCGCGCTGAAGGCATGGAAGGATACACCGGAGAAGGTTTTCGGCGCGCCACTCAAGGGGGGCTCGATTTCGGCGGAGATATCCCCCGAACTTCTCGGGGTCGGGTATATCATTGGCCCACGTGTCGCTTCGATTATGATGGCGGGAGGTGTGCTGAACGCGCTGGTGCTGATTCCTTTGATCAAGTTCTTTGGTGAGGGCCTGGGAAGCGCGCTGACTCCAGCCGTGAAGCCGATCGCTGAATTGAGTCCGAGCCAGATGCGAAGCTCATACGTTCTGTACATCGGGGCAGGGGCTGTGGCTGCCGGTGGCATCATCAGCCTCATTCGGTCCCTGCCGATCATCCTGCACGGCATTCGCTCCGGGCTGGCGGATTTCAAGGCCGCGGCCGTCGGGCACGCTTCCGTGCTTCGCACAGAGCGCGACCTCTCGATGAAGATCGTCGCCGCCGGCATTTTAGTGCTGGTCGTTGCTATCCTGCTTTCACCTTCGTTACACATGAAATTGCTCGGAGCCCTGCTGATCGTACTATTCGGCTTCCTTTTCGTGACGGTATCCTCCAGGCTGACTGGGGAGATTGGCTCGTCCTCCAATCCTGTTTCAGGAATGACGGTTGCCACGCTGCTGCTTACTTGTTTGATTTTCCTCATCATGGGTTGGACGGAAAGTGCGTACTACGTCACCGCTCTCTCTGTCGGCGGTATCGTCTGCGTGGCAGCATCGAATGGCGGAGCGACTTCGCAGGATCTCAAAACAGGGTTTTTAGTTGGTGCAACCCCCAAGGCCCAGCAGATTGCGATTCTCTTTGGAACGGCAGCCAGCGCTTTCCTGCTTGGTCCGATACTCCTCCTGCTGAACGATACGAGCACGGTTTATGTTTTGGCTGAACAAGTAGCGCCCGGACTACATGCGCCCGCGGACGCGACGTTCTCTGGACCGGAAAAATTGCGGGGCCCGCAAGCCGCAAAAGATACGGCGACTTACCGCGTATGGCAAAAGATTGACACCTCCAGCGGTCCCCCCGGCAAGTACCTCGTGGACAATTCCGGCAAAACAGTCTGGCTGGTCGATCCTGGCATCAATGGCGTTCATAAAACTCGCCCTGATGGCACGCAAGTACGTAAGCTTGATGCCCCCAAGGCAAGGCTTATGAGTTATATCATCCAAGGAATTCTTGACCAGAAACTGCCGTGGGCACTGGTGCTATTCGGGGTAATGATCTCAGCGGTGCTTGAATTGTGCGGCGTGTCGTCGTTGGCTTTCGCAGTTGGGGTCTATCTGCCGATATCGACTTCGGCGCCGATTTTTGTAGGTGGACTCGTCCGGTGGTGTGTGGACCGCTGGATGCGCCGCAAGCTGGAGAAACACGAGCTCAACGATGAAGAATTGGCCGCCGAGAGTGACAAGAGCCCTGGAGTGCTGTTGGCAAGCGGGTATATCGCGGGTGGGGCAATTGCCGGAATCATCATCGCCATTATTGCGGGTGGTTTGGGCACCGTGGACGCCAAAATCACCGACTGGGCCGTGGCTCACAACCGGTTCTTTGAAGGACCCAATGCCGATTGGCTGGCCTTGCTCCCCTTCGCCGTCCTGACCGCGTTCCTCTATCTCGTCGGGAGGGAACTGTTTCTGGCGGGCAAAGCCCGCGCAACTATCCGGACTTAGGCAGCAGCCAGGCCAGCAACCGATCCTCGCGAAGCGTTTGGAGTGCGCGCAGCTTGCTGCCGCCTTCGCATCGCCATGCTGCCGAAACAACGCCAGCAAGCTTCGCGACAATGTCTTGCAAAGACTTGGACGCAGCAAAATTGACGCACCTGGAGCGCGAGGTTAGGCTAGTTCGTATGAGCAGTCTGGTGGACATCCAGCCGCCGCGCGTCGATCGGCTTTCGATTCGCCAGCCGATGCCGAAAGCGCAATTCGATCCGCTGTCGCGCGAGATTTTCACCCTCAAGAAACAGCTCAATGCTGTCATCCTGGCCCACAATTATCAGGTGCCCGAAATCCAGGAGATTGCCGATTATGTGGGTGATTCGCTCGGCCTGTCTCAACAGGCGGCGGCGACGCAGGCGGACGTCATCGTTTTCTGTGGCGTCCATTTCATGGCCGAAACGGCGAAGATCCTGAATCCCGAAAAAATCGTGGTCCTGCCGGACAAAGATGCGGGCTGCTCCCTGGAAGAAAGCTGTCCGGCAGACAAGCTGGCGGAACTCCAACGGACCAATCCGAATTTCTGGACGATTGCCTACATCAACTGCAGCGCGGCCGTGAAGGCCCTCAGCGATGTCATCTGCACCAGCGGCAACGCGGTCAAGATCGTAGAAGCCGCCCCGAAGGAAAAAGAGATTTTGTTCGTGCCCGACGAGAACCTGGGCGCGTGGGTCATGGAACAGACCGGGCGCCCAATGACATTATGGCGCGGCAACTGTTATGCACATGTCGAGTTCCGCCGCCAAGGTCTTCTGAGATTGAAGGAGAAATTTCCGGAGGCGAAGGTTGTCGTTCATCCAGAAAGCCTCCGTGAGGTGCGCGACCTGGCGGATGCGATTTGCTCGACAGAAAAGATGATCAGCTACTGCAAATCGAGCGCGGCGAAACAGTTTATCATTGTGACTGAGTCCGGCATCATCCACCGGATGCAGAAGGAGTGCCCTGGCAAGGAATTCCTTTGTGCGCCTGCGTATGACGTAATGAAGATGCCGACTGACTCGTGCCGCTGCAGCGAGTGCAAATACATGAAACTGAATACGCTGCCGAAGGTGCGCGACTGCATGGCACGCCTGGCGCCGCAGATCGAATTGCCGAAAGCGATTCTTGAGCGTGCCCGTCTGCCCATCGAGCGGATGCTGGAAATCTCCGCGGGAAAGCAGCCGCGGCCGCCGACCACGACTGTATAGCATTCGCCCCTCCACAGATTCAGCGTCAATTCAACGCGCGAAAAAGGCCCTAGCCGCCGACGTGAGCAGTCGCAGCTCGACCGCCAAGAGGAATCCGCCTCCTAGCGTCGGTTGCTACGTTTATTCCGCTCTCCCTCACCTCGCGGTCGGTGCGAGTCCTTGACAACAACATAGAATCTGATAATCTGATTTTATGAAGAAGACGACTCTAACTGTTACCGACGCGGCCCGGAATTTCGCCGATTGCGTCAACCGCGCCCATTATCAGCACATGACCTTTGTGCTGCTTAAAAATGGCAAACCATTTGCCCGCATCGAACCGGATGCCGAAAAGCACTGCACAGGCCGGGACCTGGCTGAAGCACTTAGCAAGATCAAATTGTCGACGAAGGATGCCAAGGCTTGGCACAAGGATCTGCGAGCTGCGCGCAAGACTATGAAATCCCCCTCCGACAAATGGCGATAATGGTAGATGCGGATGTGATTATTCGCGGCGAGAGAGGCATCTTCGATCTTGTCGGATGGCTGGGGAGCCGCCCCGACGATTTGTTCGAGGTGGCTTCTATCACCGTGGCTGAACTCTGGCACGGAGTGGAACGGGCTTCGGGCGTGTACAGGTCCAGGCGCATACAGTATCTTCAGAGCGTGCTGGCGCCCTTGCCCGTCATACCATACACCGAGCAGACTGCTCGTGAGCATGCTCGCATCTGGGCTGCACTGGAAGCCGCAGGCAAAATGACAGGCGCTTATGATCTAATCGTAGCAGCCACAGCGTTGGAGCGTGGCAGCGAGGTTGCGACGTTTAACAGAAAGCATTTCGATTTCGTGCCGGGCTTAACGGTTATCGAACCTCCGCAAGAGTAACTTCATATCCAACGCCAACTCGCCTATTCCTGCCTCAAAATCCCGTCTGACCAGCCGAGGCGGCGCTACCGTAAGCCGGCGTCGGACTTGAGTCGGACTCTAGCGTCGGTTTTGGCGCCCGAACTACTCGCAACGGAGGCTTTGATGAACTCGTGCAGTTCCGGCGCCTGTGCCCGCAGTTGCTCGATGGAAACGTTGTCGAAAAGAATCTTACCATTAGTCGTTCTAACCGAGTAGAGCGTGCTGTTTGGACCGGATTTGATCGTGATCGAGCGGTCCTGCTTTTCCAGGTGTCCGATTATCGGATAATCCGCCGGTCGCGCAGTCGTTGAGGCGGGCGAAGCCGGTTGCGCCGGCTTCGTCACGGCGGGTTTCGGTGAAGCAGGAGCTACACTCTTTTCTTGTGACAACGCGAACCCTGCGAGCCCCAGAAGAATAAGGCCACTGAGCAATACGGTTCGGTTCGTTCTCATAGTTTCCTACGGTTGCAATTCTTCATGGCCATCGAGTCTATTCGTGGTTGCACTGAGTTCCTGTGCCTTAGACCAGTGTTCCACCGTCCAGGTTCAATATGGGATTTTGTCCGTCTTCTGTTCCCATTCGTCGAAGGCTTTCAGCGCCTCGGTGCGCAGGAGCTGCTTCATCCGGAGCTTGCGCCGACCGAGCGGCAGCGCCACCTGTCGATAGATGAACTCATCATCGAATGCAATCTTCGCCGCATCTTTGCGTGTATTTGCATAAAACACGCTCCGGATTCGTGCCCAATAGATTGCCGATAGGCACATCGGACATGGCTCGCAACTGGTGTACAAATCGCAATGATCCAGTTGGAAGGTCTTGAGTTGCAGGCAGGCCTCGCGAATCGCCACGATTTCAGCGTGCGCAGTCGGATCGTTTGCCGACGTTACCTGGTTACAGCCGCGCCCGACAATTTTGTTCCCTTTGACGACCACGGCGCCAAACGGCCCACCCTCGCCACGCCGCATGCATTGGATGGAGAGGCGAATCGCCTCGCGCATGAAATTAGTCTTCATGGGAAAAGGTCGCCAACGTTCATTGAGGCAGGAACAATCCGGCCTCCCCGCAGCACTTCGACGCTCCGGCCCTGGTGCCACTTGCTCAGCCGATTCAGCACAGCGAACAGGAAATCCGGCGCCGCCCCCCCTTGTCCGCCCACGAGTTCGGCGCCGCGCCGCACGTTGTCCATCATCCACGCGGGCATCAACAGATGATAGGGGTTGCGCTTGACCTCACCGACGTGAAAAGTCGTGGCCTTGATCATGTCCGTCAGATCCTCGGCCCTGATCTCGATCATTAGATTCGGGTGTGCCATTTGTCCCCAGATCTCAGTTTCGACAATGTAACAACTGAAGTCGGCCGGCATTTGCTTAAGAGCATCCATCACCAGAAGGTGCGTGCCGACGTGGGTCGTGTTCCAATCGTGTTCATGCGGGAAGAAGATGACGCGCGGCGGGTGGTCCCGAAGGATAGCCGCAATGACTTTCACGCAGTTGGCCCAGTGAGCCGGATCCTGCTGGCGGGTTTGAGGGTTGATCCGTTCCAGGCCGTGCGGGCCCGTCGCCTCCAGTCCGAACCCGAGGTAGTTGCAGGCCTTCTGCAATTCGCGGAAGCGCTCGGCCTGGCGTTCTTTCCTGCTGCCCTGAGTGACCGCGACGTCGATCACGTTCATTCGCGCTTCCCGCAACAGCCGCAAAGCCAGGCCGCCGACGATTGTTTCATCGTCGGGGTGCGGCGCGAAAAACAAGACTTTGGGAGCATTCGGCGGCAGCCCCGGCCGAGCTACGGCCTGGGATTCTCCCAAGGGCAGTGACTTGCCGTCGCGAACGAGCCGCGCATGCGCAGCCACAAAATCCCGATACGGATTCATCCGCAGACGATTTCCCAGCGTCCCTACAACTTCCATCCTTTCCGATATGGAGGGGCGACGAAAGCGTTGGCGGCATTGTTGTTAGTGAATCGCAGCTTCTTGTTGTCCCATTTCAGAGTCTGAGAGGGGAACCGAATAGCAATGGCGCCGAGCAGTGCCGCCTGCGTGAGCGGACCGCCGTAATCAAAATTCGAGCCTGCCTGCCGGCCCGTGCTAATGGCGTCCAGCCAGTCCCAGTGATGATTCTTGACGCGCGGGATGTTGTGAGGCGGGGCGTTCTTGCCCGAGTATTCGTCCATGAGCTTTTCCGGAGTCAGGTAGCAGCCGCCGGCCCCGTGCGAACCGTGCACGATCATCCCCTTGTCGCCAAAGAGAACAGCCCCGGTGCCAGGAATTTTGTCGTCGGCGGAGAAGCTGAGCGGCCGGGGGACGACGTTGTTGCCGTCGTGCCAGACGACGGTGACGGGCCCTCGCCCGTTCTTCGCCGGAAACTGGAAGGTGATTTTCGTCGCCGGCGGATAAGTGAGACCATGCTTGACCACATCGTAATCAGTCACCTCCGCCTGAACGCTCTCGGGCGCGTCCAGATCCAGCGCCCAGAACGAGGGATCCATGACATGACAGAACCAGTCGCCGATTGTTCCGGTCCCGAAGTGCAGCCAGCCGCGCCAGTTCCAGGGGACCCAAAGCGGCGTGTACGGAACAAACGGAACCGGCCCGACCCACAGCTCGTAGTCAAGCTCGGGCGGGACGTCGTAATGCTGGTTCACCTTGTCCAGGTTCGGAATCTGGCAATAAACATTCTTGAACGCGTCACAGCCGGCGTGAACGGTGTGCACCGGGCCAACGGCGCCTGCCCACACCCACTCGCAGAGCTGGCGTATCGTTCCGCTGGAATGGCCCTGGTTGCCGAGCTGTGTGACCACTTTGTATTTATGCGCGGCAGCCATGAGCGATCGGACCTCGTGGATGTTATGCGCCAGCGGTTTCTCACAATAAACATGCTTGTCGCGCCGCATCGACTCCATCGCAATGACCGCATGAGTATGATCGGGCGTGCCGATTACGACCGCGTCGATCTCCCGCCCCATCTTGTCGAGCATGATGCGGTAATCAGCGAACTGCCGCGCGTTAGGATATTTGGCGAAAGTTTTGGCGGCGTATTTGGAGTCAACATCACATAGCGCGACGATACTAGCTCCTTCTGCCGCCACCGCGTTCGTATCGCTCCCGCCTTGGCTTCCAACCCCGATTCCGGCGACGTTGACCTTGTCGTTGGCGGACATTCGAGGCGCCGCAAGGAGCAGGCTGCGCGGAGCCAGATAAAACAGGGCTGCCCCTGCGCCAGTGCGTCGGAGGAACTGTCGTCGGTTGGTAATGAACGCGGAAGTTTTTGGTTTGCGCATATTGTGGCTCGGTTTATGAAGGATTTTGGTTGCGGCGGCAACCGGGAACTGCAACGAAAGGGAAGATGGGCGTCCACCGCGAACAGACCGCTAGCCCTTTTTGCTTTCAAACCAATAACGATACTGTTTCCAGTCGTCTTCGATGATTTGTTGGTGCTTCGTCTGATTCTTATCTGACGGTCCAACCTCTCTTATATATCTCGGATACTCGGCGGCGCAGAGCACGTCGCGGAAGTCCTGCTCGGCGACAGCCACCGCCGTGCGCAGCCAATCAATGTTACCGGCGGCCATTTTCAGGATCGCCAAGCGGACGCGATCCAGCTCTCGGTGCCATTCCTTTTTCCCGTACTCGGCCAGGGCTGCCCGGACCACGGCAACTTCCTGAGGCGCGAAATCTCGTGCAATCACTCTCTCGACATCGGCTGCTGAAACTTTGGGGGCCGGCTGGTTCACTTCTCCATTAGCGACTGCCGAGCACCGTCAGTTCAGTGAGGCGGTGGTTCGTTGGTTTCGGCCCAAAAGGTGCCAAGATTTTTGATGGCTTGCACAAACTGCCGAGCATCCACGGGCTTGACGACGTAGCCATTGGCCCCCAGCCGGTAGGATTCCCGCAGATCGTGGGCCTCGCGGGAGGAAGTCAGCATGACGACGGGAATCGACTTGAGTCGTTCGGAAGCGGAATTGGACTTGATCTCGCGCAAGACCTCCAAGCCGCTGACCTTTGGCATCTTGATATCGAGGAGAATGACTACCGGCTCGCCGGTGGGCCGGTCCGCGTATGCGCCGCGCCGGTGAAGATAGTCCAGCGCTTGTTCACCATCGTGAACGACATCCAATTGGAGGACAGCTCCGCTCCTGGCGAGCACTCCCAAGGTCAGCTCGACGTCATTGTCGTTATCCTCGACGAGAAGGATTCGCTTGATGGAGCTGGATTGCATGGGCCGCCAATTGAGTCGCGGCCCGCAGTTTGGTACGCGGAAGGCTTGTGTTCAAGCTTTTGTGCGAAGTCCGTCGGACGCTGGTGGCCAATGGAGTGCCGGGACCGTGCGCCGCTGCTGTGGCAAGGCAGGGTAAAGGAAATCGTGGCCCCAAGGTCAGGCTTGGCCTCGGCCCACGTTTGGCCGCCGTGCCGGGCGATGATACGCCGAACATTCGCCAGGCCAATGCCGGTGCCTTCGAATTCCGTCGGCCGATGAAGCCGCTGGAAGACACCAAAAAGCTTGCTGGCATATTTCATGTCAAACCCGACCCCGTTGTCGCGGACAAAGAAGACGTGTTCTCCTGCGGAGTTTTCCTGGCAACCAACCTCGATGCGGGCTGGGTCGCGAGGCCGAGTGTACTTGGCGGCATTGGAGAGTAGATTGGTCCAGACCTGGCGCATGAGCGCGGGGTCGGCCTGGACTTCAGGAAGCGCGGCCAGGTCCAACTCGATGTGCCGCTCGCCGCGTGTAGCGGGACAATCCTGCTGTCCGCAAGTGGACACCCAGGGACGGGCGCCGAGGGGCTCGTGCAGCTCGGGTTTGAGGTCGCTCACGGCCTGGCGCACCACCTGGTTCATGTCCACAGTAGTGAGGTGGAGCTCCGACCGCCCCATACGCGAAAAGGCCAACAAGTGGTCAATGAGCTTACCCATCTCCGTGGCAGCATCCTGAATCAGAGTCACGTAGCGCTGGCCCTGTTCGTCAAGGCGGCCGGCAGAGTCCTGTCCAAGCTGGTGGATGAAGCCGCTGACATGCCGTAAAGGCGCGCGCAAGTCATGCGAGACCGTATAAGAGAATGCCTCCAGTTCCTTGTTGGCGGCGGTGAGTTCCTGATTTCGTCTGTGGAGCGATTGATTGGCCTCATCGAGGGCCTTGGACTTCCGGTAAAGGTCGGCGAACACCGCTACTTTCGATTTCAAAATCGTTGGATTAATGGGTTTGGTGAGGTAATCCACCGCCCCGGCGCTGTAGCCGGAGAGCACGTGCTGGTCCTCGCCGAAATGAGCGGTGACAAAGATAATGGGGATGTCTTTGGTTTTCTTGCGCTCCTTGATGATGTGAGCCAGTTCGAAACCGGTGGTGCCCGGCATCTGCACATCCAGGATGATCAAAGCAAAATCAGTGTCGAAAAGCGCCACCAGAGCCTCCTGCGCGGACATGGCCTTGGTAACGTGATAGTCCGAGTCGTCGAGAACCGTTTCGAGTACCGCAAGGTTCTGCGGCTTGTCATCCACGAGCAAAATTTTGACTGAGTCAGACATAAGGTTGACGAATCAATACGGCCGATAATTTGATGGTTTAATCCGCTTAACGATAAAGCCAAACGCGCAGCAGCGACAACAATTGGTCGGTGTTCACCGGTTTGGCGATATAATCGGAGGCGCCGGCTTCGAGGCACTTTTCCCTGTCGCCCTTCATGGCTTTTGCGGTCAGGGCCAGAATGGGCAGGGCGCGGAACCGGTCGTCTCTGCGGATTTCGCGCATGGTTTGGTAACCGTCCATCTCCGGCATCATGATGTCCATCAGGACGACGGAAATATCGGGCGTGCTTTGGACGGTTCCAATGGCCTGGCGTCCGTTGGTGGCGCTCAAGACCTCCATGTCCTGGGCTTCGAGCAACGCGGCCAGGGCGTAGATGTTGCGGGCATCGTCGTCCACAACGAGGACCTTTTGGCCGCGCAGGACTTCATTGGAGCTGTGGAGCCGCTGCAGCATTTGCTGTTTGTCCTTGGGCAAGTCGGTGACAACGCGATGCAGGAAGAGGGCGGTTTCATCCAGCAGGCGCTCCGGTGAATGAACGTCCTTGAGGACGATGGTCTTGGCCGCCTGTTTGAGGCGCGCCTCCTCTTCCGCCGTGAGGTCCTTTCCAGTGAATACGATTACCGGTAGGCAGCTAAGGTCAGGGTCAGCCTGAATCTTGTCGAGCAACTCGAATCCAGTCATGTCCGGCAGCCGGAGGTCGAGGACGGCGCAATCGAACGAGCGGTCAAGCATTGCGCTGAGGGCGTCGGCGCCTGTGCCCACTCCGGTGATCTCAATGTCCTCGTGACCCAGCAGGCTAATGATGCTCTGGCGTTCGATTTCGTTATCCTCGACGACCAGGAGGCGTTTGGTGTGCGGCTTGGCGAATTCGCGCAACCTGAGCAGTGAATTCTCGATACCTTCGGTCGTAGCGGGTTTGACGACGTACGCAAACGCGCCGTGGGCCAGCCCGTGCTGGCGCTCGGCTTCGATCGAGACAATTTGGACCGGGATGTGGCGTGTGGCGGGATCGAGCTTGAGATTATTGAGGACCGTCCAGCCGAGCATATCGGGCAGGAAGACGTCAAGCGAGATCGCGGTGGGCTTGAAATCGCGGGCGAGAGCAAGACCCACGGCGCCTCGTTGCGCCACCAGTGCTTTGAACCCCTTGTCCCGGGCAAGGCCGAGCAGCACCCGAGCGTAATGCGGGTCATCTTCGATGATGAGTAGCGTCGTATCTCCCTGCGCGATGACGTCCCGGTCGTCGGGAATTTCCTCATCTCTGGCGCGTGGCAGCACCGGCAGGCCAGCCGGCATTTGGGGCGAGGCCTGAGGGGAGGTGGTTCGCGCGATTCTGCTGGTGGCCGGGCCGGTATAATGGAGCGGCAGAAAGAGGGTAAACGTGCTTCCTTCGCCTACCGAGCTGGCGAGTCTGATTTCCCCGCCCAACAGAGCGGCCAGCTCGCGGCTGATGGCCAGTCCCAGACCGGTGCCGCCGTATTTCCGGCTGGTGCTGGCGTCGGCCTGCTGGAACGCCTCGAAGACGAGCTTCTGTTTGTCCGGCGCGATGCCGATGCCGGTGTCGCGCACCGCGAAAGCCAGGACTTGCGGCGAGCGGCTGAGGACAGGGTGGGAGGAGCTCCAGCCCGACTCGGCCAAAGCCACATTGACCGCCACCTGGCCCTGGTGCGTGAACTTGAAGGCATTGGAGAGCAGGTTTTTGAGGATCTGGTGCAGCCGCTTGGGGTCGGTGGTAAAGGACCGAGGCAAACTGCTGTCGAATTCCAAGCTGAAGGGCAGGTTCTTGCCCTCGGCCACGTGGCGGAAGTTGCGTTCGATTGTGTCGCGCAGGTTTGAAAAGGAGGTCTCCTCGGCTTCAACCGTAACGGTGCCGGATTCGATTTTGGAGAGGTCGAGGATGTCGTTGATGAGGTTGAGCAATTCGGAACCTGCGGAGTGGACGTTACGGGCCCACTCGACCTGTTTGTCGGTCAAATTCCCTCCGGCGTTGTTGGCCAGTTGCTGACCCAGGACCAGGATGCTGTTGAGCGGTGTGCGCAACTCGTGAGACATATTGGCGAGGAACTCGGATTTGTATTTCGAGGTGAGGGCCAATTCTCCGGCCTTTTCCTCGAGTTCGCGACGTGCCTGCTCTACCTCTTTATTCTTGCGCTCGACCTCTTCGTTTTGCTCGGCGAGTTGGCGGGCTTTTTCAGCCAGTTCCTGATTGGTGTTTTGCAGCTCGCTCTGGCGGGTTTGCAGCTCGGCGGTCAGCTCCTGGGATTGTTTGAGCAGACCCTCAGTGCGCATGTTGGCCTCGATCGTGTTCAGAACAACGCCGATGCTTTGGGTCAACTGTTCCAGGAACGTGGTGTGTGTGGCCGTGAAGGGCTGGAGCGAGGCCAACTCGATGACGGCTTTGGTCTGGCCTTCGAAAAGCACCGGCAGCACGATCACGTTCCGCGGAGCGGCCTCTCCTAGGCTGGAGTGAACTCGGACATAATCCGGCGGGGTGTCCGTGAGCAGGATGCGCTGCTTTTCCATGGCGCATTGACCGATCAATCCCTCGCCCACGTTAAAGGTCTCGGGGTCTCTGGAGCGGGAACGATGGGCGTAGCTGGCGAGTAGCTTCAGATAAGCATCGTTCTCGGAGCGGGTCATTTGATAAATCGTGCCATGCTGGGCATTAATCAAGGGCGCCAATTGAGAAAGCAGCGTCTGGCCGACCGTCACCAGGTCGCGCTGGCCCTGGAGCATTCCGGTGAACTTGGCAATGTTGGTTTTGAGCCAATCCTGTTCATGGTTTGACTCAGTGGTGACGCGCAGGTTCCCAATCATCGTGTTGATGTTGTCCTTTAGTTCCGCAACCTCACCGCGCGTTTCGACTGTGATGGAGCGCGTAAGGTCGCCCTTGGTAACGGCCGTCGCGACTTCGGCGATAGCCCGGACCTGCGTAGTCAGATTGGCAGCCAAAAGGTTGACGTTGCCAGTTAAATCCTTCCACGTGCCGGATGCACCGGGCACGTTGGCTTGGCCGCCCAGCCGCCCCTCGACACCGACTTCGCGAGCGACGTTGGTCACTTGCTCCGCGAAGGTAGCCAGGGTGTCGGTCATGCTGTTGATTGTTTCAGCCAGCGCGGCGACTTCGCCCTTGGCTTCGACGGTTAGCTTTTGGCGCAGGTTACCACCGGCGACCGCCGTCACCACTTTGACGATGCCGCGCACCTGGTTGGTGAGATTGGCGGCCATGACGTTGACGTTGTCCGTCAATTCCTTCCATATGCCGGCCACACCTGCGACTTGGGCCTGGCCGCCGAGCTTGCCCTCGGTGCCGACTTCGCGAGCGACGCGAGTGACTTCGGCGGCGAAGGCGTTCAACTGATCCACCATCGTGTTGATGGTGTTTTTGAGCTCCAGGATTTCGCCCTTCACGTCCACGGTGATTTTGCGCGAGAGGTCACCGCGCGCCACAGCCGTCGTGACTTCGGCAACGTTCCGGACCTGGGCTGTGAGATTGGCGCCCATGGCATTGACCGAGTCGGTCAGGTCCTTCCAGGTGCCGGCCACACCCGGCACGACTGCCTGAACGCCTAGGCGGCCCTCGGTGCCGACTTCGCGAGCCACGCGCGTGACCTCGGAAGCGAAGGACCGGAGCTGCTCGACCATCGTGTTGATGGTTTCCTTGAGCTGTTGAATCTCTCCGCGGACGTCCACAGTGATCTTGCGCGAGAGGTCACCGTTGGCAACGGCGATGGTGACTTCGGAAATGTTGCGAACCTGGGCGGTCAGGTTGCTGGCCATGGAGTTGACGTTATCCGTCAAGTCTTTCCAGGTCCCGGCCACACCGAGGACCTGGGCCTGGCCGCCGAGCTTGCCTTCGGTCCCGACCTCGCGAGCCATGCGGCTCACTTCCGAGGCGAAAGCATTCAACTGGTCCACCATCGTATTGATGGTGTTCTTGAGCTCGAGGATTTCGCCCTTAACGTCCACCGTGATTTTCCGCGAGAGGTCGCCGCGGGCAACGGCAGTAGTGACTTCGGCAATATTGCGGACCTGAGACGTCAGGTTGGTGGCCATGGCGTTGACCGAGTCGGTCAAGTCCTTCCAAGTGCCGGCGACGCCGGGGACGATGGCCTGACCGCCGAGCTTGCCTTCGGTGCCAACTTCGCGGGCCACGCGCGTGACCTCCGAGGCGAACGAGCGGAGCTGTTCGACCATGGTATTGATGGTCTCCTTGAGCTGAAGGATTTCGCCGCGAACGTCCACGGTTATCTTGCGAGAAAGATCGCCGTTGGCGACCGCGATGGTGACGTCGGCGATGTTGCGCACCTGGTTGGTGAGATTGCTGGCCATGGAATTGACGTTGTCGGTCAAATCCTTCCAGGTGCCGGCCACGCCGCGGACCTCGGCCTGGCCGCCGAGCTTGCCTTCGGTCCCGACTTCGCGGGCGACGCGGGTCACTTCGGAGGCAAAAGCGTTTAGTTGGTCCACCATCGTGTTGATGGTTTCCTTGAGCTGGAGGATTTCGCCCTGAACGTCCACCGTGATCTTGCGCGACAAGTCGCCTCGGGCGACAGCCGTCGTAACCTCAGCGATGTTTCGAACCTGGGAAGTCAGGTTGGTAGCCATGGAATTGACGCTATCGGTCAGTCCTTTCCACGTGCCGGCAACGCCCGGCACCTGCGCCTGCCCGCCGAGCTTGCCTTCAGTGCCGACTTCGCGGGCGACGCGAGTCACTTCAGAGGCGAAAGCATTCAACTGGTCCACCATGGTGTTGATGGTTTCCTTGAGCTGAAGGATTTCACCGCGGACATCTACGGTGATTTTTCGGGAGAGGTCACCGTTGGCCACGGCGATGGTGACGTCGGCGATGTTGCGGACCTGATCGGTGAGATTGCTGGCCATGGAATTAACCGAGTCCGTCAGGTCTTTCCAAGTACCGGCGACGCCTTGAACCTCGGCCTGACCGCCGAGCTGGCCTTCGGTGCCGACTTCGCGGGCGACGCGGGTGACTTCTGAGGCAAAGGCGTTCAACTGATCCACCATGGTGTTGATGGTGTCCTTGAGCTCGAGGATTTCACCCTGAACGTCCACCGTGATTTTACGCGACAGGTCGCCCCGAGCGACCGCTGTGGCGACTTCAGCGATGTTGCGGACCTGGTTGGTGAGGTTGCTGGCCATGAAGTTGACGTTGTCGGTCAGGTCCTTCCAGGTGCCGCCGACGCCGGCCACTTTCGCCTGGCCGCCCAGCTTGCCCTCGGTGCCGACCTCGCGGGCGACGCGGGTGACTTCGGAGGCAAAGGCGTTCAATTGGTCCACCATCGTGTTGATAGTATCCTTGAGTTCGAGGATTTCGCCGCGCACGTCCACGGTGATCTTTCGGGAGAGGTCGCCGCTGGCGATAGCGGTGGCCACTTCGGCGATGTTGCGGACCTGGGCGGTCAGGTTGTTGGCCATCGAGTTGACGTTATCGGTTAAATCTTTCCAAGTGCCGGCTACACCTTTGACTTCGGCCTGGCCGCCGAGCTTGCCCTCGGTGCCGACTTCGCGGGCGACGCGGCTGACCTCGGACGCGAACGCGTTCAACTGGTCCACCATGGTGTTGATGGTTTCCTTGAGCTGAAGAATTTCGCCGCGGACATCGACGGTGATCTTGCGGGAGAGGTCGCCGGTTGCGATCGCAGTGGCGACGTCGGCGATGTTGCGGACCTGAGCAGTCAGGTTGCTGGCCATGAAGTTGACGTTATCGGTCAGGTCCTTCCAGGTCCCCGCCACGCCAGGTACCTGTGCCTGGCCGCCGAGCTTGCCTTCGGTGCCGACCTCGCGCGCGACGCGGGTCACCTCCGACGCAAAGGCGTTAAGCTGATCCACCATCGTATTGATGGTGTTCTTGAGCTCAAGGATTTCGCCTTTGACATCGACAGTGATTTTGCGGGACAGGTCGCCGCGAGCCACGGCCGTGGTCACCTCCGCGATGTTGCGCACCTGGGCCGTCAGATTGCTGGCCATGGAATTGACGTTGTCGGTCAGATCTTTCCAAGTGCCGGCGACACCGGGCACGATGGCCTGGCCGCCGAGCTTCCCCTCGGTGCCGACTTCGCGAGCGACGCGGGTCACTTCGGAGGCGAAGGAGCGAAGTTGCTCGACCATGGTGTTAATGGCTTCTTTGAGCTGGAGAATTTCGCCATGGACATCGACGGTGATCTTGCGGGACAGGTCGCCGTTGGCGACGGCAATGGTGACTTCGGAAATGTTGCGGACCTGGGCGGTAAGATTGCCGGCCATCTGGTTGACGCTCTCGGTCAATTCCTTCCACACGCCGCTGACACCGCGGACCTGGGCTTGGCCTCCGAGCTTGCCTTCGGTGCCCACTTCGCGGGCGACGCGCGTGACTTCGGAAGTGAAGACACCCAATTGTTCGATCATTTTATTGACGATTTTGGCGCTGCGTAGGAACTCGCCTTCGAGCGGCCGTCCGTCCACCTCGAGGGTCATTGGCTGCGTGAGGTCACCTTTGGCCACGGCGCTAATCGTGCGAGTGACCTCCGTCGTGGGCCAGACCAGATCATCAATAAGCGTATTCACGGCATCGACGTTGTTGGCCCAGCCGCCTTTTGCCCCCGGAACTGAGATGCGCTGCTTGAGCTTGCCTTCCTTGCCCACTGCGCGGCTCACACGGGCCGTCTCGCGGCTCAGGCGCTGATTCGAGTCCGCAATTTCGTTGAAGGCATCCGCGAGCTTGCCTGCGACCCCGGTCCAGTCCGAGGGCAAGCGCACGGAAAAGTCTCCGGCTTTGTAAGCGAGCAATGCGTACAGTAGTTTGCGCGTCAGTTCGTTCGACGAGGTGTCATCCCCACCCGGCATCCTGGCCGCGGGAGCCAGCACGACGCCGCCTTCCTCCGCTAAGAAAACTGAATTCGTCCTTTTCATACGACGCATAAGGTGCGTTCATAGGATCGATTGTGCAAGTGGAACTTCACTAAAGCCTTCGCCTGCTGAAGAATTTCGCGCTAGCAGATTGTGTTCCAGTCGCCACGTTCCCGAATCAACAGCAATGGAGCAACGTCGTCGATGACCGTCTTGACACGTGATCGGCAACGACCTAATGATCGGTCGTGACCTCCAGGTTTCGGACTCATCTCTCCTCTGTTATTGCTCGAATGATTCGTTTAAGATTTGTTCCCGCGCTCAGTCTTGCCACCGCGGTGACCGTCGTTCGGCCCAGCTCATCGCACGCGCTCGCCGACGTGGCGGCCGCGCCCATCCCTGGTTACACGTTTCGCGAAGGGGCCTACCAGCCCAACGAACCTTACCGAGAAGGCGAGCGTCGCGCCACGGGCTTGCAGCAGCCGTTCCCGCGGATGAAAGCGATCGAGGAAAACCCAATCACCCCGGCCAAAGTCAACCTCGGCAAGTTGCTTTATTTCGATCCGATTTTGAGCGGCGATAATACGATTTCTTGCGCACACTGTCATCATCCGGACTTCGGATTCTCGGATGGCCGACAGACCAGCATGGGGTTGCATGGCCGGGGCGTTGGTCCCGAGCGCACCGGCGGTGACATCCTGCCGCGGCGCGCGCCTGTCATTTGGAACGCGGCGTATAACCCGGTCCAATTCTGGGATGGCCGTGCCAGAGACCTCGAGCAGCAGGCCGAAGGCCCGATCCAGGACGCCCACGAGATGAACCAGAATGCGGACGAGTTAATCAAAGAATTGCTGAACGTGCCCGAGTACGTCCGGCTGTTTCAGGAGGCGTTCGGTGGCAAACCGCAGGAAGCTCTCACCTTTCGAAACGTGACCAAAGCCATCGCCTCTTTCGAGCGGACGCTGCTGTCGTTTAACTCCAAATTTGATCGGTACGCTGCTGGCGACCCTGCCGTATTGAATGATTCTGAGAAGCACGGCCTCCAGCTTTTTCGCTCACTGAAGACGCGCTGCTTTGAATGTCACGCCCTGCCGAATTTTTCGGACGGCAGCTTCCGCGTCAACGGGGTGCCGGACCTCGCGGGCCAGGCGCATGACCCAGGCCGCGCCAAAGTTCCGGGTCAGGGCCCGGAGGGTGCGTTCAAAGTCCCGACATTGCGGAACGTCGCCCTGGCCGGGCCGTATATGCACAATGGCCGGTTTGCAACTCTCGAGGAAGTCATCGACTTTTATGCGAAGGGCGGCGGCCGGAAGTATCCAAATCAAAATCTGGACATCGACGACAAGATCGGCGCGTTCGATATGACGCCCCAGGAAACCGCCGATCTGGTGGCTTTCCTGAAAGCGCTTACCGACACATCCTTGCTTCCGGCGGCGCCGACGCGCGTGCCCTCGGGCCTGCCCATCGTGGCGGTGAAATCCAAGGCGATGCCTGGGCCGATCGCTGTAGCCGCCGACATCAGGAGGCGGGTCACGAAATTACCAGAAGGTCCCCCTCTTGAAGTCGGCGGCTACACCGTCCGGGCAGGTGAATCGATTCAAGCCGCGATCGATCGCGCGCCTGCTGGCGGCCGCATCGAGATTCTTCCGGGGGTTTATCATGAGTCAGTGATGGTCGATAAGGCCGGAATCAGTTTGGTGGGCCTCCAGGTGAATGGTGAACGGCCGATTCTTGACGGCCGAGACAAACTTGGCGACGCTGTCCAGGGCTCGGGAGACAACTTCATGATGCAAGGATTCCTCATTCGCAACTACACTGGCAACGGTGTCGTTAACCACCGGGCCAATCACGTTATCTATCGCGATCTGATCGTGGATAATCCCGGTCTCTACGCCATATATCCGGTCGAATGTGAGAGTGTGCTGGTGGAAGGCTGCGTCGTGAGCGGCGCGAAAGATGCCGGCATCTACGTGGGACAGAGCCGTGACATCCTCGTCCGCAATAACGAGGTCTTTCACAACGTCGCCGGCATTGAAATCGAGAATTCCGTCCGGGCGCTCGTTGCCAACAACAGCGCGCACCACAATACAGCGGGGATTCTGGTCTTCCTGCTGCCCAACCACCCTTCCAAAGTCGCGGCGCACACGCGCGTGGTCGGCAACCGGAGCTGGGAAAACAACCACGAAAACTTTGGCAAACCTGGCAGCATTGTTTCGTTTCTGCCGCCGGGCCTGGGCATGTTCATTATGGCTGCAGACCACACCGAAGTGACCCAGAACCAGATCTTCGGCAATGACTCACAAGGCATCCAAATGATGAGTTTTCTAACCTCGCAGGCGGCTCCGAAACGGAAGATGGAACTCGACATTGAGCCCAACTCCGACAACAACCTGATTCACGACAACCTCTACCGCGATAACGGCCGTCACCCAGCCAGGTCATATGTGGAACAGCACATTCCCGGCGGTGACATCGCCTGGGACGGCACCGGCCTTGGCAATGGCTGGCAGGAAGCTCCTGGCATCAAAACGTTTCCGGCAGAGCTACCCAAGGAATCGGGCCTGAAGCGAGTGGATTTTTCGGCGAGCGAGAAGTGACTTATCTGGACGGCCGCAAGGCGGGAAGGCTCGCCGCCGCCACAGCTTGACCGTGGCGTTTCTCGGTCTCGCCGGGCACATGGAAGTGAATACGTTCGTGCAGCTCGGGAAATTCCACAGCCAGCACTTCTGTCGCGCACTCGAGCATGAGGTCGCCGCCGACGCCGGAAGTGACGCGGCCCAGTATCAGCACATTCTGCACCTCATAGAAGTCCGCATAATGAGCGACGCCGTAACCAAGATAGGTCCCGATCGTCCGGTAAATTCTTGCCGCCCGCTCGTCGCCGTTCGCCATCAGCTTCTGAACGTGCTTGAGTTTCTCTGGCAAAGGCAGCGTCGCGGGCAGTTCGATTCCCGCCAGCGGCATAAGCCGTCCAACGCACTGTTGCGAAAAATACTGCGCTCCGCAGCCATAGTCGCCCGACCATTCATCCACCGCAGCCTGCGGACTGTAATCAACAGGCACGAACGCCAGTTCGTTTAACCAGGAGGTGATGTTGCCGTCGGCGTTCACGTAGCCTCCGGCGGTGCTTGTGCCCAGCGCGATGCCGAGGACGGCGTTCCTGCCCAATGCCATCGAACCGGCGAGCGCAGTTACCTCACCGTCGTTGACCACTTCCAGAGGCACATCGCCCCAAGCCTTTTGGATTTCGAAGAACAAATCTTTCACCCGGCGATTGAACGCATCGGCGGGAACCGAACGGAACAAAGAGGCGACCTTGACGCGGTTGTTCACATAAACGCCGGCAGCACTGCCGCCGATTGCATCCACCTTTGGCAAATGGGCCGCCGCCGTTCTCAGCGAATCCATAATGCCGTCGAAGTGATATTGCGGATCCGTCTGCGGGAACGGGTCCCAGGCCGTTTCCTCGCTGAAGACAACTTTGCCGTCAATCACTGCAGCAACCTTGCGATCGCTGCCACCCAAATCAAAGCCAATGCGACAACCCTCCAGATGGCGTCCCAGCGGCCGCGTGTGGGCGCGTTCGGGCGGGAGGTCCCGAGTCTGGAGCAGTTCGAGCCCGTGCTCAAACATTCGCTCGCCGACTATGTTCGAGTCGAATTTGCCTGCGGGGGTCTCGCGCCAGCGTTTTTCCAACTGCCGGGCCAGGGTTGACGGCCCATCAAAATAAATCCGAAATCCGCCCCGCGACCAAAGCATTGCTTTGACGAGGCGCTCGAGGAACGTGAAATTGCCGCGCGCCTGCTCATGGCCTTCAGCAAAGACATCGGTAGAAAAGCGAAACACTGAGCCATCGGTCTGCTCAAGAGCCAGTCGAACGGGCACTGGATGACCTGTGGCGAGCGCTTGTTCGCGGAAGGAGTGGTGGGCAAGCACTGCCGGGCGAAACTCAGGGTCGAGCACCGGGACCACGCGCGGCGCAACCAGGGCAAGGCCGTTGTTTTCGTTCATCACAGTGGCTGCGTTCTAATTCAGTGCAGGGTGGAGTTCAAGACTGGAGGCTGGATCTTGGAAGCTGTTGGGCGCGGCAGTGGCCGACGAGGACTCGGATAATTTGGCTCTTGCCCATCCACCGCGTGCTCACGAAACTCCGGCAAGCGATAAACGACCTCGAGGGACTATGGAAACTCAACCAGGAATTCGACAATGGCTGCACCGTTTCGCGCTATTGGGTTGCTCCGCGGCTCTGGCGATCTCGCTGCAGGCTGCAGAGACCAAACCCAATATCATTTTCATCCTCGCTGACGATTACGGTCTCCCGGGCGTGGGTTGCTACGGCGGTGCGTTTATGACACCGCAGATTGATGCGCTGGCGGCCAGCGGCGTTCGATTTGATTTTTGTTTCGCCGCTCCGCTATGCGCGCCGTCGCGAGCGATGTTCGTGACCGGCAGCTACCCGTTCCGCACCGGCGTCCTAGACAACAGCTCCGGTCCCGTCATCACGCCACAAAAAGAGGTCAGCATCGCGCGAGTGCTGCACGAGGCGGGCTATGCGACGGCGGTGGCGGGCAAATGGCGGCAATTGAGTCACTTCAGCTCGAAGGAAGATGGCCGGGCCTGGGGCTTCGACGAGTTCATGATCTGGGGTGTTAGTTTCGATCAGGACCATGGTGAGCGGTACTGGGAGCCGCGCTACAATCACAACGGGCGATTCCTTGCCGATGTGAAAAACAAGTACGGTCCAGACCTCCTGCACGATTTCGCAGTCGATTTCATCCGCCGGCACCGCGCTGGACCATTCTTTCTCTACTATCCAATGCCGCTGATCCACCGCCCGACCCTCCGCACGCCTGACAGCGCGCCCGGCGCAAAGGACGAGCCCACACTTTACCGAGACAATATCATCTACATGGACAAGCTGGTCGGAAAACTCATGGCCGAATTGGATGACCTGAAGCTTCGACAAAATACGCTCGTCGTGTTTGTTGGCGACAACGGGAGTGTCGACCAGGGGACAATCCACGGGCGAATGGTTGATGGGGTTAAGGGCTCAATGCGCGAAGGAGGCAGCCGCGTGCCTTTGATTGTAAGCTGGCCCGGCGCGACGCCGATCGGCAAGGTCAAGACGGATCTGGTGGACTTCACCGACTTCTTTCCCACCCTCTGCGAGATTGCCGGCGCCAAATTGCCAGCGGGTGTGACCCTAGACGGCCACAGCTTTGCCCCTCAAATTCGAGGTCAGCGCGGTCAACCCCGCGACTGGCTTTACATTCAGTTGTTCGGCGAGCGATACGTGCGTGACTCGCATTGGAAGCTGAACAGCGCGGGAGAACTCTTTGACATGCAAGACGCGCCCTTCCGCGAAATCCCGATTCCCGCCGACAGCGCCGATTCCCAGGCCCGCAACGCGCATGCTCGGCTTCAAATTGTTCTGAACAACCTCCTAGCGCAGGACCAGCATAAAGATGATCCGTCCGCTGCGAAGAAGCCGCGGAAATAGTGTATTTGAGCTCCTCCTTAAATTGCGCAGCAGCGGTCCTGGCTGGAGCATTGTTGACGTGGGCTGCACGCGCAGCAACTCGACAGGAACATTTCGACCGCGAACCACCGCATTGGGAGGGGATCAATAATCGCAACACCAATTTCCCGCCCCGAACCGTCATACAGGACTTCGGCTACAGCTCCGGAACGCGCCATATCGGCGGGCCAGGGGAAGTTGGCGGAAAAATCAATCCGGCAGGGGAAGCGGCTTACTACGGCTATCGCTTACCGGAGCAAAGCGATTTGAATATGCCGCTGAGCGCCTCCGGAAAAATCCTGGTGCTGGCTGGTCGCGGGCATTTCCTGTTGGGATTTTTCCGGGCGGACACGCTGAATGAGTGGCGGACACCCAACACAATAGTAGCGCGCATCAACGTCCGCGGCGAAGGGTTTCATTGCCACCTCGAGTACTGCAGCAGCCGGTGGCGCGCCGCAGCAGGCGTAATTGGGGAAATCGTGCCCGGGGAACGCATCTCGGCCAAACTCATTCCCTGCGGAAAGGTCTATGAGTGGCGGCTGACGTACGAGCCCAAGGCAGACGGAGGCTATGGTCTGGTTACGTTGATATTGGGTGACGAGACTGCCAATTGTAAGATTGGTCCGCAGGGTCACGCCGATGGCGCCTCTTTCACTCATTTTGGCCTCCTGCCGGTGTTGAAGGCCTGGGACAATCCGGGCGAGGTCTGGCTGAGCGACGTTGCGATCAACGGCATGCACTTCGCTTTCGCTACCGATCCCGAATGGGACCACCTCAACAACCGGCGCACCTATATCACCACCGATACCCGGCCACGGTTCGACTTCGGCTGGAGTCTGACACAGTTTGCCGGAGGAAAAACCGTCGGGGAGATGGGAGGGCTGATTTTTCGTGGTGATTGCCGGGAGCGACACCGCCTGGCCGCGTATGGCGACAAGCTTTCCCTGCTCACGCTCGACACAAAACTGCACGTGCGAGGCCGGGTGGCGATGACGCGCGGCGTGTCAGACAGCACCGCGTCGATTGGATTCTATCACTCCGTATCGAGCCTCAAGCAAAATCCGGCGCAGGACCAGGCGATCCCGATGGATTACCTCGGAATCAACATCGAAGGACCGTCCTCGGAGGGTTTCTTTTTCTATCCGGTGTACCGGGTACATGGAAATGTCGCGCAACCGTACGATTACCGCTCCGGCAATGCGCTACGGATTTATCCGGACGGGAAATCCCACGACTGGGAATTGGACTATGATCCTGGTGGAGCACGTGGCAGGGGCCAGATTCGTGTCAGCCTCGATCACCAAAGCTGCTTGCTGGAGCTCGTCTCCGGAGCCAAGGCCATCAACGCTTCGTTCGACCATTTTGGCATCTGCACTCCGTGGATCGATGGCAATAGCGTAACCGCCTATTTTGATGATCTTGAGTACACCTGCAGCCCTGAGTAGCGCCCGTCCTCTGCGATTTGTTGAAGAATCAGACCGGGTTCGGTCCTATAACGTTTGAAGCCGCGATCAACTGCGAGGCTAATTTGATTCGGAGGAGGATGATTCGACTCGGTAAAGGTCCGTTTTTGTGCGCAGGAAAAGAGCTTTGCCAGCAGCGGCAGGAGAAGCCATGAAGCCGTTCGCCAGTGTGTTGGTCGCCATCGCCTCGAAAGTGCGCCCCGGCTTCAATACTGTGGTCGTTCCCTGCTGGCTGAAGAAATAGAGTCGTCCATCGGCGTAGATCGGCGAGGCTGCGTACTTGCCGCCGATGCGCTCGGACCAGACTACCTCTCCCTTGGCGGCGTCAATGCAGCTCACGAAGCTTTCCTCGGCTGCAGTGTAAATCAGGCCATCCACGAGGAGCGGTGAGGCGTATTTGCCGATGTGCGTTTTAAGCTTCCAGGCAACGTGTGTGTCGGTGACGTCGCCGTGGCCGCCTGGTTTGACTGCCCACAGTTCATTCTTTATCAGGCCCGTTACGAAAAAGACCAGGCCCTGTTCGAACAGTGGCCGCGGTGCGACGGACCAATCGGCGTATTGAACCTTCCAAAGTTCCTTGCCGCTGCGCGGATCGTACGCGTAGGCGGCCTTGGCGCCCGCGCTAAACATCTGCGGGTTCCCGTCAACCGAGGCGATCAACGGCGTGCTGTGGGCCTTGCGCAGATCCCCATCTCTGGCCATCTGTCCGGGCACGTCCTCGTCGTTCCAGACAACCGAGCGATCGGTCTTCCAAACCGTCCGGCCGGTATGCTTGTCGAGCGCGACCTGATACTGCAAGTCGGCTCCATCGAAAGTCAGGATTACCAGGTTCTCGAACAAAACCACTGAGGAGGAGGGGCCGCGGTAATGGCGGCAGCGCAAATCCTCGCGCTTCCAGAGGACCTTACCGTTGCTTGAATCCAGGCATGCGGTCCCCAAACTGCCGAAGTGGACATAGATCCGGCCCGGCTCAATCGCGGGCGAAGGAGTCGCGTAACAATTCATCGAGGCCCCGTTTCCGAGCGGCTCCGGATTATCGCTGTGAAACACTTTCTCGTTGAAACGGATCTTTCCGGTCTGAGCATCGGCACAAATGGCGAAGAAATCATGGCCATCCTCGGTCGCGGTCGTCATCCAGACCTGGCCGCCCATCACCACGGGAGTGGACCAACCGTGATAAGGAATTTCCGTTTTCCATTTGACGTTGTTGGTTTCGCTCCAGTGCAACGGAAGGCCCATGAGTTTCGTATCACCAGGCGCGGAGACGTGGCCATTTCCCCACGGCCCGCGGAACTCCGGCCAGTCAGCGCGGGCGGCCATGCCTCCCAGAGCGAACGAAATCAGAGCGGATATCAGAAACAGCCTTTGCGGTCTGGATGCTTGGCCAGTTTCACCGAACAGTGCTCTGCCGGAACGAGGGGACGTGCTTCCATTACTTTCCATAGCTCAAGCGTGAGCGGGCGGCAAGGGAAAGTCAATGTTACGCCAAACTCCGATGGGCGCATCTTGAGCCTGGTGCCTCCGAGCGTATAGTCGGGTGGAGCGCACGACTCCGATCGTGCGCGTTTCGGGGTGGGTAAGAGCGACCCGCACGATCTAAGTCGTGCGCTCCGGCGGCAGCATCCAGTTGCGCCTTCCAAAATCCGATGTTCGTTTGTCTTCTTGCTTTTCTGCCACAGCCATAGGCAGGCTTCGCTGAGTGGCTTGCGACTTCTCTTGGACTTGCCTGACGACTTGTGATCGCTCACGGCTTCGGCGATGCCATCGCTCCAGTCGCCTCTCATGGTTCGGCGCGTTTCACTTCCTCTTCGGATTTCTTCTCCCGCTCGCAGCCAGTGAAGCTCCTGTCATCGACAAGCCGCTGCCTGCAGCAGAGGCGGCCAGGCGCATTACCATGCCGCCTGGCTTTCGGATGACCATGTTCGCGGCGGAACCTGACATCCGCCAGCCGATCTCCATGACGTTTGATGATCGTGGCCGCCTTTGGGTCGCCGAGTTCAATACTTACGGCGACAGTCGGGTGAACTTCGACACAAACCTTCACGATCGTATTCTGATTTTCGAGGACACCAAGGGCGCTGGCCATTTCGACACATACAAAGTGTTCTGGGATCAGGGACAAAAGCTCACGAGCATCGCGCTTGGCTTCGGTGGAGTTTTTGCGACGTGCGCCCCGAACCTCATCTTTATCCCCGACCGTGACGGCGATGATATTCCGGACGGACCCCCGGAAGTGTTGCTCGATGGCTGGGAGGACCACGCCGTCCGCCATAACATCGTCAACGGTCTCAAATGGGGGCCGGACGGCTGGCTCTACGGGCGGCACGGGATTCAAGCCACATCCTCCGTCGGGAAACCGGGCACACCGGATGGCGCGAGGACAAAGCTCAACTGCGCCATCTGGCGTTACCATCCCACTCGGAAAACCTTCGAGGTCGTCTGCCAGGGCGGCACAAATCCTTGGGGGCATGACTGGGATCAATACGGCGAGTTGTTTTTCATCAATACCGTCATCGGTCACCTTTGGCAGGGCTTCCCCGGCGCCTATTATCAGCGCATGTAGGGTGAGCATCTCGCCCCGTTCCGCTACGGGCTCATCGACCAGACCGCCGACCATTACCATTGGGACAGCAGCAAAAAATGGTCCGATTCGCGCAATGCCGGTAGTGGCGCCGACGCTCTAGGCGGCGGTCACGCGCACAGCGGGCTCATGATCTATCAGGGCGATAATTGGCCTGCCGAATACCGAAACCGGCTTTTCACTCTCAACTTCCATGGAAGACGCATCAACCAGGAGCGCCTCGAACTTGACGGCTCCGGGACCGTCGGCAAACACGAGCCAGATTTCGTGAAATTTGAAGATCCCTGGTTCCGTGGCATTGACCTCGACTATGGCCCTGATGGCGGCGTTTACATTCTCGATTGGGCTGATACCGGGGAATGCCATGAGAATGACGCCGATGGCGTCCATCGCGAGACGGGCCGCATTTACAAATTGACTTACTCCGGCCCGAACCAGCCCAGGCCTGCTGCGCCGTACGCCCCTGCGCCTCTCGCTCTCTTAACCAACTGTCTCGCCCAACTTAGCGATTCCGCTCTCATCAATCTCCAATTACACCCCAACGAATGGTATGCGCGTCATGCCCGCCGCATTCTGCAGGAACGCGCTTCGGCAACCACCGACCTGTCTCCGCTCCAGCACCAGATCAGTAGCTTATATGGTCTCCAAACGAATATCCCTCTCAAGCTCCGTCTCCTGTTTACCCTCCACGCTGTGGGCGGCGATCATCAGTCATGGCTCAAAGAACAGCTCCTCGATCCCGACGAACACGTCCGTTCCTGGGCCGTGCGCTTCCTGGCTGAGTCGGATGCAAAATGGAACGGATTGATTCCCGTGTTCACCATCCTGGCTGCGAACGATCCTTCGGCCCTCGTACGGTTGAACCTCGCCTCCGCGCTCCAACGCGCTCCGGTCGGATTTCGCGGACCCCTCGCGGCCGCTTTGCTGGCTCACGGCGAAGACAACGCAGACCATTATCTGCCTCTGATGCTTTGGTATGGTGTCGAGCCCATTGCTGCCCAGCTTCCGGAAGCTGCTATCCGTCTCGCGTCCCAAACCCGCGTTCCTTTGATCCGTGAGTACATCGCGCGACGCCTCGCTGAAGACCTCGAAACAAAACCCACCGTCTTGGATGACCTGCTGCGGACCTTCACCAAACCAGCTCCTGCCGCCCAGGCGGATGTCCTTCGTGGCATGTCTGAAGCCCTCCGCGGCTGGCGCAAAGCGCCTAAACCCACCTTGTGGGACGCCTTTCAGGCTCACGTAAGTAAAACAGGCAATTCAAACCTTCAGGCGCTGGTTCGTGACCTGAGCGTGGTCTTCGGCGACGGACGGGCACTCGAACAGCTCAGGCGGATCGCTCTTGATTCCAAAGCCGAGGCCGAAAGTCGCCGCGCGGCGTTGCGCCAGGTTATCGACGCTTGCCCGCCCGAACTTGAAACGCTTCTGCTCAAGCTCATATCCGATCGCGCCACGGTGGGTGTGGCCGCACGTGGACTGCTTCGCTTCGACGACCCGGAAATTCCCAAACAGGTATTCAAACATTGGGACATTCTTTACCCCCAGGATCGCGCCGCGGTCGTCGGCCTCATGGCGGCGCGCGCAACTTATGCGGGACCACTCCTCGAGGCGATCGCTCATGGCCTGATTCCACGCAGCGCTTTGACTGCGTTCGAGGCGCGCCAAATCCGCAATTTCAACAACGAATTTCTTACCCGCCGTCTGGCGGAAGTTTGGGGCGAAGTGCGGACCAGTGACGCGGATAAGGCGCGCCTCATGGCTCAATACCACGCGCTGCTCACTCCCGAACGGCTCAAGCACACCGACCTCTCGCGTGGGCGCGAAGTTTTTAACCAGGTTTGCGCCCTTTGCCACAGGCTTTATGGCGAAGGCGCTGCCATTGGGCCGGACCTGACGGGCGGCGGTCGCGCGAACCTTGATTACCTGCTGGAAAACATTCTCGACCCCAGCGCCATCGTGCCTGCCGACTATCGGGTCTCCGAGGTCGAACTCAAAGACGACCGCAGCTTTAGTGCGCTGATCGTGTCTCAAAACGAACGCGCCGTCACTATCCAGACGCCGACCGACCGTCTCACCTTCGAGCTCAAAGACGTTGCCAGCATCCGCCAGACGGCGCTTTCGCTGATGCCGGAGGGTCTCTTGCAGGGCTTGAAAGAAGACCAGGTCTGTAATCTTCTCGCCTACCTTATGAACCCCGCGCAAGCCCCGATGCCGTCAAGTGCCGACGCCAAAGAGAACTGAACTGCCAGGATTCAGACTTGTCCCAATCATTCTGTGTGGTTATGGTGCTCTTTATTCCGTGCAAATCACGTCTCACCGGCATGAGCTTTCGGAGTCCAAACCAACCATGAAAACGCTGAACATCTTCTGTCTCATTACTGCCGTCCTATCGACGCATGTGGCCTATTCGGAAACCCCGCCCCTCCCGTCGCCGTCGGCGCTGTCTTCGTCCGCTGCGCAAGCGGCGTCGTTCGTGCCGGACGCCGCCGCCGTCCAGCGCTATGGCGCCGGCTACCGGTACCCGCAGCACGGTTGGATCGTGGTTCACCTCGAGGGCGGCCCATACGAGCGTGGCGTGCAGCACGGGCGCCTGCTCGCGCCGGAGATTGCCGGTTACCTGCGTTGCTATGCCAACATGCTGAGTCCCGAAGGGGCGGTGGACGGTTGGAGACTCGCGCGCACCATCGCCAATACGACCTTCCTGCGAGGTTTCAATCGCGAATATCTCGAGGAAATGAAAGGGATCGCCGACGGCGCCACCGCCGCGGGGGCGCGTTACGACGAGCGCGCGATCGATCTGGTTGATATCGCCGCGCTCAATCTTTGGCCAGAACTCATGACGCTCGATGCCGCGAACGAGGCCACTCCCACGGGCCTGGAAGGAATCGTGTTTCCCGACGCCGGCTCCTCGCCTGCGAAGCCCGCGCAGCCGGCGCGTTGCTCCGCCTTCGCCGCCACCGGCAAGGCCACGCGGGATGGCCATCCCGTCATCGGCCACATCACCATGTTCAGTCTCTACGCTGTTCGCTGGTACAACGTCTGGTTGGACATCCAGCCGGATCATGGGCACCGCCTCACGATGCAGAGCTATCCCGCGGGAATTTACAGCGGTATGGATTATTACCTGAACGACGCGGGCATCGCGATGGTTGAAACGACTATCGAACAGACTCGGTTCGAGCCGCGGGGTACGCCGCTGGCGTCGCGCGCCCGCAAGGCGATGCAGTACGGCGATTCGATCGACTCGGTGGTCGCTATGCTCAATGAGGGCAACAATGGCCTCTACAATAATGAGTGGCTGTTGGCCGACATGAAAACCGACGAGATTGCCATGTACGAACTCGGCACTCACGCCAGCAAACTCTGGCGCAGCAGCCGCGACGAATGGTATGGAGGCACGCCGGGCTTTTATTGGGGGTGCAATAATCCCAAGGATTTGGCCATGCGTATGGAGACAATTCCCGCCACGAACGATCGGCCGGCGGACATGGTGTGGCATCCTTCAGACCGCGATCTGAAGTGGCTCGAACTTTATCGCGACAATTTCGGGAAAATGGACGAAGCATTTGCGGCCCGGGCATTCACGACGGCGCCGTTGTGTTCCTCCGCGTCGGTCGATGCCAAATTCACTACGGCGGCCATGGCGCGGTCGCAGCAGAGCTGGGCGTTGTTCGGTCCGCCGCTGCAGCATACGTGGCTGCCGACTCCCGAAGAGAGCCGGAAATTTAGAGATATTTGTCCCCTGGTGAGCAATCCTTGGACGGTTCTGGGCGTGGCGTGTCCGGCGACCGGGCTGCGCGAACCCCAACCTGCGCCGGTCGATCTGCACGATCCAACGGGTGGCCATCTTGTCACCGAGCTGTTCGGGCCGGCCAAAGAAAAAGAAAAAGATGAAGTCGCCCCACCGACCAAGCCCGCCTGGCACGGAACCGTTTTGCCGGCCACCGACGCCGATCTGTGGCTTGCCACGTCTTTCGCGCAGTACGAGAGAATCGTCAGTTTGGAGCACGGATACGCCGACGCTCAAACCAACAAGTGCCTCTGCGCGGCCGATTACGACAACGTGGCCGATTCGTTGTTCGCCGCGAGGGCCCGTTACTTCGCCGGCGCACGCAAGGCCAAAGAGGTCTCGCTCGCGACGATCAAGTGGGACCCGGCCAGCGACGCCTGGTATAAGGTGGCCTCGGGGAAGGGCGTGCTGATCCTGGCCGAGTTGCGTCGGCTCATGGGCGACAAAGCGTTTGCCGGGATGATGGACGAGTTTGGCCGAAGCCACGCTGGGCGACCTGTGACGAGTGCCGAGTTCGCAGCGCACGCCGCGAAATCGGGCGGACGCGATTTGGCTCCGTTCTTCAAGTATTGGCTGACCGAGACCGGCTTGCCGCGGATCGAGTTGCTCTCGGCTAACGCGTCCTCCAACTCGGTGCAGGGTGTGCTCCGCGCCCAGGGTGGTCCTTTACCTTCAAACATGGAAGTCACGGTGGAATACAGTGAAGATGACGAGCTGACGCGGGTCGTTGATCTGGACGCAGATGGCCGGTTCGAAATCACGACCTCCAAGCCGGCTCGCCGATTGGTGGTCGATAAATACGCGCGGACGGCTCGCGGCAATGGCAGCGAGGCCGACTTCGGGTCATTTGCCGACGATCTCACTCACACCCTCATTGCTTATGGCACGACCGATGACGCCGCCGCCAACCACGAAGCCGCCGAAGCCTGCCAAAAAGCCATCCGCTCGGCATGGCACAACGTCGAGCTGCCGATCAAAACTGACATCAGCGTCAGCGACTCTGATTTCAAGTCACATCATCTCCTCCTGATCGGCCGGCCGGAAGCCAATGCGCTGGCCGCGCGCGTGGCGCGAGCGCTTCCGTTGGCTTTCGGTCCCGCATCCTTTGCGGTGCGCAACCACACCTACGCCAATATGGCCAGCGCGGTTCTGGCTGCCGGTGTCAATCCCGACGCCCCCCGCTTTTCGGTTGTCGTTCTCGCGGGGAACTCCGCCGCGGCAACCGTTGCGCACGCCGGTGAACTTGGTGGTCGCGGCGGCAGGCATGAAGTGAAGGTCTTCGAGCCGTCAGGCAAGGCCAGAACGTTTGTGGTCCCAGCGCCTGAACTGATCCATACCTTCGGCTCAGACAAACTCACCGCGCGTGGTTTCTGAGAGCGCGACTTGAAACTGTCGGAGCCGAGGTAAGGGCGTGTTGCCCAAACGCCGGAGCGCGGCCTTCCCCGGCCGCAGCAATGGTCGAACTGGTTGTTTCTCTCGAATTTCGGCACAACTGTCGGACCGAGAGTCGTCCCTTTCCCACGATTTTGCGGTTAGGCAACACTCCCATAACGAGGCTCTGATCTCTTCTAAAACCGTCGATGTACAAAGGAAATTTGAACCTGGTTACCAACTCCTGCAGTGCTCCGGAACGTTAACGGTCCACTGCTGGCTGCTCTCACCTGGCAGCCATTTGCCAGACCCAATCTCCTTGGGCGATGTCCACGCTCGTCTGCTTCGTTTCCTTCGTCCAGGCCAGCACACCGCCATCGTCCCGCTCGTTCCATCCCACGGAATAGAGGACATATCCCCCATCGGAAAGTCGGCGGTAGCGCAGCGGCTGTCCGTCGATAACATCTTTCGGGATGCTTGCCATGAACCTTGGGGCAAGGAAGGCGAGCGAGTCCGCAAGCTCGCTAGTGGCCAGGCGATAGCGTTCGAGTGCGCAAGCGGCGCGGCCGGCGTCCACATAGGTTTGCATTCGGGCTGATTTCCGGACGGCCCGCTCCAATGCCGGGAGAAGGAGCTTGGCAAAAATCGTGTATGGGCCCGTGCGCATTTTCTGGAGCGCTTGTGCTCCGTCCTCACTTAGCTTTGGGAAAACGCGTCGCGCCCGCTCATCAACCACCGGGAGAGTGAAATCCTGATGCATCCGGGAAATTGTCAGCATGTTTTGGTAGAACCAGCCACCAGGCGCAAACTCGGGCCCAGGGAAGCAAGCGGAACCTCCGTCTTCGTTGGCGAGGTAGCACATGGGATGGCCGTGGAATCCCTCTCGGCGCAGGTAATCTACTCCTTCCACGGACAATGCCCGCTCGCCGCGTATGGCAAGCTTGTACTCCGCCAAAACATCCACCGACTTCAAATAGCCATCCAGTTCGGCCAGCTGAGCGTCGCTCCAGGCGTGCCGGACCAGCCCTTCGCGCACGGTTTGCAAATTGATGGCTAGCGTCGCTATCCGAACGAGGTGATCGATCAGAATAGGTTCATCGCGAATGGAATCGGACAAACGAAATCCGAGCTTCAGGTCCTCGAGCGCCTCGGCTGAACGGCCCGCCTCCAACTCGGCCGTGGCACGGATATGGGCCAGGAGAGTCAGACTCTTGATGCGGGCCAGGTGCGGCAGCAGGATGCCCCAAGACGGCTCGAAATCGTAACTAATCGGGAAACGCGAATATGGCCGCGAGACTGCAGCTTCGTGCAACTCCTGGAGTTCGGGCGTGAATTTGCCTAGCGCAACCAAAATCCCCTCTGCGGGCTGTGCCGGTATCGTGGACTGAGAATAATTCGTGTTGCCGCGATAAAATTCCCGGCAGGCCGCGAGGTCCGCGAAGGTGCCCTTCTCCAAACTGCCGAGCGCGAGATGGTCGCTGGTGCTCCGCGGCACGGAAAGTTCCGCAGAAATTCTCTCCAGGCGCGCGACGCCGTTGGTGTCACGCCAGACTGTACCTGTCGGCGTCTGGGTGAGATCCAGAGCCGGTTTGAGCAGTGGCGTGAGGGCGAAATTCTTCTCGGCCGGCACCTCTTTCGGAATCAGCCCCGAAAGCTCGAGTATTTCTCCCTTGGCCGCCCACTGCCGGCGGTGTTTTTCCCAGGCGTGTTTGCCACGCCAGTTCTCCTCGAGGTACGCCAGCGCCACGAGCGCGAGGCAGCAGCCGACGCCGATCAAAAAGCGTCGGAAGTTGCGCCAGGAAAAAATCCAATGGAGGAACAGCAAAACACCGCTGGCCAGCCCGGCCAAGACCACGGCAGCGACCAGGGCAAAAAGAGTCGCCTGCCCAGCACCGGCACTCTTGTCCGCGAGCAAGCCGGAGCACAACATAGCCACAAAGATCGCGCTCGTCAGGAGCGCGAACCAGACAAGGATACCGGCGGGTCCGCGCAAAGGCCGTTTCCAGATGCTCGTGGGCGTCTCGTTCGTCATGTCTTTAGAATAGACAGGGCTCGGCGAAATCACTCACGGCGGGGTCCGTTCTTGCCATGGAGCGCGAGTGGTAGTCATCCAGTAGACAACCGCGAATTGACTCGAATCGACACGAATCCCGCGACGGCAGTTCCACTGGTGTCCATTAGTGTCAATTCGTGGTTTAACTGACTCATTCCGGTTAGGCTTTCGAGGTCGAGCCGAACAGCAGCCGCAGACTGTTCATTACAACAATCACGGTGCTGCCTTCATGGCCCACGACACCGGCTGTCAGCGGGATTCGGCCCAGCAAAGCAAACGTCACGAGCACCACGACCGTTCCGAGCGAAAGGATCAAGTTCTGGCGAATGATTCGGCGGGCACGCTGGCTCAACCGGAAGGCGGCGAGAAAATTCTCCAGCCGATCGTGCATCAGCACCACGTCGGCCTGTTCCAGAGCGGCGTCCGATCCGCGCGCGCCCATGGCGACGCCGATGTGCGCCGCCGCCAGGCTGGGAGCGTCGTTCACACCGTCGCCCACCATCGCCACACGCTGGCCCGCTCTCGTCATCGCGCTAATCTCCGATAGCTTCTCCTCCGGCTTTAACTCGGAGCGGACGTCGTCGATTTGCAATTGGGAACGCAAATGCTCGGCAGTGGCCTTGCGGTCGCCGGTCAGAACGACGGTGCGCAAGCCCTCGCCGTGAAGTTCGTTCACGACCTCGCGCGCCTGTGCCCGGATATCGTCGCGCAAGATGATTCGTCCGAGCAGCCCCCCGTCGGCGAGCCAGATTTCCGAAAACCCGGCCTCAGTCGCCGGCACCTGCGCGATCGTTGCGGCGTGCTGCAATTGTCTCTGCGCGAGCCAATCGCGTCGGCCCAGCGAGCAAACCTGTCCGTTCCGGCGAGCGCGCAGTCCCTGGCCCGCGACCGATTCGAACTCGCTGAATTCGACCGGCTGCAGGCGCTGCTGTTTGCCGTGCCGCGTGACGGCTCGTGCGAGCGGGTGGGTCGAAAGACGCTCCAGCGAGTAAGCAAGCTGCGCTACCTCCGCTTCCCGCCCCGGAGGGAAGCTTTCGATCGTTTCAACTCGCAGTTCGCCCGTGGTCAGCGTGCCAGTTTTGTCCAGGGCGACGGTGGTAACGTCGGCCAACTTCTCGACCGCCGCTCCGCCGCGGAACAGAATCCCGTGGCGGGCGCTCCAGGCAATCGCTGCGAGCACCGCCGACGGAATCGAGAGCACCAGGGCACACGGCGACGCCACCACCAGTAATGTCATTGCTCGGTAAAAGGCACTGTGGCCGGCGCTCTTGGACGCGAACGGTGGCAGTCCCATCCCCAGCCACCACACGAAAAACATCGCAAATGACAGGCTGAGCACGATGTAGGTGTAGTAAGTTCCGAATTTGTCTGTGAACTGCTGGGCGGGCGCCTTCTGTTGCTGTGCCTCTTTAATCAGTCGTATGATTCTCCGCAGCGAACTTTCGGCGACCGGCCGCAAGACGACTGCCTCGACCGCGCCCCACAAGTTGATCGTACCTGCCAGGACGGTGTCACCGATGGTCTTCTCGACCGGTGTCGCTTCCCCGGTGAGGTTGGACTCGTCCGCAGCCGTCTGTCCCTTGAGAACTTCTGCATCCACCGGGAACTGGGCGCCGGGCTTAATCAGCAGGCGCATGCCCGAACGCAATCGTTCGACCTGCATTTCTCGCTCGTGTCCTTTTTCGTCAAGCACCATGGCGAATTTAGGCGCTTCGCGAAAGAGCGACTGAATCTCGCGCTGTGTTCGGCCCAGGGCGAAATGTTCAAGCGCGCCCGACAGTGAGAAAAGGAACAACAGGGTGGCGCCTTCACCCCAGGCGCCGATGCAGGCGCTGCCGGCGGCGACGGCCAGCATGAGGAAATGCACGTCAATGGCGCGCTTCTGTAAGCGTTCCCAAACTTCCTGCGCCGTGAACCAGCTCCCCGCCAGATAAGCCAAAAGAAAGCCAGCAATCGCGAATTGCTGCGCGCGCAACAGATAAGCCCCCAGGCCGAATGCGCCGCAGAGCAGGGCGGCCGCCAATTGTGCTTTCCACTCATTGATTTCCTCGGCGTGCTCGAGGAATTCGACGTCGCGCTGGACGACCCGGGGCAGCGGGATGTCGCGCCAGCGCCAGAATTTCGGAGCCGTCGGGCAGGTGACGCGAGCAATGGTGGTAGCGCCGGCATCGTGCCGGATGGTGATCTTTTGCCGCTCCAGGTCGGAGAGCGGCTGGGTGCAGGAGTAACAGTCGCCCGTGCCTGCCAGCAGCGTGCACGAGTTGTCACGGTCGGCCTCCTGGGCGCGCTGGACAGTGGTCCGAATGTGCTCGGTCAGCCGCGGCACGTCCGTGTTGCCGATAGTGGCCACCGAAATGGTCTGGTGATCCGGTTGGAAAGTAACGGCCTCCAGGGCCGGATTCTCGGTTAGGACCTTGGCCACCGAGCGCGCGAGGCAAGGAACAGGTTCGGCCTCGCTGGTGGTTTCAGATTCGGGCATGCGGTACATGAACAAATCTCAGGTTCCCAAGATAACTCCGGTTGGTGTGGCGTGCGATAGAAATCGGTTACGACGAGATCATAAGGAAGGGACAGACAGAATCACGGGAGGACAGAATCATATCGGCTGGACCCACGAACGCCCTTGAGCGCCGAGACGAGAATGCCTCCATCGAAGTCATGATTCTGTCCAGCTAATATTCTGCCCAACCCCTTCCCCCCTCCGTTTCCTGTTCCCTTCAGTTCTGTTCCTCTGCTTCTGCGTGAAATCTCTGCCTTCTTGTGCCGCGATTGACGCAGCCCAGTGGTTTTGATTCAGTGGGATTGTGTAGAAGCCATCTCGGAGAAATTACCGCATGATTGACCCCTCGCGCTGGCTCGTTCTGTTCTGGTCGGTGGCCGTGCTTCTGTCCTCTGACCACGCCGTGGCCGAAGACGTTTCGACCTTGGGCCAGGTCAATTTCCAGGTTTCTGCGACTGCGCCGGCCCAGGAAAATTTCAACCGCGCCGTGGCAATGCTTCATTCGTTTTGGTATGAGCGGTTGGACGACGCGTTTTCGAAGGTTTCCGGTGATGATCCGTTGTGCGGCATTGCTTATTGGGGCCTCGCCATGAGCCGGAGAGAACTGTCTGCTTGGGTTGCGCTTGTCGAGGGCGAACGTGACGAAGCCAAACGGCAGATGACGAAAGCCGCCGAGCTTGAAGACTCCACGGAGAAGAACCCGGTGACGCCCGGCCCGATTATTCCCGGACGTGAACAGCTTGCCGACTTGTTGCTCGCAGCAATGGAGTCTTCGGCGGCATTGCGCGAGTTTGAGACAACGCTGCGCTCAGCGCCGAATCGCTTTAATGGTCTGTACGGCGCAGGCAAGGCAGCCCGTTTATCTGGTGACAAGGACAAAGCGCGAACCCACTTTGCGAAGCTCCTTGAAGTGTCCTCGGGCGCCAATTCCGAACGGGCCGAGTTGCAGGACGCCAAAGCATTCCTCAAATCGAACTAGGAAACCTGAGCACGATTGTTAGGTGCGTTCCCCATCGGTGTCGGCGGCGGTACGTGGACCGCCACGTTCGCCTACAATGCGAGCGGAGCGAGCCAGCTTGAAGTCCCGGAGGGACGATATGATAATAGCCCCGGGCAATCCCGCGCCAGCGGGAGTCGCCCGGGTTTACGGGCGCAAAATGATCTCCACTTTTTTCCCTTCTGGCTCGGCGCGCCCCCGGCACGCCAAGCCAGAAGGGAAAAAAGAGGTTGAGCGGGGTGGCTCTTTGCCCATGGCGGCGGCTGCAGAAGCCTTGCCATGGTCTATTCTCGGACCGCCTCTGCGGGGCTACGGTACAGCGAACCGGCCGCTTCAGCCAACTCCGGACTCCGACCGTGCGGGTCAGTCCTCACTTTTTTAACTCCATGTGACGGTGTTTAACTCCTTGTCGGAAAGGGAAGCGTAGCACCCCGTAGCGGCCAGCGTAGCGGGTCCGACCTCAACAAAACGCAAAAGACGCGGCTGGTCGCGGTGCAGCGGCTCTCGACCCCCAAGCAAGTGCCATGAGTTCTGGCTTTCTGCTTTCTACTTTCTGCCTTCTACTTTGTGTTTTCGTGGTTCTCTGCTGTTGAAAAAACTTGAGCGCGCGACTTGACCAATGGCCGATGCGCAGCATAGTTTTGCGGCCCGCAAGCCCGGGATGATGGACCTTGAGGGCAACACACATTTAGTATGGCAAAAACAAGTGAAGCATTGGGACGGCGCAATACCAGCCACAAATCTCTCGGAAGGTGGGTGGACGAAGTAGCCGCGCTTTGTAATCCGGCAAAAATCTTCTACTGTGACGGCTCCGACGCGGAATACCGCTCGCTCTGCGAATTGATGGTCAAGAGCGGCACACTCACGCCGCTGAACAAGAGGAAGCGGCCCGGTTGTTTCCTGGCGCGGTCACATCCCAGCGACGTGGCCCGGGTCGAAGACCGTACCTACATCTGTTCTCGGACCAGAGATCAAGCTGGTCCCACCAACAATTGGGCTGATCCGGTCGAGATGAAGGAGAAGCTGCGGGCGATGTTCAAAGGCTCGATGCGCGGCCGGACGATGTACGTGATTCCATTTGCGATGGGACCGCTGGATTCGCCTATTTGCAAGGTTGGCATTGAGATCTCAGACTCGCCGTATGTGGTCGTCAACATGCGGGTCATGACGCGGATGGGCCAGACGGTACTGGACAAGCTGGGTCAGGACGGCGCTTTCATTCCGTGCCTGCATTCGGTGGGCGCGCCGCTGGAGCCTGGACAACGGGACGTATCCTGGCCCTGCGAGCCGGACCCGGCGAAGAAATACATCGTTCATTTTCCCGATGAACCCTCGATTTGGTCGTATGGCTCCGGTTACGGGGGCAACGCGCTGCTGGGCAAGAAATGCCTGGCCCTGCGCATCGCTTCGGTTGTGGCACGGAAAGAAGGGTGGATGGCCGAACACATGCTGATCCTGTGCGTGACCTCGCCCGCGGGTAAAAAATATTACGTGGCGGCGGCGTTCCCCAGCGCCTGCGGGAAGACGAACCTGGCCATGCTGCAGCCCACCTTGCCCGGCTGGAAAGTCACCTGCCTGGGCGATGACATTGCCTGGATTCGCCTGGGCCAGGATGGCCGGCTCTATGCGCTCAACCCGGAGACTGGTTTCTTCGGCGTCGCGCCCGGCACCTCGGCGAAATCCAATCCAAATGCGATGGCCACGTTCGCCCGAAACAGCATCTTTACGAACGTCGTGCTGACGCCTGACGGCGATGTCTGGTGGGAGGACATGGGAGTGCCCGCCCCGGCCAGAGGTATCGATTGGGAAGGTAAGGAATGGACCCCGACCTGTGGCCGGAAAGGCGCGCATCCAAATTCGCGCTTCACGGCTCCCGCGGCGCAATGTCCGGTGATCGATCCGGATTGGCAAAATCCTGCCGGCGTGCCGCTGTCCGCCATCCTGTTCGGCGGCCGCCGACCGAGCACGATTCCGTTAGTGAATGAGGCATTTGATTGGGAGCACGGCGTATTTCTGGGTTCCTCCTGCGGCTCCGAGACGACCGCGGCGGCGCTCGGCCAGGCCGGGGTGTTGCGCCGCGATCCATTCGCCATGCTGCCCTTCTGCGGCTACAACATGGGAACTTATTTTTCGCATTGGCTGTCTTTCGCCGGCCGCGCCGACCGGACGAAGCTGCCGAAGATCTACTTCGTTAATTGGTTCCGCAAGGACGGGAATGGCAAATTTCTCTGGCCGGGTTATGGGGAAAACAGCCGCGTGCTCAAATGGATCTGTGAACGAGTCGAGGGCAATGGCAAGGCCCAGAAAACGGCGATCGGGAATCTGCCGTCAGCCGAAGCGCTGGACCTGGGCGGCCTCGACCTCGCGGCGGAGCAGATCAGGACGCTGGCCTCGGTGGACGCGGCCGGCTGGAAAAAGGAGGCAGAGGATATTGGGGCTTATTACCGGAAGTTCGATGGGGACTTACCGAAGGCTTTAACCGAGCAACTAACCGCGCTCCGGCAGCGGCTTGGGTAATTAGAAAAAAAGGCGGCTGGTAACTAGTGGTGCGCGCGCGATCGTTAGTTGACGCCGCCGCTCTGCCACCAGTTACCATCCACCTGTTTGGAACCGTGAGCTAAAGCGTTTCAATAAAAACTATAGCCATTTGGGAAGGGGTGTGCTAGGCTCTGTGCATGCGAACCACTTCCCTCGATCTGCGTGAACGGGTCCTTGCGGCTTACGACAATGATGAG
>JACXTT010000140.1_pt1 | contig 109062 bp, 104 predicted proteins | sample 9270951 | NCBI WGS metagenome assembly JACXTT01 (sample SAMN15532306, study PRJNA645909) | rock metagenome | isolation source: weathered quartz diorite | place: Puerto Rico | collected 2017-06-21 | reverse complement strand
GAACAGACCGCCAGGAAATGCGGAATTGCGAGCACGACCCTCTGGCGGTGGCTGCACGAATCCAGTTTCAGTGTTTGCATGAGAAGCCAGACGCATTCTTCCACACCCTTGACATCAATAACTTCCTAGACAGACGGTTGAATCGAATTTGATTCAGGTTGAATACGTTTTGATTCATCGACACCCTTGTCTCACCGAAAATTAGTTGATCTCGCAAAGCACAGCAATCGTCGCATCGTCACAGTAGTCTCCACTTTGCGGGAAATTAGCGAAGAGTATTCCTCACCATTGCTCAGTGGCTCGCCCTTTGCTTATGCGAGCAGATTATAGGGCCGATCAGACCAGAACGGCGATCAGTAAGGGCCAAATGGTCCGTATAGGAAATTTTGCAAAACGGCAAACATTCTCACGGATTGGAGGACTACATGAATCTCGCGGGTCTCTTGATAGCTGGCTTATCGTTAGTGGGCGTGACACAAGGTGTGAGCGTCACCGATAAGTTCGATACGGAAGCGCGGCGGGTGGATGTCATTGAAATGATACATGGCAACGCGGTGCAGTCGGACAGCAACGAGAGAGGAAGCAACGGAAACCGGGTCGACGTCATAGAAAGCATTGGATCTCAAGGACCGGGCAGCCGTCGCTAAATCGTAACCTCGCTGATTAGAGCTGTCCGGACTTATACGAATGAGTGGATAGCGTGATGCTTGGATCTAGCATAGATAGGGCCGCAAGATATGAGGGAAAAGCATGAGCTTGGAATTGATCCAGTCACATCGCCGTTCCACAGGAGTTGTCAGATAGTTTAGCAGAAATGACATAAATTCTTCCCTTATAGAAGGAGGTATCATCATGGCATGCTGTCCTTTATTCATATGCCCGCGATGGCACAGTGCGGTCCTCGGATCTATCACAGTTTTGGAAAACGGCAAGGTGCGTATAGCTAACAATGAGTTCGAAAAGAAAAACATGTTTGTGGATATTGATGCAACCCCCGATGTAATACAAATGTTCAAAGATGAAAAAGCAACTCACGACTATGGGATCATTGTTGTGAAAAGTAAGGTCAAAGATGGTCAAACCAAGGAGGACGCCATCGTAATAGCTTTCGTATCGTTCTATCGAGACGATCACAAACCGGAGTCCGATGTTGGGAAACGCCAGTCCGCCGAAAAAGCACTCCATGAATATGATCGATTGTTTGAAGAGTTCTTTTCAAACGTAAGCGCAACCTAACGGCGAGAAGTCGCCAGCGCCTAGAGAGGCTCGCTCAAAACAGGAAAGTCTCGTGGATGGCACATCTGTTTGATATTTCACTAATAAGAATTGCATGGATTATTTGTGGCTTCTTCTATGCCGTAGCTTTTCACACTGCTACGAGTCAAGCCCAAACGCCAATTCCTCCTATCACTTCTTCTGGATTAAATACTCATATAAGTGACCCGACTTCAGTCAATGGTAAGGTCCAATACGACATCACAGGGGGAACCAGAGCAGGGTCCAACTTGTTTCATAGCTTCGCGGACTTCAATGTTCCCAATAACAATATCGCAAATTTTCTGAACGACGCGAATCTGACAACGACTAATATTCTCGCGCGCGTCACTCCTGGTAATGTCTCAAATATCTTCGGCACGATTCAAACCACCGGCTTCGATAATGCCAATTTGTTCCTCATGAACCCGTCGGGTATCGTCTTTGGCCCTAATGCCTCCCTCAACATTGGAGGATCGGTGGTTTTTACGACAGCCGACTATCTGCGCTTCGCAGACAATGGGCGATTCAATGCCATTCCAAATGCTACTAGTGACGTAATACTTTCAACAGCACCAGTTTTGGCTTTTGGCTTCTTGGGGGCAAACCCTGGTGCCATTACTATTCAGGGCAGTCAGTTTGCCACGTCAACAGGGCATGGGATATCGCTGGTCGGTGGGAACATTACCATTGAATCGGGAACGCTTGAAGATAGTACCGTTCGGTCAGCGCACCTTTCAGCACCGGGAGGGAAGATTTACCTAGCCAGTGTATCCTCTCAAGGAGAAGTCCCTGAGGAAACCTTTGGCCAATATTCGATTCTAACCGGTCAGTCACTGGAAGAATATGGAAACATTAAGGTTTTGCAAAGCTCTGTTATCGATTCAAGCGGAGATGGTGGCGGAAGAATCCTCATTCGAGGCGGTCATCTTCTCATCGATGAGTCGCGGATTTCGGCCAACGTCACTGGTCCGACTATAAGGCAATTCATAGGACCGAACATTGATATTGAAGTCACTCAGGATGCGGTGATTCGAAATAAAGCTGTTCTTGAGACAAGTGTGGATCCAGGCGTTGCCTTTGGATCAAGCGGAACCCACATCAAAGCTGATCGGATAACCATCCGGGGAGTTCCGGGTTCTATAGAGGATTTTGGTACTGTGCCATTGACCGGCATCATAAGCAATACTCAGGGCGCCGGCAATGCGGGCAGTATTGTTTTACGGGCCACAAGGAATATCGAAATCACCAATGTGGTGAGTCTATTCTCAACTTCAGGCTTTAACTCAGATGGAACGGCCGGCTCACCTATACTTGCAACAGGAAATGCAGGAAATGTTGAGCTGACGAGCACCCATGGGAACATTCTACTGAGCGAAGGCGGTCGAGCAATGGTAGTAACCTCTCAGACGCTTAACAGTAGTGGCAACACAGGCAACATTGTGGCATCAGCGCTTGAGGGGGATATCGTTCTGAATGGAGCTAATCTTTTCACCGCACTACTCAAAGATGACGGAGGGCAAGGAGGTCAGGTTCTGATCGCTGCAAAGAATCTACGGATGGATGCTGGCCTGCTTAGTAATGATAATTTTGGTCCTCTCAAGCCAGGCGGTATCACAGTGACGCTTTCAGACGAGATGACGGTAGCAGGTCAATCTTTCATTGTCACTGGGTCCTTGAGCCCTACTGGCACTCCTGCTGGCGATATCAATCTCACAGCGAAAGAAATTGCAGTAACTCAAGGGAGCCTTATCAACAATGGGACGTTTTCGTCAGGACCTGGGGGACAACTCAATATCACCACTGCCAAGCTACAAATAACTGACGGAGGCCAACTCGATAATGGGAGTACTTTAGCTCCTCTGTTCGGCGGGATTCCCCAGGGAATCGTTCCTTCCGGCGCGGGGGGGACTATCATGATCACGGACCACGGTGGCCCTACACACTCAGTCCTGATCGATGGTGCCGGGAGCATGATTGTATCTAACAGTGAGGGAGTCGGTGCGGGCGGCAACATTTTTGTGAATGCCGACTCGGTCACACTCCAGAACGGCGGCATGGTGTCGGCCTCAACTTCAGGGACCGCTGCATCCTCCAAGGGTGGCTCGATAATCGTAAACGCAACGGATCATATTGTTCTCTCAAATCTGGCTGCGATTACGGCAAGCAGCACTGGTACAGGCAATGCAGGAAATATCTTGATCGATGCAGGCCGACAACTCGATGTCCAAAACGGTTCGATCATAACGCGAGCCGATCATGCCAGCGGCGGCAATATCGATATTCGTGCCATCGACAGTATCCGGTTTCTGAATAGTCAGATCAGCGCATCAGTCGGTGCAGACAGCGGTAACGGCGGCAACATCACGATCGATCCGAATGTGGTTATTCTGCAAAACAGTCAGGTCCTCGCACAAGCGGCCCAGGGGCATGGCGGCAACATCACCATTACGACCCCCGTGTTTTTGCAGGATCAGGCCAGCCTCGTCGATGCGTCATCACAATTTGGCGTGAGCGGCACGGTGACGATTCAGTCCCCCACGTCAAACTTGAGCGGCACGGTCACGCAGCTCCCGTCGAAGCCGAGCGATACGCAGGCCCTCTTGCACAACCGTTGTGCCGCGCTTGCCGGCGGTGAACAGAGCACTTTTATTGTCGCCGGACGTGATACCCTCCCCTCTCAACCAGGCGGATGGCTCAGCAGCCCCGTGTCGATGGACCACTTCACCGGAGAGGGTCTGGAGCACGCCACAGGTGTGAGTGCAATCGCACGTGTGACTGAGACCGAGATCGTGTCCCTTCGACGGCTGACGCCGGCCGGGTTTTTGGTTCGGACATTTGCAAATGGATCCACAGGCTGCCACTCATGACGGTTGGCACTGGCGATCCGGCGCGAGGAGATCGGCGCCGGTTCATCGCCCAAGCCTTTCTCTCCTGTGGTTTGACCATGACTATCATCGCGACGGTTTCCCCGCTTTCAGCACAGGTCGCTCCTCCGATCTTTGATCCCACGCTTCGATCCGGCGAGCCGCCTGCTCCGCTGAAGAAAGAATTCAGACCGCCGGCGCCCGAACCCAGTCCCACTCTTCCAGCCGTGCCGGAACCGCCTGAAGACGGGGCTCAGAAACAACTCGGCCAAGTGCGCGTGTTCGTGAACGCGATTCAGGTCACCGGATACACCGTGTTCCCGGAGGCGGAAATCAAGGCCATCACCGGGCTTTATGAAAACCGCACCGTGACCACCGAAGATTTGGAACGGCTGCGGCTCGCGCTCACGCTCTTATACGTCAACCAAGGCTATATCACGTCCGGCGCAATCATTCCCGATCAGGACGTGAAGGATGGTGTGATTCAGATTCAGATCATCGAGGGGGTCCTGTCACGAATTGACGTCGAAGGAACGAACTGGTTCAGACGTGGCTACTTGAGCGACCGTGTCGCCCTCGGTGCACGGCCGCCACTGAGGTTGGAGCCGATACAAGAGCGACTACAACTGCTCCAACGGGACCCGCGGATTGAACGGATCAACGCCGACCTTCGTCCTGGTGACCAGCGCGGCGAAAGCATCCTGCAGCTCAGAGTCAAAGAAGCCAGCCCATGGAAGGCCTGGCTTGACTTCAACAACTACCAGACACCAACGGTCGGGGCCGAGCGAGGGCTAGTCACTCTCGCCCATCAAAACGTGACCGGTCACGGGGACCCCTTCACCTTTACCGCCGGAGGCTCACGCGGGGTACACCCGATCATTGACGTCTCCTACAGCCTGCCACTGAACCGCTACGACACAACGTTCACTGCCTCCTATCGCCGGAACGAATTTGTCGTCGTCAGCGACCAGTTTCGCGCTTTGGACTTGAACTCGCAGTCTGAAATCTTTGGCTTCACGCTCCGGCAACCGATCTATCGAAGTTTGTCCGACGAACTCGCCGTGGCAATCACCGGCGAGCATCTCTCCAACAAGATTACCTCGGCCTTCGACTTACCCGGTCAGCCATTCAAATTTGTCCCTGGAGCGTCCGACACCGGGGTGAGCACCGTGAGCGCCCTTCGGTTCATTCAGGAATATCAGCACCGAACTCCATCCTCCGTCATTGCGTTCCGCTCCCGCGTCAGCGTGGGCCTCGATGTCTTAGGCGCCACGATCAATTCGCGCGACGTGCCCACCCCAGAGGGCCATCCGCTGCCCAGCGGCCGATTTGTATCCTGGCTGGGTCAAGTGCAAGCGGTGAAGCGGCTAGACCAGTTGGGGGGATGGCAGATCCTTGGACAAATGACACTGCAATTGAGCAACAACCGGTTGTTTCCGCTCGAACAGATCCCGATGGGGGGGCGTTTCAGCATCCGCGGCTATCGGGAAAACACGCTGGTGCGAGACAACGGATTCATCGCCTCCGTGGAAAGCCGGGTTCCCCTGCTCAAGTTTGCCAGCGGCGAAGATATGATTCAGTTTGCCCAGTTCGTTGACGTCGGACGAGCCTGGATCTCGCGTGACAGCACACCGTCTCCCGAGACGCTCGCCAGCGTTGGTCTGGGCCTCCGCTGGAACGTTCTGCCCCGAGACAGAGCCAGATTCGAACTCTACTGGGGCGTACCGCTCAATCATGTTCCTCATCCATCCGGCAACCTCCAAGACCATGGCATTCATCTCCAAGCGGTAGTTCAGGCGTTCTAATGATGCACCACAAGATGCCAGTACGTGCTCGACCGACCATTCGTTTTGCTTTCCGTGGAATCTGTTTTCTATTCTTCGTCATGGTTCTGCTTTTCTCCGCCATACGATCAGAATCGCATCAAACGTCATCTCCCGGCGATTCATTGATGGAGGAAGGCGGGCAATATTTTGAGCGAGGAGCCTTCGGCGAGGCCTTGTCCCATTGGAAACAGGCTGCGGATGCCTATCAACGTATCGGGAACAGTCCGGCGCACGTCGAAGCACTCATCCTCTCTGCTCAGGCTTCGATGGCATTGGGACAATCGAAACCAGCGCTCCAGTCATTGGAACTGGCTCTTGCGCTCGCCCACCAGGGTGGCAATCCTCTCGCTGAGGCTACCGTCCTCGGCCATCTGGGACGCACGTACCTGACCCTGCGGCAGCTTGCTGAAGCATCAGAATATCTCCATCAAGCGATGGCTTTGGCACGACAGCTCGACGCTCCGCCGCTCCTGGCCGCTCTGCTGAACGATCTCGGCATCCTGTTCGTGTTGAAGCAGCAAGACCGGGAAGCGCTAGATGCGTTCGATGAAAGCGTGAGCTTCGCACACAAGGCCAACTTGCCGCTGCTCTCTACCACCGCCCGCACCAATGCTGCGCGGGCCCTCCTGCGTTTGAACCAACCAGTCAATAGCCGCATGGCTCTCGACGCTGCGCTCGATCATGTGAAGGACGTCGCACCCTCTCGGAACAAATCTCTCGGATTGATCGGTATGGCGTTGGTTTACCAGCGTCTCGCTTCTCAGCTGCCGCAGATGCATGATTCCCTCTTGTTAAGGGCTGCGGGAATGCTTCAGGAAGCAGCCTCGGTCACGCAGAAGCTGGGCGACCGGAGAACCCTGTCCTATGCCCTTGGATATCTCGGGCATGTCTACGAGACAGAATCTCGCTTGGACGAAGCGCTACGACTCACGAGGCAGGCGTTGTTCACAGCACAATCGGCGGATGCGCCAGAGTCCCTCTACCGGTGGCAATGGCAGCTGGGGCGGCAACTGGCCGCTATTGGGGAATTGGATCACGCCATCGCCTCATACCGGCAAGCGGCATCCACGCTGCAACCGATTCGCGTGGAGGTGGCACAAACCTCTTCCGAGGATCCTATTGCTGGGCAGGATTCCATTAAATCGATGTTCTTCGAACTGGCCGACCTCTTGCTCCAGCGAGCATCGCTCACGGATGGGCGCAACGCAGCCGAGGGGTATCTCCTTGCAGCTCGAGATGCGATTGAGGCGTACAAAACAGCCGAGCTGCGAGACTACTTTAAGGACGACTGTGTCGATGCAGCCCGTTCGAGAGTGACGACGTTCGATCAGTTGTCTCCGAACACCGCCGTCGTCTATCCCATTATGTTTACGTCCCGTCTGGAACTACTCCTAAGCCTACCCTCCGGACCCAAGCGTATCTCAGTGCCCGTGACGGCCGACCGGCTGACCGAGGAGATTCGGGCATTCCGCCGAATGGTGGAAAAGCGGACCACGCGGGAATATCTGCCTCACGCACAGCAGCTATACGACTGGCTCGTACGTCCGTTAGAACCGGATCTTATTAATTCAGTGATCACCACGTTGGTATTTGTGCCGGACGGTTCCCTGCGGACAATTCCGCTGGCTGCACTCCATGACGGGTCGTCTTTCCTGATCAATAAGTTCGCCCTTGCCATGACTCCCGGCATTACTTTGACCGATCCACAACCGCTGAACCGCGACAAGTTGCGATTTCTCGCAGCCGGCCTGACGAAATCCGTACAAGGATTTCCGGCCCTTCCCTACGTTGAGGAGGAAGTCGCCTCGATCGAGCAGCTCTACAGGAGCGATCAACTCATGAACAACGCCTTTCAGGTTCCGAGGTTGGAACGGGAATTGCGTGACGGACGGTACGGAGTCTTACATATCGCGACACATGGCAAGTTTTCGACCGACGTGAACGATTCGTTCCTCTTGACGTTCGATGGGAAATTGACGATGCAAAGGCTTGATCAACTGGTCGGCCTGTTCCGGTTCCGGCAAGAGCCACTCGAACTACTGACCTTGAGCGCCTGCCAGACAGGCGTCGGTGACGATCGCGCCGCACTTGGTCTTGCCGGCATCGCCCTGAAGGCCGGAGCCCGAAGCGCGTTGGCCACGTTATGGTTCATCAACGACGAAGCGTCGGCAACGCTGATCTCCGAATTTTATCGGCAACTGCGTAATCCATCTCTGTCGAAAGCCGTCGCGCTCCAGCGTGCACAGATGAAACTTTTGAACGACCGAGTCTATGACCATCCGGCGTACTGGTCGCCATTTCTTTTGTTGAACAATTGGCTATGAAAGGAGCGTCCATGCGATTCGCCACGAGTTGCTTACCAATCGCAGGATTGAGCCTTGTCCTGATCGTCACTGGACTGCAAACGATCGTCACCGGCGCGGACAAATCGGCTGCCCTAAAGGCCGATCAGCAGGACGAGCTGCAGCTTCCCACGTATACTCCGCCCAAGAAATTGACTCCTCGCGCGCGTGTCGGGGGAGCGTTGCGGGGAACGGAGGGTAATGAGCCGGAAATCGTCGCATTGGTGCCGGACCACGTCGGTCTGACCATCAAACAGACGCCGACGTTGAGTTGGTATCTGTCCAAACCGACGACCTACCCTCTACGATTCACGCTCAACGACACTCAGAAAATTCTTCCGGTCTATGAAGGTCCGTTGCCCACTCCCGCCGATGCAGGGGTTCAATCCATCGACCTCAAGGCTTTGGGGCTCGCGCTTGAGCCCAATGTCCAGTATCGATGGTTCGTCTCGGCCAGGCGAGATTCAGACTCCCATTCTCAAGATATCGTCGCAGGAGGCATGATCGAGCGATGTGAGTTCAGCGAATGTCTGACCATCGCCTCCCCGAATATGACCTGCGATCGTGAAAGTGTGCGCACCAATGCCACGATCGGGCTCTGGTACGACGCAATGGACTGTCTCTGCTCGCTGATTACGAAGAATCCTGGAGACGCGTCACTTCGGCGGATGCGTGCCGCTTTGCTCAGGCAAGTCGGCCTGAATGGCGTGGCCGACTGGGACCTTAATTCCATTCGGAACAATGCGAAATAGCTGCGGCAGGTATCTGTTGACGTGATGCGGTCAATTCAGGTGAAGAATCCAATTGGATTCAGTCTGGATCTATTTTGATTCATACCCGGTACTTCCTATTGAAGTTGGTCTGAATAGCCACCACCTTAGTAGATAGGTTATACACGACATGGGATCGATATCGGATGGTACGGCACTTGCTGTATCACAATAGTACAATGGCACTCTCTTAATCGCAGCTAAGTTCGCGCAGAAGCATCTCTCGGTCGGTTGCATCTTTTCTGTCGGGTCATAGTGATTCTTTGATTGCGGTATTAAGCTCCACCCGAACGGCCGGTTGATGATCCCTCTTACCCATACAGATCACTCTTACAGACTTGAACAGATGAGGATGCGCTTTTCACCCGACTGGCTACTCTCTCTCGTGCTTACCACGCTCTGGTCCATTGTCGCAGTGAGCGTTGAAGCGACCGGCGCAGAAATTGCCATTCTGAAGTCATCGGATCTCAAGGCCTACAATGAGGCCGTCGAAGGGTTCAAGGCGACGGCACCCGGAATCGCGATCTACGCCGAGTACGATCTGCGTGGCGATCTAGAACGTGGGAAGCAACTGGCCAGGAAGATCCATGATTCGGACTCTTCACTCGTGGTCGCCGTCGGCCTCAAGGCAGCGTTGGCCGCGAAGCTGGAGATTCCAAATATTCCAATTCTCTACATGATGATTCTCGATCCGTTGAAACACCATCTGACCGCTGCCAATATGACCGGGGTCTTGCTCGACATTCCGATGGACCGGCAGTTCAAGCTTATGCGCACGTTCCTACCCACCCTGCGCCGGATCGGCATGATTTATGATTCTGAAAAGACGGCGACCAAGCTGAGAGACGCAGAATCGCAGGCCACCACCCATGAGTTTCAATTGCGGGGGTTTCCGGTCGCAAACGAGAAAGAGGTTCCGCAGCAACTACGGGCACTCTTGTCAGAATCGGAAGCCTTATGGCTCATTCCAGACTCGACCGTGCTGACGGACGAATCGATCCGCTTTATTCTCGAATCGGCGCTGGCCAGACAGGTTCCCGTGGTCGGATTCTCTTCGGAGTTTACACGCTTGGGAGCGCTCCTCAGCATGTCGATGGATTATGGAGAGGTCGGCCGTGAAGCCGGCCGACTTGCCAAACGGATTCTGGACGGAGAACGCCTGCCGCTCAAGCCGGTCTCCGTTCAACGCATCAAGATTACGATGAATCAGAAGACGGCACGGTATTTGGGTATCACGATTCCGAAAGAGTTCGACAGCCTTATCGACGAGACCTATTGACCGGACTCATCATGGGCGCACACCTCCAGGACAGCCAAGAATTACATCCTACAGCCAAGGTTTTTGGCCTTCGCCTGAAGTTCGGGATCTTATTCAGCCTCATTCTCGTCATGACCTGTTCGTCCTTGAGTTGGTATTTCCTTGAAACAAGGCGCCAGGCCATGACCGATAATTTGGAAGAGCTCGGCACGATTTTGTTGACTAATACCGTGCGTAACGATCACTTTCGCATCGCCGGTGTCGTTCTTGAAGATTCCATGACACTCAATCAATTCGTGCGGAGTCTCATGGCGATCGACCACGTTGCCTATGTGGTCATTACCGCCTCCGACGGTCGCATCCTGGACCGACAAAGCAAACGAATTCGAGGGTCGCCGAGCGCACCGCCTCCATCGACAGAATCGGCACTCTACCCCGAAGACCGAATCTCAGAATCGCTCCTCAATGCTCCGCGGACCGTTCCGCTCGTGACCCGGCTCGTTCTTTCCACGGAGGGAACCTTGGTTCCTCTGGACGAAGTCTCGGACTGGCCACTGACATTTCTTCTCAGGAAGGAAACACTGTTTGACTTTGCGATGCCTGTCCTGCGGAAATCCTCGACCGAGACTTCCCCACCCTCGCTTTCGGTCGACTTGGAAGAGAAAGCAATTTCCACCCTTCCGATTCAAGCATCGCCGGTGGTAGGTCTCGTCCGAATCGGAATCACGGATGCGCAAGCCAAGCAAGCGCTGCTGGCCATAGTCCGCAATGTGGCCCTCCTGACGGTGCTCATCATCACCGCAGGCATTCTCGGCGCTCATCTACTCACATCACGCATCACGACGCCGCTCCGCAGCCTTGCCAACTCCGCTCGCCAGCTTGCAAAGGGAAACGAGGCACCGGTTCTGCTCGTGCCATCCACCAAAGATGAAGTCGGTGAGCTGACACAGGTGTTCAACGTCATGATTCAATCCCTTCATGATCGTAATAATGCGATCACCATGAACCTTGACACGATCAGGCGGCAAGTGAGGCAGTTGACCACCGCGCACCAGACAAGCACGGTTATTGCCAACGCCAGCATGATCGATATGGATCAGCTGCTCGACACGGTGCTCCGCCTTCTCATTGACAATCTTGGATTTTCTCGGATGACTGTATTCCTGCACCATCCGGATCGGCAATGCGTTTCCCTCGCTCGAATCATCGGAGTTTCGTCGGAGATCGCGGAGGCTATTGCCCGGATCAACATACCGATCATCGACAACGGTGGTATCACGGCCGACCTCATCCTTCACGGTAAACCGCTACTGATCCAGGATGTCGAAACAATTACTGAACGCATGTACCCACCAATACTTGAGATGGCACGCCGCGCAGACGTGCGGTCCTTCATTGCCGTACCGCTCCAGAGCCACACCAATATACTGGGATTTCTCGCAGGCGATCGTAGCTCGCGTCAATGCAGCGAGGAGGATCTTCATATCCTCCTGACGATCGCCGGCCATGTCGCTGTGGCCATCGATAAGGCCAAGGCTTACTCGGATTTAGCCGAGCTGACACTGCATCTTGAAGAGCGCATCGCGCAACGAACGGAAGAGTTGTCGCTCGCCAACTCACAGCTTCAGGCTCATGATACGCGCCGATCAAAGTACGTCAAGATCGTTTCCCACGAGCTGCGGACTCCTATGACAGCGATTCGGAGTTTCTCGGAAAACATGCTTGACGGTATCACGGGACCGCTCACCGAACAGCAGCGTACCTACCTCACACGCATCAAACACAGCGTCGCTCGACTTGCGAGATTGGCTGATGAATTGCTTGACTGGTTACGTTCCGACCATCTTCGGTTGCAACATGTCTGTATCGGCCAAATTGCAACGATCGTCTCCGAGGGTTTGGTCACTGTCGCGTCAGATAGCCACGTGTCCCTCACCGTCGCACCAATTCAGAATCTTCCATTGGTCCAAGGTGACCGTGACAAGTTAGAGCAGATTTTGGTGAATCTCATCGGCAATGCGATCAAATTTACAGCGCCGGGCGGCCATATTACTGTCGAGTTCAGCCTCTCACCGCCTGGCTTTGTACAGACCTGTGTTTCTGATACCGGATGCGGGATCGACCTCTCCCATTTGCCCAATATTTTCGAGGAGTTTTCCGAGGTGCCGTCGGCCATGCCCGCATCACAAGGTGCCCAACTGGGCTTGTCCATCACGAGGACACTGGTGGCGAGACATCTTGGTCAGATTTGGGCGGAGAGCCACCCAGGATCCGGATCGCGTTTTTATTTTACACTCCCTATCGTCGGGGCACACCATGCGTCGAGCCGGGAAACATAACCCATATCTCGTTTGCCCGGATGCGCTTTGCACCCGTGCGGCCTAAGAAAGGACGGCCATATTATGCACGCCAAGATACTGATTGTGGATGACGAGACCGATATCCGCATGAGTTTGGAGAACCGCGTCACCTGGATGGGACATGAACCTCTCATAGCCACCGATGTCGCAAGTGCGCTCCGCCTGATCCGGGAAGAGGAACCCGATCTCGTCTTATTGGATATGAAGCTTGGCCAAGAATCCGGGCTGGAAGTGTTACACCGAGTTCGTGAAACCTCCGATTTGAATCAGTCTAGAGGGGAAGGCAACCCGAAAACATCGGGTACGTATACGACCCCTCTCATTGTTATCCTTACCGCGTTTGGGACCATCGAGCTTGCCGTGCAGGCCATGCAACACGGTGCCTTTGACTTTGTTCCAAAACCGTTCACTGCGGATCACTTAACCGTCGTGATCACGAAAGCGTTGGATACCGTCACCCGCTACAACCAGGTCAACCGACTCCGAAAAGAGGTTGAAGATACTCTCGACCCACTCGTCACAGCCAGCGATCAGATGATCGAGCAACGTGATCGTGCCAAGAAAGCCGCGGCTTCCAAGGCAAGTGTGTTGATTCTGGGCGAGACAGGTACTGGCAAAGGAATTCTTGCACAGACGATTCATCGTTGGAGTCCCCGTTTCAACAAGCCCTTCATCGCGATCAATTGCGCGTCGATTCCAGAGACACTGATTGAGGCCGAACTGTTTGGGCATGAAAAGCATGTCTTCACTGATGCCAAGTCAATGAAGCGGGGTCTATTTGAAGAAGCGGACGGCGGGACACTCTTTCTTGATGAAATCGGCGACATGAGCCTGAGCACTCAGGCGAAAATCTTGCGAGCGTTGGACGAGCCACAGACGATTAAACGGGTTGGCGGGACCAAGCAGATTAAGGTAGATGTGCGGGTTCTTGCGGCCACGAATAAAGATCTACAGCTAGCCGTTCGCAAAGGCAGCTTCCGCGAAGATCTGTTCTTTCGCCTGGCAGTGATCACAACGACCCTGCCGCCACTGCGCGAACGAATGGACGACCTTCTTGCCCTTGCTCAGCACTTCGTTATATCCCGACCAGGAAAACTGGGCCTGAATAAATGCTACAAGCTCAGTGAGCTTGCGATAGAAGCATTGCAGGGTTACTCCTGGCCAGGCAACATCCGCGAATTGGACAACGTGATCTCCCGTGCGCTCGTATTATGCACCGGAGACATCATAGAACCAGAGGATATCCTCTTGCCTGATGCATTAAGCTCAACGAAAGAGCTTGGTAATGATGCGAGTGCCGATGTTGCGTGCCACTCTTACCACGAAAATATAACCGCTTACAGTCGGAAGCTGATCGAAGAGGCCCTACGCAGAAACGGGTGGAATCAAACAAAAACGGCACTCTATCTTGGCCTCCAACGGACCTACCTCACAAAACTCATCCGAAAATTCCAAATCTTAGGCAAACCACCCACTTTTTCGGATTGAAGATGTGTTGGAGCGCACACCAGGAACGATTGTCCTCGCTTTTGTGGTGGGCTGTCCGATCTCCGCGAGCGTTTGAAAGCGCCGCGCATTCACTGCGTACTGATCGTGAAGGATTCCAGCGCGGCTATCACGCAGATTTCTCGTCTGGGCATATTCGGGTGGCAGTGCCGAAGATCGCGCAACAGAAGTGAGATATGTCTTGACGAAAATCTCACTCCTAACCGATTCGCGGCTACGACGATCCTTCATGAGAGTAATGCGGGCTAGCGCTCTTGTGACCCGATCCTCCACCATGCTGATCACTATGCTATCCAGACTTTCGCCCTACTCGCTTCTGCATTCGATCCAATCCAGCGCAGAATCCATTCGGATTCTCACTCGCGCGGCCACGCCCGTACACTAACGGCCTTAACCATTCAAGAATCCAATGGTTTTCGCCTGAATCCTGTGTGGCTCAAGAAATGCTTAGCAACATCACCAAGAAGTTGGGTGGTCCGGCATAGAACGGTCCGATGTGGGACCCGTATTCCATTCCCGGATTTCGAGATGGCACCCCGCTTCCCACGCGGTGTACTTCGATGGAGGAAGGACGGGTTACGAATATGAGAGGCGAGTTAGCTATGTTGGCGATCTGGGTTTCAATCTACTTCGCAATCATGATGTTGGCGATGCTCCTAACGGCCGTGGGGCTCCACATCCTTGACTAACGCACGTATGCCTGTCACGCGACAGCGAACCTTGATAAATAGAAGAAAGGAAGGGTACGAATATGATGAGTGACTTGGCGATGCTGACGATCTCGGTCTCGATAAATATTGCCATTATCATTTTGGCAATGTTCTTGCGCGACATATAAATTTATACTGATGCATGACCCCTCTCAACAGTATCGCGAGCCGCTTGGCCGCAAACGGACTCACGCTGATACGACTCGTGAGCTGGATCTAAATATCCTGCTGTCCCTTGCCACGGGATCGATCCAGCCCAAAGTTGAGCACGATTTCACTTTTGGTGCTCGTCACATGGCAGATATTGGCGTATGAATTCTTACCATCGGCGCTATCGAACCGAACGCGGCGCTCGTCGATCAGCGTCTGTGTTGACTTACTTCCGATACCGAATCCATCGCTTATAAATTCCTCCCTCTTGGCTACATGTATGTGGCTGTGATGGTTACCATAGCGGTATTCATAGACTCGTGGTGGTCACGGACGTCACATCATCAGCTGCTGATTCTGCGGAAACCTGAACTTGGCGAGACCACCAGGGATGCGTTTAATTTCTCGGAGCATGACAACCTTAGAGAGCGTATCTCTCGCCGGGTATCAGGTGCTGGTCTTAAGCGAACGGATCAGACGATGTGCCTGTTTCCACGCGGCTGCTTGTGCCTCTTCGCGGGATGCAAAGCTGCCATTAGGGCCCACTCGGTTACACCTCCATCGTGTTGACTCGAACTCAAAGATCACATAACGACAGCTCCAAGTTCCATCTGCATGCTGATCAGGAGTCCTGAGTGCAACCAAGCGTGTCCTACTGTCCGGCATTCAAGTCCCCTCCAATCTTTCGCCACCTATGACCATGAGCAGTTTTTGATGTCGGTGGTAATGCGTGCAATCTAAAAACCCACCCTGACCTTGCGAATCATAAGCAAGGCCCGGACCACAGCTGATCCCTACGAATGCCCTGAATTCTGAGTATCGCGGGTTTCCTCAAGAGGTACGGCCCTTGAGGTGAATCACGGTTGATTCATGGAGAATCTAAATGAATTCATGCTGCCTTTCTGAAAGATCAGGGCGATAGTCCTAAATCTCCCGCACTTGTGAGTCTGCGTCTCCGTGGCTGCCTGTGGTCTGCAATTTGCTGATAGAAGAGAACACGTGGGTCAAGATGACACGACTCTGATCACCTTCCATTAGGCTGGCTTGTGAAAATGGAAGTTTTGACGGAATTAGGAAGCGCCGATGTCGGTGGCAGGGGTATGGTTTGATGGAGTTGACGGCAACGCGTCCTGGAGCGTTTACACCGTAAGGGCCTATCGTCGGCCGCCGAACACTGACGACATGCTCCACGCAGAGACATGGTGAACTCATTAAGCAAACAATTCTTATGTTTCAGAGAAAGAGCAAGGAGGGAGGTACCTTATGATCAGCGTCAAGAGCCCGCTCATGCAGCAGATGTTGGCGGGAATCACACTCATCCTCGTGCTCGGTGCACTCTCGATGATCTGGCCTGTCATCATTACTCTTTTTCTTGGTGTACTTTTGCTGCTCCAATCTTTTAGTAGCGAACAGGAGATTGCAGGGCTGTCGTGGATTGAGGTTGGTAATATGTCGATCCTCATCGGCTCTTTTCGCTGACTCAGTTCTCCCGCGATTCGCTCGTGATGAAATCGAACGGGAGCTTCATCCGTCGAGCTGAGAGCTTCGCGCATTCTTGCAACGTCTGTAAAAGCTGACTCTGAGCACTGTTGTGCTTTACCCAAATTTCAGATAGGCGGCATAACCAGTTGGATGCGACAAATCCACCGCAACTGTTAGAGCTCGTCGCACAGAAAACAGCCGAGGGTGCTCTCCCCGATATTAAGCGCGAGAGCCCTTCTGTCCTTTGCAGACTGAGGACTTGAAATGGGTTAGATTATTTGGAGAACTTATCACACTCAGTGTTCTACGAGCTGTCCGGAAGTTAAGCGGGTCAGCACACCGTCATACCTTCGCCACCTGGCTTCAGATCTCGGTGTCCCATTGGAAGTTCGAGCTGCATTACTAGGGCCTCGGCTGCGAGGAATCGGTAATGATCCGCTCGGCGGAGAATCCATGAGGGCTGCCTATTCGCACGGCGGATATGGACGGAATCAGCAGCTTCGTGAAGCCGTGACCCGTCTCTATACCGCTCTTTTGTCCTATGGAACTGCCACGGAGGAAGTGACCGGGGAGGTGAAGGTCGCTAACCCACGGAGAGATGAAGGGAAAGGGTGGTGGTCCCAACGGGATTCGAACCCGTGTTTAAATTCGACGACGACTTCGCCCTTTATTATCGACCTGTTCAACGAATTCATTCAAGTCAGAAACGGGTGCGACTAAAACATGCAGTATAACCAACCACAACGAGGTTTAGTGAGGTCGCGAATTGTCCCTGACATCGATACTTATCGATCTGGCCCCACCGTGGATTGGTCAGACCAACCACCGCCGAAAGCTCTGTAGATTGAGACCAGAGAAACACGCACCGCAGTCTCGGCCTGGGTACGCTCGTCGCTGGTTGAAAGCTTTGTTCGCTGGGCGTCGAGAACCGATAGGAAGTCCGCAGCACCGCGTTGGTAGAAGGCTTGGGCATGGGTGTGGGATCGCTCCGCCGCCGTCTCAGCCAGGACCAATTGATCGCGGCGCTCCAGGGCTGCGGTATGCGCGACATAGGCATTTTCCGTGTCCTCTAAGGCGAGCAGAAAGGTCTTCTCATAATTGGCTGCGACATGATCGAGCCGCGCATCCGCCGCAGTGATATGGGCTTTGATGCGACCAGCATTGAATATCGGCGCCGTAAGTCCCGCACCGAGCGCATACACACCTTCTGCGAGACCTGGAAATCCGCCGACCGCCAGTGCGCCGAAGCCGCCGCTCGCCGAGAAAACGAATTTCGGAAGCAAATTTGCTCGCGCCGCACCGAGGCTGGCGGCGGCCGCACTGACTTCCGTGTGTGCAAGCCGTAGATCCGGCCTCTGCTCCAGCACACTCGACGGGAGAAGCGTGGGGATGCTCGGCATGGTGACGGGCAGCGGCATGGAATGAGTCAATCGTTCTTCCAATCTCGCCGGGGTTTCTCCCAGCAGGACACTGAGTCGATGCATTAAGTTTTTCGCCGTGCTTGTCAGGACTGGCAGCGTACCCACCGTATTGTGCAGCAGAGACTCCTGACGAGACACATCCATGTCATTGACCAAGCCAGCTTTATAGAAGGCTTGCAGGGCTCTCAAGCGTTCACGCTGGACCTGAATATTGTCCAGCAGGATGTTGGTACGGTGCTGTATCCCGCGCAGTTCCAAATAATTCGTTGCGACCTGAGCCAGTAATCCCACTTGCACCGCGCGATGGGCCTCTTCGGTTCCCGCGGACTGCGCAATGGCAGCCTCCGCTTCAAGATGTCTGCTGCCGAACACGTCGACTTCCCACCGTGCCGCCAGTCCGCCGGTGATCACATCGGCGGTGGGCGTAATCAGCTCAATGCCCTGTTGACCCGGCACTCCAACAATTCGGTCTATTCTTTTTTCCCGGCCGCCGAAAGAGAAGAGATCAACGCTGGGGTAGAGCGCCGATTCAGTGACTATGACCATGGCCTTGGCTTCACGCACGCGTGCCTTGGCGAGCCGGAGATCATGGTTGGCGGCCAGTGCTTGGCCGATCAAGTCATTCAACACGGGGTCCCCGAACCCCTTCCACCAATCGCTGAGATTCTTGGACGCCAAGACCGGTTGAGTATCAGGGGCGTTTTGCCACTGTTCCGGAACTACTAGAGGAAGGTGGTCGCTGACACGCGTCGGCGTACAGCCGGCCAGTCCCATTAACGACAGAAACAGGACCATCGTTGAATACCAAGCGTTCATGCGACACCTCCCGAAACAGTAAGCGACTGTTCCTCTGGCGTACCGTTACGCGTTGGATACAACGGACGCGCAGGCTCTGATCTCTCCGCCTGAGGCGTCCGTTCGACCTTGAACCATGCGGCATAGAGTGCAGGAACAAAGAAGATCGTCAGCGCGGTGGCTACCGTCAGCCCGCCCATGATGGCGACCGCCTGGGGCCCGAAGAAATCGTTGCGGGAGAGCGGTATCATGGCCAGGATGGCTGCCGCCGCGGTCAACAGGATGGGCCGGAAGCGTCGCACCGTCGATTCGACAATGGCAGACCAGGTATCGCGTCCGGCCTTTTCGTCCTGTTCGATCTGATCGACGAGGATCACCGAATTGCGCATGATCATCCCGGCCAGGGCAATGATGCCGAGCAGGGCCACAAAGCCGAAAGGTGCCCGGAACAGTAGCAAGGCGAATGCGGCGCCGATCACTCCCAAGGGCGCCGTGACGAACACGAGGAAAGTACGGGACAGATTCTGCAACTGCACCATCAGAAGAGTGAGCGTCGCGATCACCACCAGGGGTATCCAAATCAGAATCGACTTCTGGGCGATCCAGGCGTCCTCCTTAGCTGCGCCGGTTTCGATGAAATACCCAGCAGGTAGTTGTTCTTCGATGGATTTGAGTTGAGGGATGATTTGCGCCGCCACGTCGGGCGCCAGCTTCCCATCGATCACATCGGCTCGGACCGAGATAGCCGGAAAACGGTTGCGGCGCCAGCGTACGCCGTCCTCGTACACGGTTTCGAACTTGACGAACTGCGACAGCGGAGCCGATCGACCGTTGGCCGTCCGAATCGTGACGTTGGGTAATCCGTCGGCGGCGACGCGCTGGTTCTTTTGCCCTCGCCACACGATGTCAATGAGCTTGTCCTCCTCGCGGAATTGCCCGATGGGGATTCCCGTGTAGTGAGCTTGCAACGCTTGTGAAAGGCTTAAGGTTGAGACACCGAGTGCGCGCGCCTTGTCCTGATCGAGCACGAGACGGAACGACGGGAGGCGCTCATGCCAGTCATCGTTGACATCCACCGTATTGGGGTTAGCACGCACGACCTCGGCCACTCGGTCCGCGAGGGTTCGAAGGAGCGCGGGATCTTCGCCAAACACCCTGAACACCACCGGATAATCCATCGGCGGTCCGACATTGAGGCGCATGACACGTCCGCGCACGTCCGGGAAATCCGTGGCGAAAGCTAATCGAATGCGTTGCATCACCCGTTCGCGGGCGCCGTTGTCTTTGGTCATCACCACAAATTCCGCCAAATTGGTATTGGCCAATTGCTGGACGATGAGCAGGAAAAAGCGCGGACTCCCACCACCGAGATAGGTCGCATAATTCACCACGTTCTCATCCTCGGCGAGCAGCGCCTCCATACGTTTGGCGGCGGCTTCGGTTTGGGTGAAGGAACTGCCTTCCGGCAACCAAAGGTCGATAATGACTTCGGGTCGGTTCGAGAGCGGGAAAAACTGCTCGGGAACTTGGGTCAAGGTCGCGACACCGACGCCGAATAACGCCACCGTACCGATGATGACGGTCTTACGATGCTCAACACATGCCTCCACCCACCGGCGCAAACGGTTGTAGAACGGTGTATCGAACAAGTCGTGCCCGAGCATACCGCCATGCGCCCGGACCTTAAGCATCAGATAGCCCAAGTAGGGTGTGAAGACCACTGCACCGATCCACGACAATAACAACGAAATACCCACCACCTGGAAAATCGCCACTGTGTATTCACCGGCTTGCGACTTCGCCAGACCTACCGGTAGGAAGCCAGCAATGGTGATCAAAGTCCCAGTCAACATCGGAAATGCCGTGGCGCGGTAGGCATAGGTCGCGGCGCGCATCCGATCCCAGCCCTCTTCGAGTTTACGTGCCATCATCTCGATGGCGATCATCGCGTCGTCTACCAGGAGCCCAAGGGCAAGGATTAACGCTCCGAGCGAGATACGATGCATGTCCATCCCAAACAGCAGCATGCATAACAATGTGCCAGCCAGAACCAGAGGGACCGTGAGCGCAACTACTGAGCCGGTGCGAAACCCGAGGCTCAGAAAGCTAACAAGCAGCACCGCAATCAAGGCCTCGAAAAAGGTGCGCGTGAATTCGCCGATGGCGGTCTTAACCACCCGCGATTGGTCTGCCACCCGTTCCACGTCGATGCCGACAGGTAGTCCCTCCTCGATTCGGCTCATGGTTCTTTCCAGCGCCTTTCCCATTTCGAGCACGTCGCCGTTCTTGTTCATCGTGATGCCCAGGCCAATGACCTCTTTGCCGTTGAAGTGCATCTTGAATTCCGACGGGTCGATGTAGCCCCGCGTGACCGTGGCAAAATCGTTGACGCGCAAGGTTCGGCCCTCGATACGCACAGGAAGGTTCGCCATACTCTCCACCGAATCGAAGGAGCCAGTGAGTCGGAGGGGGAGATTATGTTGTGGGGAAATCACCGTTCCGGCCGGTGCCATGCCGTTCTGTGCCTGCAAGGCCACGGCCACCACTGAAGCGTCCAGGCCGAGTTCGGCCAGCTTCGTGTCGGAAAACTCGACAAAAACCTTTTCATCCTGGACGCCAATGAGATCGACTTTCTCGACATCCTTTACGCGTAGGAGTTGCTGACGTGTCGAATCGACGACCTGTTTGAGCTCGGCATAGCTATAGCCTTCTCCAGCAAAGGCATAGAGCAGGCTGTAGGTATCGCCAAACTCGTCATTGAAAAATGGCCCGACGATCCCCGGAGGAAGCGTCATGCGGATGTCGCCCACCTTCTTGCGCACTTGATACCAGAGATCGGGAATAGTTTTGGGTGACGTATCCTCACGGGGCGTGACAAAAATGACCGATTCGCCGGGTTTCGAGTAACTGCGCACGAAATCCAGGTTCGGGAGTTCCTGAATTTTCTTTTCCAGCCGGTCGGTCACCTGCTGTTCCACTTCCAGCGCGGTGGCACCGGGATAGATGGTTTTGACGACCATCACCCGAAATGTGAATTCCGGATCTTCCCGCTGTCGCAGTTGGAAATACGAGAAAATTCCACCCAGCAGCACCAGCACCATCAAAAAACCCGTGAACGCGCGGTGTGTGAGGACCCATTCGCTCAGATTGACGTCTTTCATGGCTGATGCCCTCCGTTTTCACCGCTTTCTCGATTCATCGCCAATGCGATTGCGTCCGGCAACCGCACGGCCTGTCCCTCCGAAAGGCGCTGGACGCCGGCACTGACCAGGAGCTGTCCGGATGCGAGTCCCAATACAGCAATGCGTTCTCCATCTAGAGGTTCCCCAACCTGAACAGGTACGGACGTGACCGTACTGGTCTGCTCATCCACCAGCCACACATGCGGTTGTCCCGGCTTGTTCTGCGGGGTAAACACAGCGGAGAGCGGAATAGTCATTCGAGAGGACATGTTCGAATGAATCCAGACTGTCGCTGTCATGCCCAGTTGCGCGGTTTCTTGATACTCAAGGAGTGTCGCTTTGACGCGATATGTGCGGCTGGCAGGGTCAGCCGCTGACGCAATCTCGCGGATTTGACCTTTCAGACGCCTTTCGTGATCAGTCCATAGAATGATGTTGACTGCTTGCCGGCGTTTGAGTCCGGGCAGGCGATGCTCAGGAACATCGAAATGGATCTCCTTTTCGTCGAGTTGAGCCAGCTTGACAACAACCTGACCAGCGCCGACGACTTGCCCCCTCTCGACCTCCAGTGCCGTCACCACGCCGTCCCGGTCAGCCAACAACTCGGTGTAGGTCAACTGATTGACCGCGTGGCCCAGTTGGGCTTCGAGCGCCGCCGCCCGTTCTCGAACGGTGGTGTAGGCGGTTTGGTGGCGGTCGAACTCAGGTGGGCTGGTGACGTGTTGCGCCAACAGTTCACGGTATCGCGCCACATCGTCTCGTAAAAAGTCCCTACTAGCGACTGCAGATGCCAGCTGAGCTTGAAGGTCCTGTACCGCAAGACGGTAGTCGTTCTGATCCAGCTGTGCCAGCACCTGCCCCTTGCGCACGCGGTCACCCACGTCGACGTGTCGTGTTACCAGCTTGCCGGCCACGCGGAAGGATAATATCGTCTCATAGCGCGCTCGCACGTCTCCGGCGAAACTCATCACACTGTCACCCTGGTCCACGATTCGGGCGACTTTCACGGGCCGGGCAATCTGTCGGGGGTGCTCGTCTTGATGGCTGCATCCCAGGGTCGTCATGAGCGCCAAAAGGAAGACACCAATGAAACAGGTGGCGAAATATGCATGGCTGAGTCGAGCGAGTTTCATGATGTTCTCCTTGTGAGATTGATTAAGGTCTGATAGCGCTCCTTGTATTTGTATATGCAAATACATAATCAAAAAAGGGGGGTTACGCTCACGGCACGTCCATTTTATTTGCAGCAAGCTTTCGCAAGAGTGTCGCGCCATCTTCCCCGAGAAACTTCTCGGTGCGAGTTTGGGCCTTTCGCCAAGCCGGACCGATTTGAGTCAGTAGGTCATGACCTTGGGCTGTAATCTCTACTGGGAGACCCCTGCCGTCCTCTCCATCGTCAATCTCTTTGATCCAACCATTGGTTAGCATGATCTTCAAATTCCGGGTCAGCGTGGATGGGTCGAGGCGCAGACGCTTCCCAATTTCAATACGCCGAATGGGGCCGGCCTTTGCTATAAGAACCAGAAGATTAGTTTGGGATGCTTTGAGGCCGAATGGACGGAGCGCAGCATCGTAGATGCCTGTGAGCATACGATCGAGTTTGCGCACGCGCATCAGCAGGCACTCACAGGCGATCTGATCAATGAGACCGTTGCCTTGATTCATTCGTTTATTTGTTTCCGTGGTCGCCATACCATAATATTGCATATACAACTATCTATCGTCAAGCCCTCGGTGGAAAGCGGTGCCATGTTCTCTTGAAAATAGATTGTTTCGGGTACAAGCGCCGAAATGAGATTACAGCGACTCATCCAACCGCAATTTATTCGACCGCCGTCACAGGATCCTCTTCCACTATTACATAAGGAATTCGGGTATCGGAGCTTAAAGAATCTAGCCCGCGTAAGCTAGCTGCGTGGGTAAGGCTGAGTTGATCGGATTGGGTTTGAGTGAGGCGTGTAAGCTAGCTTGTATATTGCTTTACACAAATGAGCCGCGCGTGCGCCTAGAGGGTGCTCAGCCCCATGATCTCCGCCACGGTGTGGCGATGGAAGTGCTGGAGCAGCGGCATGACTTGGAGCAAGTGCGGGCGCTGCTCGGCCATGCGCGGATCGACACGACGCAAATCTACACGATGATTCGCCCGGCTCAACTGAAGCAAGCCGTTTCTTTTTACGAGGAACCGGCGAGGCTGATGTTGGCGAGTGTTCGGAGTGCTGAGGAAAACATGTTTGAGGAACATTTGCATGTTCCTCAAACCAGAGATCTAAAACTTCAATAAATTCAAGGTGGTGGTCCCAACGGGATTCGAACCCGTGTTTAAGCCTTGAGAGGGCTCCGTCCTAGGCCAGGCTAGACGATGGGACCATCCATGAGATGTGTCGAAGCCTGGACCGTAGCATAAGCAGTTTTCGGTTTGCAACGAAGTGCGTTCCACCGGAAAAAGAACCTCCCAAGAATCTCCACCTGGGCCTATCGCCTGGGGCCACAATTCATGACGATTCGCGCACCAGGTGCTCTTGACAGGATGGAGCAGAAAGCCTAGCCTTCTCAAAGTATTTCATGAAGCGACCTATGCCTTGCATCAGCCCCACGCGACCGAAGAACATCATGGTTCGAGGTTGTTCATGGATGAATCGATAGCGTTTCGCACGACCATCGGTCATGCGACAACCGCTGAAGTGCTTCCAAAGCCTGGGCTTGAACTTCGCATTGGATCCAACATTTTTCGCAGCACCAATGGTGTGGTCACGATTCAGGGTAAAGAGCAGCTCGTTATTGAGGCAAAACCCGAGTACAGGCTGCTGTTTGCAACCGTGGATTTCTATGATGCGTATGGGGCTCGCATCGCCCACCTGCGCAGAAACGCCTTCGCGCTGAACGAAGGTGGGCGATTCGCGGTCGATGTTCAGTTCGGTCAAAACCTTTCGTCGGTCGTTGTTCCATCCGTTCGCGTGACGGATCTGCAGTCCGGTGACATCGTTCTCGAGGCGCGGATGGCTTCGGAAAACCGGGTTCATATCGCATGCGGAAAATTTTGCTCACACAAAGGAGCGCTGGTAGAGATTACCCCCCACTACTGTCGGATTAGCTCCGGCACAACGCGGTTTGGGGACATCGTGGAAACCCGAGGCGGACCAGTCATCTTAGGTTGAACGTTCGTCTCTTACGGCCTGCGAGTTTTTCTCCATCCTCATCGCCTCATTTCTTGCCGTGACTGTGCAGCCGATCTTGTTTGCGAATACAACGTCCCCTGCTCATCCTGCAGGAAAACGAGAACCCTTTTGCCGTTCTTCCGACTATTCCCTAGAATAGCGACTATGACCGATATCCCCAAACCCACCGTCCAAGCGTTTCTCGTCTGCGATCAGGTCATCGAGGATAGCTTGACGAAAAAGAAAAGCCTGGTCGGGATTTTCACCCATCTCCAGGCCGCCTCATTTCCCTTTCAACACCAACAGATGGGCCTCTATTTCTGTTTGACCGACGCTGAAGGTCTCTATCATTTTGATATCGACTTGATTTACCTCAACTCCGAACAACTCGTCTGCCGAGCCACGTTGCCCCACATTGAGATCGGTGATCGCCTGCAGATTTCAGACTTCGGAATCAACATTCCCTTGTTGATCTTTCCCGCGCCTGGTCGGTATGAATTTCGGCTCCGAATGGAGGGCCATCTGATTGCACAAAAAGACTTCAACGTCATGTCGAGATCGGACCATTCTTCCACCGGGCCGTCAGTCTAGCTGTTCCCCATTCCTCCCATCAGCCACTCTATGATAGAACAGCATCGTGGAGGTGGCCTCCGCACATGACCATGCAGAAACTTTCTCACAAGACCTCATGATCACTCCCGAATCCCCCAACCCATCGGATTTCGTTCGGGAGATCGTCGCCGCCGACCGTGCCTCGGGCAAGTATGGCGGCAGGGTCGTGACGCGATTTCCTCCCGAACCCAACGGATACCTCCACATCGGGCACGCCAAATCCATGGCGCTCAACTTTGGGGTCGCCAACGAAACTCCAGACGGCGTGTGCCATCTTCGATTCGACGATACGAACCCCACCACTGAGGATCCGGAGTATGTGCAGGCGATTCAGGAGGATGTCTTATGGTTGGGATTTGATTGGCGCGGAAAGCAGTTTTATGCATCCGATTATTTCGAGCCGCTGTACGCGTTCGCCATGGTGTTGATCAAGAATGGGAACGCCTATGTCGACAGCCTCCCGGCCGATCAAATCCGTGAATACCGGGGCACCCTGACGGAACCGGGCCGCAACAGTCCCTTTCGAGCTCGACCCATCGAAGAAAACCTGGATCTTTTCGCGCGCATGCGAGCCGGCGAATTTCCAGACGGAGCCCATGTATTACGCGCCAAGATCGATATGGGATCTCCCAACATCAACCTCAGAGACCCGGTCCTCTATCGGATCCGACATGCCACCCATTACCGGACAAAGACCGCGTGGTGCATCTATCCTTCGTATGATTTTGCGCATCCGCTCTCTGATGCGATCGAAGGCATTACGCATTCTCTGTGCACGCTGGAATTTGAGGATCACCGCCCCTTGTACGATTGGGTCGTCGCAGAAACTCGTGCCCCACATCGTCCACAGCAGATTGAATTCGCGAGACTCAATCTGACGTCCACGGTGATGAGCAAGCGCAAGCTTCTGGAACTGGTCGAAAAGAAGCTGGTGGCCGGTTGGGATGATCCGCGCCTTCCTACACTCAAAGGCCTCCGCCGCCGAGGTGTGACTCCGGAAGCGATTCGTGCCTTTTGCGAGCACATCGGCGTCGCGAAGCGCGACGCGATCGTCGAGATGCAGCTGCTCGAACACTTCATCCGAGAAGACTTGAACAAGCGGTCACCGCGCGTGATGGCGGTGCTCCGACCGTTGAAAGTCGTGATCGATAACTATCCGGAAGGTGTCGTTGAAGAGCTCGACGCCGTGAATAATCCTGAGGATGCCTCAGCAGGAACGCGAAAAGTCCCTTTTTCACGGATGCTCTACATCGAGCAAGACGATTTCCGCGAGGATCCACCGAAACAATTCTATCGCCTCGCACCCGGCCGGGAGGTTCGGCTTCGCTATGGGTACATCATCAAGTGTGTGAATGCGACGAAAGATCCGCAGACCGGCACGGTCACCGAACTCCGCTGCACGTACGACCCGGAAACGAGAAGCGGATCAGCACAAGAACAACGCAAGGTGAAAGCCACCATTCACTGGGTGTCGGCTTCACATGCGGTCAATGCGACCATCCGCCTGTATCATCCGCTGCTTCTGCCCGATCAGGCCAAGCCCTCGGCTGATCAGAACTGGACTCATTCATTGAACCCCCAGTCGCTCGAACAGCTGAACAGCTGCTTAGTTGAGCCGAGCCTTCGTTCTGCCGCACCCGGCTCTCGATTCCAATTCGAGCGGCAAGGATACTTCTGTGTCGATCGCGATTCATCATCCGAGACCCTCCTCTTCAACCGCACCGTGTCTCTGAAAGATGCATGGGCCAAGCTGGAGAAAACCCAGCAGACATCCCGAACCTGACGATTATTGCGGCATGACGATCGGAGGCTCCAGGGGATACCGATTCTCGCCCAATGCGTGCCACCGAGAGCCGAAGGGTCTATACTAGGTCTACTGATCACCCATCTCGCCACAAAGCGCTGTGTTCTCACGGTTGTGGAGGTCGCGATGATCGAATGCCGGGAACATCCGCGAATCCCCGTTGATTTGCAGGTCTTCTTTTCCACGACGCATCAGGCGGAGGTCCGCCAAGGTACGATGTTCGATATTTCCGCCGGTGGCTGCGCGGTGATCAGCACCGCTTCGGTTGCTCCGGGGACCGGGGTCAAATTGTTGATCCAGGCCCCCGATTTAGCCGCCCCGATTACCGTCCATTCCGCGGCTGTGCGATGGGTCAACCATGGCGAGTTCGGAGTCGAGTTCGTACGCCTCACTGACGTGGATCAAAACCGGTTGCAGCGGTTGCTCCACATCGCCACCCCGCGATCCGCGCCTCAAGATTGATTGCCCTGCCTATGCCTTTTCTTCTTTCGGGACCAACGTTACACTAGACCCATGACATGCCCGCTCTGCAGCCGACTCGCCACATGGAAAGGAAACCCCTGGCGCCCCTTCTGCTCTGAACGTTGCCAGCTCATCGATCTGGGGACGTGGGCGGCGGAACAGTACCGTATTCCAGGTCCCACCCTCGGCCAAGGAGATGCCGACCCCAAGGATTAGTCACAAGAACGGAGGTGAAGCGAACACTCGTCCGAGGCTTCTGCGGCTTGCCGATTGAGCGGATGCTGCCGCAAACGAGAACCACACGTCTACCCCCTTCCTCCCACACTTCGATCGATGCCCCATACCCGAGTGGTCACTCCCATCACCGACAGATGCCCGTGTATTGCCTGTTGGCAAGTTTGGACGAACTTGCTAAGGTCTTGCTTTCTACTCATCTGTCGAAGGGGACTATTCTATGCTGGAGACAAAAGGTTATGCGGCATTGGCCGCCAAAGAGCGATTACAACCTTTTTCATTTGAACGGCGCGACGTCGGTCCATACGATGTTCTGATCACAATCTCACATTGCGGCATCTGTCACTCCGATATCCACCAAGCCCGTAATGAGTGGGGCATCTCCCTCTATCCCATGGTGCCCGGACATGAGATCGTGGGCGCTGTTTCGCAGATAGGATCGGCCATTCAAGCCTTCAAGGTCGGTGATCGAGTCGGCGTCGGCTGCTTCGTAGATTCCTGCCGAACGTGCACAGCGTGCCGCGAGGGCCTGGAACAATATTGTGACGGCGGCACACTTTGGACATACTCCGGGCAGGATAAGGCCGGCCGGATCACCCAAGGCGGCTACTCGACCCAAATTGTCGTGGATGAGAACTACGTCTTGCGTATCCCCTCGACACTTTCACCAGCGGGAGCGGCACCGTTGCTCTGTGCAGGAATTACAACCTATTCCCCCCTGCGTCAGTGGGGCGTCGGTCGCTACCATAAACTGGCAGTCGTCGGGCTGGGCGGCCTCGGCCACATGGCGGTGAAACTTGCCAAGGCGATGGGAACCGAGGTAACGGTGTTGAGCACGTCGGAAAAGAAACGGGAGGACGCGAAACGATTGGGTGCCACTAGCTTTGCCGTGACTTCAAACCCGCAGACCTTTACCAAGCTTCAAGGGTACTTCGACTATATCCTCGACACCGTGTCGGCTCCCCACGATTACAACGCCTATTTGAACCTCCTCAAAACCGACGGCACCATGATTCTGGTGGGAGCGCCTGAACGGCCAACCCCGGTACAGGCCTTCTCGCTTATTGTCAAACGTCGACGCCTCGCCGGCTCACTCATCGGTGGGATCAAAGAAACACAGGAAATGCTCCATTTCTGCGCACAGCATCACATTGAGTCGGATATCGAGTTGATCCCCATTCAGCAGGTCAATGAGGCCTACGAGCGAGTGCTCCGAGGCGATGTGCGGTACCGGTTCGTCCTCGACATGGGATCATTGAAGTAGTGGGCATGCACCCGAATAGAGAAAATGGCTGGGGGACTAGGAATCGAACCTAGGTAGCCAGCTCCAAAGGCTGGCGTCCTACCGCTAGACGATCCCCCAGCGCGGTACGGAAGCGACATACGGTCGGGAAGGCGAAGACAAGATATTGGCTGGGGGACTAGGAATCGAACCTAGGTAGTCAGATCCAGAGACTGACGTCCTACCGCTAGACGATCCCCCAACCGGCGTTCAACGTAATACACGGCTACGCGGTCCGTCAAGCCTGGCTGACTTTTGCGCGTTCGATTCCCTCGCGGAGCCGAAACAGGGTCCGGTCTCGACCGAGGATCTCCATCACCTCAAAAAGTCCTGGGCTTGCCGTTCGTCCGGTCAAGGCGACGCGGACCGGCTGGGCGAGCTGCCCCATCTTCATGCCTTCTTCTTCGACCACTTGCTTGAAGCAGTGCTCCCATTCCAACTTCGAGAAGGTTGGGAAGGCATTCAAGTGTGCAGTCAGCTTGCTGAGGGTTGGGGCGATGGCCGAGGTCAGAAACTTTCTTGCTGCGTCCGCTTCGAAGATGACCGATTGTCCGAAATACGGCTTGACCCACTCCACCATTTCGAGCAACGTCTTGGCTCGTTCCTTCACCAAGACCACCAGCTGGGCGAGCCAATCCTCAGAGACGGACCCGACCTCCTTTGTGAACCCCGCTTGCTCCAACAATGGCACGAGCGCTTGCGCAACCTGGTGAGGAGGGCTGCTCTTGATGTATTCGGCATTGATCCAGAGCAGCTTGTCCGGATTGAAGACGGCGGCCGACTTCTGCACATGATCCCACGAGAACTTTTCAATCAGCTCCTGCCGAGTGAAGCGTTCTTGATCACCGTGTGACCAGCCGAGTCGGACCAGATAGTTGACCATGGCATCGGGGAGATAGCCCATGTCTTTGTAGGCGATGATCGAGGTGGCTCCGTGACGTTTGGAGAGCCGGGTTTTGTCCGATCCTAAAATCATCGGCAAGTGCCCAAAGCGGGGAACGGCAAACCCTAGCGCTTCAAAAATCGGAACCTGCCGCGGTGTGTTGGTGAGATGGTCGTCTCCTCGCACGACGTGCGTGATGCGCATCAGCGCATCGTCGACCACGACCGAAAAATTATAGGTTGGATATCCATTGGACCTCAGAATGATGAGATCATCGAGCACGGTATTGTCGAACACAATTTGGCCCTTGATCAAATCGTCGATGACCGTCTGACCCTCTTGTGGAGCCTTGAATCGAAGCGCTGCATCCCCCGGCGGGTTCGCGATTCTCAGATTGCGGCAGCGGCCATCATACCGAGGCGACAGCCCTTTGGTCTCAGCCTCCTTCCGCCGTGCCTCTAGTTCTTCCGGTTTGCATACACACCAGTAAGCATGCCCCGTCTCAAGCAACTTCATGGCATGGTTGCGATACACATCCATCCGCTCCGTTTGACGGAATGGGCCTTCATCCCAATCGAGCCCAACCCATTCCATCCCCTCGATGATGGCCTGTATCGATTCATCGGTCGACCGGCTTTGGTCGGTATCCTCGATACGAAGAATGAAGGTCCCCTGTTGTTGGCGCGCAAAGAGCCAATTGAAGAGGGCAGTGCGCACTCCCCCTATGTGAAGAAATCCCGTCGGACTAGGAGCGAACCGGACACGGACCTGGTTCATGATGGCGTCATTCCTTCATCGCACGTCATTAACGTCGCCATCTATACCACGCCGGGACAATCCTTGCACATGACCTCGGCGCTTCCATCTCATAACCGCTTCTGATATGACCATGCCAGGAGATCGTGATGGCAGAACTCACTCAGCCTGCGACAGTGCTTTCGGTCACTGATCTCACACCCCAAGTCCGCCAACTGGTAATCAAACCCAAGACCACCAAGATTTCTTTTCAGCCGGGACAATGGGTATCTCTCAAATTGCCGGTCGGGCCAAAGCCACCGCTCAATCGTGCATATTCCATAGCTGATCCTTCATCGCCGTATGGAGAGCTCACTCTGGTCTTCGATCGTGTGCCCGGTGGACTCGGTTCCAGTTACCTGTATCAGCTGAAGTCCGGAGATGAAATTTCCTTGTCCGGCCCGTATGGGAATTTCGCCCTCCCGCACCCCCTCGATCGTGAACTCGTGTTGATCGCTCGCTACACGGGTCTTGTGCCGATGCGCTGCCTATTGAAGCAAATATTTTTCGCTAAACTCCACACTCCTGTCTTATTGATCGCAGTGTCACCTGACGAAAACGAGATATTATTTCACCAGGAATGGCTCACGATGGCCGTGCAGTGTCCATCTTTCCGCTACCTGCCTTTGGTCGCCGAGAATGGCGAGGCGGAGGCGGTGGAGAAAACGTTGTCCATCCTTACTCCGTTGATTCACGGACAACCGAAGGTGGTTCCCATGCTTTGTGGAACCAAAGCCTTCGTCCGCCCCGTACGCGCGTACTTTACGGAAAAAGGTTATGACCGGAAGGAAGTGAAAATAGAAACCTACGACTAGAATAGTCAGCCATGTCAGTCATCCAGAGTACACTCAAGAGATGAGGAAGAGCGTAGCGAATCATGCAGGTCAATGTCCCTCTCTGACGAGATTCTTATTGACGGCTGGGATTTCAACGACGATATCCTTCGTTCCGTTCGGCACACATTGACACCCTAGACGAGACTGTAGTGTCGTCATGGGGGCTTCATCCAACTGATCATACTCATCGTCCGTGCCGTCGTTGCAGGTTTCCAGCCCCTGCTTCACCATGACGTGACAGGTCGAACAGGCACACACCCCGCCACATACATGTTCCAAATCAACCCCGTGCCCCATGGCAATATCCAAAATGCTTCCAGGAAGCCCAGTGGTGCCGTAGGGGATCTTTTCCGGATCAACAGCGACGGTGGTTGAGTCTCCATTGGGCTGAATAAATGTAATGCTATAGGATACTTGGGGAAGTTCGTAATCCGCCTTCTCAATATAAGGGTTCGTCCCGCCCATATGCCTAGTCCTTTCCGACACCGCATTAGACTCTGGCCGTGTATTGACACCAGAGAAACGTGCGTGCTAGTCTTAATCCGACCAGAATGATCGGGGATCATTATAGTCTCCGATCTAAGTGATCGGCAATAGAGATGTTAAAGATTTCAAAAAAAGCTGACTACGCACTGATGGCACTCCAACACATCGCTTCTGTGCAATTCGGAGATATCACCCCGGGCAGAGTTGTGAATACGAAAGAGATCGCCGAGGAATATAACATTCCATTGGAATTGTTGGCGAAGGTCCTCCAGGTCCTCTCAAAGAACGGCATGATCGAAAGTCACAATGGCCCGAAGGGGGGCTACCTTCTGGCACGCAGTGCCAGACAAATCACAATCGCACAGATCCTCGAAAGCATCGAGGGCCCTCTCGGTATCACCGACTGCTCGCATGAGAAAGAGGGCGAATTCTGTATGCAGCGCGAGCACTGTAACATCCGCACACCGTTGCTGAAGATCCAAGGCAGCATCCACCAGTTACTGAACAATATGACGTTGGAAGACATGATGGGCGGCACACCCCTTATTACGATCCAGTCTCCCTCAGCACAAGGAGTTGAACGATGAAGTTTCCTATTTTCCTCGATAATCATTCCACTACCCCCATGGACCCACGAGTTCTGGAAGCCATGCTGCCGTATTTCACCGAGAAGTTCGGCAATGCCGCCAGCCGGAATCATGCCTTTGGCTGGGCGGCAGAAGAAGCGGTGGAGCTGGGCCGCAAACAGATTGCGCGGCTCATCAAGGCCGACGCAAAAGAGATCGTCTTCACCAGCGGTGCCACTGAATCGGACAATCTGGCCCTGAAGGGCGTCTTGGAGATGTACAAGGAAAAAGGCACCCACATCATCACCGCAACCACGGAACATCGAGCGGTGCTCGATACGGCCAAGTCCCTGGAAGCCAAGGGACTGGCGACCACAACCTATTTGTCGGTCGACAAAAACGGGATGGTCAATCCGCAAGATGTCGAGAAGGCCATCACAGATAAGACGATCCTGATCTCGGTCATGCTCGCCAATAACGAGATCGGTTCGATCAATCCCATCCAGGAAATCGGCAAGATCGCGAAAGCGAGAGGGATCCTGTTTCATTGCGATGCCACGCAGGGCGTCGGCAAAATTCCCGTCGATGTACAAGCCATGGGCATTGATCTCATGTCGTTTTCAGCCCACAAGATTTATGGACCCAAGGGAATCGGTGCGCTCTACGTCAGAAAGAGGAATCCCCGCGTACGGATTGCGGCCCAGATGGACGGAGGAGGACATGAACGCGGTATGCGGTCTGGTACCTTAGCGGTACCGTTGATCGTCGGATTCGGAAAGGCCTGTGAAGTCTGCGAGCAGGAGATGGCATCGGAAGCGGCCAGGTTGACGAAGATGCGCGACCGCCTTCAGGCCGATATTATGGCGGCCCTCGAAGACAGTTATCTCAACGGCCACCCGACGAACCGTTTGCCGGGCAACCTCAACATTTCGTTCGCCTACGTCGAAGGAGAGTCGCTGCTCATGGGCATGAAGGACATCGCGCTCTCGTCCGGTTCGGCGTGCACGTCGGCCACACTGGAGCCTTCCTATGTGTTGCGCGCACTCGGCGTCGGAACCGAGCTCGCTCACTCCTCGATCCGCTTCGGTTTGGGCCGTTTCAACACCGATGATGAGATTGACTATACGATCAAGAAGGTTATTGAGGTAGTGACCAAGCTGCGGGAAATGTCTCCGCTCTATGAAATGGCGAAAGAAGGCGTGGACCTAAAATCCGTCCAATGGGCGGCACACTAACTCACATACAACGCAAATTCGGAGGATACTATGTCCTACAGCGATAAAGTCGTCGATCATTTCAACAATCCTCGCAACATGGGGAGCTTTAAGAAGGACGAAGAAGGCGTGGGCACCGGCATGGTGGGAGCCCCGGAGTGCGGGGACGTCATGAAGCTGCAGATCAAGGTGCAGAACGATACGATCGTCGATGCGAAGTTCAAGACCTTCGGCTGCGGCTCGGCAATTGCCAGTTCCAGCTTGGCCACCGAATGGCTCAAGGGGAAAACGATCGAGGAAGCCCAGAAGATCAAGAATACGGACATTGTGCAGGAGCTGAATCTTCCACCCGTGAAAATTCACTGCTCGGTCCTGGCGGAAGATGCCATCAAAGCTGCGTTAGCCGATTATCAGAAAAAGGCCGACGTGGAGCCGACCGGCACCAAGTAACCACCATGAAGGGGGCGCCACATGGACACCACGAATGTAGAGACTCCGGCTCCGATCATCTCGCTCACCGATGCGGCCTTGAAAGAAGTCAAGCGGCTGGTCAATGTACAAGGGATTGAGGAAGGCGGACTTCGCCTGGGCGTCAAAGGCGGCGGCTGTTCGGGTTTGAGTTACACGATCAATTTTGACGACAAGATCGGACAATACGACCAGGTGTATGAGTACGACGGCGTCAAAGTGATCGTCGACGCCAAGAGCGCCATCTATCTCCAGGGCACCCAGTTGGATTACCAAAAAGATCTCATGGGCGGGAACTTCAAGTTCATCAACCCGAACGCCAACAAGACCTGCGGCTGCGGAGAATCGTTCTCAGCTTGATTCGAAACGAGGAGGAGAAACCGACCGGGCATGGTGCGTGCGCCATGCCCGTTTTTGCTCATGGATAACAATCAACCACCGGCCCATCCCGATACCCGTCGCCAGCTGCAGATGGCACGGAGCATGTGCTGGCATTGCCAATCCGAGATGTCGGGAGAATACTTTTGTGAGCGGTGTGTGAAGGTCCAGCCCGTTTCGAAGGACACCGATTACTTTAGCTGTTTGGGGGTTCCACGGCGTCTCTCACTGGATCCGCAGCAACTGGAAGCCAAATTCTACGAACTGAGCCGGGCCTTTCATCCAGATTTTTATCAGACCAAGAGTCCGACGGAACAGACGATCAGCCTCAGCAACGCCGCCGTCCTTAATACGGCCTATCGCACACTTCGTGACCCTATCCAACGCGCTGAGTATCTCTTGGGTCTTGAAGCCGGTTCGGTCAAAGACATTAGGACCTCTCCCCCGGCCGACCTCTTCGAGGAGATTCTGGAATTGCAGGACACCCTGGAGGAATACCGGGGATCGGATCGTGACTCCGACAATGGTCATCGTCTCCGCACTGCGCTTCAGACAGAACAACAGGCATTGGAGCAACGTAAGGAAGAAATGGAGTCTCAACTTCGGCAGCTGTTTACGGACTGGGATACGCTGCAGGACCGTGGAGAAGCCACGAGCCAGGCGAGAGCCGAGCGGGACCGCATCTTGAAACAGATGCGCGATCTCCTCTCGCATCGGACATACATCAACAACATCGTCGACGATCTGGCTGCAACAATCGAGTAAGGAAACCTCTTGTAGCGTCTTTGATATGGCACGCATAGTCGGTATTGACCTCGGCACCACGAATTCACTGGTCGCCTACATGAAGGACGGCCATCCCTGCGTCGTTCCTGACCGTCACGGCCGGACGATGGTGCCTTCGGTCGTCGCCTTGACGGACAATGGCTTGATTGTCGGAGATCCCGCGAAAGAACATCTGACGCGGAACCCGGAGCGGACGGTCTACTCCGTGAAGCGATTCATGGGCAAGGGACTGGCCGATGTTCAGAACGAGCTGGCGTATTTCCCATACAATCTGACCGAGACCGGCGGCGTCATTCGGATCCGTCTCGGCCACAAGAGCTACTCACCGCCGCAGATCTCCGCCATGATCCTCAAGGAATTGAAGCTGCGTGCGGAGGCCTACCTCAACGAAAGCATCACGAAAACTGTCATCACCGTCCCGGCCTACTTCAACGACAGCCAGCGACAGGCGACGAAAGATGCCGGCCTCATTGCCGGGTTGGAGGTGTTGCGCATCATTAATGAGCCAACCGCTGCTTCTCTGGCCTATGGGCTTCAGAAAAACACGCAAGGCACGATCGCGGTCTATGATTTCGGCGGTGGTACGTTTGACATATCGATATTGAAGTTGAAAGACGGCATTTTTGAGGTTCTGGCGACCAATGGTGACACACATCTCGGAGGAGACGACCTCGATCGTCTGCTGGTCGATCTGTTTGTCACAGAAATCCGAACCCGGCATGGGATCGACGTCGGAAACTACCCCGATCACATGCAGGCGATTCGGTTGGAGGCGGAACGCGCCAAGGTCCGCTTGTCCGATGAGCTGAAGACCGAGGTCACAGTGGAGTTACCGGAAGACAAGGGATGTTTTACCAGAGAGCTGACACGTGATCAGCTCGAATCCCTGACGATGGGCGTCATCGAACGCACATTGGCTCCCTGCCGCATGGCGTTAAAAGACGCCGGGCTCACATCGAAGGACATCGACGAAGTCGTCTTGGTGGGAGGCTCGACCCGTATGCCGCTGGTTCGGCAACGTGTGGAAGCGCTGTTCGGAAAGCCGCCGCATTGCCACTTGAATCCGGACGAAGTTGTCGCACTTGGCGCGGCTGTTCAAGCCGATATTCTGAGCGGCGGGACGACAGACATGTTGCTCTTGGACGTGACGCCCTTGTCTCTCGGCATCGAAACGATGGGCGGGGTCATGAGCAGCTTGATCCGTCGGAACACGACCATTCCAGCAAGCGCCAAAGAAATGTTCACGACCTATGTTGACGGCCAGACCGGAGTGGACATTCATATTCTGCAGGGCGAGCGCGAACTCGTCAAAGACAATCGGAGTCTCGCGCGATTTCGCCTCAAAGTGCCGCCCCTCCCCGCAGGCGTGCCGCGCATCGAAGTGACCTTTTTGATCGATGCCAATGGGATCTTGAACGTGACAGCAAAGGACATGCGGACGGGCCAAAGTCAGTCGATCGACGTCAAGCCATCGTACGGACTCTCGGACACGGAAGTTGAGCGAATGATCGAAGATTCGTTCAAGTTTGCCACGGAGGATATCAACGCCCGGAAGCTGATCGAGGCTCGACTGGACGCCGAAGCGTTGATGAAGACGACCGACAAATCGCTCGTCGAAGCGGGACATCTGATTGCACCGGAAGAAGGCGATGGCATTCGTGCGGCACTCTCTCAGTTGTCTCTTGCAAAGGACGGTACGGATCCTCGTCCCATCCGTGCACACATGGCTGTGCTTGAGCAAGCAGCGAAGCACTTGAATGTCGTGATGCTGGACAATTCGCTCAAGAAAAGTCTGCAGGGAAAGAAGGTATCCGAGGTGTCGTAGGAAGACCTACCGCCATTACCACCTGCCTCACGGACGACGAGAGATGAGGGAACCATGAATCTCAAGTGGCAAGACGTAGAAGATATCGCCATACGGTTGGTGGAAGAACACCCCAAGACGGACCCGCTGACCGTGCGCTTTACGGATATGCATGCCTGGATCGTTGCGCTGCCGGAGTTTAAGGACGACCCGAAGAAGTCGAACGAGAAGATTTTGGAAACGATTCAAATGGCCTGGCATGAGGAGTATCGAGACTCAACGTCGTAGCCGGAGACGCTAGAAACCGCCTTCTCCGGCCGGTTGTCCCTCGGGAATCTGATCAAGCTTATAGAAATCCGTTGGATCCACTCGACGTTGAGCCGCTTGGGTTGGCTCGCTGCCCTTCGCAAAGAGTTCCACCGTTCCCTTTTGTCCTTCCCCTTCCTGTTCCGACTCCAACAGTCCCGTCGAGGAGTCAACTTTTACAAAGGTCACACCGTCCGGGATTTCGAACGGCACGACGGGAAGCTGTTTGAGGGCCTCTTTCATGAAGGCGATCCAGATCGGCAACGCCGAACGAGCCCCCGTTTCGCTCTCCCCCAGCGAACGGCGGTCGTCGAACCCGACGTACACGCCCGTGACCAAGTTCGGCGTGCCACCGATGAACCAGGCATTGATGTAGTCGTTTGTTGTGCCGGTTTTCCCCGCGATCGGACGATCCAGAACTTTTGCGGCCTGCCCGGTGCCCTTCTGTACGACATCTTCCATCATGTTGGTGATCAGGTAGGCTGTCTCTTTGGCAATGACTTCATGGGGTTCGGATTCGACCACTTCGACTGTGTTACCGGTATTATCTTTTACTAATTTGACGGCAAAAGGCTCCACTCGACTCCCCTGATTCAAAAATACGCCATACACCGACGTCAACTCCATCAAGCCGACCGATGACGAACCAAGCCCCAGGGATAGATCGGCAGGGAGCGGACTGGTAACTCCGACTGATCTCGAAAATTCGATTACGTTCTTCACTCCGACCTTGTCCAACAATCGAACTGTCGCAAGATTGTGCGAATGCGCCAATGCATCTCGGAGACTCACCATGCCGTGGAACTTTCGTCCATAGTTCTCGGGCTTCCAAATTTTTTCGTCTTCTTCCTGCTCATACACGACCGGGGCGTCGAGAATCTGGGTGGCCGGACTCAACCCCTGACTCATCGCCGTGGCATAAATCAGCGGCTTAAACGCCGATCCAGGTTGCCGATGTGCCTGGACCGCACGGTTGTACTCGCTGCGGGAAAAATCATAGCCTCCGACCATCGCCCGTATGGCGCCTCCTTTCGGATCGATTGCAATCAGCCCCCCCTCGACGATCGGTGTCTGCTCCAGAGTGAGCTGAATCCCTTCTTTCGTGAGCTTTTTGATCCCGATTTCAACGACATCTCCCGGCTTCAGGATTTGCTTCAGATTGGGATTGACGACGAACTCGACCGTGGGATCCTGTCCTTTGAGAATCCGCTTCGCCCACGCCATGTCGTCGAACGCTAGTTTCGCGGTAAATGCCCCGACCTGAACCACATAGTGATCCTTTGCCACCCTCAAAACGACCCCTTCGCCCAAACTCCCCGACTTCAGCGGTTGCTCCGTCGAGGCTGGCTGGGAGGGCTGGACAGTCGCCAAGTCCACTGTTCGTCGAGGTCCTCGCCACCCTTCTCGTTTGTCGAGCTCGCGAATCCCGTTCAAGAATGCTGCTTCGGCCGCTTTCTGCATCTCCAAATTCAAGGTCGTATAGATTTGGAGACCGCCCTTGTACACCATCGACTCACCGTATTTTGCGACGAGCAATTGGCGGACATATTCGACGAAGTATGGCGCAAGATGCTCGCTCCCAGGTCGGTGGAAATCCAATTTCTCCTGAGCGGCCACTTCCCGCTCGGCTGCGGTAATAAACCCGACCTCCTCCATGCGACTGAGCACATGCTCTTGCCGCTTCTTCGCCAGCTCATACGCGGTAAAGGGAGAAAACCGGCTGGGAGACTTGGGTAATCCGGCCAAGAACGCAGATTCGGCCAGCGTCAGCGTTCTAATGTCTTTCCCGAAATAGGATTGAGCGGCCGAGGCCACTCCATAGGCTCCCTGCCCAAAGTAGATCTGGTTCAAGTAGGTTTCGAGAATCTGCTCTTTGCCGGAGACCACCTCCATTTTATAGGCGAGAATCAGCTCCCGAATCTTGCGTTCATAGGAGCGTTCAGACGAAAGAAACAGCGACCGGGCCAACTGTTGAGTGATCGTGCTCGCGCCTTCGACTTTTTTGCCTCCATGTCGAATGTTGGTCCAAGCCGCCCGCAACATTCCGATCACGTCCAACCCCGGATGCTCGAAAAACCGCGCGTCTTCCGTCGCAATCACCGCTTGCGTCAGCGCTTTGGGAATCTCAGGGAGCGGCGTCAGAATGCGGCGTTCGATAAAGAATTGTCCGATCGGTCGGCGATCATCCGAGTAGACGGTCGTGACCAGACTGGGTTGATAGTTTTGGAGCAGGTCGAGCGAAGGCAGATCTTGCGCAAAATGCCAAATGACTCCCGCGATCGTCGTCGCGCCGACAATGGTGGTGGCCACCAAACTGACCAAGACAATCAGCCACCGGCGCCTGCGGCGTGGCCGTTGCAAAGCCCTCTCTACGAATCGACCGTCATTCGGCATCGGGTATGGAGTCCAGTAGACGTGAACCTGAGGTTAACAAAACCTTACAATGCGTCTCTCCAAAACTCAAGCTTCCGCCGTCAATGTCACCTGAATGATCGCTTGTGAGACGCCCGGTGCTCATGTATACTTCTGCCGACGCCTCCGTGATGAGGCGTCTTTTTTTTGTCATTACGGAAGTACCCTCATCATGACGACCTTACGCGCCCCTCATGACCGTCGGAGCGATATCCGCAACATCGCCATTATCGCGCACGTCGATCACGGCAAAACCACCCTGGTCGATGCGCTGCTTCGCCAAACCCATGTCCATCGCAAGATCGACGACATGGGTGAGCGCATCTTGGATTCGATGGACCAAGAGCGAGAACGCGGGATCACGATTCGCGCCAAAAATGCCAGCGTCGTCTATAACGGGGTGAAGATCAACATCGTGGATACCCCTGGGCATGCCGATTTCGGGGGTGAAGTGGAGCGGACGCTCCGCATGGTAGATGGTGTGCTGCTGCTGATTGATGCTAAAGAAGGCCCGATGCCGCAAACCACCTTTGTATTGCGCAAGGCCCTCTCGCTCGGGCACAAGGCCATTGTCGTCATCAACAAGATCGATCGGCCGGATGCCGTCATCGACGACGTGGTCAACCGAACCTTCGACCTCTTCGTCCATCTGGGAGCGACTGACGAACAGCTCGACTTCCCCATCGTTTACACGTCGGCGATCAAAGGCACCGCAACGCTCGATGTCAATAAACCCGGGAGCGCCATTGCCCCGCTGCTCGATGTCGTGCTGGAGAAAATCCCTGCCCCTGCTATCCGCGCCGACGCGCCGCTTCAGATTCTCGTCTTAGCCCTGGCCCAGGATGCCTATAAAGGCAAGATGGGCATCGGCAAGATTCAATCCGGATCGATCGCCCGGCGGCAGAATGTCGTGGTGTTGGGGAAAAATGGCGCGCAGATCCCCGGCAAGGTCTCTGACCTGGCCGTCTATTCCGGCCTCGAACGAACCGATACGGAACACGCCGAAGCCGGAGAAATCGTCGCGGTAGCGGGACTGGATGACGTGAGTATCGGCGACACGATCGCGGATGCCGACCAACCTGTCGCTCTACCCCGCGTGTCGATCGATGAACCGACGGTCCAGATGACCTTTTCGGTCAACAACAGCCCTTTCGCCGGGCGGGAAGGCAAATTCCTGACGTCACGCCATCTGCGTGAACGGCTCTTCAAGGAACTCGAGACCAACGTCTCACTGCGAGTCAATGAGACGGACAGCGCGGATCGATTCCTCGTGGCTGGCCGAGGCGAACTTCATCTTGCCGTGTTGATTGAGCAGATGCGGCGGGAAGGGTACGAGCTGCAAGTCTCGCAACCGGAAGTCATTCTTCATCGTGAAAGCGGCACCGTCATGGAGCCCTACGAGGAGTTGACGATTCAGGTGCCGGAGAATTATCAGGGCACGGTCATCGAAGAGATCGGAAAACGCCGAGGTGAAATGCGGCATATGCGGCTCATTCATTCCGATGTGGGTACCAGTGAAATGCATCTGGAATACCACATTCCGACGCGCGGCATCATGGGGCTCAAGAACATCCTGCTTGCAAAAACCCGTGGAACCGTCATCATGCACCACGTGTTTGTGGCGTATGAACCGGCGGAAGAACGGGATCTCATCGTGGCGCCGCATGGCTCACTGGTCGCCTTTGAAGATGGGGCCAGTACGGGGTATGCCATCTTCATGACTCAGGAACGCGGTGCCATGTTTATCGGACCGGGGGTAGAGGTCTACCGGGGAATGGTCGTGGGCCAAAACAGCCGAGACGAAGACCTCGACGTGAATGTGTGCAAGGAGAAGCATCTGACCAACATGCGGGCATCCGGCTCCGACGAAGCCTTAGTCCTCACTCCCCCACGCGAAATGACGCTGGAATTCGCCTTGGAGTATATTGGAGCGGATGAACTGGTCGAAGTGACCCCGCAGAACCTGCGCCTGCGAAAACGGCTGTTGAACCCGGATGATCGCCGCAAGGCGAAAAAAGCCGGGAAGTGAAGCGTCGTTCATTTACGAGATGGGTTTCACGAACGACGGGATGCGGACTTTGACATGAGAATTCGTAAGAAGACGCCCAAACCTTCCGCCAAGCGGCCGCCGTTGTACTTCATCGGCTATCGCGGTACCGCACCGGCGACCGATGAGCTCAAGATGCTCTATGAGCGGGAGTATGGCGCGCCGTTGGCCATCCGCCATGAAGATGGTTCGGCTGAATCATGGCAGGCCACACATGGCCCCTGGTCCGCTCATGTTGTGATGCCGTTGCCGGTGAGCCATGTCGCCGAAATCATGAAGCAACTATCCTGGGAACACGATCTCATGGGTGCGGTCGCACCCTCCATCGCTTCTCCTCGAGACATGCCTGATACCGTTCTGCTTGCCGCGCGCTTGGCCCGTTGTCTGACTCTCCTGACACAGGGCACGGCCCATGATGTGATCACACAAGCCTACGTCAATCCCTCGGACTGGCAACAACGGACCCTGACGAGTTTTGTCTTGGACGATCATGTTTCGATCGTCCACAACGACACGTCGCGACCAGAGCAGATATGGTCTTACTCGCTAGGCTTGACCAAATTCGGGCTGGATGAGATTGAACTATTTGTGAGCAAAGGGCTGCCCGACAAGACCGCCAAGGAGATCTTGTCCGAATCAGCCGGCGAATTACTGCGCGTGGGCCATTCACCCAAAGTCGGTACAGCGCTCGATCTTCCTCTGCTTGGTCGTACTCTTCACATAAAGAACTACCGAACTGCAGCACCGGCTGGACGGATGCTAGGATTTCGAGAACTTCAAAGCGCGTAATTCATTTGATCACTCAATATGTTATCGATTTCAGCCCTGCGCCTAGGCCTTTCGGGCCGTTGACAAGCTTTTGAAACACAGGTTACAAAGTTTACGGGCTACAGATAGTGGGGTCCTCCCAAATTCGAGACCTCAGTACACCAATCACCCATACAGATAGTTTAATGAAGGAGGTTTGCGATGAGCGACGTGGCACCGGAAGTTAAGGCGGGCGATACGGCACCGGACTTCAATCTGAAAGATCAAGACCAGAAGGACGTGAAGTTGAGCGACTACAAAGGCAAGAAGAGCGTCGTGCTCTGCTTCTACCCGCTGGATTGGAGCCCCGTCTGCCATGGAGAGAACAAGTGTTTGTCCGATGATTTCCCCAAGTTCCAGTCCGCTAACGCGGAATTGTTCGGCGTCAGTTGCGACAGCTTCTTCTCCCACAAGGCCTGGGCCGACTCGTTGGACCTGAAGCACCGCCTCCTGTCTGACGTGCATCGGACAACGGCGAAGTCCTATGGACTCTATTTCGAGCCGCTGAACTGCTCCAAGCGTGCGACCGTGATCGTCGACAAGAACGGCAAGGTCGCCTACGTGAAAGTGCAGGAGATCAAGACGGCGCGCGAGGACAAGGAAATCCTTGATGCGCTCTCTAAGTTAAACTAATCAATGCTGAGCGTTGAGTGCTGAGTTGGGAGATGTCTCTCTCAAACTCAGCACTTGGCACTCTGGCCCAACCCGGCTGGAACAGGCTCGGAACCCCTAATCCATGAGCAGCGTTCTCGACGTCAGTGACGCCAATTATGCAGAGTTCACCCATGCGCCGGCGGCGATTGTCGCGTACGGGTTGGCGACGTGTGAACCGTGCAAACTCTACGACCCAATTCTGGAAGAGGTCGCCGCCAAGTTTCCCGATCTGAAGGTCGGCAAGGCAAAGATGCACGTGCCCGGCCGGTGCCGTGAGATCAAAAGAACTCATGCATTTGAAACCTATCCCACCACCCATTTCTTCGCTCATGGTAAACTGCTGCTCGCGCGCGAAGGAGTCGTCGAGCAGGCCGAACTCGCCGCACTCATTTCAGACTATCTGCTCAAGTAGAGCACATGCACACTGAGCAGTTGAACCGGAAGAGATCTTGCCACTTCACGGGAACCGTTGAATGATCGGCAAGCTAGGAGGCGAGCGAAGCATGAATCACTCCGTTGCGTGTCTGGTAGTCGGCGCCATGTTGGCGCTCTCGTCCCCAGCCGGAGCCCATACCGATGAATTTTTTGAATCCGTCGAGGCTCCGCATGGCGGGCAATTGCGCATGACCGGACCGTTTCATATGGAACTGGTCGCCACGGATGAAGACCTCACGGTGTACATTACAGACCATGCGGATAACGCCATCAGCGTAGACGGCGGTCTGGCCAAAGCAACCATCGAGACGGGATCGACGAGAACACAGGTGCATCTCCACCCCGTGGGGAACAACATGCTCAAGGGCTCCGGCACCTTTTCCCTCACGCCGAGTACCGTGGTCATCGTCTTCATGAAACTACCGAATCAAGACGGCTATGCCGCCCGTTTCATGCCGCTCAAGCCCAAGCCCGACCCAAGTGAAAAAGCTCAGGAGGGAGCCTCAAAAAGCGACGGCGAACATCATCACCATCATCATGCGCCGAAGCATTGACGGTCGCCATCCGTCCCATCGATAGATATGAAACTCGCTTTCTGGGAGAACCGACCATGAAACCTCTGCTGGGGATCTTCGCTCTATGCGCAACGCTGCTCGGGTCAGTGCCGGTCGGAGCTCACACGGCGAAACACTCCGACCCCGTGAAGGCACTCCACGGCGGGCAATCGCTGAGCGCGGGACCGTATCACCTGGAGTTGGTCGCCGAGGACGGAGTACTGGTGCTGTATGTCACGGATCATTCCGATAAGGCGATTTCTACTGATGGAGCCAAAGCCAAGGCGACCATCCAGCATGGGTTTGAGAAGGCCAACGTGCAGGTGGAGCTGGAACCGTCTGGTAATAACACGCTGAAAGGTACCGGCACATTTACGATACACCCGGATACCGGAATCATCGTCTTCCTCAGGTTACCGGAACAAGAGGCTTACGCAGCCCGCTTTACTCCGCGCGGAGCCAATGTCGGAGCCGAACGAACGGACGGTGAGCGCCACCCACACAAACATTCACCGAAGCACTGATCAAATCCCGGTTCCTGAAAGCGTCCCGAAGCAGCCTGCCCTTTTGTTCGTCCCTTACGGAAACAAATTCGCCGACGGCTTGTCCATATAGGTCAGCAGCGCAATCAATCCGGCGCCGACCACCAGCCACACGAGGCCGCCTTTCCAATTCCGCTGACTGAACGAAAAGACGCTGATCAAGAACAGAAGCGCCCCCACAATGCCGATAAACAACGAACCCGTCGCACTCATCATTCCCCGCAAGCTTGCGTCTCTGTTTAGCATGTTGGGAACAACAAACTCCAGAGCGGTCAACGATGATCCGCAACCAATCTGTGCCCTCCCGACGATGTTTGCTAAGGCTATTCTTTGCTTTTGGCAGCCGCTGGTGTACCGCTTGAAGCGAGTTATATCTAATATGGTATAGTATGCGGGATCATGTGGGAGGTGTACGAGCACCGTCGAGCCAGCAAGAGCCTCGATCGCCTTCCGCTTGAGCTACTTAAGCGCTATGAGAAATGGAAAGACATCGTGCGAATCTCCGGGCCGGCAGGCTTACGCTTGATCAAGGGGTTCCACGATGAACGTCTCCATGGGGAATGGGAAGGGCATCGCTCGTCCCGGTTGAATGCGCAGTATCGTGTGATCTATAGGGTTGAGGACCAGCGCGTCCTGGTGATCGTCATGGACGTGACCGCACACGATTATCGGAGGCAATGATGAGACACAAGGACATTCGTCCGGCAAAAGCACGAGTGACCGTGTCGGTGGGAGAATCCGTTCGGATTATCCGTGAACTCCAGGGACTCACGCAGAGCGAGTTAGCTCGACGGTCGAAGATTCCACAGTCGACCATCTCAGCCATTGAAAACGATACCATCAATTTGGGCATTGAGCGGGCCAAAACCCTGGCGTGTGCCCTGCGCTGTCATCCTGCCGTCCTAGTATTTCCCGGCTGGGACTTGACCAAGAAGTCTGCTGCCTGACTTCTGCGCAGCGCGAGTACTGAGACCCAGCTTCCGAACTGTCACGGTATGGCGTGCGTACCCGAGGATCCTCGGGATAGGAGCTGGGCCGCTTTTTCTCTCTGGTAACCACTTAAACTCCCACACGTCTTCAATGCGCTTTGCGACGAGATTTCCATACTGTATTGCGTCCGCCTTTTCGTGCTCCGCATGCCGCGTCAGCACTAACACGAATAACGTCTTTGTAGAGTACTGGAACAGGAGGCAGCGGGATGGTCTCAAGACGCCGGAGCCTACACCTTAGATCGAATTCGAGGCCAGGGAACTCGACGATCCTTCCGCTCAGCCTGCGTAATCGAAGGAGATGTCTCGGGTTTGGGCCAGACGGACGTTGCGGAGTGTTCCACCTGAGAGACGCCCGGTGAGACGGTCCCAGATCGCTTTGGTGAGCGCTTCCCCCCTCACGGATTCGGATCCAAGCACCTGGCGAAGATCCTGCCGATCGAAAGCCTTGACGACAGTGTCCTGCACCAGCCGATCCAACGCCGCGATGTCAGTCACCATGCCCGTCACCGGATCGATCGTTCCATGAACCGTCACATAGAAGTCCCAGTCCCGCCCCTGGTGGTTTTCTTGAATCGCATTGAACGAATACCGCTTGGCGACGGCGGCGACATCCGGGCCGTCGGCTGCGGTAATCTCCGCATACAGATCTTCATCTTCGCAGAGCCGCAAGGTATGCAGCGTCCCGATATCCCGTTGGGAGGCCAATTTCGACCAGAGCACATGCGCGAAATTCTCTGAGGTCGGGATCCGGTCCGTGAAGTACGGCATGTCGAGATTCAGGTTCTTGTGATCGAACTCTTCGAGCACAGCAAGAAGCACACGCTTGAGGTCGAAGAGATTGACGACCATGCCGGTCTTCGGATCGATCTCGCCGGAGACGGTCACTTCCAGCAGGTAGTTATGCCCGTGGGCGGGAGGATTGTAGCAGCGACCGAACGTCGCGCGATTCTTCGCCTCATCCCATTCAGTCCTGATATACCGATGCGCGGCGGCGAATTCGATGCGCTTGTTCAGCAGAACAGACGGCATAGTTCTCCAGTGCTGAGTCTCGGGGACTGGGTTAGACGCGTAAATCGGCCAGCCACTCTTCCCTCATGCTACCCGGGACGGGAACCTCCTGGTAATACCCGCCATGGCTCACTCGAATCGTCACCGGCCGGATGAGATCCGCAAAGGCCGCTCTCATTGAAGCAGTCGGTCGAAACCTGACGAAATGAACCGCGCTGATTTTCGTCTCATGGCTTCGGCCGCCTTCGAATTCGCCGAAGGCTTCTTCACCGCCGGCGGTGATCGCCACTTTCTCTCCGTGATCCAGTCCCATGAATTGATCGAGCTTTTCTTTCATCGTGGCTTCGTCGGTGATCTCGATCAAGAGGGTCGCGCTCAGCTCGTTCGGGTCCGGCAGCAATGCGTTGTACACATCCAACTCGTCCTTGATCTTGGCCGGCTCGACGATTCGCTCGACTCGGATCATCTCCTGAACCTGGAACTGCAGCGTCTCACGATTCTCAAAGACGACGGTGATCAATGGGCCGATGCAAATTCGACGCCGCTGCTTCAGTGCGATGATTTTCGCGCGAAAGGCTTCTCGCTGCCGTTCATATTCTTCGTATGGAATGACATCGCTGGGTGTGATCGTTTTCACTATTGATCCCTTAATCGACCCTTCGACAAACGTGACTACCTGTTTTCTCCAAGCCCCTCACTGTTGTGAGGACAGCCCATACGCGTCACGGACGATCTGAATCGGATGCAAGACGGCTTTTCCTCCCGCATGGGCCGACGCACCGGCTTGCTCCAACTGTACGCCCGCCAACGGGCAGTCCGACGCGACGAGGTCTGCCGGCGTTTGCTCAATCGCGCGCACGGCCTTGCCGGCGATTTTCATCGACAATGGAAAGAACTCCGTTTTGACGGACCACGCCCCGTCATGCCCCGAGCACTGTTCGATCAGCTCGACTTGGGCGCCCGCACATTCCATCAGTTCCTTGGACTTAAACCCGATATTCTGATCCCTGAGATGACAGGGAATCTGATACGCGACGCGCCCGGGATTTTTGGTGAAATCGGTCGCCAGTTGGCCGGATTTTTTCATGGCGATCAAATACTCGCAGACATCGAAGGTTCGCTCCGCCACCCGTTTCGTCTGCTCATCGCGATGAAGCTCCGGATATTCGCGCTTCAGCATCAAACTGCAACTGGCGGTCGGCACGATAACATCGTACCCCTTGAGGACCCACGGGTACAATGATGCGACGTTGCTTCGAGCAGCCTGTTGAATGGCCTGAGTATCGCCGACATCGAAACTCGGCATCCCGCAACAGCGTTGCTCCGGCACCACGACGTGAATGCCGTTTTTTTCCAGCACCTGCACCGTCGCCTTACCGACATCCGTCGCCTGAAAGTTCACGAGGCAGCTGGAAAACAACGCGACCTTGCGAACGGGCGGATCAGCGGCTGCCGTCTTCGTTCGACGGTCGAACCAGCGGGGAAACGTTTCGCGAGAGAAGTGCAATAGACGCCGGTCTTGATGAATCCCCATAACCCGCTCAAGGACGCGGCGTACCAGTCGGTTGCCCAACAACGCGTTCGTGAGGGAGGCCGTCACGCTGCCCAGCCGTCCAATGGTGTCCGTCATAATCAACAGACGATCCCGCCACCGGACACCACGCTCCGCAGCGAGACGCTTCTTCCAGGCGACCATCAAATGCGGAAAGTCGATTTCGTAGTGATGTGGCGGCGTATAGGGGCAATGGTTGAAACACAGCTTGCAGTAATAGCATTCGTCGACTACTTGATGATGATCGGCCGAAGTCAACTTGGCCACATCACCCTCGTACACGTCAATCCGATCCAGCAGGGTATTGAACGATGGGCAGAGATTGAAGCAGCGCCGGCATCCGTCACAGACTTCGTAGATTCGGAGCGTTTCTTTCTCCAACTGCTTCGGATCGACCGGTGCGATGAGACTGAGACCTTTCATAATTCGCTTCTCCGAAAACGATCAGCGGCCAGCCTTCGCCGACGAACTCGCGCCACGTCGCCGAAAACTGACCGCTGAAGGTGAGCTGATACGCCGACTGTTAGCTCTTCAGAGTATCCAGTCCTTTTTGAAACCGATTGGCGTGGGATCGTTCGGCCTTCGCCAAGGTTTCAAACCATTCGGCCAACTCAGGAAACCCTTCATCCCGCGCGGTCTTGGACATCCCGGGATACATTTGCGTGTACTCGTACGTTTCGCCCTCAATGGCGGACTTGAGGTTCGCATCCGTGTTGCCCATCGGCACTCCCGTCGCCGGGTCTCCGACTTCTTTCAAAAAATCCAGGTGTCCAAAGGCGTGGCCGGTTTCAGCTTCCGAGGTATCTCGAAAGAGACCGCCGACGTCCGGATAGCCCTCAATGTCCGCTCGCCGGGCAAAATAGAGATACCGGCGGTTGGCCTGTGATTCACCCGCAAACGCATGTTTGAGATTGTCGTGACTCTTTGTCCCCTTTAAGCTTTTCCCCATGTCATTCTCCTCCTTATTCGAAGGCCCATCCTCTATGCCGCAAAATTCTACTTTTTGGAAACCGGGCACTAAGATAGCTCAGCCCTTGCTAGAGGTTCAAGGGGCTTGCTCGCGCCCTCAGCTTCCACCACAGTGCCTTTCGAGAATCCCCCACCGATTGGGTTAGTGTTCGCATGGATGGGCGTATGTTAAACTCCATCGGTCAATGATCCAGGACTTCCATTCACGAGGATCCATGAAGCATTCCGATCACGACTTATTTCCCCAAACGGTCGGCCTCATCGCCCTGTTCGTCCTCATCGTGTCCGGTTGCGCACAAGATTCGTATCAGCGGCGAGCAGACGTCATCAAGGGTCACGTGGAGGACTTCTACAGCCACCTCAAAGCCAACCGAGTGGGCGCAGCGGTTCACGAGAATGAACAGATTGAAGTCATGGCGGATCAGATGGCGGAGACCGTCAGGAAGCGAACCCAGTTACAGGGAACGACACAGGCTGAGCGGGAGTTCGCTCTGATGAAAACGGCTCGAGAAACGGCTGCCCAAAACTGGATTGTCTTAGGGCAATATTTTGCGATCAAGCAGCAGCCGGAAAAAGCCCGTGCATCGTATCAACGTGTGGTCGATACCTATACCGACCCGACAGAACGCTCCTACCGGGAACAGGCCGCTCGAGCATTGAAAGACTTGGAGTTCGTGTCAGGCTCTGCTCCTAGCTCAATTCGTTCATCTGGCAGATCAGAGCCCTGACACGGAGGAAGACTGTCCGCCCTTCTTTTGCTAAATATGGCTTTTCTGACCAAGTGCCTTATCCTCCTGCTCCCCATATATATGACATGTGCGGGATGCGTTCACCGGATTCATGTGGCGCCTCTGCAGGCGGCCCCTTCGTCCACCACCATCCCTCGAGGCCTTCAGGCGGTCGTTAAACCGATTTCAATGGAGGGCGCAGATCATCGACCAGGCATTACGATGCTGGAATGGCCGAATTCCGATCTCAGCCAGGCGATTGTGGGGTATATTCAACAACGGGCCACGTTCACGTCGGTCTCATCAGGCCCGGCTGATCTGGCGCTTCGCATCGCCACGAAGCTGTCTCTGTCGTCTCAGCAAGGTCTCTATCATTATCGGATCTCATTAGAAGCAGAGATGAGCGAGGCCACAAGGCCCGTGAAATCTTACCTCATCCAACAGACCGCGGTGGGATCACCGGTACGGTGGGTAACTGACTCCGACCGTACCCCCATCGCAGCTGCCTTACGGTTAGCTTTAGAGGACTTACTGGACAGAATTGAGGCAGACCGACCACTCTACATTAACCCAACAGAGCGACCGATCCCGTAACTGTTCCTATGACCGGCCGTCAGCCCGCGGTCATACCTGAGCAGATTGGACCACTCTCGCACCGTTGTGAGAGTCGGCGCCATTATCGGTGGTTTCCGCCGAAGTTTCCACGTACTCAGGACAATCGAGACGGAAAGCCTGATCTCCAAACGCGACGTTATAGAAGGTACAGTGATGAGGCTGAGCCGATTCCGCGTAGACATGTGGCCGGAAATGTTCGCAAGAAACACACATCCGCGCCACCGGGATTTCTCCCTGCAGTTGAAGCGCACGAATCAATTTCACAAGTGTGGTGAGAAGGGCCACCTGTTCTTGTGCCGACAGATTCCCGGTGGCAGACGCAAGAATCTCCGGCCATCGGTTTTCCACGTGACCGGCTTTTGCCCCAAGTGACGTTAGGTGAACGGTCACGACGCGGTTGTCGACTTCCCGACGACGCCGTCGAACCAACCGTTTGTGTTCAAGCGTTCGGATAACTTCTGAGGCGGTGGGCAGTTTGACGGAGAGTTCTCGAGCAATCGTCGAGACGGTAGCCGAATGATTCGGTCGAGATCGGAGAAACGTCAGTACTTGAATTTGCAAGGGGCCAATGCCCTGTCGTCCCTTCCGTCTCCAGGTCCGGCTCTTCATCGCCAAGCCGATTTTCGAAAGCCCAGTCACCAAACGATCAGGGAGCGAGTCTTGATCGATCTTCATCAATGCTGCCATAGCTGCTTTACTCCTCCCTCTCCGCTGCCATTACCGGTCAGTCTATTGCGCCTTCCGCCTTCCCGTCAAGTCTGTTTCGTCGGACCGTTGATACATTTCTTACAGATATGCGCGTCAGCGGACCACAAGCACCCCACAGTGGGCATGTTGAACCACACGAGTGGACACGCTGCCGAGCAGCACGCGGCGGATTGCGCCCAGCCCCTTGGCTCCGGTTAAGATAAGATCCGCCTTGCCCTTCGTGGCCATTGTCAGAATCTCATCCTCCGGCTTCCCCAGTCTCAAGGCTTCGTGTATCTGGAAGCCTATTTTCGCGAGCTTATCTCCATAGCGGCGCACCAACGCGTTCCCGGCCTCCTTCACTTCGGGATACCTCAAATAGGCTATCGCATGCACGACCGTGACCAAAATCGGTTCCCGATTCGGGCCATCGGGTGTCGGATTGACGTAGCGCATCAGAAACTTGACCGCCTTATCCGACGCTGCCGACCCGTCGATCGCCAGCACCACGTGTCGGACGGGCCGAGGGTTCTCTTTCACCACCAGCACGGAACAGGGCGCATGGCGAATGGCATCATTTGAGATACTGCCGAGCATGAAGCGATCAAGGGCATCCAATCCTCGTGACCCGATCGACAACAGCCCAACTCTGCGCCGCGCATGCTTTATGATCGTATCCGCCACGCCACCCCTATCTACCGTAACAATCCCCTTCAAACCGAGCGTAAGCAACAACTCTTCTGATTCTTTTTTGGTGACCTTAGCCGCTGCCTCTATCCGCTTCACTTCCAACTGAAGATAACGTTCGGTACCGACGATCATCGGTTGAATCATGAAGGGAGCCCGAAGGCTCCCCACATCGACGACATGCAGCGCCTGCACGACCGGCTGAACAACGAAAGGCATGTCTGCCACCCATTTGATGGCCCATCTGCCGAACTTCGACCCGTCGGTGGCCGCGAGAACCTTCATGTTGAATATCCTTTTGTTCGACGAGAGCGTCCATCGTGTTCAGAGGACTGCAGCGAACCGTTCTCGAAACGCCGCTGCTGACAGACCGGACAAGTCGCCATATCGGCCCAAGGCATCTGGATTGCGCAAGTCCTCTGCTGTAAGCCGAATCATGTATTGCCGGGCGATCTGATAGGACTGCGAATCGATATCCACCATCCTAACTCTGGGCCGTCCGGTAGAGGAGTCCACCATCTGCCTGAAAGGAATCGGGGCGAACCGTCCGTTCTGGATCGATACCATCGCCGAGGTCCCGCCATCGAGCAGATATTGAGCGGCACAATACCCGAGGTCACGCGTGTATTCGATGTCGTAGGGGATCGGATCGGCACAACGGAGTTCATAGCCCACGTTCTTCGCCACGACGGCGAAGGAAAGGCCCAATGCACGGAGCTGTTTCTCCAGTTCACGCCGCAACACACTGCCGACATCCACTTCGTTCAACCGCAAATGACCGTGCTCGTCTCGTTCGATATGTTCCAACCCTCCAAGATCACGAGGATCGAGAATTTCGATCAGTCCCTCGGCCAGTACCGCAACACCATCGGCCCGACCGTGTTCCAGCCGCTTGATCATGGTCCCGATCAAGAGATCGACGACTCGTTGGAGTCTGACCGGTCTCTCCCCAAACTCCTCCGGGATGATCGTGAGCGTGGCCCCGGCCGCCTTTCCGATTCCTAATGCGAGATGCCCGGCCTTGCGCCCCATGGTCACGACCAAGTACCAGTGCGTAGTCGTGCGGGCATCGACCATCAAGTTCTTCACGATCTCGACCCCAATGTGACGGGCCGTTTGAAATCCGAATGTTGGAATCCCATGGGGAAGATCCAAATCGTTGTCGATCGTCTTGGGAACGTGGGTGACTTGCAGTTGACCGCCGGATCGCTCCTCCAGCTTCATGGCCGAAAACGCAGTATCATCCCCGCCGATCGTCATCAACCGTGTGATCCCCAGCCTCTTCAACGAGAACAACACGTTGTCGAGGTGCTCCGCAGTTTTCGTCGGGTTGGCCCGTGACGTGCCCAGAAAAGACCCGCCTCGAAAATGGATTCGACTGACGTCCTCAATCGAGAGTGGCCGTACTTGTCCCGTGCTTCCTTCCATGAGCCATTTGAATCCATCGATAAGCCCGAGCACATCCGAGCCTCCAAGCGTGCTGCAGATCGTTGCCGCGCTGATCACACTATTGATCCCGGGAGCCGGCCCGCCACCGATAAGAATGCCGACGGTCGAACGCTGAAGTGTCATCTGTTTCTCCTTAGGCCGCTTTCCATCGACCTTCCAATTTCTTCATGACCTGCGGCATGGTTGTATACTCCATCTCCTTGAGATGGCAAGCAGTCCGGCTGGACAAATGTGCCGGCCGCCCCTTGCAGATAGGACTTCAGTGCACGTGAGATCGCCAGCTCCCGTTGCAACCTGAATTCCGGCTCGAGAGAAAGCGCTTTCAAGCGAGCGAGGACTGCATCGAGAGCGGGGGGCCGCAGGACCCAGAATCCCGTCACTTGGTCATTCACACGATTCATGGAGTTCTTTGATGACGATTTCCTCCGCATCCAACCAATTTCGGAGAGCGCTTCCTTCCTGACGGCCCCGCTCCTCCCAGAGCTCATAGGCTTTGCGCGAAATCCGTTCCCACATCCCATCCGGCAATTGGATGGGCTTCACGGCCCTTTCCGCTACAGAAGGGGAGGCTCGCCTGCCCCCTTTAACGGTTTTCTTCCCTGTCTTTTTCATAACTTGCTCCTCGGTTAAACGTCTGTCGGTATGGACTGTTCGGAGAAGACGCAACGATGGCCCGGCCGAAACGTTCGGGCTCTGGTTGAGCAGGCATCATAGCGTAACCGCACGCTGCTCGGTAGCATCGAATGGAACGGAGAGACCCGTTGATTGGATGCGGCAAGTGCACCGGTGTCTATTCCAGGCACAACGAGGAGAATCTTCCCATAGAGCCGTGCAACCTGACAGCCGATCCGGAATGCGTCATCTGGGCAAGGGGGAAACGTCATCGCGACGAGGATCGTCTTGAAGAGATGAATCTCCCGCCCCATGAACAATTCTGTTGATTAACAATCGAGCAAGGGCGATGCCATCAACGACACGATGAGACGGATGCCGATGGCTTGAAAAACCCACGAATATCTCGTGGCCATTTTTTCCGTCAGTCGTCACCCCAAACCCTCCGCCTTCTGAAGAAGAGGATCTCTGCTACAACTTTCGCTCGCCCTCTGTAGCAGAAGGCGCCATTACTGCGAGGCTCAACCCTCCTTCACTACGTGCCAGACAGCACTTCGTACTGTCATGGAGCGGCATTGGACTTGCTGAAGATCATCTTTAGTATCGGAGGAGAACGATGATCCGTGCGAGGAGCAGACCAGGCGCTGGCCAGCGGATCGGTCGCGATCGTCATCCAAGATGTTTTAAGGGGGGATGTATTTGCAGATCGCGACAACCTGACTGCCCATATGATTCATGCTGAGACGGGGCAGGAAGTTCCACAAACTCAAGGTGACGCCATGAAAGTCTTGCTCACTGTCGACGGCTCCGACCATTCGTATGAGGCGGTTCGATCCCTCAAATACCTATCACATGCCGAGGAACTGCACCTTGTGCATGTACTCGATGTTCCCGGTCCCGCCTATCCCATGATGATGCCGGAGACGACACAAGAACTCTACGAGACGGTCGAGCGAAACATGCGTGACGACGGGACTCGTTTATTGGATCGCATCGTGTCCTTGCTCCCATCGGATGCCGGGCTGGTCACGAAGCATCTGGTCGTCGGATCTCCGGCAGATCAGATCGTCACATTGGCGGATCAGCTGAAGGTGAATCTCATTCTTCTCGGTACGCGAGGGCTTGGACCGATCAAGGAGCGGCTCATCGGCAGTGTCTCCCACCGAGTATTGACATTCGCGCCAGGTGCGAAACTGATTCTTCCCGGGCCTCTGAACGCCCTTCACCAGATCTTGCTCCCCCTCCAAGGACACTATGATGCGGATCATGCCCTCTCCTTCCTTCATCAGAAGCCCTTTCGTGATCTGCCCACGACGATCCTGTTCACGGTCCTTCCCCATACCAGACCTCCCTGGCCCGTGGATGCAGTCTCCGCCGAACACATGGAAACCCATTCTCTCCGCAAGGCGAATGACTTTCTCGAGGAGACGGCTGCCAAGCTCCGATCCTCAGGCTACCCGACTCGTGTGTCTGCCGCCTTGGGAACACCCGTTGATGGAATTCTTCAAGAAGCCAGAGCGTCGAATACCGACCTTATTCTCGTGGGATCGCGCGGGCGCCACGGCATCACCCGCATGGTGCTGGGCAGCGTCTCGCATGCCTTATTACACCAGGGAACCTATCCACTCATGATTTTTGGTTGAGTATCGTTGAGTATCGAATGGGGACGCACCTGGGGCAACGGCCTGAAACGCTCCGAGCCCTGAGATGGTACCAGCGTATCACGTTCGGAGCTCTCCGCCGTTGCAGACCGTGACCCGGACAGTGGACCACGACTCCACATCAACAATACTGAATAGCAGGGTATGACGTCCTTACATCAACAGAGTATACGAATCGTCAGAGAAGGTCTGGCCTTGGACGGCGCCCTTGGTCTTCCTCTGACCACGCCGCATGGCGTCGTGGTGTTTGCGCATGGCAGCGGCAGCGGACGGTTGAGCCCGCGCAACAATTTTGTCGCCCGACGATTCCAGCAGGACAAACTCGCCACTCTACTCCTTGACTTGTTGACGGAAGACGAAGCGAATGATCGGCGCAAGGTGTTTGATATCGATCTGCTCGCAGACAGACTTCTGCTGGCAAAAGACTGGCTGGTCGCGGAGCCACGGACGAAGAATCTAGGAATCGGTTATTTTGGAGCCAGCACCGGCGCGGGAGCAGCCTTGCAAGCCGCCGTACGAGATCCGTCGAATATCAAGGCGGTGGTGTCGCGCGGCGGACGACCGGACCTGGCTGAACCGTATCTGCCATCGGTCACCGCCCCGACCTTGTTGATTGTCGGGGGCCGTGATGAACCGGTCATTGAGATGAACCGCGTAGCGTATGGTGTGCTGACCTGTGAAAAGAACCTCATCATCGTCCCAGGAGCGACACACCTGTTCGAGGAGCCCGGCACCCTGGAGCAGGTGGCGGAACATGCAGGAAAGTGGTTTGTACAGCACCTGATGTAAGGCCCCCTGCTGACGCTACTGGTTTATGAGGGCAGGGTGTTCCTCACAACCTCCATGATTCTCTCCGCTGCGTCCTCTGCTGAGACCGTTATCGTATCGATCCTCACATCCGGATTCAGGGGCGCCTCGTAGGGCTCATGTAATCCTGGAACCGTCGCCGCTTCACCACTCTGCCCACGTCGATAGGTTCCCTTGTAGTCACGCTGCATCGCCAATTCCAACGGACATTCCACGGCCACCTCGATGAACCTCGAAATCAGACTTCTAGCACAATCGCGATAGGCCCGTTTGTTGGCTGTCGCATCGAAGATCACCGTCACATTATGCGAGACCAGCTTCGCACCCATGAACGCGAGTGAACGATAGAACAAATCCCGTTCTCCAACACTGTAAGTGGGATGAGGTGTTAAGATTCGACGGACTGCGTCCGATTCGAACACTTCGACGGAACCGATCTCCTCCAGCCTCGGCTTCAGTGCGGCAGCGATGGTGCTCTTTCCTGACGCGGGCAGGCCGGTGAGCCAGATGGCACAGCTTGGCACTCGATTCATACACAGGCCCCGTTATCAAGAATCCCCGTCAGACCACCCCTTCGCCTCAGTGCAAAGAAGGCTGTTTACTGACAGCCTATCATTCCTGACAGTACTCATTCACACGCTCCGGTTCAAAGCGCGGGAGGTCGAGAACATTCTCAATGAAGCGAAAGAGACTCCGTCGGATGTCCATCGACAGATTGGGATACCAGAGCGGGCTGGCCACGACCAGGCCGCGAAAGGCGAAGAACGGCGCCGCTGTTTCAGTGACATCCTTGTCGCCGCTGGTTTCCATGTAGGTGTCCCAGAACAATCGAAACAGAATTTCGAACGGCCCCCGGAGCTTGCCCCAGCTGATCAATGAGTTCAGCAGATAATTGATCGTCATCGCCGTGATGTCGTCGGCCGGTTCGCCCCATTCTCCCCGTGAGCGATCCAACACCGCAAAATCCGTCCCGGTACGGAACAGCACATTGTACGGATGGAAATCTCCGTGAACCTGACAAAGCCGATTGGTTTTCTCATGGAGACGCCAGCGCCATCGATTGCACGCGTCCTCCACCGTTCGCAGGAGATCGCCGGTGATAAAGCCACAGCGAGTCGGATAACTGTCGGTCAGTCCCATTATGCATTCGCCGTGACCGATCAACTCACGCAGCCGACGTTTATACAGATTCGCGTCACGCCGTTTCTTTGCATGGATGTGAGCCAAGTAGCGGGCCAACGCGACGGTGCGTTGGCGATCTAACGTACGCAGCGTCCCGCCTTTCGCCAGCCGCGCAAGATCCCTATGATAGTTCACCCCGTCCGCCCATTCGTTCAACACAAAGAATTCACGAGCGTCGGCGATGGAAAAGAGCGCCCGTTTGGCATCGAACGCACCCACATCCAATGCCTTCACATGGCGTGGCAGGCGGCCATACGAATCGTAGTCCCACCATATCGCTTGGCCACGATCAGCCATATGTTCGTGCCCAAACGGGCCGGGCTTCATGGTTTCAAGTACGGCAAACCGAACCTGACGGCCGATTCTGAACGTCAATTTGACGGGTGTGCCATACCCATACCGCTTCTGTTCTCCCTTCGAACTCTCTTTGCCGATCACTCCGTAAGACAGCAAGGCAACCTTGGGCCCAAATCGGACCCGTAGGTACCGCTCCAAGGTTGACCTGCTTAACACCGGCATGCTGAAAGTCATCGCAAATCACGTTCCCGACATCGTTTTTTCGAACCCTTAAGGGAGGGAGGTCGCTAAACAGGAGCAGGCTGTCGCATTGAGCGCCAACCATAAGAATATCACTGTGGGAAAATGCACCATGCTGGAGTTGCTTGGAATAATGTGCCCGGCACCACCACACACGGTTGTGTGATGGAACCGACTCAGTGTGCTTGGACGAGGTATGTATGACCCGAGGAGCCGTCGAACGTTTCGACACACCCGGCGGGGGACGATCAGTCCCCCGCCCCTGCTCCTATGCAGCAGTTGTCCTAGGCGGGCACATCCGTCAATGCAATCCCCAAGGCCTCGGCAATGCCCTTGCCATACGCCGGATCGGCTTTGAGGCAGTGGCGGATGTGGCGGAGCTGGATTTCTCGAGGCGCCGCACCGATGGAACGAGCCGTGTTTTCAAACAGCACTCGCTGCTGGGCGGCCGTCATTAACCGGAACAGCGCGCCGGGCTGCGAGAAATAGTCTGTGTCTTCACGGTGGTTCCAATGGTCTGCCGTACCCTCCAGACCGAGCGCGGGCTCACGGAAATCCGGTTGCTCTTTCCACTCACCGGAGCTGTTCGGCTCGTAACCAAGGGTGCTCCCATGGTTACCATCTACGCGCATGGCACCGTCGCGGTGGTAACTGTGCGCCGGACAGCGCGGAGCATTGACCGGTATGAGGTGGTGGTTGACGCCGAGGCGATAGCGCTGCGCGTCGCCATAGCTGAAGAGACGACCCTGCAACATCTTGTCCGGCGAGAAACCGATGCCCGGCACAACATTCGCCGGGTTGAACGCCGACTGTTCGACCTCAGCGAAGAAGTTTTCAGGGTTGCGGTTGAGCTCCATGACGCCGACCTCGATGAGGGGATAGTCCTTGTGTGGCCAGACTTTTGTCAAATCGAACGGATGATAGGGTACCTTTGCCGCGTCTGCTTCGGGCATGATCTGCACCATGAGGGTCCACTTGGGGAAGTCGCCTTTCTCAATGCTCTCGAAGAGGTCACGTTGGTGGCTTTCCCGGTCCTTTCCGATCAACGCCGCAGCTTCAGGATCAGTCAAGTTTTTGATGCCCTGCCGGCACTTGAAGTGGAACTTGACCCAGTGGCGTTCGCGCTTGGCATTGATGAAACTGAAGGTATGGCTCCCGAAGCCATGCATGTGCCGGTAGGTCGCCGGAATACCGCGATCGCTCATGACAATCGTAATTTGGTGCAGGGCTTCGGGCAGGGAGGTCCAGAAATCCCAGTTGTTCTTTGCGCTGCGTAGGTTGGTGCGCGGGTCTCGCTTGACCGCGTGATTGAGGTCGGGGAACTTGAGAGGGTCGCGGAGGAAGAACACCGGCGTGTTGTTGCCGACCAGATCCCAGTTGCCTTCCTCGGTGTAGAATTTCACGGCAAAGCCTCGGATGTCGCGTTCGGCGTCAGCCGCGCCGCGCTCTCCCGCTACAGTGGTAAAGCGAGCAAACAGTTCGGTCTTCTTTCCGACCTGACTAAAGATCTTCGCACGTGTGTACTGGGTGATGTCCTGTGTCACCGTAAACGTGCCGTAGGCGCCGGAGCCCTTTGCATGCATGCGACGCTCGGGAATCACTTCACGATCGAAATGCGCGAGCTTTTCCAGAAACCACACATCCTGCAATAGTTGTGGCCCGCGTGGCCCGGCAGTCAGCACGTTCTGATTGTCGGCGACCGGGCATCCGGCGTTAGTAGTCAGTTTCTTCTCATCGTTCATGGCATCTCCTCTTATTGTAGATGTCGATCAGTCCACATGACGTCCCTCTGTTATCCGCGTTGCGACAATACGCCGCTTGATTTCGAACTGACAGAGGACGGACAGAGTCCTCCCTCGGTCAGGCGTCTCGACGAAGTGTCAGTGGCTCATCGGTCGGCGGTAAGGGTACCCCGTGCCTTGAGATCCGATATTCTCGATCACGTCCACCCTCGTCCACTCCACTCCGGCCTTTACGCTGTCCTCCTGTGCGACTGTGGCCTGAAGCGTCTCGATAACATCCACCCGATACGCATCGGAGGCGAAACTGTCTGCCACGTTCATGACGCCGGTTGCAATCATCATCGCTATGACTCCTACTGCCAACATGTTTTTCACTCTCATGATCTCCTCCCTGGTGTGGTTTGTGCCGCGGATTCGTCCATGTGCTTACGTGCAAGGTAGCCTCTCCTTGGTCATCAGTCCAATTGATAGTGTATGATTAGGTGATAAATATATCTTATCGTTTAGACGGAGCCAACTTTGATACTGAGTCCCTGACGCTGGAGCACTGCGTACGGAGCGGATTGTGAGAACTATCTTTCACGACGCCGTCTTAAGAAGAGACGTGCGATGCTCACACAAGTTCTAGGGTCATTCCCAGCACAGAACTGCCCCTCCTCCGATTAGACTCAATGGAAACACTTCTAGTTGGAGGAGGTGCATCATGGGCGTCAAATTTCTAAATATTGCGATCGTCGCTATTCTGGCGCTGTATGTGGGGGCGCTGGGATGCAGCCAGACGGCGTCCGAACGGCGAGCAGCGTCACCGACGATTGGAGAACGAATCAAGCACGATTCGGTCACCGGCAGAATTCATGACATTGGAGCGAAGTATGTCTCCATCAAGGCGAGCAGTGGCGAAACAACACGTTTCCGCGTAGACGATCAAACCAAAATGGATCGCGTGGCAATCGGAGACCAGGTCAGAGCCTATGTTTCCGAGGACGGATATGCCTCGACGATTCAACGAGTCTCTGATTAACTCTCAATCGGCGACCAAGTGATCTGTACCATCTAACACGAGCTGTATAACCAGACCATCATATGGCTTCAAGCTTGACTTGCTATTGGTCATCTATCTGCATGGTAATCGGAGCACAACATCGTGTTTCTTTAGGATTTCCACGGCTGTAGTAGGCTGAAGCAGCGATTGCCCCCAGCGACAGAGCAACGGCCAAAATGGTCATCATGGAGATGCTTCTCATTATCTGTGGAAAAACATTGGAGAAAGAGGTCGTCACCCTATTTCAAGACCTGGGGCTTAAAGGATACACCGTGATCTCAGATGTGGAGGGGAGTAGCGTAACCGGAACCATGCTGAGCGCGGACCCCAATTTCGGCACCAATACGCTGTTCCTGCTCGCGCTCGGTTATGAATCCACATTTCTGCCCAAAATATTGGCAGCTCTCAAGGCGATTCGTGCCCAACATGTCCAAGGGCATCAGGAACACGAAATCCCGTTGAAGGTCTTTCTTCAACCCTGCGACATCATCATTTGAAGCCGGCATTCCGTTCTTCGCTCGACAGCTCTTCGCCGTCATCGCAGACTTTTCGCGAAGAATTCAATTTGTCTCACGAGGTTTCTCACTGGCTTCGTTTGCCGCCAGTCGCGAGATAGGTCCGCAAGACATCGCGTCTTGCGATAATGCCGATCAATTTATCTTTGTCGTCCACCACAGGAACGCGGACCAGATCGCTTGCGCGTAGCACATGGACCAGCGTTCCGAGCGTCGTTTCAGGCCTGACCGAATACGGGTTGGCGGTCATCACATCCTTTGCCGCGACTGCACCGAGCCGATAACCGTCGTCGACAGCCGCCAGTAAATCATGTTCGCTGACGATGCCGGCCAGTTTGCGCCCATTCTCCACAACCGGCATCGCCCCGAGTCCCTCAATCATGAGGGAAGCAATCAAGTCACCCTTCGTTTTCCTATAGACAAACTGCACTTCCTTTTCCATGACTTGCCTGACAGTCATGGAATCGAAGTCCTTGACCTTGGCCACGCTGACCTTCTTCCTGTTTCTCATTGCTCCCTCCTTGTCAGCAGTCGGTTGCACTCGTTCCCGAGCGTGAGTCGTCAGCCACCTGGAATCTGAATCCATTGAGAGTGATGCGATTCACCACAGTCAGGTACCGAGTCTGCCGCAAAACGCGACAATGTGTCGCAACATGCCAGCACCGACTCCATCCATAGTTCCTTGTAAGACAAACAACTCCTTTCCCGCCTCTCTGCTTTCACTGGCATATCCAATGCAGATCTAATACCCGAAAACGATGTTTGGGTTATGGCCGTCATTGAGAAGAGGAATCGCGCATGCGGATCTTATGTGCGGTCGATGGGTCGGAACACTCGCACTGGGGAATCCAAGCACTCGAGGCCTTCGCTAACCGTGTGCCCGAGCAGGTCACGTTGCTGCATGTCATTGACACGCCCGCACTTCAAGCACTCATCGGCCGGAACGCTCTTGGCGAGCGCCGTACACTGGCCGCCATGGAAAAGGCCGGCGGCATGCTTCTACGGCAAGCAGAACAATCAGCCCGCTTGGCCCTTGGCCATACCACCACTGGCCCGCACACCAAACTCCAGACCATCTTGGCCCATGGCCCGCTTGCAAATACGATCGTCCGACACGCGCGGCGATTGAAGGCCGGTCTGATCATCATGGGATCGCGCGGCTTAAGTGATATTCAAGGGTTCTTGTTGGGAAGTGTCTCTCGTCAAGTGGCATCGACAGCTGTTTGTTCGGTTTTGGTCGTGAAACAGCCTAGGCTCAACCTTTTCCGTGTGGCCCTCGCGGTTGATGATTCCAAACCGTCACGGGTGGCGGCCAGATTTCTACGATCCCGCATCCTTCCTGAATCCGCCGTCGTTACGATCCTGACCGCCGTTGAAAGTCCCGTGACGGACTTCGCGGCGGAGTACCTCACCGAGTCGCAATTGGCTGAGTTGACCGCACCCGTCATGGATCGGGCAACCGCTTTCGTCAACAGCATGCGGGACGAATTCATCAAGGACGGCTTTCTGGTAGAGACGCAGGTCCGGATGAACCACGTCATCGAGACCATCGTCAGGCACGTCGAAGCCAATCGTGAAGAGCTCCTGGTGATCGGGGCTCGCAATTTGACTAAGAGTGAACGGCTGCGTCTCGGCAGCATATCCGAGAGCCTGCTCAGGCACGCTCCCTGTTCGGTCCTCACCGTACGAAGCGTTGGTGCCTGACGACTGAGGCAAGAGCGACACTCCCACCAGACACATGGGAGGCGGATGGATGAGAGTGGATGATCGGAATGGACCCCTCGGCAAGCGCGACGCGTAAATTCTCTCGCGCTTCCTTACATCGTGAGCACGACCTCCACCTCGCCGACTCGGCGGGCAACCCGCAACGCCACTTCATTCTCATGACGATCGAGCACGAGGTCGAGACGCGCGGCCCCGATCGAGAGGTTCCGAATCTCGACTCGCTCAAGGAACGGCGGAAGCGCGGGACGGACGAAACTCACGAGGCGGCGAGGCGCATCGATCCGTAAACCCAGACATGCTTGGAGCAGTAGAAAGCCGGCACCGGCCGCCCAGGCCTGTGGGGCGCAGGCCGTCGGATAGAGTGTTGGACTTTCTCCAGCGCGTCGGGAGAATCCGCAAAACAATTCAGGCAGCCGATAGAGTTCAAGAAACAGGCTGCTGTCGAAGAGCCCGGCCAAGACTTGCATGGCCCCTTGCTTATAGCCGTAGTTCGCCATACCGGCGGCAACGATGGCGTTGTCGTGAGGCCACACCGATCCGTTATGGTAGGACATGGGGTTATACCGAGCCTCCGACGTCGCAATCGTTCGGATGCCCCATCCACTGAAAAATTCTTCGCTCAAAAGTGTGCGCGCGGTCCGCAGCCCTCGTTCCTGCCCGGCGATGCCGCCATACAGACAATGACCCGCGTTCGAGGAGCGCACACGACAGGGACGTCCTTCTCCATCCAAGGCAAGCGCATAGGAGTCGATCTCCTCACACCAGAACGCTCGCTCGAACCGTTCTCGAAGCGATTCGGCTTCCTTCAGCAAACGATCGGCTTGATCGATATCACCCAGAAGCCAGGCCAAGTCCGCCGCCGTTCGCTTAGCCTGATACACATAGGCCTGGACCTCGCACAACGCGATCGGTCCGTCCGCAGGCGTTCCGTCCGCGTGAAAGATGGCGTCATGGGAATCTTTCCATCCTTGGTGCACCAGTCCATCGGCGGACTGCCGCGCATAGGTGGTAAAGCCCATGCCCGTCGAGTCGCCGTGGCGATCAATCCACTGGAGCGCCCGCTGAATATGCGGCCAGAGCTTCGTGAGGAACCCACGATCGCCGCTTCGCTCGTAGTACGCGCCTGCCAGAACAATAAACAACGGCGTGGCATCGACGCTGCCGTAGTATCGGCCGAAGGGAATTTCTCCCAGCGCCGCCATCTCTCCTTGACGCGTCTCATGCAATATTTTTCCGACCTCGGCATCCTGTTCCGGCCGGACTTCCGTTGCCTGTGTCGACGCCAGAAACCCCAGCACCCCTCGTGCAACCGCCGGATTCACCCAGAGCATCTGCAACGCCGTGATGATACCGTCCCGGCCGAACGGGACGCTGAACCAGGGCACTCCGGCATAGGGATAGAGCCCCTGTGGCGTCTTCGAGATCAACATGTGGAGATCGGCAAGCGACCGGTTCAACCAGTGATTGAATTGCTCGTTCGCCGTATAGACGTGAGCGTCGCAGGCCTTCGCGTCCTGCAACGCATGCTCGGTCTCACTGCATGCTCGGTGGTAGGAAAGAGAAACCCGGCTCCGGCGTTGCTTGATTTCGCAGGAAATGGCGATGTCCCAGGTCATACCGGTGTGCGGAGGAATGCGCGACTCAATACTGAATCCATCGGATGTCACCCGTTTCGGCGCGGGAGAACACTGGACATGGGTTCGACGGATGACCGCATCGAGCCCCTTGTACCCAAATACTAGTCCGGTCTTCGATCGAACGGTGTTGAGCTTCTCTCCGCGACGGAGCCGCTGCCGGCCTCTCGCCTCGAAGAGGTCGGCGAAATCCGTATCCATGCTGATCGTGAGCAAGAGGGGAATTCTTGTGACCCCGTAGTTATGCACATGGATGCGCTCATGACAGGTCCCTTGCCAGAGAAACCGGGTGCGGCACAGATGGAGGGTCCCGCGCGGCAGCGGCTTCTGCCCCTCTATCATCAGATCCGGATTGGTGAGATCGACCCGAAAAAGTGCATTGTCCTCTTTCACGGTCGCACTGAGCAGCATCGGGCGCTGCGTCCCCATCGAGAGCTCGAATCGGGAGAGGAAGCGTGTCCCCTCATGATAGAGTCCCTGCGGACCAGGGAGCACTTGGTGAATATCGCCGTAGCGATCAAACACCGCAAAGGTCTCCCCCTGTTTTAAGACCTCCGTGCGGCCCTCCGCAAACGAGGATGAAGCGAGGATATAATATTGATCGTTCCATCGAATGACGTCGTTCATGAATGGTTCCCTTTACTACACGGCACTCGCTCGACTCATTCGCGTGGCAACCAGCGCCGTTACCATTAGAACAAGGCCGATCCCGAGCACACCGGTTTCAGGGCCTTGTTGTTCCATGATCCATCCAAACGCGGAGATCCCGCCGATAGCGGCGGTCATGGCGCCGGTCCCATAGAGCCCCAACACCCGCCCGACCATCTGGCCCGGCGTCAGCTCCTGGATGATGCCCCAAGCAATCGGCGTAAAGGCGCCCATTCCACAGCCGATCAGTCCCATGAGAAAGCCGACGACATAGGGATCAAGCGTCAAGGTCAACGCGCAGAGAGCTACGCCGCTCAACACACTTGTGCCTATAATCAGCCGCATGCGATCCTTGACTCTCCAGTCCGTCACCCAGAGCAGCCCGATCGACGTGAGCAACAACCCCACGCCGAGCGCCGACCAGAGATATCCGACCTCGATCGGACCCAGCCCGAGCATTTTCCGCGCAAATACCGGAAACAGTGCGGTGAGTGCACTGGTGCCGAACGTGTAGAGAGCTGCGGTGCCGGTCAACAGCAACAGCCTTGGCTGGGTGACCACACTATAGCGAAACCCCTCGACCAGATCCTGCAGCATTGTCGGCTTCGACGCAAGAGAAGGAGTACTTGTGACAGGGGTGCCAAAACGAACCAGCGCGAGGCACGCCGCCGAAATGATGTAGGTCGCGGCATTGATGCATAAGACCTCTTGAGATCCATACGCGGCAATACCCAGCCCGCTCAGCGCAGGACCGAACACAATACCAAGACTCGTGGTACCTTGGAGCAGGGCATTGGCTGCCGTGAATTGCGTTTTGGGGACGAACGCCGGCACCGCCGCGGTGAGGGCCGGACCGAACACCGCCGTTGCAATCGCGTGCAACAGGACCAGCACATAGAGGACCGAGACGGTAAAGGATTCGACGGGAATGAGGCAAGGAATCAACCCGATCAGCAGTGCGCGCAGCAAGTCGCTGCTGATCAGCAGAAGCTTTTTCGGAAGTCGATCGACATACACCCCGATGATCGGGCCCAGAACAATCGGAGGAATCGTCTGCAAAAGACCGATGATAGAAGTCTTGAGCGGTGATCCGGTCACTGCGTAGACGAACCACAGAAGGGCCAGTCTGGAGATGCCATCGCCGACTTGAGAGATGAGTTGTCCGGACCAGACAAGGCCGAAATCACGAGTCAGAAGCAGCGGACGATATTCGACCGAGGTGGGCTCTGATTTCTCCGCACTCGTGGGAGAGCAGGAGAAGGGGCCGGAGCGGCCCTGCATCAGCTCTCACCCTCCAGCCGAATCTTGTCGGTGTTGACCGCTCGAACTCCCGGAACCTGACGAGCCGCCTCCGCCGCTTCAAGCGCAATGACTTGGAAACGCACCGTTCCATTGAGCTGAACGACGCCCTCCTCCGTCTTCACCTCGAAGTTTGCGGCTTTTAGGGTGGCGCTCTTGGCGAAGCGTTCTTTGACCATGGAAGTGAGGATTTCATCCTGCTTCTTCAACATCGCTCTCGCCAGGTCCTTCTCCAGAGCAAGTTTGTTGACCACACCTTTGACACCATGGACCGCCTGAGCAACTTCTGTCGCCGCGGTTTTCTCCTCTTCGCTACAGATGCGTCCGGTCAGGGTAATCGTTTGTTGATCGTCTTCCACCTCGATCTCGTAACGGAACAGCCTCGAATCGCCCATCAGGGCCAGTTTGACGGACAGGATCAGTGAACCCAGCGGTTTCTTGACGACGGACTCTTTTTCCTTCGTCTCACTGATATCTTTCTCTTTGTCCGGCGGTGGATCGGCCTTTACGGCGGGAGCGGGTTGGGTCTGTGGCTTAGCGTCAGCAGGCTTGTGTGGAGCGGCTTGACTGTCGGAAGCAGCGGGGGGATGTGCCGGACGTGAAGCGGGTTTGTCCGGCGTGATCTCTTTGTGATCGGTCGACGAATCACCTTTCGGAGAGACAGACTGAGATTGCGCCTTGGGTTCCGTGGATGGCTTGGGAGAAACAGGCTGATTGTCGGACGCCGCCGGAGACTGTGGCGCACGTGGAGCAGGCTTTTCCGGCGTACTCTCCTTTTCCTGTGATTCGGAGAACGCGGGGCACGCACCCATCGGTCCAATCAAGACCAGGCTCAGGCTCAGAATTATCAGCGCACGTGACGACTTGATCATCGCACGGATCCTCCTTGCGAACCTCGTCCCTCAGAGTTCACTCAGGCATTGTAACTCGAGATCCATCTTCTGTCATCCTCGCACAGCACGAGAGGATCCCAGGGATCAGGGGCCTGCTCGGAATTCCTCGCCTCCGATGTTACCAGAGGTTCAGAAGTGTCTTCGAAGAGGCCGTTACGCAGGTGTTGGCGATTGAGCGGCGTTTGCTTAGGAGGCAAAGGTGCCGGAGGTGGAAACTGCCAAGCCTTGTGCATGCGACTTATAGAAGCTGAACAACCATGCGGTGGCAGCCGTCATGAGAAGAATGACGCTGATTCCCCCTAAGCTGGCGGCAGGACCAATCGTATCGGCAGCCCATCCAAATCCAGCCATTCCGGCCATCGATGACGCCATGCCTCCCGTTGCGAAGCTTGTAAAGACTCGGCCGAGGAGATGCGAGGGTGTCAATTCTTGAAGCATCGTCCACACCAACGGCGTAAACATGGCAGTACTGCCACCTATCACCGCGATCAGGGCTCCGGCAACGACAGGGGCTTCAAGAAAACCAAGCGCGGCCACGGCCAGGCCACCGATCGCCAACGCGCCGGACATGAAACGCAGACGCCACGATACGTCCCCTTGTGTGATCGATGTGAGACCGAGGGAAGCGAGCAACATTCCGACACCGAGCGCCGACCACAGCCACCCAAGTTGGATCGGACCCACGCCAAGCACGTCCTTCGCAAAGACCGGCAGGAGGAAAATGAACGCACTGATACCGACGCTATAGAGCGTGGCCGTTAACATGAGAAGCATGACGGTCTTTTGCTCGACGAACACGAAGCGAAAACCCGCCAGTAAATCGCCGGTGATGCCTTCCGTCAATCCTTTGCTTGCCGCACGCAGGTGGTCGAACGTCTCATGCATCCGGATGGGGAACAAGCACAGCGCAGAGATAAAAAAGGTCGCCGCATCCGCATAGAGCACATTCTGCGCCCCCATCAGGGCGATCCCCAGGCCGCTGACGGCAGGACCGACGAGAAGCCCTACGTTGGTCGTCGTTTGCATGAGCGCGTTGGCGGCGATAAGCCGATCCTTGGGTACAATGAGAGGCACCGCGGACGTTAAGGCCGGCCCGAAGACCGTGGAAAAGATTGCCGTTGCAAACACGAGCATGTAAAGTCGATCGAGAGTCAACGCATCCATCGCATAGAGCAATGGGATCAGGAACACCATCAGGGTTCGGAGAAGATCGACACCGATCATGACCGGCTTCTTTCGGACGCGATCCAGATAGACACCGATCAGCGGCCCAAACAATAAGGGCGGTAGTGTTTGAAGGAGCCCCACCACCGTCATCTTGAGCGCCGATCCGGTCATTTCATACACAAACCACAGCAGCGCCACCTTGTTGAGACTGTCGCCGATCTGAGAGATCGTCTGGCCCGCGAACAAAAAGCCGAAGTCTCGGGTTTTGACTAACTCCCAGCCTCGAGCACGGCTCGGAGTGGAGGAAGTCGCCGGCGCCGCAACTGCTACGTCAGACATGTCACCCTCGCCCAAGAATTTGATGCTGTTCTGTCTTGAAGCTTCCATTATTCAGCTGCCCGGACGCGAAGGCGTGCGCAGTTTGACCATCTCCGTCCTCGAGAAGACGCTCATACAGGGCCACATAGTCACGCGCCATCCGATCCGCGGTAAACCGTTCGTCAAAGGCCGCCCGGCACTGCCCCCGGTCAATGAGGGCCACCTGACCGACCGCGTCCACCATCTCCGACACGGTCTCACAAATAAAGCCGGTAACTCCATGATTGATGATTTCCGGGATCGACCCACGCCGATAAGCTAACACCGGGGTTCCACAGGCAAGGGCTTCGATCAATACCAACCCAAAGGGTTCCGGCCAGTCGTAGGGACACACCAGCGCCATGGCATTGCCGATAAACTCATCCTTCTCTGCATCGGAAATCTCCCCAATAAACTCGATCAAGGGATGATTGAGCAAGGGTTCAATTTCAGCTTCGAAGTAGTTCTGGTCGGCGGGATCGACTTTTGCCGCGATGCGCAGTGGAAGACCTGCCCGTTTGGCGATTTCAATTGCCTGGTCCGGACGTTTTTCAGGAGAGATCCGCCCCAGAAACGCTAAATATCCTTGCGCTTGTGGATGAAACGAGTACAGGCTTCGCGGAAGGCCATGATGGACGGTCCCGGCCCAGTGTGCCCAGGGAAGCGGATGGCGCTGAGCGTCCGATATGGACACCAAAGGCATTTCGGAAAATTCGCGGAAGACAGGGACCAATTCAGGAAGGTCCAGGCGACCATGCAACGTCGTCACGACCGGAACGGTATTTCTCCGGGCTAACGGAAATCCGATGAAATCAAGATGTGAATGGATAATGTCGAAGTCGACGGTCGCTCCAAGAGCCCGTTCCTGCAGCATCATCAACGGAGCGTCTCGGTTGAAGATACCGGTATTCAAGCGGAGCGCTTGCGGGCAAATCGCCTCGAGCCGCGCGGCTGTTTCTGAGTCGCCGCTGGCAAACAATGTGACGTCATGTCCCATGGCAACCAACTCTTCTGTGATGTACGAAACGATACGTTCGGTGCCCCCATAGAGCTTGGGCGGGACACTTTCCCAAAGCGGGGCGACTTGTGCAATTCTCATGATATTCCTTTCTCCTCGTGATCGACTGCTTCTTGAGTCGTCAGCTTACTTGGTACGTTATACGGGCTGTTGTTTAATCGTGCCCACTCTAGATCGGCTGGAAGTCGAACATTGCGGTCTTGCCATCGTAGCTAGGACTGTTCGTGATACTTCCTGCTTCTCGGTTCATAACCGTGATGATTTATGCTACCGGCCAGTGGCCTCCGACTCAACGGACAAAATCTCCACCCGCAAACCGGAATATGTCCGTTCGAGCCTGCTTGACTTGCCGACAGGACATACGATACACGACCACTTCCCCTTTTTCGCAGCGCATCAAGGCCACTGCACTGATACCGGTGCACGCCCCTCGCGGAGCGTCCAATCTACTGGGTGATCCGCGCGGCCTTTACGATTTTTTCTCCTCTGATCTGCTCCAAGAATCGATCGGGCGGGACTGCCGGTGGAACGATCCGTACTTCCTGCCAACCTTCGTTCACGGCTCCTTTATGGCCCTTCATTTCATTCAACCACTGGTCGATGCTTTCCTGAGTGGCCCCCTCGCTAAAGGTGACCCAGAAGAAAAACGGTTGCGCTTGACCACTCTGTATCCCCGGTTGGGTCGGTTGCATTACCTCAGCTTGCCGAGCCAATAGCTTGTCCGGATTCACAGCGGAGCCTTTCGAGGCGTTTAGACCAGCTGCAAGCAACTTATGTTTCAGGTCTTGATTGTACTGTTCCAGCCCGGCGACTTCCTTGGATAGTCGGTCGTTGTCAACGGTAAGGCTATGGATGGCTGCTTCGATCTGTCCATGCCTCATCTGTGCTTTGTTCGAGGGCTGGTGCACCACACGCTCGACTTCCCGGCTTGCTGCCTGCTGCTTTTCCAGTTCCTGCCTGACGGTCAACACGCTGGACTCGACGGAGTCCTGCGTCGACGATAGTTTGACCATGGCTTGCTGCAGTTGCGCCATGCCTTTCTGTTGGGAGCCAAGGGCCTCTCCGACTTTTGCTTGCATTCGCGCAAGCTCATCCAATTGCTGTTCGAGTTTTGCCACTTGAGCGAGTGAGGCAGGGGGCGAGACCTCCTCTTGGGCAACCGGCGTTGAAACTTGTTCCGGAGTCATCCACCCTGTCAGTCGATCTGCGACTAACCCGCCGATGAGAATCACGAGTACCACTTGCGCAAAGACGAGGCCTCGCATGCCAGGGGCGACTGCAGGATTCGAACGTCGGACCGCGAACATATCGACAACAGCAGCGAAGCCCTTCCAAGTCTGACTCCAGAAGCTTGGTGCGGGAACGAACACGGCGTTGAGTGATCCTCCTTGAACTGTGTTGTGAACACAGAGTTCGACGATATCGGCGGAAAGCCGAACACGATTCGTCCTGAACCCATATTCAGGGGCGGCCAGTCCGCCGAGCAGAGAGCCTTCCTCGGTGCGAAGCTGTACCGTGTCGATGCGATCAAGACTCTGCACTTGCAGCATCGCGCCGATTTTCGCTGCTTCAAGCGCCCCGACACGCCGTTCGTTGACATACACTTGGATTGGATCCGATCCGTCCCGGATAGAGTGGCTGGGTCGGCTGCTCAGCGACTCAAGAAGTTGTGACCGATAGCCTTCCAAATCCTCTTCGTGACCCATAGAGAGCCTCCTTAGCCCACACGTGTCCTGCTTAGGGCCGAACTTGCAATTCCAGGCGCGGTTTTTCTTCGCTCACCGAACCGTTGACCCCCAACCCCCACGCCGTTTGCATGCAATCCAGACAAAGCGCCAGATGCCAAATCCGGTAATCACACCCATACCCTTGAGTGAACATCTCTCCCCATTGAGACCGCGAAAGACAGGGGTAGTGATCCGGCTCACTTTTTCGGTAATGCGCCTGGGCCACCCGGATCAGCCGCTCGGCCTCACTGTTGAATCGTTGACGATGGCGCTGCTGCTGGTTACTCAACTCCGATAATTCTGACTTGGTCAGGCCCACCTCATTCATCGTACGCTGCCAGCCGCTCTCACGCCAGCGCCGGAAATTCTTATAGATCCGTTGGCTCTCCAATCCATTGAGTCCGGTCACCGCGATCACTTCTCCCGCACCCCACCCGTAACAGTGGCGATACAACGCGATGAGCGCGTCGCGGCTGATGACCGCCCGAGCCACAAGCCCATCGAGAAATCGACCGAGCGGCCTCAGTAAGTCCGGGTGATAACAGAACGGTTCCGGTTTACTGTGCTGTTTGGCCACCAGCGAATCAAACAGAAATAACGGCCGGCATGGAACTTCGCTACGTCCACAGACGAGAAAGCGTTCAAGGTATTCCGAACCCCAACGCAACGCGAATTTTTCATGCTCGATGTCGTCATTCCACTGCCCGGTTTCCCGCAAGAACCGTTTCGTATAGCTCGTCGCCCGATCTAACAAACTCGGTAACGCTTGTGAAACGACCTGATCGAACTCATCCGACGTCGATACCACCTCTTCCAGGCGGCTCACCGTTGCCGTACGATCAGCCATCGCTTGGCCCTTACTGAGCGTATTTTGCATCCTCGTCACGCGTATTGTGCCTCCATTGACATCAAGAGGCATTGGACAAATATCCCCGCTCGGCCACTAGATTTGTCCGTTGTTCTGAAGGTCGAGGTCTTGGTACACAGGTGTTGCTTGCGGCTTTCAGATAAACATCTCGCCTTAACAGTAATCCATTATTTCGGGTTTATTCAATCCCTTCGTGGGCCGATGGATGCCTCGGATCTGACCGAGAGCCGGTACCCTCACATCCAAACCCCACATTCCAGGGTGTGAGAACGAATTGTTCTTGCACCATTCAGGCCAGCCGCCTTCGAGATTTATGAGCCTATGTTTGTGAGGAAATGAGTGGCCGTCCGACTACGTGTGCCTGAAAAAGCGTTTTCGCTTCCCTACAGTCTGAAGAGGTCAACAGCGTCACACCCATACCCTAGCCAGGCCCCCATGGGGTGGAACGACTCCATGACTTTTCTGACCGACCACATGCGCGGTGCTGTTTTCTCAATCTGTCGAAGCAACGGTAGAAGGAGCAGATGTCAAGCGGAAAGACAGGCGACAGCAAATCAGGGACGAGATGTCACGCCCCTGCCCGGCAGGCCCACTCACCATTGATCTCGGAAAAAGAGGAAGTATCCGACTGCGACCGCAATCGCTTGAAGCAAGATCAACCAGCGCATGAGACCCCATTGTGTCCCTGCTCGGTTCTCCACAAATCTCATTTTATCTTGCAGCGAAGGTTGCGAGAGAATAAAGGCCGCGACGATCTCTCTGGCATCCTCGCGACTGATATTGCGGTCAAGCTGAACCTCTTCGATCGCTTTGCTGCGGTTGCCTTCCAACAGCGCCTCCAGTGCCTTCATGGGAAGATTGTATTCCACTCTTAATTCCTCCGTCATCGTGGCGTGGAGTGTACCAGAAACGATCTGTTCGCGTCTTCCCTGCCCACTGCTTCACGGACCTTTCATCACGAGATACGCCACTCCGGCGGCAAGCACCAGAAAGCCGACCAGCCAACGGACAAATCTCTGCTGCGCCGTTGCGAGCATCTGGTCCATCTTTTTCTTGAGCGCCGGGTCAGATGCGATATGCGCATCTACCAAATCCTTCGCCTCTTTCAGACCGATATTCCGTTGCTGGCGAACACGCTTGATCGCCTCGATCACGTTACCACCCCACAAAACCTCAATCGCTGCTTTCGGAAGATCCGGAGAGCGCCGTGGTTTGTTCGACATATCAACGTCGGAGTGCGCAGAGAGACGCGCGAGGCTTCCTCATCCTGCTAAGTCCTGCCGAGAAACCTCGGCCGATCCCGGACAGAGACCATTTTCACCAAGTCTCGCACGGAGAGCACTCCGATGATTTTACCGTTCTCCGTCACCGCCAAATGACGCACCCCTTGCTCGGCCATCACTTGACTAGCATCACGTATCGTACGATTGACATCGATACTGAGCAGAGGAGAGCTCATCACGGTACTGACCTGAGTGCCGCCTGCATACCGGTTGGTGGCCAGCCCTTTCCGGGCCAGATCCCGCTCGGTCACTATGCCGACAATTTCGCCTGCCTCGATCGTCAACAATGAGCCGACCCGCTTCTCACTCATCAGCTGAGCGGCCGCTTGAAGCGACGCATCACTAAGGATCGTCGCAAGGGTCCCGGCCATCAAGACACTCAGCGGGCGGTACACCTTATCAAGTTCGCAGACGGGGCCGCTCTCCGCATCCACAAATGATCGCACCAAATCCCGCACCGAAATGATTCCGACAATCTCACCGGCCTCCACCACACAGAGGTGGCGTACATGATTGGCTTCCATCAAATGGCTGGCATCCAACATGGAACGGTCCGCGGCGATTGTCAGAATCGGGCTGACCATCACTCGATCCACCGTCGTGACCGAAGGGTCTAATCCCTTCGCAAGCACTTTCCGCACAAGATCTGTCTCCGTCATGATCCCGAACGGTCCTCGCTTGGGATCATCTGATTCCACCAGCACACAGCCGATCCGTCTGACACCCATGCGCTCGGCCGCGGCCATGACCGTCGCATCTTGGGGAACCACCTCCAGGTACCGATGCATAAAATCTTGAACGGCTCCACCCCGATGTTCATCCATCACAGCTCCTCGCAGGTTGCACGTTCGTTTAACGAATAACCCGCGACACTATACCCGAATACGAGGGGGCGCGCACATACTCGACGAAGCCGATATGAATCCAGGCGGCGATTGAAAAGCGTGTCGCTCATGGACAAGAGCAGAACGACAGAGTGGGTGACAACCTCGTTCGAGAGAAGCGGCAGAAGAACCTCTTCCCTCTATTTCAGATAGTCCACATTCTTCTCTCATCCGTTTTCTCTACTGCCCCATGTAAATCTTCGGTGCCTCGCGCTACAAATCAAGGGTTCCACCTAGTTCGCCAACCATACAATCTGGCCCCTCTCTCCTTCACGTCACACAACCGGCTCCCACCCCCTTGGGTCCTCCCCGTGAAAAACCTCCAGGATGCCCTGTGTCACATTCCCTCCCCTTCTCCGTCATCGGGGCCCGGGCTTCCAAGCAAGGGTTCCACCTAGTTCGTTCACCATACAATCTAGCCGCATCTATCCTTCACTTCACTGGCTACTTTGGTATCCACATCATTGGTCATCTAGGCCTCGTTCTTATCGTAACTCATTCCAATTCCATACAAAGCTTTTCGTGCAAAGAGTGGGGCGAAGTGCTTCTTGATATGGCTTTCCCGTGGCATTTAACTTGCTGTTACCGTAAAGGCAGGACTTGAATAACGAAAGGGGTGAACCATGGATCGGACAACGAACCCCGTCAATGTTCGTATTGAGTGGTGTCGGCGGCAGGTCGCACAAGCTTGTACGGAACCTGAGGTGGATGGGTGGAGGGCCGAAGAAAACGGGCTGCGTGATGCCGTGATGAACAGGGATCGTACCGACGATTATCGTCTATGTCCCCCCGGCATCTTGGCGCGTTATGTGCTGGGCTTTCAAGACGGGACGGTATTGCTGCGCGCTACGCGAATTGAACGCATGATCCATGCTACACGGGTTCCGGACCCAGCTTCTCGGATGGGCTGGGACAGTCAACGGGGAGATGAGCGATGAATTGTCTCCGATGCAACGGCCTCGCCGTTAAGGACGACAGTATCTCGGTGCAGATCGGTTCGTCGTCGGACTTCCATGGTTGGCGCTGCGTCAATTGTGGGATGGTCGTTGACGATGTGATCCGCCATAATCAGCGCGTCCTCCCACAGTCGAGCCGATCGACAGGACCTGATCGACACCGGTACGACAGTCAGGCTGCGTGAAGGAAGCACGGTCTGCCGGTAGTACCCGTGCATGCTTTCGGTCGGCCTCATTCCGGATAGCGATCCAGGTTTCTTCGGGGGTGTCCCTCGTCACCCGCTCGCAAAAACCAGGCTGATCACGCTTGCGAGTTTCGCTCGCTTCCGCTAAGAGAGTGGGGAGTCATTGCTTAACCTGAGTTCCACGTGGTTCACATTCGCCCAGCGACAGAAGTGGATTTTCCTGCTCTCCTCCAGGTGCAACAAGTTGCGTTCGGTGAATATGCAGGCCTCTACAAGGTAAGCGGCTGGACGACGGAAACGCTCGAGAGTCTGAAAGGGGATGCACGGGAGAAACATATTCTCGTGGCGGAAGAGGAGGGTAGGATTGTCGGATCGGTGCGCTTTTGGACAGTGGCCGGTGTGTGCGTGATCCGGTTGCTTTCCGTGAGTCCGACGTACCGGCGTCAAGGAGTGGGCATGGCGCTGATCCATGAGATCGAACAAACGACGGCCGATGCTCATAAATTTTACGCCTGCACCATGCTGCGCACGGCGAGAAACATTCAGTTCTTTATGAAGCTCGGCTACAAGGCCGAAACGATTCTTCCCGATCATTACGACCATCTTGACCTTATCTGCTTCGCAAAATATCGCTGAGCCGCGCCTCTTGAGACGCCGCGAGCAACCATCGGACAATCCTCTCCAATGGACACAAAGGTTACGGCGTCATTACGGAATGGAATCCATGGCCAACCTATCGGTTCGGCGGTGGAGCGCTGACTTCGATGTCGTCGCGAAACTCGCCAGGTATGCATGCGCCTCCTAACACCATGTGGCATTGATATGAGATACTGATTCCGAAAGGGATCGGCTCTGCGGATGAAGATTCGGGCGCAATTTCCCAACGAACAATCCCCGGCTGGTGAGTTTACACGCCAGGCGGACGCGTTCCGGGAGTGGGTGACAGCCAATGGGAGTTCGGGCTATCCTGCCGAAGCCGGCCGCTATCATCTCTACGTCTCATGGGCTTGCCCGTGGGCTCATCGTACGATCATCGTGCGCAAGCTGAAAAAACTCGAGGCTGTGATCGGGATGACCGTCGTGGATCCCATTCGCGACGAGCGAGGATGGGCATTTCGCGAAGGTGCCGGACATTCCCTCGACCCCATCAATGGATTTCAGTTTCTCCGCGAAGCGTACAAAAAGACCGACCCGAACTATATCGGACGTATCACGGTTCCTGTGCTGTGGGATTGCGTCACCAAACGCATCGTCACCAATTCCGACGATGATCTGATGAGAATCTTCAATGGTGAATTCAATCGATTCACTGAAAGTCCGATTGATTTATACCCGGATGGATGGCGACAGGAAATCGACGAGCTCAACACCTTTATCTACGAGAACGTGAACGACGGGGTCTACCGAGCGGGATTCGCCACATCTCAGAGCGCCTATGAACGCGCGGCAGGGCGATTGTTCGCCGCGTTGGATCAACTCGATGCGCGCCTTGCATCCCACCGTTATCTCTTCGGGCCGGAGTTGGTTGAAACCGACTGGCGGCTCTTCGTCACATTGATTCGGTTCGACGCGGTATACCACGGCCATTTCAAGTGTAACGTCCGGCGAATCATCGACTACCCAAACCTCTTTGGGTATCTCAAGGACCTCTACCAAACCGACGGCATCTCCGAAACCGTGAATTTCGACCACATCAAGCGGCACTACTACATCACCCACGACGACATCAATCCTACCCGCATTGTCCCGATCGGGCCCGACCAAGACCTTGCGACGCCGCATGGGCGTGATCGTCTGGCATAGCCGTGGGCTCTTTGACCCAGACAATGGACGTATTCGATCGATGCTTCAATTCTTGTGTCTACTTGAATAGACAGTCTTGAGGACATTTCCCTCACGGTCCTGAATAGGTTCTGAACACGTAATGCCAGATCTGTTTGTTGTTGCGGAGTTGAGGAGCGGTCCGCTTTGCGCGATTCAAGCACAAGAGTTGCTCCATTCGTATGACACGCGTTCACGTTTGTCATAATGAAAGGAGCCGTTATGGATATGATGTGGTTGTTCGCGCTCGTGATGGGTGCACTTCTCCTCGGTGGGATCATCGTTTACAAGAAGAGTGCGTAGCGTCGAGGAAGGGACATCCTCCTCGAGAAGCTGCATCTCCCGGGAGGCGACCTGCCGAAGAGGCAAGTCTGTCTGGGGGAAGGAACGCTTTCCAAGAACGGTGACGTCCTTGGTTTGTCAACCCCTCTTCACCTGATGTTTCGCTCGCCCCTCATCGGGGCGAGCGATGGATGAATTTCAGTACGCGGTCTGCGTTCGGGGGTCGATGGGCTTATCTCACGACAAGGACGGAGCATGCACTCTGGTGTACGAGTTTTGTCGAAACGCTCCCCAGGAGAAAGCGCGCGATAGCGCTTCGCCCTTTCGCTCCCGTGACGATTAGATTCGGCTGTTCGCGATTCACCACCTTCATAATCTCCTCGGCAGCCGGTCCTACACGGGGAAACGCTCTGACGCGATACCCGACCTTCTCAAGCTTGGCCGACTCTTGGGCGAGCAATTTCTCCCCTGCTTCCTTCACGATTGTGTAGCGCAGAAACGGCATGACGTGCACCAGCAGAACATGGAGCGGTTCGGCTTCAGACTTGACCTTGAACTGCTTGGTGAGGAATTGAAGAGCCTTCGTAGATGATGGAGAGCCATCTGTTGCGAAGAGAATCCGCCGAATGGTTTGCGGTGGTTCCTTCACAATCAGAACCGGAGACCCTGCGTGAACCGTAATCGCCGTCGATACGCTCCCCAATACAAAACGGTCGACTGCGTCCAAGCCCCGGCTTCCTACCGCTATCAGCGCAGTATTACCCGCATGTCTGAGAAGGGCAAGCGCAATTTGTCCCTTCTCCACACGCACTGATCCTTCCAACCCCAGCTCCGCCATGCGCTGCTTGGTTTCCATTTCCACCTGCTTGGCTCGAGTTTCCACGAGGTGAATCGTCTCCCCTGCATCGGGTTCCTGCCCGCTGACCCAGGGATGTGTGACGAACGGAGCACGAGCCGAGTCGATATCGATCGCATGAACCGCCGTGACGCGTGGCGAAGAACGAAACGGCATCTTGCTCAGCCATCCTAAGAGCCACTCTGAGTATCGGGAACCATCTACCCCTACTATTGCTTTCATCGCTATTCCCTCCCTTCCCGCGTTAGCAATCCTCTCAAGCGTTCCTCTGCACGACCATTTTCCAGAGTTGCATAAGCCCTCAATCGGCCTATCCCGCAGACTGTTCAAGACATTGAGTGGAAGGAAGGGCAGGATGCTCACACCAATCCTTCCGCTCTGTCAAGCCATGAGCCGGCGTCTGTGGCAAGAACCGCTCAGTACAGTCGATGCCCAACAGAAGAGAAGCAATGGTAATGCCATATCTCTAAGGGAAAGCGGCTGCAGGCAATATCGTTTTTCCGTCAAAAGGATTCGGAAATAATGATTGGCCGGTGAGCCGACTTTTGGTACAGTGCGGCACCGCATTGCCGATGAAGGCTTGCATTTCATACGAGGAAGGGCACGCAAAGGATGAGGATGCAGAATGGTTGTGGGCCAGTTCGGTGGATTGACAGTCCATGCAGATGGCTACTTGCCGCTGTACTAATATTGCTTTCTGGTTGTGCGGTACAGGAAGGCTCGAGGCGCTCCGATGCGCCTCATGTCGAGCGAAACCCGCGGTCGGTTCTGCTCGCGGATGCCTCCTCGGCTTCCTCCATGCTTCCCCTCATAGCTGCTGCTCGCGACCAATCACTGGACGAGCCCGTGGATCCGTTTGCCAAGCCGGGTGAAGAGGCTGTTGAGGAATACGATCCTTGGGAGCCGCTCAATGCCAAATTCTTTGAATTCAACCGGCAGCTGGATCGATGGGTGTTGAAACCGGTCGCCAGAGGATACAACTTCGTCGTTCCCAATATTGTCCAGATCGGCGTCAGCAATATCTTCTACAATAGTCGTGTGACTCCGCGATTCCTGAACAATATTTTCCAGGGAAAGTTCAAAGGAGCCGGAATAGAAGTCGGGCGATTTCTCATTAATACGACGGTTGGGATCGGGGGATTCTTTGATGTGGCTCAGCGATTCAATCTCACAACACCGGAAGAAGATACGGGACAGACGCTGGGATTCTATGGAGTCAAGCCCGGCCCCTATATCATGGTGCCGCTTCTGGGACCGTACACGGTTCGGGATCTTGTCGGGTATGCGGGAGATATTGCCCTCAATCCAATTTACTGGCTAATCCTGCCGACCATGCATAACATAGATGCAATTCCGACTGTGATTTCTCCAGACGAACGGGTGGCCATTTATCTGATCACGTTTGGCGTCCGTGCGACTGAAGTCGTAAACGAGCGCTCTCTGAATCTGGAAAAGTTTGAGGGTGTGGAAGAATCTACTTTAGATCTCTATGCCGCAGTACGGAATGCCTATCTTCAAAAGCGCGCCAAGGCAATCCGCGAATAACTATCGGATGCGGCTTTGTAGGCCGTCTCCATAACTTAGCCTGGAACCGCCCACGAGTCCGCTCTGGCAAATCATGAAAAATTCAGGGATATGAACGGATGAGAAGGACAGAATAGAAAGGGACAGACTTATACCTTCCAGCTCAGCACCTTGACAACCCGCGATACAAACTCACGAGAGACTGAGCCGCTTCACACAAAAACGAAGATAAGGGATAAGCCGCCGATTAGGCGCTTTTCTTGTATATGATGATGCCGCCGATGAAGATAATGAGCATCACGACCGCAAACATTAAGAAGGTACTGTCCATGGTTACTCCTTTCGTTCGGACCCGTCACGCAACGAAGTGGTAGACCACAAGCACACTTCCCAAGGAATGAGACCGATCAGACATCCTTTCCCTGGACAAAGCTGAAAAGAATGACATCACGGGGGTGATGCCAAACAACAACTCGGCCCCACCGCTCTTCGGGAACCTACGTCTGCTCCAAAATTTATTCCTGATAAAATTAACGGTCAAGTAACCTGATGAACACCGCGAAGCTGACTTAGTCGTTACAATAGACCCAAGGGCACAAGATGAGAAGCGTGACATGAACCTAGGTATGGCGTGATTGTGGTAGGCATTCCTAAGGTGCTGAAGAAAAGAATGCGCTCTTTGTGGAGAAGGTGAGACTCCGAGCCATTGGCTTGGTGAACGAGACTGGCCTCGCACAGAGAGTAGATCTAGTAAGATTACTAGATGATACTTTAAACGCGCCCTACGGATGAAACTTGAGAGGGTTCACTCGTTACTGGATGGACCATGTAGGTCCTGTCCGGGTCTAGGGTCACACGGACCTTCCCCGTTTTGCTCAAGTAATCAATGGATAGGTGGACTTGATTCCAGGTCAGATCCGGACAGAGGCCGACAACCTCTTCCATAGAGCAATGTGTACCAAACTGCTTCAGTGCATGATGGACACGTTCTATAATCGCCGAGAACTGCATGGTCCTCCCACACTAAAGGATCAAAAAACTACTGGGGTTATGCCATCCACATTGGAAGACACGGCACTGATGTACAAATGGATAATAATGGGTTGGAGCGGAGCTTGTGAACTAGTAAAATCCCTGGAAATAAAAAGGGATATTACTAGCACTTATTTTAAATCGAAAGACGGGAGATTCTGACTCTTCACTGGACCCTCTGTCCAAAGCACGGAGCACGAGATTCCTACCAACGCTGCAGTTTGTTAAGGGATGCCGCCCGGTTCTCAGCCAAAAATGATTTCGAGACCGGAACGAACCCTCACGCCTGTGCGTGTGCCTACGAGGACACGCTCACGAGACCTTCAGCAATGGCATATTTGATTAACTCGGCCGTCGAATGCAGATCGAGTTCGCCCATGATGCGAAACTTGTGGAACTCCACGGTCTTCACAGAGATATTGAGAATGGAGGCGATCGCTTTGGTTCCTTTTCCCTCCGCAACGAGTTGCAACACTTCACGTTGCCTCTGCGTAAGGGAAGTCACCACCGGCTTGCATGGCTGGCCTTCGGGAGATTGAAGTGTCGCTGCCAAAACATCCTTTGTGATAAGCGGAGTCATGTAATGCTGCCCCCGCATCACGGCCTGGATCGCTTGCTTGAGTTCCACCGCTGCCGACCGTTTGATCAGATAACCTGCAGCACCTGCCTTAAAAGCTTCGGTCGCATACGTGGGGGTAGCGTGCATCGTCAGGAAGATGAGCTTGCTCTCTGGCACCAGCTTGGTCAACTGCCGCGCTGCGTCCAACCCGTTCAGGAGCGGCATCGAAATATCGAGCAACACAATGTCGGGGCGAAGTTGCTGGGCTTTCTCCACCAGCGTTCGCCCGTCCTCCACCATACCAACCACCTCGCCTTCGGCTTCTACCAACTTCCGGAGCCCAGCCAGGACAATGGCATGGTCATCCGCCATCAAGATACGTGGCCGTTTCATATGACCTCCAACTCGCAAGGAACCCAGGCACAGACCTTGGTGCCGTGGTCCGGCCTGGACTGAATCCGAAGAAATCCCTGCAGTTGCCGCAACCGTTCCTCCATACTACTCAACCCCAGGCCCTGTTGATGGGTGCTCTGGTCATGCGGGTCAAATCCCTTCCCGTTGTCAGTCACGGACAATCCGATTCCTTTCGACGATCCACGGAGTTGGACCGACACGGCCGTCGCCCGCGCATGTTTCACCACATTTTGGACGCTCTCCTGCATCACACGGAAGAGACACGTGGCGTGATCAAGCGGAACCGCATTCGGAACCCCGGTAATCTTGAGATGAATGGGCAAGCCGGTGCGCCGGGAAACCTGATGAACATGGTCTTCGACCGCGGGACGCAATCCCGCGTGTTCCAAGAGGGAGGGATGGAGTCGGTACGCAAGGGTATGCACATCATCCGACAGTTGTTCCAACTGTTCACGAATCGGCACCAGCGCGTGAGCCAGTTCAGGGGGCACGCTGGAAGACTGGCGCTCAAACGACGCGACCTCCAGGACCAATGCCGCCAGTCGTTGGCTTACATCGTCATGCAAATCGCGGGCAATTCGTTGTCGCTCATGCTCCTGTGCCGTCAGTAACTTGGAGGTCAGCTCTTCCAGTTGTACCTGCTGTTGATGCAACTCGAGCTGGTTATGGTGTAGCGCCTCTTCCGCCTGCTTGCGTTCAGTGATGTCGACGGCGACACCCCCAAACAGCGACGGTGCTCCCTTCTGATCGATGATAGAAAACTTGCTGACAAGGGCGTGCCGAATCTCTCCATTTTGGATGAACGACTCGACGGTGTGGAGCGGGACTCGATTCTCCCGCACTTTCCTATCATTCAACTCGTACTGCTCGGCGACCTCCGCAGGCCACAACTCGAAGGCGGTTTTCTCTTTCCACTCCAACCCCCTCAAGACGGATTCTTGAAACAGTCGATTGACATAGAGATACCGTCCTTGAGCATCTTTGATCCACGCAAAGCCATGCAAATTATCCATAAAGGAAGCGAATCGGCGCTCGCTTATTTTCAATGCCTCCTCGGCCTGCTTGCGCTTCGTGATGTCGATCATCGCTCCCAAAGTTCTGGTGGGACGACGCACGGGGCCGTCGCTCTCGAATAACGTCCATGATCGAAAGCTGACCCAGCGGACACTGCCATCGGGACGCAAAAGACGGTGCTCCATCGAAAACAGATCATCACCGGCAGGGTCATGGGCTTGCTTGATTGCCATGACGACCATCTCGCGATCTTCCGGGTGGATCAGCTGGATGTACCCCTCCAAGGAGGCCGGAGCGTCCGATCCCACACCATAGATTTCCCGCATGGCCGGCGACCAATACACTTTCCCGCTACGGTGATCATGGTCGAAAATGCCGAAGTTCGCCAATCGGATGACTTGATCCGATCGTTCCTCCCGTTCATGCAACGCAATCTTTGCCTCCACACGAGCCGTCACATCCTCCGTCGCCATCGCAATTCCGCCGACCTGGTCGCCGCTATACCAAGGGCGAACATCCCAGGTGATCCACTGCACGGAGCCGTCATCTCGAATGAACTGGTCTTCATCTGCGCTCAGAACCTCTCCAGCCAACCCGCGGCGATGTACCTCTTTCCACCGCGAGGAGACGTCGGGAAACATGTCGTAGTGAGATTGGCCCACGATATCCCCGGTTAGTCGATAGTCCTCCATCCAACGGCGACTCGCCGCCAGATAACGCATGTCGCGATCAAACATCGCGATCGCGGCCGGTGCGTGCTCGATGAACAAAGGAAACCGCTCCCCGCCATCTCGCATCACTCCATTCGTTCGCTCGAAACCCGTGGGCCTCTCCCGAACATCCCGTTCCAACTCCTCGTGGGGCCGCCGCACACCTTCTTCTGCCGTGATGTCGTTGCCGATCGTCAGCAGGCAAGGCTTACCTCCTACTGCGATGAGATTCGTCGAGATGAGGAATCGTCGTAGCGCTCCTTTCTTCGTCCGCATCGACACTTCAAGGTTTTTTACCGATCCTTCGGAATCCAATCGATTGATGAACCGAGCACGATCGCGAGGGTGAGGCCAGATCCTCAACGTCAACGTAGTCTTTCCAATAACTTCGTCCCGACTAAACCCGAATATCTCCAGGCAGGCATCGTTGATTTCTAAACAGAGCCCGGTCTCGAGTTCGGTGATACCGATTGGATGAGGACTCAGGCGGAAGGCTTGGGCAAAGAAATCTTCTCGAGCCGATTCGACCGCGTTTCCCTGCCGATCCCCGGTGTCGTGTACCTGTGAAAGCGGTCGGGCCTTCACCCAACGCTTTTTTTTGGCGGCCTTGGGTGCCATGGCGAGAGGAGCCAATTTTAGTCTACTTACACAGGCCCCGCAAGACCCAAATCCATCCGTGACCGTATATTAGTAATGCTAATGAAGCTGTCTCGACGCTGGATCAAGCCCGAGGAGCCTTCATTGCCTGCAAGGGAAAACACACCACGAAATGATAAACTGAACATTCGAGAATGTGCTAACCAACCGACTTATCGATCTTCAGAAGTCCCGGTGTGAACAGAATTTTGGGTGGTGAAAAGGTGGGGAATAATCCCCCACACTAATCCGTGTCCTTGGTGCAGAACGCCACGATACCCTTCCGGTCGGATCGTCGATGAGCGGGCGGTTCTGCTGTCTCCACGTGAACTTTTCCCCGAATCGTTACATCTGACTTGTAGCAGAGTTCCCCAGACTGAAATCCTCTCTTTTCTCGTTCCCTCAATAATTCCAGAAATATCGCCTATATGCAGAATGATTGGACAATCGTGCCCTGGCGTCGACCTTGCTGTACATGCACTCTCCTGTCATCGAAGAGCAGGAGATGCGAAGAGTAATGGGGAAGTGGAGGAGGATGAATGAGCCATCACCCGCGCGGATGCGCGCGGCATGAAGGGAGGAGTTCCATGTCCGTTGCAAAAATCATCGAGATCAGCGCCGAATCGCCCAACAGTTTCGAGGATGCGATCGTCCAGGGAATTACCCGAGCATCCAAGACCGTTCATGGGATCAAGTCCGCATGGGTGAAAGAGCAACATGTGGTGGCCGAGAACGGCAAGGTGTCATTGTATCGAGTGGATCTGAAGGTGACGTTTGTATTGGATTGATCGGCTGCGCAAAGCACTGCCCATGCGACAATTCGGTGGGAAAAGTCGGCGAAGCGCCGGGTATTATCTGTCGATGGCGGCGCTTCCCTTCATCTTTCCTGTGTCCATTGCGGCTTCTCCACAAACTAGAGAGACCCCCTTGGAAGCGGTGCGCGAGACGGTCACCGCGGTTCTCCGCATCCTCGAAGATCCCACACTGAAAGAGTCGGGCAAGCTTACGGTTCGTCGTCGGAAGCTGGAAGAGATTGCGGCCGCTCGGTTTGACTATGCCGAAATGTCAAAGCGAGTGCTGAGCAGTTATTGGAAGCAGTTACGCGAAGGGCAGCGAAAAGAGTTCGTCGAAGTGTACAAGAGTTTCCTGTCAGACCGATACGCGGGAAAAATTGAAGATTATACCGGGCACAAACAAGAAGTCAGCTATCTAACGGAACGGATCGAAGGATCGTATGCGGAGGTCAGGACTGAATTGCGTTCAGATAAGACGACTCTTCCGCTCGACTACCGCCTGTTGCTCAATGAAAACAGGTGGCTTGCGTACGACATCATTATAGACGGCGTCAGCTTGGTGAACAACTACCGAAGCCAGTTTCAAAAGATCATTCGCGAGAGTTCCTATGAGGAGTTGATCAGAAAATTGCGCGAACGATCCCTTCCACCGGATGCAAAGAGCAAACCTCGACCGGCCGGTTCGTGACCAAATGATGGATTTTATCGCGATTGATCGCCACCAGGGCTGACGATCAGCGGAACATTGAGCTTCTCCGGCACGATGATCGTCTTGGAATTGGGGCTTTCATACAATTTGAACTGCAAGTAGTCCCGCGTCAGCGTTTTGGTGATGATTTCCTGTGCCTGCGACTGCCCCATAGCGCGGATTCTCATACTGTCGGCTTCGCCTTCGGCGCGAATCTTTAATGAATCGCCTTCGCCCTTGGCCTGAATCCGAGCTATGTCGGCATTGCGCTGCGCAATCACGACCTCGAAGTCCTTTTGCTCTTTCTCCTGCTCTTTCGCCTGCTTTTGTTCGATGGCCCTCAAGACCATCTGCGAAAAATCCATTTCCGAAAGCGCCACGTTGTAGACATCCAGATGGCGACCCTTCAACGCTTCGACCACGACAGCTTCGATCTTGTTCCCGAGTTCGCTGCTGCGTTCGGGAAGTGTGACCATGGCGAAGTTGGCCACGACCCCTCGCACGGCCGACAACAATTGCGGTTGAACCAATTGCTTGTACCAGTCAGGCCCCACTTCCTGAGCTAGAAAATAGATTTCATCGGGAATTGGGCGCATCGTGATGACGGCATAGACGGTGACCGGGAGATCGTCCGCAGACAGTGCATCCACCTTCTCCCTGAAGCTCTTCCATCTCGTGTCGTACACGTAGACGTCGTTCCAGGGGGCACGCCAGTAAAATCCTTCCTTGAGTGGTTCCTTGGCTAGCCCCGTCGTAAGGGGGTACCAGCGCAGCCCCCGATTGCCCGGAGTCACCGTATTACTGCACCCCTGGAAAATCAGTATCGGGATGAGAACAAAAAGTAGACGAGCTGTCACAGCAAATTTCATATCTCCCTCCCCTTCTTCTATCGTACGTTCCGGACACGTCGTGCTCTACGGGGCAGCCGTGGGTGTTTGCTTGTTACGCCTCACCACCGCATGCGCCTGGGCAACTCGTTCCAGTTCCTGTGCGATCTGCTCATAGTAGTGGGCCAAGGACCGCGCCCCGGAGACTTGGTCAGACTCAGGCCCAAAGAGGTCTTCGTACCGCGCCGCAGCCGTGGTTTGCGCAGTGGCTTTCTCCCGCATCGCAATAGCTTGATTCCGGTAGTACTTGGCAATGGCCGCCTGGTCATGGGCGGGATCATAGGAGCTCAGATCGAGCGGCTCGTATGACGCGCACCCACTGATCCCGACAAGACATACCAGCAGCAGGCTCCGACGTATCGAGGCAATCGCCTGGCCGCTATGACTGGCTTTCGTTTCAGGGGCGGACGTATTGAGCATCGGTGTCAACGTTTTCCAACAAGAACGGTTCAGGGACTCCTGGAACTACATGTGTAAGCCGGTGGCTGCGATGATTGTACTACATGAACTGCTCTTGCAGTTGCGTGCACGACGAATTTTGTCATCGCCATGAGCAGACACCCAGGTCCGGCAGAGCTCTGGCAAAAGCGCGCATCTGCGAGAAGTCTCAACCCTGCAGACCCCGTTTTTGATATCCATTCCTCTTACGCCTAGAGACGGGTCATCAACGCCCGCAGAGTACGATTGTCCGATTCTTCACAGCTCGCCCCCTTTGAGAGGCGCTCGACGCCTTATCAACTCATTGTTGAAGGAGGCACCATGTCCATAGAAACTGCTGCCCCGTAATGCCACAGGTGCTTCGTCCTCTTCGCAGGATTGAGATTTAACACAGCACTAACTCATCGCGTTTCCAAGGGTTCTTCGCCAATTTCTCTTCTTCCCTTCTTGGCACCGTCGGTGCACGGCCTCTGAGCAGGGTCCGCCTCAGACCCGGCTTTCACCATGTGATAAGGAGGACGCCATGTTTCGCCATCCCCGCTACCTCGAAATTCCCTGGGAAATCCGTTGGGACCAGAGAGACTCTGGGCAGCGCCGCCACCTGCTGCTCACGGTTATTTTGACCGTGATAGCCATGGTCTTACTCGGCGTCGGCGTGATCAGCGGCCTTACATAGAACCGGGATCCTCAACGGCGGAGAGGAAGCGGTGACGTTCAAGAACCGCGAAGAGGCGGGCCGGCGGCTCGTCGAGCGACTCATCCAGTACCGTGACAACCCGGCAGCTCTCATCCTAGCCCTTCCTCATGGTGGGGTAGCCGTCGGATATCAGTTAAGCCTGGGGCTGCATCTGCCACTGGATGTCTTCCTCGCCCAAAAACTGGGTGCACCGGACAACCCCGAGTATGCATTGGGCGCAGTGGGTGAAACAGGAGTGACCTATCTCAACTCGGATGCGATGGCGACGTACGGTCTTTCTCCGCCTGATGTCGAAAGGCTGGTTCAGGTGCAGCAACGAGAGATCGCTCGACGGCAAGGCCTCTACCGACAAGGTCGCCAGTTGTCTACACTTGCCGACCTCATCGTCATTCTCGTGGATGATGGCATCGCCACCGGCTCCACGTTCTTCACATCCATCCAGTCCATCAGACCCCTCAAACCCCACCGGCTGATTGGAGCCATTCCGGTTGGTCCGGTGGAGACCATTTGGGAAGCCCGCACTCAAGTCGATGAACTGGTGGTCCTTGCCACACCCGATCCGTTCTGGGCCGTGGGTAATCACTATATCGATTTCACCCAGGTCAGTGACCACGATGTCGTGGACTATTTAAGTCTGGCGGAAAGGTCGTTATTGGAACGGACAGGACGGACACGTTCTTCAACGGGCTTACCGCCACGATAGGGGAGTACGCATGACGGCGGAAACAAAGACACCACCTCCACGGTTTTGGCTGTCGGATCGACGAGGCCTTGCATGAGAGTCGTCATCGGCGTTGATTGGTCGGACCGGGCGTTTGCCGCCGTCACGCAGACGTTCCACCTCTATCATCTCACGGATGTCACACTGGTCCACGGCGTCGATTTGGGGATTTTGCAAAATCCGGTGGTGGCCGAAGCGGGCAACGTTCAAGGGTACGATGATTTCCGCAAGGCAATGGTCGATGCGGGACGCCAACTCTTGGAACGGACCGAAGCCATGGTTCCACCCGAGGTCAAGTCCATCAGGACGATCAACGAAATCGATAACCCCGCCCAACTCATCCTTGACAGCGCTGAAAACCTGTCAGCCGACCTGGTCGTTGTCGGCGTGCGCGGACGAAGCCGTTTTTCAGAGATCGTCCTCGGGAGTGTATCTCATCGGGTGCTCATGCACGGCTCCCGTCCGACTTTGATCGTCCGGGGAGCTGCCCGAAGGGTCCAACGAGTCCTCATCGCAATTGAGAGCCGAGAGGATGCCGACCGAATGGTGAAATGGTTGACGCAACATCCCTTCGCCGATCCAGCCGAACTCTGCGTGCTCCATGCCATCGTTCCGATCGGAGTGGACGACCTCTATGACGCGCTGGGAACGAAAACATGGCGGGAGGACGCGGAACGCCATGCCGACGAACTCGTCAGATCGACCGCCGATAAGCTCTTGAACCCTTATTGTACCGTTCATACCAAAGTCGCCACCGGCGATCCTGCAACGATGATTGAACAGGAGGCAAAGACCATGGATCTCGTGGTCGTGACTTCTCATGGTCGCAAGGGCATTTCCCGCTTTCTCTTGGGGAGTGTCTCCCACACGGTTGTTCATCACGTGACTTGTCCGGTACTGGTCTTACGGTGAAAGGAGAGAAGACGAAGACTCTGACTCTTGCGATGATACTCAATCCTCCCGCCGGCATCGTCAGTCAGGACAAGGCTCTGGCATCTCACCGCATGACACGCGAACGGTCCGGCTGGGTCTATCTCCAGGTGACCTCTTCCCAGCAGAGATGGACGAAGGTCTCAAAGGGAGGAAAGTTGTTCGTGTTTTGTTCCTTGGATCGCACCCACAAATCGATTTCCATTCCGGCAGGGTCCGTTTCGCCGCCGGGCAAGGTCCGCTTGACCGGGTATCGGACTTCATGAGTCTTGGGATCGCGAGAGCGCTCCATCACCATGAAGTGGGCGTCATAGTCCTGGTAGAGGACTTGGTCGTTCTTATACATCGTCCCCGTGCCCCACCCCCCTAAGTACAACCAGGTTTTGGGGTACAACGGATCGCCATGGTTCGAATCCCCATGTTCATAGATTCTCGTGGCAATGCCTCCATCCTGGAACGGGGCTTTCGCGGCAAATCGATCAAAGACGATACGATACCGGTCACTGCCTTCGACAAATTCGGCCACCACCCGCCCTGTGTTGGTGTGTTCGTTCACCTCGATTTCGATTGTCCCTTTTACGGGATTCAGGCGCTTGCCTGCATAGTCGAGATGGTCCCACGGCGCAGTATCAGTCATACTCCCGATGAGGGTCGCCCGATTTCCTGTGATGCGAAACTCCCCCGTATAATGAGGGTGCTCCATGGCTTTGAATATCCTGGTACCTTCATCGCCCTTTGGAGTTCTAAACTTGCCTTCTTCGGCCTCGGCGGCAATCCACCCACCCACTGAGACTGACGCTGAGATGGCAAGCACCCATGCGGCCACATGGCTGAAAAGTCTCATAACTCACCTCCTCTTGATGGGCGGAAAGGACCAGGGTCTTAGTGTTTCGGCTTGCTAAGATCTCACCATAACATCCGCCGCCACGCACAGAGGTCAGCCCACCATCGGGAGGATGGGATTGTCCCGAGTCTATTGTTCCGGGTGAGGATCTTTTCTGATAAGCGCGAGGTAGAGCAAGGTATCGACGAGGTCCTGATCGGTCATCGTGGCATCGGGAGACATACCGATGCCGGGATGACCTTCCCGGATGGCGCGGGAGCGTTCCTTGTTGGTTTTCAGGTGCAGGGCGTCAGGATTCCGCAAATCAGCGGGCGGTGGATTCAGTTTCGCAATGAGCGCGGCAGTGTCCGGTGTGAGTCGAGGCGGTCTGCCGATGTACCCATCGATGCCGTGACAGTAGTAGCAGACGCCCGTACCGTTGAAGATCTCACGACCCCTCATGATATTGCCCTTTAACTGGCCGTGTGGTTGTGGTGTCACGGATTCAGCCATGGAGTGATCGGGGAAGGATCCAAGCGCTATTCCCAAGAAACTTACGAAGAACAGAACGAACAACGGCGACAGCGTTAGGGAAAGATAGCCATGAAGGGAACGTCGTCTTTGATCAACCTCGACCTCAACTGGATCCTCAACGCCGCTCTGTCTTCCCTGCTCCATTCGCTTTCCGTCAGTGCTGACTCTCAGCCGCCTTGTATCGGTCTTCCGGAATACGCTTCATGCTGCTGAAGACTGTCACGCGTTCTTCCGAACTGGTCACTTGATCGATGGCGGGATAGAGCGCCCGCTCTTCCTTCCTGTTATGAGAGCGTAAGACGGTTAGCAACGCCTGTTCTTCCTGCTCGGTATCGAGATTCTGCCCTTCCACCTTTTGGTAAATCGCTCCAAGCAACTGCTTGATTTGGCTATGCTCATGTCGCATCACTGGCGTCGGCCCGTCCTCGATCATACCGGTGTTCTCTTCCCACATCGGGAAAAGAAGCTCCTCTTCCCACAGAATATGCCGCCGGAGGCCGACATTGAACTCTTTGAACGCGTCCGTGGCCTTGACGAAGTCCGATCGTTTCGTTATTTGAAAGGTCTTGAACAACTCATCCAGCCGGTCGTGATCTTCTGCAAAAAATGCGGTAATCGTCGTCTGCTCACTCATTGTGTGCCCACCTCAGGAAGTCGTCACCTGATAGCTTATAGCACATCCGGACGTTACGTGATCCGGGGGGAAAGGATCGTTTGCCCACTGACCGGCCTCATCCAGCCTGATCTTCGATAGATACTCCAAGCCCGATCCAGGCTCTCAAAAGATCATGGCGGGTGATTGAGTAGACGACCTTGCCGTTTCTTTTCACCGGAAGATTCAAGAGCCGTTTATCCTCCATCAGCTTGACGGCTTCATCGACGCTCGTCTCGTCGGTCACCGCAATATGCTCCTTCGCCATCACAGCTTCAGCCGTCAAACGATTGAGATCCTTTCCGGCTTCCAGCGCCCTGAGAATGTCGAACTCGCTGATAAAGCCGATGAAGTCACCTCGTTCGTCGACGACCGGCGCACCCGGTGTATGAGTGGCCAGCAGCTCGACGGCTACTCCCATGGCATTCTGATCACGACGAAATACGAGCTCATTGGTCGCGCGTATCTGTCCCACCGTCTTAAACCCTCCGGCAGGAACCCCTGGTCTGGATAATGTCGTCATCGTACGTCCTCCCGATTGATGGTTAATACAGCCGAATCTGTGCCTTCCCAAACCCTTGCTCGCGTCCCGATTGTTCAGAACCGTGAAGTGCGATTCTGATGCCGCCCGCTGCGTTCAAGGGAGACGTGATGGGATATGCAGTGAAACAGTAGCTTGTGGGGGTTGGATGACCCGGGCGCCATGCCGATGTGATGCAGGATTACTCATTGGGACGTTGTCGGTGGGGAAAAAGGCGACAAAGAATTAGGAGAAAGATCCGTTCACTCGCAAACCGCGAGTACGATAGCGGAATGTGTTGCAGATTTCTTGACGCCTCTTACTGCTTCACTATGACTCCGCAGGCGATTCGTGCCCCGCCCGGCGCATCCTTTGTCGGGGGATCTGGCAGGTATTTGTCCGGAAGCTCGTGGATAATAAACGCGCTTCCGTCTTGATCAAAGAGTGTATTCAAGCCTGGGGCCAGGGTAACCCGGCTGGTGACGGTATAGAGCGATCCTTTCCGATTTTCATCAACGGACAGATTTTGGAGATCGCCGAGGTGGTAGGGGTGATTACCGAGACCGGGATTGACGGACGCATCAGGGTTCACCTGCGGGTCAACGTTGCCGTCGTAATGTCCCTTGGCCGAAGAAAATGGTTCGCAGCTTCCAGTTTCGTGGATATGGATCCCGTGCAGTCCGGGGATCAGTTTGCTCTCCGGAGTACCCTGGACTTTCAGCTTGATCCGCACGCGCCCCTGGTAATCTTCATAGAGATCGGCTTCTCCTGTAATACCGGGTCCCGCAATCGACGCTTTTGCTTTGAGTCTGTGGTCATGCTTCCCGGAATAGTAGGAAGAACAACCGCTCATGAGTAGCCCGATTACCAACCAGATTCCCACCGTTGTAACTGTGCTCATGCCGTTCCTCATCCGTGAATGTCCGCGCGCGTGAAAAAAATCTTTTCGCATCATAGCGACAGCGATCAAGCCGATTCAATCTCTTTCTCTGCGACTGACTCTGGAATGATCCTCACAGACAACATGTCCCGTCTCTCGATACCTCAATACGGCACATCAGCCGGCTTCCCACCTTTTGGCCAATCATGGATCTTGTCGGGAAAGTCCGGACGAGACTGTGTGTTGATATACACCGCGACATCAAACGCCTCATCGTCCGTGACCGTCCACCCCCAACCTCGCGGCATATTGGCCTTGATAAATGAGGCCGCCACGCTGGTCCTCGCCATGGCCGCTCCGATGTTGTACGAACGTGCTCCCCAGACCGGTGGTGCTGCCATCGTCCCCTGTCCATCAGACCCATGGCAAAAGACACATTTCTTCTCAAAAACCCTTTTCCCATTGAGAGGGTCAGGTGGGCGGGTCGCTGGGAGGCTGGGGATCCCTCGCCAGGGGACCGCGCTGCCGGGCGGCATGTTCTGAGAGAGCCATTCGATGTACGCGACAATAGCCGTCAACTTCACACTGTCGGGAGGAAGAGGCTTGCCGTTCATGCTCCGTTCGAAACACTCGTTGATTTGATCCGCGAGAGTCATCTGCCGTCCGGTACGCTCACGATACTGCGGATAGAGGGCACTGATGCCGACAAACGAGGCCGCATTCGGATTAAGTCCTGCATCCAAATGACAATTCGTGCAGTTCAGCGTGTTCCCAACGTACCGCTTTCCATACTCTTGTGTATCGACCACGATCTTGTATCCCAACCGGATTTGCTCCCCCCTCAAGTCTCCGGGAATCGTTTCGGGAGAAGGTGGGGCAAACAATGCGTTCATTGACAACCCAGGATTGTGCGGAACAACTGGCTTCTCGCTTCCTGTAACTCGTGGGGTCGGCGTACAACCGATCGTCATCCACAAGGCCATGAGCAGGGTCACGCCCGCGATCGTCTGTTGACTCATGATCGAACCTCGCCTATTTCGTGTTGGCTGTTGGAAACCTGACATACCGTATGAGGCAGGTCCCATCTATTGGATTCGCTTTTATGGTTGTCCGTTATGTTCGACTCCCAATGTGCGCACATAGGCCAAAACATCCCAGATTTCTTCGTCGGAAAGGGAATGTTTCCACGCACCCATCGCAGTGTTCGGTTTGCCTTCGTGAATACGTAGAAACAATGTGCCGTCGAGTCGATCTTGAACAACAGGCGAGGTGAGGTCGGCCGGAGGTGGGACAAGGTTGACACCCGGCGCTCCTTTACCGTCGATGCCATGACAACGGATGCAGGTGTTCACGTAGAGCTCCCGCCCACTGACCGGATCGCCGTCGTTTGCCGTGACAGCCAACTCTTTACTCTTAGGATCGCTAAACCCTAATCCTGCCGTACCAACTAACACCAACACTGCGCAAAATACCATCATTTGTCCACTGACAGGCATCGTTTTCTCGTTACTCGCGCATTTCGGCGATCATCGTGCCAGAGCCTTCTAGCACACCATGCTATCTTTCTCATTATTTATTAACGACTTATCATGATCTGTTATGATGGCGCGGACAAAAACGGGAGCGAGCGGACTATAAAGCCTCAGAGCATCTTGGCCTACTGACGCAGGATGCCTCAACCGTCAATCGCTGAATGTTGGAATGTGAGAAACTCTTTCAACTTATGATCAAACACACTACGCTATTCATCTGGTGGACTGATAATAGATAGTAGAAATCTCCTGATCAACGCTCATCGATGCCAACACCTCTCCTCCCCTCTGTTTACAATCTCTCTGATCTTTTTGAGTTTCGTTGCCGAAGCAACCCGAGCGCGCTTGCCTATGCTGTGGTTCGTGACAACCTCGAGCTTGAGCGTCAGCTGACCTATAACCAGCTTGAACGCACGGTACGTTCACTTGCCGGCCGTCTTGCATGCCAGGTTCCACCAGGAACACGAACCCTTCTTCTGTACCCACCGGGACTCGACGTCGCATGCGCCTTTTGGGCATGTGTCTGGGCCGGCCTCGTTCCGGTTCCTGCTCCCGCACCCGATCCTGTCAGGCGGAAGCATAGTCTGCCGAGACTTCGCGCTATTATCGAAGATGCCACAGTATCGCTGGTGCTCACAACTTTAGACATCGCGACTCAGTCTTCGGGGCTCTCACTTGCCAAGGAAAGAAGGCCGATCAAGTGGATGGCGACGGATCAACCCAACGATTCTGCCGGTCCGGTTGAATTGCCACGGCCGACAAGTACCGCCCTTGCCTATCTGCAATATACCTCGGGATCGACGGCCACTCCTCGCGGCGTCATGGTCAATCATGGCAATGTGCTCGCTCATTGCAAGGCTTTGAGCCTGGCCGGATCCGTATCGGACAGCAGCCGGTCGCTCTGCTGGTTGCCGTACTTCCATGACTATGGACTGCTGCATGGAATCATCGCCCCGTTCTATGCCGGTATTCCCGCTTACCTGATGTCACCCGTCACGTTTCTGCGGCGACCACTGCGTTGGCTTGAGGCGGTCTCCCGATTTGCCATTACCCATAGTGGCGGACCGAACTTTTCCTACGAGGCTTGTCTCAGGGCTGCACGGCAACAAGAACAATGGGAGGCTGACTTGAGTACGTGGATGGTCGCCAGTTGCGGCGCGGAGCCCATCCATGCGGATACAGTTGAGCAGTTTATCAAGACCTTCGGTCCACGGGGCTTCCGGCGAACAGCGTTTGCGCCGGCATATGGGCTCGCTGAAGCCACATTGTTAGTGACGTTGAAGCGGGTTGAGGCGGAGCCGACATTCTTGAACGTAGAGGCGGAGTCATTGACCGACTCGATCGTCAACGTGTCCCCCGCGCCGGGAAAAGGAAGTCGGACATTGATCGGGTGCGGGGAACCTCTTGAAGAGACTCGTATAAAGATTGTGAATCCTACTACTCACAACGAGTGCAGGTCGGGTGAGGTAGGAGAGGTGTGGCTCGCGGGCCCTGGGATCGCCGCTGGTTACTGGGAAAAACAGGAAGAAACGAACGTCACCTTCAAGGCAACTCTGGATGAGTCAGGAGATGGCCCCTATTTACGGACCGGCGATCTTGGGTTCCTATACCGGGGAGAGCTGTTCCTGACTGGTCGACTCAAGGACCTGATCATCGTCCGGGGACGCAACTATTACCCACACGATTTGGAGTGGACCGCCGGGCAGGCTCACCCGGGCTTGCGACAGGGCTGTGGAGCGGCCTTCTCGATCGAGGGCGAGACCGGAGAGCGTGTGGTGCTGGTCCATGAGATTGAGAAACAGCTGCCCGAGTCAGATCTGACGGAAGTGATCAGCCGTGTCCGTCGCGCATTGGCCGACGAGCATGAGCTGGAAATTCGCAGTGTCGTGCTGATCAAGGCTGGTACGATCCCGAGGACCTCCAGCGGAAAACTTCAGCGGTATGCCTGCAAAGCGGCATTTGAGTCTGGTCAACTTACGACCGTCAGAACGAGTACGCTGGACCCAGCGATCGAAGCTGAGCACGGCGAGTCATTGGACGAGGGTCCTGAAACCACGGTCGAGAAAAGGCTGGCGGAGATCTGGCAGGAGGTGCTTGGAGCGCCGCAGCCCCATCGGCATGCAAACTTTTTCGCATTCGGAGGCAATTCTCTGCTTGCCGCGCAGGTTGTGGAGCGAATCCTCGATGTATTTCACGTCCAACTCCCTCTCAGTGCCGTGTTTGAATGTCCGACATTTTCTGATCTCGCCGCTCGTATCAGTGAAATGGGTGCCGGTCGGAACCAGGCGCACGCGGCCGTGGAGGGACGGGGAAACTCGGGTGACAGCGACCGCCTGCACGCTCCGCCTGCGATACTTTTCCCGGGCTCAACACGAAAGGGCCGGATACCCCTCAGCGCCTCTCAGCAGCGACTCTGGTTTTTGGAACAAGTTCATCCGGGCAGCGCGATTAATCATATTTCTCTGCGTGTGCGTCTACGAGGACCCATCAGGCTCGAAACGTTGGAGCGGTCAGTACAGGAGATCGTCCGCCGGCACGAAATTCTTCGAACTCATTTCGGATCGGAGAGGGGAGAGAGATACGCGGAAGTCTGCTCCGACGTGGACGTTACGATAGGACGACAGGATTTCCAAACACTGAGCCAGACGGAGCAAGAAATCGAGGTCCGGCAGTTCCTACGAACGGAAGCCAGCCGACCCTTTGACCTCAGACGAGGACCGTTGTTCAGGGTGGCGCTGCTGGCACTTGAACGGGATGTGCATGTCCTGACGCTGACATTCCACCGCCTCGTCGCCGATGGCTGGTCTCTGCGTATCTTTTGTAAGGAACTCGCTCTTCTTTGGGAAGCCAGTGGTGACGCTCGAGGAGCTCGACTGTCCCGGTCGAACGTTCAGTACGCGGACTATGCCAATTGGCAGCGAAACAGGCTTGACCAAGGCCTTCGTGAGGTCCATCGAGAATATTGGACCCGGCAGTTGAGCGGCGCCCGGCCACCTGCTGAGTTACCTGTCGACCGTCCACGGCAGAAGGTGCGGACGTTTGAGGGAGCTGTGCGATCGCGGCCGCTTGCTTCACAACTTGCGGACGCCTTGGATCTCTTCTGTCAACATCAGAGTGTGACCCGATTCATGGTGCTGTATGCCGTCTTTGTGACGTGGCTGCATCGCTACACGCAGGAGTCCGACCTCGTGATTGGATCGGTGGTGGCTGATCGGCGTCGTAAAGAACTCGACGATGTGATGGGGTACTGCGTCAACACGGTGGCGCTTCGGTCTCAACTCTCCGACGGACTGACAGGACACGGTCTGTTGAAACAAATACGCCGGGTGGTGGCCGATGCCTATGACCATCAGGAACTTCCGTTTGAAGAGGTGATCGAGACGCTGTCATTACAACGCGAGAGGCCGCTCTCCCCACTGTTTAACGTGATGATTGTCTGCGAAGACGACCCTTTGTCCACGTTTAAGGTCAGAGATATTGAGGCAGCCCACCTCCCCTGGGAACCGACCGCGTCGGAGTTTGACCTCCTGTTGGTGCTGGTCAACAAGGTGCACGGGTTGGAGGTGGCATTTCTCTACGACCGCACGATCTTTGATGAGACGACGATCACTCGCATGTTGGGACAGATCGAGACACTGCTCGGGGAATTCATCAAGAAACCTGAAGCCCGCCTTGATGGACTCTCGTTGCTGACGACTGAGGAGCATCGTCAGATGCTCCTCCAATGGAACCGGCCGACACCCCCTACGCCGTTTTCGTCCGGTATCCATGCGCTCATCGAAGCACAGGTTGAACGAACTCCTCATGCACCAGCGGTCACCTGTGGAGATCAATCCGTCAGCTATCAAGAGTTGAACCGACGAGCAAATCGAGTTGCCCGCGCCTTACAGCAGTTGGGAGTTCGCGCCGACCTTCCCGTTGGTCTTTGTGTCGAGCGTTCGGTAGACAGTCTCGTGGGTCTCCTTGGCATTCTCAAAGCAGGAGGAGGCTATGTTCCCCTGGATCCGTCCTTCCCCAGTCACCGCATCCAGCTCATGCTGGAGAATGCAAAGATTCCGATCGTGGTGACACAGGGACACCTTCACAGCCATTTACATGGCTATGGCGGCCAAATCTGTGACGTGGAGATCCTTTCTCAACCGACGGGAACTGGAGACGAAGAGAATCTTGCGGTCCCTATTTCCGCAGATCAGCTGGCCTACATCATATACACCTCGGGTTCGACCGGGCAGCCAAAAGGCGTGGCGGTCACACACCGCAATCTGGTGACGTCTCTTCATGCCAGACTTCATTATTATCCGGAACAGGTATCCCGGCTCCTGCTGACCTTTTCCCTGGCCTTTGATGGGTCCGTGACGGGTATCTTTTGGACACTGCTGCAGGGAGGGCAGTTAATCATTCCTTCAGAGTCCGCCCATCGCAGTCCAACAGAGCTTGCGGCGCTTATCGCACATCACCGCATCTCGCATGTGGTATGGGTGCCTTCCTTGTACCAAACCGTGCTCGGTGAGGCCGTAAATGCGCAGTTAGAATCGCTTCGTATCGTCGTGACTGCCGGCGAGAGCCTTCCCATTGAACTCGTGAGAAGGCACTACCAATTCCTGCCTCACACGAAACTCTTCAATGAGTATGGGCCGACGGAAGCCACTGTCTGGTGTAGCGTGTATCAAACGACTCGCGAGGAGACAGGAGCCCGGGTGCCGATCGGAAGATCGATCAATACGATGCAGCTCTACGTTCTGGATACGCACCTGCAGCCGATGCCCGTTGGGGTGCCGGGCGAACTCTACGTCGCAGGGGATGGCCTGGCCCGCGGGTATGTGAACCAGCCTGAGTTGACCCACGAGCGGTTCCTCGCAAATCCTTACGTGGCCGGTTCCAAGCTGTACCGAACCGGTGACCTGGCTCGGTATCGTGAGGACGGCAATGTGGAGTTTCTTGGACGGATGGATCAGCAGGTCAAGCTGCGTGGCTATCGGATCGAACTGGGCGAAGTTGAATATGCGCTGAGCAACTTCCCGGGTGTCTATCAGACGGCGGTGTTGCTTCGACAAGATAAACCAGACCAGCACCGATTGGTCGCCTATGTCACCGGGCAGCCCTCGCTCAACGAACGCCTCGAACGGATTCGGAGTTATCTCGTCGCGCGGTTACCGCATTATATGGTGCCCTCGATCATTCTGTGGCTGGAAGCGATGCCGCTCACGGCGACGGGAAAAGTGAATCGCAGCGCGCTTCCCGTCCCTGAAGATTCCGCTGGCCAGGCCGCAGTCAGGATTGCTCCGAGGAATCACGTCGAAGAATCCTTGGCGGAACTGTGGAAGTCCGTTCTTGCGGTACCGGAAGCCGGCATTCAGGACAATTTCTTCGAGCGAGGAGGCCACTCTCTCTTGGCTACTCAGCTCGTCTCCCGTATACGCGAGGTCTTTGAGATTGACATCCCGCTCCCGGTGCTTTTTGAGCGACCCACGATCGAGGCCTTGGCTGCAGCTGTGACGCGTTTGCGCGATCAAGGACAGAAGGTTTCCGTGCTTCCACCGATCATTCAGGTTCCCAGAGATCGGCCGCTCCCCCTTTCCTATTCTCAGCAACGGATGTGGCTGATGTATCGGTTGGCCCCTGAAAGCACGGCCTACAACATGCCGTTCGCGTCGAGGCAGATGGGACGACTCAACAAATCGGCGCTCCGAAGTACGATCGATGCCATCTGTCGACGCCATGAGGCCTTTCGAACGACGTTCGTGATGACGGGGGAGGGGCCGGTCCAGATCATCAGCCCCTTTCAATCCCCTCATTGGACCGAAGTCGATCTCACACAGCTCCCCCACGAACAGCGGCAACAGCAGGCGGCTCGGCTTGTAGAGCAGGAGGCGACCCAGCCGTTCGATCTTGAAAAGGGTCCGCTCGCACGGTTTCTATTGATTGCGATCGAGCCCGAAGATCATGTGCTGGTGCTCACGATGCACCATATTATCGGCGATCAGTGGTCGTTCGGGATCATCGGGCATGAGTTTGCATCGTTCTACAACGCGTTTTGCTGCGGAGAGATTCCTGTCGCAAAGCCGATCCCCCTTCAGTATGCCGACTATGCGGTGTGGCAGCGGCGTTGTCTCACCGACGATTGGCTCAGTGCCCAATCAGATTATTGGCAGAAGAAGTTGGCAGGTCTTCCCAGGCTTTCGTTGCCGACCGATTATCCACGGCCTGCGACGCAAACATTCAACGGCTCGCATTGCATGCTTGAGTTGCCCGCGTCGTTGATCGATCGGCTGAAGCAATTCAACGCGGAACACAATGCCACGGTGTTCATGACCCTGTTGACCTGCTTTCAGATTGTGTTGAGTCGCTATGCCGGACAACACGATGTCGCCGTAGGTTCTCCCATCGCCAACCGGACTCAATCTGCGGTCGAATCGATCATCGGGTCATTCGTCAACACCTTGGTGTTACGTACTGATCTCTCCGGCAATCCGACGTTCGTCGAGCTGGTCACGCAGGTCCGAGACACGGCGTTAGGCGCCTATGCCAATCAGGACTTTCCATTCGATAAATTGGTCGAGACGATGCACTCGTCCCGCGACCATAGCTCGGCCCCGCTGGTGCAGGTCCTCTTCAACTTACCGAATGCTCCGATCGGAGAGATCGACGTCCATGGTTTGAGTTGGGTGCCATTCGAAGTGGAGACGCAAGCCGCACAATTCGACTTGAGCTTGACGATCGATACGGAGATCTCCCGCAAAGCCTACTTAACCTTCAATACCGATCTCTTCCAACCGCAGACCGCTGAGCGGATGTTGGGACAGTACAAAGCCCTGCTCCATAGCGTATTGGGCAATCCCCAAGCCAGGCTTTCCGAACTTCCGACACTCACGGCACCCGAGCGCAAGCAGATGTTGCAGGACTGGAACTGCACGCAGCAAGACTATCCGCAGTCCGAATGTTTCCCGCAGCTGTTTGAATGCCAGGTCGAGAAAACCCCCGACGCCGTTGCCTTGTCGATGGGACCAAAGGTGCTGCGCTATGGTGAGCTCAATGCCCGTGCGAATCAGCTAGCGCGCTATCTCCAAACACTGGGTGTTCGACCCGGTGTAACGGTGGGCATCGGTCTTGATCGATCGTTGGAGATGGTTATTGCGCTGATGGGGGTGCTCAAAACCGGTGGCGCCTACGTCCCGCTCGACCCTGAGTATCCACGGGATCGGCTTCGGTTCATGACGGAGGACGCATCGGTCGTGGTCCTGCTGACGTCAGAAGAGCGATCCGATCGGTTTGATGCCCGAACCTGCCGCGTGCTGTGTCTTGATCGAGAGTGGGAACGGATCGCGCGAGAGGTCGACTCCAATCTTCCCCCGATCGCGACGCCTCACGATCTCGCGTATATCCTTTATACATCGGGGTCGACGGGGAAGCCCAAGGGGGTAGAAATTCCTCACCGAGCCCTACTGAATTTTTTGTGCTCGATACGGCGAGAGCCGGGATGTTCTGCTCAAGATATCCTGCTCTCCGTCACAACGCTGTCCTTCGATATCGCCGGGTTGGAGTTGTATGTCCCGTTGCTGGTCGGCGCCCGTGTCGAGATCGCCAATCGAGCGATGACGATGGATGGGAGACAATTGCGTACCCTCTGCGAAGCCGTCCAGCCGACGATCATGCAAGCAACCCCTGCCACATGGCGGATGTTAATCGAGGCGGGCTGGTCGGGCAGTCAGAAACTGACGGTCCTGTGCGGAGGGGAAGCTCTTCCGCCGGACCTGGCAACGTCCTTGCTGGATCGCAGCTCCGCCCTGTGGAATATGTATGGTCCAACTGAAACCACGATTTGGTCCACGATTGCGAAAACCGAACGCACGGATAAGGAAATTACCATTGGGCGGCCGATTGCCAACACGGAAGTATATATCTTGGATCAATTCCTCCAGCCGGTTCCAATTGGGGTTGCTGGGGAACTCTATATCGGAGGCCATGGGTTAGCCCGAGGGTATCGCGGACGGCCCGAGTTAACACAGGATCGGTTCATCCCTCACCCATTTGCGAACGATTCCCCCGCAAAATTGTATCGAACGGGAGATGTGGCTCGTTATCGATCCGATGGACGCATCGTGCATCTGGGGCGATTGGATCATCAGGTCAAGATTAGAGGGTTCAGAATCGAATTGGGTGACATCGAGGCGACGTTGAGCCGCCACCCCGCAGTTCGTCAGGCGGTGGTGACAGCGCGGGCGGATCGGCAAGGTGATAAACAGTTAGTGGCGTATGTGGTCTTCCAGGATGGCTCTGCTCCAAACCACCTGGAACTCCGCTCGTTTCTGCGGTCCGAGATTCCGGAATATATGGTTCCCGCACTCTTCGTCGCCCTGAAAGCCATGCCCTTGACGGCCAATAACAAGGTCGACAGGAACGCATTGCCGGCCCCAGCCTCCCCCCTCTCAAGTGATGCGGTTCATGTCGCACCGAGCGCTCAAACAGATGTACAAATGGCAGCCTTGTGGCAGCAGGTATTCGGGATCAACAATGTCGGCATTCACGATAACTTCTTCGATCTCGGCGGTCACTCACTCAAAGCCGCTCAACTCTTCTATCTCATTGAACAGGTATACGGTCGACATCTTCCGCTTTCGACACTGTTTCAGGCACCGACGATCGCCAGTCTCACGTCACTCCTTGCCCGGGAACAGTCGTCATCACCATGGCAATCGCTGGTCGCCATTCATCCCGACGGGGGGTCCGTCCCAGTCTTTTTGATTCCGGGTATCGGAGGGGATGTGTTGTGGTTCGCTCAGTTGGCGAGGTTGCTGAGTCGGACTCATCCGGTGTACGGCTTTCAAGCCCGAGGTTTCGACGGAATAGCCGAACCATTTGACTCTGTGACGGAGATGGCAAAACAGAACGTCGCTGAAATCCGCACATGCTTCCCGAAAGGGCCCTATGCGATCGTTGGCACCTGCATTGGCGGGTTGGTCGCCTATGAGATGGCCCAGCGATTGACGGCACAAGGTGACGCCGTCACCCTGGTTATTATGAACAGCTGGCATCCGAGTTCGTATCGCTCAGATACCACTGAGCATCCTCGCCCGCTTCCATTGCCGCTGGGTGTTCTCTGGCTGACCTGGCGCACGATTGGTGATCTCCTGCATAGGCCGATGAAGGAATGGCTGTCGATCGTGCACCAAAAATGGGAGACGCTGCGCTCCATTGTCCACGAACCGACTGGGGATGAACGAAGACAGCAGCTCGGCAAACGTATCGAGGAGGCGATGTTCCATGCGGCCGCCCATTATGCCATACGCGCATACCCCGGCCGCATACTCAATGTCGTGGCTTCGAACCGGGTGATGGAGCACGATACCAGACGTGCCTGGAGAGACCTGGCGGACGGAGGATGCGAGACGTTGGAAGTCGCCGCCTGGCGCACAGAAGAACTCGTCGTTTCACCGCATGTCCAAGAGACATCGTCGCGCATACTGCGCTTTATCGCCGAACATTCTCAAGATACTCCGGTGCAACCCACGAATAGGGCAGCGTGATTTGCACCATCTCCCTTTGCCGAGCAACGAAGGTGCTGTCAGCCTCAGGATAGCAATGTGCGGATCTCATTCCATTCAATCGATAGTGTAGCCAGTCCAGAACGGCAGGATCCCGTCAGGCTTGAGCCGAAAGCTGTGCATCTCTGGGGTATTGAGCTCGACGGATCGAGACACTGTCTGGCGAGATGCTTGCCGTGGTTGGATGACGTCGAACGCGGTCGAGCGGCTCGCCTGGTTCGAGAAGGGGACCGGCAGCAATACGTGCTGGCCCATGGGAGCCTCAGAGCCGTGCTGAGCCGGTACTTTGGAGTCAACCCGGATGCCCTCGTGCTGGATCGGAGTGCGGCAGGCAAACCCTTCGTAACGTCGAAATTGGGGGATGGGTCTGCGATCATGTTCAATATGTCCCATGCCCATGGCCGCGCGCTCATTGCGGTTTCAAACGCGCAAGAGGTCGGAGTCGATCTCGAATTTGTTCGTTTGGATATCGACGCGGAGAAACTATCCCGGCGTTATTTTACAGACGTTGAACATGCGGCGATCATGCGGCTACCCCAGGAACAGCGCGCTGCTAAATTCTTCCGCTACTGGGTTGCGAAAGAAGCGGCACTCAAGGCGCAAGGCATCGGTCTCCAAGGACTGACCGAGTGCAAGATTGCCCAAGGAACGGATGAGACCAACGCAGAGGTTGAGGTCCGAATGGGCTCTCCGATACATACTACGGTAAGGGTTCGTTTTCTTTCTTCTGAGTATGGATGGGAAGCCGCGGTGGCCGGTCAGAGGTTAGACTCGGTTCAACAGTGCGGCCTCGAGTAACAGTACCTGCTCTCTGTTGACTATGACCTCACAACTCAACACTCATGCTCGCAGACATAAGCCTCGGCGGCAAGTTGTTCTGCAGTACTAGTGGGTGATCTGTCACTGGTTGGTCTTGCCCCACGACCAACCGGGTTGTGTTCAGTTGCCTCGAATTCCTGTCTAGAAGGCGTCATTCGAGCACCTGCCTCATCTTCTCGATGAGATGCGTCAGTACCATCGGGAATGCGCCGTCTATGGCGCCTCTCTGCTTCACTCGATTGAGTCTCTTGAGAAAGTGATGCGCTGCCGCATTGGCGTACAACACCTTCGCAGATAAGGAGAACACCATACACTCCCGGTCTGCTCGCTCATTCCATGACCGGCCGCACGGACTACTCGGGGTTGAACTCATCATGCGGCATGGTCGAAAGCTCTCTTTGATGGAATCTGGATAGTTCATGGGTTTCTGGGCGAACCACGGGAACGGTGTCGGCCCATTCTCCTGAACGAGCAGAGACCGAATAGCGAGTTATGGTCTTTGCGCCTCGGCTGTCTAAGGATTCCTATCGGTGAGCACTCGTTGCTCGGCCATGAGCCAGTCCTCCACATCATGGCCGTCTCGGTAGCCTCGTTGCTCGTAGAGCGCGTAGGCCAAGGCCGCGATGCGCGCATGGACATCCGTGGTCACGCTTCCATTCGAGGATCTTGTAGCGACAGCATCGGCAACTGTCGGATCGTGTTTCGACGAGTTAACTCGGGATTTGCGTCGCGGTCCTGACGTGGCGGGCGATTTCATCGGTTCGTTCTCCTCTCTCTTTTCTCTTTCTTGATTTCTTTATGGTTCCTGTCGCGTGTCGGCTAGTAGACCGCTTCAGAAACACCGCCCGTGATCGGCGCGAAGGGTCGGCCGAGACAGGCCAAGGGAAAGGCTGGCCGCCGGCCTATCCACCGCAGCGTGTTTGAGATTCGCTCGGGCTTACCCCAATCACACCACAGCACTCCGGTCATCTCCACCACCGCGAGTTGCTCAGGAACCCGGTGAAGGAGCTTCGATGAGAAGTTATGGATAGGCAGCTGCTCATAGATGGCACCGAGGTTCTTGGCCTCATGGGAGGTCCCGATCACACCGAGAAGACGCTCAAAGGCCGGCATGAGGTCAGGGAAACACTGCCACCCAGTCCCCCACAGTGTCTCCACTTTGGCCACCAACACCGAGGTGTTCCACAGCGCCCCTGCAGCAAGTGCCGCATCAGCCTGGGCCGCCGTAGGTTTCTCCAAGAACGCGCGGACCGTTTGAATCCGATAATTCGACGAATAATCGAGCTGCTCGCCGGGCTGTATCCACCCGTAGTCAAGTTCGAGACGGTCCGGAGGCACGCCGAGCAGCACGAGACGATTCGGAAGCCATTCGGCCGTCCAAACAGCTCTCTGGACTGCGTCGAGAAAGCGATGTTCCGGATACACGAAATGGTCTGATGGATAAATCACGACAGTGGCTTGGACGTCACGGGCCTTGATATAGGTCAGTGGGAGAAAGACCCCAGCCGCCGTGTCGCGGTTGGCGGGCTGAAGGATCACCGTGCCCGAAGATCGTGAACCGAGCTGCGGCCATGCCTGCCACGCGTGCGACCGTCCAACGACAATCACCTTCCGATCCGCGGCAGTGAGTCGATCTGCTCGATCCAGAGTATGCTGGAGCAACGATCTAGTTCCGACAAAAGTGCAATATTGCTTCGGCTTAGCATGGCCCAGCCACCGCTGGACCAACGGCTGGACCCCTTCTCCTTCACCCCCTGCTAACACGATGGACCAGACTCGATCATGGCTCTTCACATGAGTGTCCATGGCTTCCCCCTTATCCCAACGCCCGAACGTTCAACCTCCTACACCTACAATCCGGACAAGAGGTATGCGAAAACCACACCTCGTCGGGCAGCAGATTATGCATGACGTGATAGGTCTTGAGATCGACCCATCTCTCTTGGCCGACTTCTGGCCACTCGTCATCTCGAACTTTTTCACAAAAGCAACAGATGGGAACGAGAATCTGCACGGCACCTCCTCTTCGCTTTCCCGCGACGGTCCTATTGTTCATGAGGGACAGAGGCTCCGATTCGGATCGATCGGACCGAAATGGTCCGAGCATTGTGCCTCGCTGGTGTCATTCGCCCGTCGAGCCCGACCTCGTTCACCTTCCTTCGATTGCTCCTGATCACCGGGGCAACGATTTCCCTGCACACCACACAGCGCCATGCGTCAAAGCAGTCGTATCCCCGCCCGTCCGCCCAATCACGCTGCTCTTCCTCGACCATCAGGCCCTGGCATCGAGCACAGATCACAAGTAGGTTCGCTCCTCGTGGGTATGAGAGTCGGGATCACGCGTGACCGAATTGCTTGTCCCCCTCGGCATCAGGTCCCGTATGGGCCAACTCTGGTGCCGGCTGAATCGGGTCAATCGACACTTCGTAGTCGAATCGGGTCGGATGGCGGAGGACGAGTCGTCCCTCGCGGCTCAGTTGGTCGATAGCGGCAAACACTTCACTCCAGGAAAACTGAGGCAGCCGGTGAAGCAAGGCATCCAGCGTACAGGGGCCACGGCTGGTCAGCTCGGTTCGAATAACGGATTCCACGGTTACTGGATAGGCCATGAGAATCTCCTTTCAGGCTAAGCGGGAGGCACTGACGAACCGCGAGCAGTTGATGCGCGCAACGATCCGCTTTTAGCTATTCGCTGCCCACTTGTTCATGACGTCTTGTACGGATGGAATGTATAGGTGAGCGAACTAATTTATACTATCGGTGGTTGCACGATTCTGGTGTCGTATCTTCTTACGCGTGACTGTCCTCATCTGGACGACAAAGAGAGGGGAGTCGACCCGTCTCGATTGCGTGGGAGACGCACTCAGCGGAGAGCGGAGAGCG
>JACXTT010000139.1_pt1 | contig 109109 bp, 104 predicted proteins | sample 9270951 | NCBI WGS metagenome assembly JACXTT01 (sample SAMN15532306, study PRJNA645909) | rock metagenome | isolation source: weathered quartz diorite | place: Puerto Rico | collected 2017-06-21 | reverse complement strand
AGCCCCCGCTCTTAAGGCCATTTTCTTTGGGTTACTTTTCTTTTGGGCCAGCAAAAGAAAAGTGACTCGAGCGCCGGCAGGGGATCGAAACGCCCGCCGCGTAGGCGGCACCCTGGCGGTTGCGTGGCTACCGAAGGCCGAAAATCACTCCAGCAAGAACCAAGAACATGAAGACTGGCGCGAAAGGCCTCGCGCACAGGGTGCGCTCCTACAGGGGGAGGCAGGCCCTCGAGATGTTCGCCGCGTCCCACGGGGACTTCCTTCGGTCGTAGGCGGCACTCTGGCGGGAGCGGGTCTACCGGAAGCAACACTGAGCTCTCGCAAAAAAACGAAAACTATGAAGACCGAGGCGAAAGGCCTCGCGCACAGGGTGCGCTCCTACAGGGAAGGACAGGGGCGGCGACGGGAAGCCGTTGCCGGGCGCGTCGGATTTCCGTCGGCGCCACGCCAGCACCCCGCCAAAAAAACTCCCGGATCCCCGCAAACCCAGTAACGGCGCGGCCTCCGCCACCCTGCCATTCCCGTGGCACGCAACTTGCTCAAATCCTCCCGCGGCCCCCGCCGCTGGAGTGAGCGATGAGTTCGATCAACGACAATCTGTTCGGTCTGCACACGCAGGCGCTCGGCCTCTGGCAGCGTCGCAGTGAAGTGCTGGCCAGCAATCTGGCGAATGCGGACACCCCGGGTTACCTCGCGCGCGACGTCGACTTCAAGAAGGCGCTGGCGAGCGCGAGCGGGCAGGGTGACGGGCTGGCCATGAGCATCACCCAGCCGGGACAGATCAACCCGCAGGCGCAGGCGGCGAACCAGCTCGCCTATCGCGTGCCGACACAGCCGACCATGGACGGCAACACCGTCGACGCGCAGGCCGAGCAGGCCAACTTCGCCGCCAACGGCGTGCACTACCAGGCCAGCCTCTCCTTCATCACCGCGCAGATCCACATGCTGCGTACCGCCATCACCGGAGGCCAGTGATGTCGATGTTCAAGATCTTCGATGTCGCCGGCTCCGGCATGGCGGCGCAGTCGCTGCGGCTCAACACCGTGGCCAGCAACCTCGCCAACGCCGACAGCGTGTCGGGCTCGCCGGAAGGCGCGTATCGCGCCAAGGAGCCGCTGTTCGCGGCCGTGCAGCGCGCGCTCGGCGGCGCCGGCAACGCGGACGGCGACGGCAGCGTGGGCGTGCAGGTGAAGGGCGTCACCGAAAGCCAGGCCGACGTGCAGGCGCGCTACGAGCCGGGCAACCCGATGGCCGATGGCAACGGCTACGTCTATGGCAGCAACGTCAATCCCATCGACGAGCTGGTGAACATGATTTCCGCCTCGCGTTCGTACCAGAACAACGTCGAGGTGATGAACACCACCAAGCAGCTGATGCTCAAGACCCTCGACCTCGGCAAGTAAGCCGGGAGGAAACCCACATGTCCACGATTCCAGGCAACAGCGCGACCACCGGCAGTTCGACGTCCGGCACCTCGAACGTCAATGCGTCGCTGTCCAGCACCATGACGCAGGCCGACTTCCTCAAGCTGATGACGGCCCAGCTGAAGGCGCAGGATCCCACCAATCCGGTCGACAACTCGCAGTTCGTTTCCCAGATGGCCCAGTTCAGCCAGCTGTCGACGACGCAGCAGCTCGATACGGACCTGCAGACCCTGAGCAGCAACATCAACTCGGCGCTGCAGACCTCGCAGGTGCTGAGCTCGTCCAACCTGGTGAACCGCCAGGTGATGGTGCCCTCGAGCACCGTGAGCTTCGACGGCTCGGACAGCGTGAAGGGCGCGGTGAACGTCACCACCGCCAGCGATGTCACCGTGCAGGTGCTCGACGGCAGCGGCAACGTGGTCCGCACCATGCCGCTCGGCGCCCAGGGCGCCGGCCTCTCGCAGTTCACCTGGGATGGCAAGGACGACAACGGCAATGCCGTGGCCGCAGGCAGCTACACGCTCAAGGCCGCGGCGGGCACCGCCTCGCTCGACACCTACGTGGCCGGCACGGTCACCGGCGTCGGCTACGGCGGCAGCTCGCTGGGTACGTACCTGCAGGTAGCGGGCGTGGGCGGCGTGTCGCTCAGCCAGGTCGCACAAATTCTCTAACGCCCACCGCGTTTACTCACGAGGAACCGAACATGGCACTGAACACGGCGCTCAGCGGCATCAACGCAGCCCAGTCCGATCTCAACGTCATCGCGAACAACATCGCCAACGCCAACACCACCGGCTTCAAGGGCTCGCGCGCCGAGTTCGCGGACATCTTCGCGGTGACCGGCCTTAACCTGAACTCCACGGCCACCGGCAGCGGCGTGCGCCTGCAGCAGGTGGCGCAGCAGTTCAGCCAGGGCGACATCGCCACCACCAACAACAGCCTGGACCTCGCCATCAGCGGCAACGGCTTCTTCGTGGTCAACAGCGGCAACGGCGCCACCTACACGCGCGCCGGCGATTTCCAGAAGAACCCGAACGGCTACATCACCACGCCGGATGGCGCGCACCTGCAGATGTACCCGCCGAACGGCGCCGGCGGCTTCGACACCAGCACGCTCACCGACTTCAACTGGGTGACCGCGCAGAGCAACGCCACGGCGACCTCGAAGATCACCATGACCTCGAACCTGCCGGCCAGCGCCACGGTGCCGGCGAACGCGTTCAGCACCACCGATTCCACCAGCTACAATGCCGCCGCACCGGTGACCGTGTACGACTCGCAGGGCGGTTCGCACCAGGCCACGATCTACTACGTGAAGACCGGCACCAACAGCTGGGACGCGAACCTCTACGTGGACGGCCAGAGCGCCGGCACGCAGGCGCTCACCTTCGACACCACCGGCAAGCTGTCCTCGCCCACCAATGGTTCGCTGGCGTTCAACACGGTGACGCTGGGCAACGGCTCGGCGCCGATGACGATGTCGCTCGACGTGACCAACACCACGCAGTACGGCACCGACTATTCCGCCGGCACCATCGCGCAGAACGGCTTCGAGGCGGGCACGCTGTCGAACATCGACATCGACTCCAAGGGCGTGATCACCGCCTACTACTCGAACAACCAGACCACGCAGATCGGCCAGGTGGCGGTCGCCAATTTCGCCAACGTGCAGGGCCTGCGCCAGCTCGGCGACACGACCTGGGCAGCCAGCACGGATTCCGGCCCGGCCATCATGGGCACGGCGAGCGTGGGCCAGTTCGGCACCATCCAGTCGGGCGCGCTGGAAAGCTCCAACACGGCCGATACCACGGCGCAGCTGGTCAACATGATCCAGGCGCAGCGTGACTACCAGGCCAACGCGCAGGTGCTGTCCACCGACAACACGCTGGCTTCCGCGTTGTTCAACGCCGTCTCGCGTTAATAGAACGCCATGGACCGTTCCGTCTACGTCTCGATGACCGGCGCCACGCAGATAATGCGTGCGCAGGAAGCGGTGAGCCACAACCTGGCCAACGCGTCCACGGTCGGCTTCAAGAGCGAGCTCACCGCGTTCCAGAGCGTGCCGGTGCTGGGCCAGGGGTCGCCGTCGCGCATCAACGCGGTGTCGCAGGGCATCGGCCAGAACACCGCGCAGGGTTCGCAGATCGACACGGGCCGGCCGCTCGACGTCTCGGTGCGTGGCCCCGGTTGGATCGCGGTGCAGGCACCGGATGGTTCGGAAGCGTATACGCGCGCCGGTGACCTGCAGCTCACCGCTGACGGCGGGCTGGTCGATTCGCGCGGCAACCCGGTGATGGGCGGCTCCGGCCCCATCACCATCCCGCCGGCGGCGGAGGTCAGCGTCGGCAGCGACGGCACCATTTCCTCGGTGCCGCTGGGGCAGGGCCCGAACTCCGTCACCACGCTCGACCGCATCAAGCTGGTCAATCCGGATGCGGCCCAGCTGGTGCAGGGCGGCGACGGCCTGATGCACATGGCCGGCGGCGGCACCGCCGACACGGATCCCGCGGTGACGGTGGCCTCGGGCGTGCTCGAGGGCAGCAACGTCAACCCGTCCGCCGAGCTGGTGAAGATGATTGCGCTCTCGCGCCAGTACGACATGCAGGTGAAGTCCATCAAGGCCTCCGAGGACAACGCCGATTCCGCCACCAAGCTGCTGCAGTCCAACTGAGCCTGGAGAGTCTAAATACGGTTGGTACGTGGCCCGCGCCGGTTCTGTTTGCCTGCCAGGCCAGGAAGAACGAGGAAATGTATGTCGATACATGACGTAGTGATCACGCCGGCTGGCGGGCAAACAGAACCGGCCCGGAGGGTTGGCTTCCTGTGCCCACCAGGAAGCAGTGCGCGGCTTGAGCTGACGGCCAGTCAGCTCGGCGCCACGCCCTACTCCCTGGTGGGCACAGGAAGCCAACGCGGGCTACGTACCACCCGTATTTAGACTCTTTCAGGAGTAACCGATGTTCTCGTCCTTGTGGATCGCCAAGACCGGCCTCGATGCGCAGCAGACGCGCATGGACGTCATCTCCAACAACCTGGCCAACGCCAACACCACCGCGTTCAAGAGTTCGCGCGCGGCGTTCCAGGACCTGATGTACCAGAACAAGGGCCAGCCGGGCGGCCAGACCACCGAGCAGACGCTGTCGCCGTCGGGCCTGATGCTGGGCACCGGCGTGCGCGTGGTGGGCAACGAGAAGCTGTTCACCGAAGGCAACATCACGCAGACCGGCAATTCGCTGGACGTGGCCATCCAGGGCCGCGGCTTCCTGCAGGTGAGCATGCCCGACGGTACCGTCGCCTATACGCGTGACGGTTCGCTGCACACCGATGCGAACGGCCAGCTGGTGACATCCGACGGTTATCCGCTGGAGCCGGCGATCACCGTGCCGCCGAACGTGCAGTCGATGACCATCGGCAGCGACGGCACCGTGTCGGCCACCACCACGGCATCCGCCACGCCGCAGACGCTGGGCACACTGCAGCTCGCCGACTTCATCAACCCCGCCGGCCTGCAGCCGATGGGCCAGAACATGTATCTCGAAACCGCCTCGAGCGGCGCGCCCCAGACCGGGCAGCCTGCGCTGAACGGCATGGGTTCGCTGCTGCAGGGGTCGCTGGAGTCTTCCAACGTCAACGTGGTGGCCGAGATGGTCAACATGATCGAGACGCAGCGCACCTACGAAATGAATTCCAAGGCCATCAGCAGCACCGACCAGATGCTGCAGGACCTGACCGACAAGATGTGAGCACTGCCATGCCGTCCTTCCGATCCCTCTCCCGAATGGCTCTCGCACTGGCGTACGCGACGCTGGCGGGCTGCGCCATGCAGCCGCCGCGCGACGATCATCAGTGGGCGGCCACGATGCCAGCCGAGCAGACGGCGCCGCCGCCGACCGACGGGTCCATCTACCACGCAGACCAGGGCATGGAGCTGTTCAACGATGCGCGCGCGCATCGCGTGGGCGACATCCTCACCATCTCGCTGGTGGAGAGCACGCAGGCGTCCAAGAAGGCCAGCACCAGCACCAGCAAGAAGGACTCGAGCAACATCAGCTCACCCACCATCCTTGGCCATGCGCTCAAGGTGGGCGGAAAGACCGCGGATTCGTCGCTCAACGCCAATCGCGCCTTCGATGGCGCCGGCGACAGCAGCCAGAGCAACCAGCTGACCGGCTCGATCACGGTCACCGTGGCGCAGCGTCTTTCCAACGGCAACCTGCTGGTGCGCGGCGAGAAGATGCTCACCATCAACCAGGGCCAGGAGCTGATCCGCATTTCCGGCATCGTGCGCCCGCAGGACATCCTGCAGGACAACAGCGTGCCGTCGACGCGCGTGGCCGACGCGCAGATCGCCTATACGGGCAAGGGTTCGCTGGCCGATGCGAATACGCAGGGCTGGCTGTCGCGCTTCTTTAGCTCCAAGTGGATGCCCTACTGATGAACGGTTTCTGCTTCGATCGATACACGCTGGCGCGCGCACGTGAGCGTGCGTTGTCGGTGCTGCGCGGTATCGCCATCGTGCTGTGCGCGAGCTTCTCGGTGAGCCAGCCGGTGCATGCGGACAAGATCCGTGACCTCGCGCAGGTCGGCGGCGTGCGTACCAACCAATTGATCGGCTACGGTCTGGTCGTGGGCCTCGACGGCAGCGGTGACCAGACCACGCAGGCTCCGTTCACCACGCAGAGCCTGGAGAACATGCTGGTGCAGTTCGGCATCACGGTGCCAGCCAACGTGCGTCCGCAGCTGAAGAATGCGGCAGCGGTGACGATCACGGCCCAGCTGCCGCCGTTCGCCAAGCCCGGCCAGACCATCGACATCACCGTGGCTTCCATCGGCAACGCGAAGAGCATTCGCGGCGGTGAATTGCTGATGACCCCGCTGCGTGGTGCCGACGGCAACGTCTACGCGATGGCGCAGGGCAGCGTGGTGGTCGGCGGTGTCAGCGCGCAGGGCAAGAGCGGTTCCAGCGTGCAGGTGAACATTTCCGCAAGTGGTCGCGTGCCCAACGGTGCGACGGTGGAGCGCAGCGTCGCCTCGTCGTTCGCCAACAGCAACGGCGACCTCATGCTCAATCTCAACACGCCGGACTTCACCACGGCCACGCGCATCGCCGAGGCGGTGAACCGCACCTATGGCGCGGGGACGGCGAATGCGGTGGATGGTGGTTCGGTGGCCGTGCGCGGCCCGGCGGACGCCGCCCAGCGCGTGGCGTGGCTGGGTGCAATCCAGGCGCTGGACGTGAATCCGGGTGATGCGCCGGCGCGCGTGGTGGTGAATTCGCGTACGGGCACCGTGGTGATCGGCTCGGAAGTACGCGTGACGCCGGCCGCGGTGGCGCATGGCGCGATCCAGGTGACCATCAGCGAGCAGCCGTCCGTCAGTCAGCCAGAGGCGTTCAGCCGCGGCCAGACCACGGTGGTGCAGAACAGCAACGTGCAGGTGAGCGAGGACGGCGGCCACATGTTCAAGTTCGGCCCCGGCACCAACCTCGACACCATCGTGCGCGCGGTGAACCAGGTCGGCGCCTCGCCCAGCGATCTCATCTCCATCCTGCAGGCACTCAAGCAGGCCGGCGCGCTCCATGCGGAGCTGGTGGTGATCTGATGGCGCTGACGGGTGACGCGACGAAGAGCCTCAATACCTGGACCGATCTGTCCGGGTTCGGGGCCTTGCGCCAGTCGGCACAGTCGGATGCGAAGTCCGCGCTGCCGGCCGTTGCCAAACAGTTCGAATCCATCTTCACGCAGATGATGCTGAAGTCGATGCGTGATGCGAGCCCGGGCGATGGCCTGGGCGACAGCGAGGCGGGCAATGCCTGGCGCGACATGTTCGACCAGCAGCTGTCGGTGAACCTGTCGCAGGGCAATGGCCTCGGGATTGCCCAGATGCTGATGCGCCAGTTGGGTGGCGCTTCGTCGTCCGGCGCTGCCGACAGCGCGAAGAGCGATGACTGGCAGCAGCGCCTCGGTTCCGCCGCCAACGCCGCCAAGTCGGCCGGCGCCGAAGTGGTGAAGTGGCTGCCGCAGGACGCGCAGGCGTTCGTGAAGGAACTGGCGCCCTACGCCCAGAAGGCCGCCGAGAAACTCGGTGTGTCCGTGCGCGCGGTGCTGGCCCAGGCAGCGCTGGAAACGCAGTGGGGCAAGCACATGCCATCCCACTCCAACGGCGACACCAGCAACAACCTGTTCGGCATGAAGGCCGGCAGCAGCTGGGATGGCGGCAAGGTGAGCGTGCCGACCCTGGAGTTCGAGGACGGCGTGGCCGTGCACCGCCGCGCCCAGTTCCGCTCGTATGACAACCCGGGCGAGTCGTTCAACGACTACGCCCAGCTGATCGCCGACAACCCGCGCTACGCCAAGGCGCTGAACCATGGCGAGGACGTGGTGGGTTTTGCGCGGGGCCTGGTCAGCGGCGGCTATGCCACCGACCCCTCCTATGCGCAAAAGATCGTGGCCATCGCCAACAGCCCCGCGATGAAAGACGCCTTGGCCGCGCTAAAGAATGTCAGCGCCGCGCCGAACTCCTCCGAATAAGCCGCCAGGGAACGATCCATGTCCAACCTTCTCAGCATCGGTGCCTCGGGGCTGAATGCCGCCCAGGTGGCGCTGACCACGGTCGGCAACAACATCAGCAACGTGAACACGGCCGGCTACAGCCGGCAGAGCGTGGTACAGAACGAGAGCATCTCGCCGGCGGGCGGGCGCTACACCATCGGCAGCGGCGTCGACGTGGAGTCGGTGCAGCGCGCCTACAGCGACTTCCTCACCACGGCGGTGTGGAACAGCAACTCCAGCCTGCAGCGCGCCACCACCTACAACAACCTGACCACCACGCTCAACAGCATGCTGAGCGCCAGCGGCAACCTGCAAAGCTCGCTGGACAGCTTCTACGGCGCGTTCGACACCGTGGCCAACACGCCGGGGGTGGCCTCCAGCCGCCAGTCGCTGCTCGGCAGCGCCAGTGCCATGGTCACCACGTTCAACACGCTGGCGCAGCAGTTCACGGCGCAACAGGGCCAGGTGAACAGCCAGATCGGCACGACGGTCGACGGCATCAACAGCGTGTCGAAGAGCATCGCGGACCTCAACGCGAAGATCCGCCAGGCCGGCAACAACGTGCCGAACGACCTGCTGGACCAGCGCGACACCATGATCCAGACGCTGTCCGGCTACGTGGGCGTGTCCACCTATGCCCAGGCCGACGGCACCATCAGCGTGTACGCCTCCAGCGGGCAGGCGCTGGTGAGCGGCGACAAGTCTTTCGCGCTGTCCACCGGCAAGGATGCGTACGACGCCTCGCGCACCTCGGTGCTCGACACCACCGGTACCGACATCACCACCAAGATCAGCGGCGGCACCCTGGGCGCCTTGCTCGACTATCGCAGCAACGTGCTGGACAGCGTGCAGAACCAACTCGGCCAGGCCGCGGTAGCGCTTGCCACCAGCGTGAACACGCAGCAGGCCAAGGGACTGGACCTCAATGGCAACCAGGGCGGGGCGATGTTCAGCGTGCCTTCGCCGGCGGTGATGGGCAGCACCAACAACAAGGGCAGCGCCAGCGTCTCGGCCAGCATCACCGACGTCTCGCAGCTGACCAGCTCGGACTATGTGCTCAGCTACGACGGAAGCAACTGGAACCTGGCCACGACCAGCGGCCAGAGCGTGCCGATGACGTCGAATCCGGACGGCTCGTACTCGGCCGACGGGCTGACTTTCAACCTCTCGGGCACGGCCCAGAAGGGCGACAGTTTCCAGATCCAGCCCACGCGCGCGGCGGCCAATGGCCTCGCGTTGACGATGACCGATCCCAACGGCATCGCGGCGGCCGCGGCGCTCACCAGCAAGGCGGCCAGCGCCAACACCGGTACCGGCAGCATCAATGCGGTGACCGTGGACGACCCAACCAACGCCGCCCTGCTCGGCAAGGCCACGCTGTCGTTCCCCACGGCCGGCAGCTACCAGGTGACCGACAGCAGCGGCAACGTGCTGGGCAGCGGCAGCTATGCGCCGGGGCAGACCATCAGCGCGAACGGCTGGAGCGTGACGCCGTCGGGGACGCCGGCGGCGAGCGACAGCTTCAGCATCGGCATCAACTCGAACGGCCTCAACGACACCAGCAACGCGCTGGCGATGGCTTCGCTGGCCGACAAGGGCGTGCTCAACGGCGGCAAGCAGTCGGTGATCGACAGCTACGGCACGCTCACCACCAACATCGGCACGGTGGGCAGCCAGGCGCAGACCAACCTCACCACGCAGACCAGCCTGCACAACCAGGCGGTGTCCGCGCAGCAGAGCGTCTCGGGCGTGAACCTGGACGAGGAGGCGGCCAGCCTGGTGCGCTTCCAGCAGGCCTACCAGGCCTCGGCGCAGGTGATCTCCACCGCCCAGACCATCTTCAGCAGCCTGATTTCCGCCATCCACGGATAAACCGCCATGCGCCTCTCCACCAGCTGGATGTACCAGCAGTCCCTCGCCACGATGCTCAACCAGCAGAGTGCATTGGCGGCCACGCAGAACCAGGTGACCACCGGCGTGCGCATCAACGTGGCGTCCGACGATCCGGCCGGTGCCGGACAGGTGGTCAGCCTGAGCCACGTGATTGCGGCGAACACGCAGTACTCGACCAATATCGACAGTGCGAACACCCGCCTCAATACCGCGGCCAGCACGCTGAGTTCGGTGAACAGCGTGCTGGATTCGGCGCGCACGCTGGGCCTGCAGGCGATCAACGGCACGTTGAGCGATGCCGACCGCAAGAGCATCGCCAGCCAGCTCAGCCAGATCCGCGACCAGCTGGTGCAGCTGGCCAATACCACCGACAGCAATGGCAATGCGCTGTTCGCAGGCACCAGTACCACGCGCGCGCCGTTCCAGGTCGGCACCAACGGCGTGGTGAGCTACGTGGGCAATGACGATTCGCAGCACGCCGCGGTGGGTTCCGGCCTGCAGGTGGTCACCGGCGACGCGGGCTCGGGCCTGTTCATGAACATCCCGGCGGGCAACGGCTCGTTCGCGGCCAGCGCGGGCGGCGCCAACTCCGGCACGCTGGTGGTGGGCGCCAACAGCGTCACCGATCTCGGCGCGTGGAACAGCACCAAGGCGGCCAGCGGTGGCGGCTACACCATCAGCTTCGGCAGCGGCGGCAGCTGGACGGCGGCCGACGCCAACGGCAATCCGGTGCTCGACAGCAGCGGCAATCCCGTCGGCGGCACCTACCAGGACGGCGGCTCGATCAGCTTCAACGGCATGAACATCGCGATGAGCGGCACGCCCGCCGCCGGCGATACCGTGTCCGTGAAGGCGGGCGGCCAGCAGGACGTGTTCACCACCCTGGGCAACATGATCTCGGCGCTGCAGAGCGGCACCACCGACACGCAGCTGTCGAACCAGATGAGCCGCCAGATCGAATCGATCGACCAGACGCAGGCCACCATCAGCGCCACCCAGGTGTCCATCGGCGGCCGGCTCAACACGCTGACGCAGCAGCAGGGTGCCTACAACGACCTCAACGTCACCTACCAGTCGGCCTTGACCGCCGTGGCGGGCGCCGACCCGTATACGGCGATCAGCAACCTGTCGCTGCAGTCGGCGGCACTGCAGGCGTCGCAGCAGGTTTTTGCGCAGGTGAAGTCGATGAGCCTGTTCAACTACCTCAAGTGAGCGGCGTGGGTGGTCGCGCGGGTTCGGCCATCGGCGCGTCGCAAGCATCAACGGCAGTCATCGGGGGGCAGGCGTAACGGAGCAGCACGGTACTTTTTGGCAAGACAAGGTGAGCCTCGTCACGAAACGGGGAAGTCGGCTCAAGTAATCGCCACTGGCGCCGAAAAGCTCACTGAGGCGGATGGCACTCCACTAACGGGCCGTGACCGCCGGCAAGAACAACGCCAATCAGACCGGCCACCGGTTTACGCAGGAGAAATCCATGTCCCTCGTTATCAATACCAACGTCTCGTCGCTCAACGCGCAGAACAACCTGACCAAGTCGAAGAACGCCCTGTCCCAGGCGACGGCGCGTCTGTCCTCGGGTCTGAAGATCAACAGCGCGGCCGACAACGCCGCCGGCTTCGCCATCTCGCAGCGCTACACCACGCAGATCGGTGGCCTGACCCAGGCCAGCGCCAACGCCTCGGACGCCATCAACCTGGCGCAGACCGCCGGCTCCGCGCTGGACCAGGTGACCGCCAACCTCCAGGCCGTCCGTGACCTGGCCGTGCAGTCCGCCAACGGCACCTACACCGACGCCGACCGCTCCTCGATCGACCAGGAAGTGCAGCAGCGCCTGGCGGAAATCACCCGCATCGCCAACCAGACCACCTTCAACGGTTCGAAGGTGCTGGACGGCTCCATGCAGACCAAGAGCTTCCAGATCGGCGCCGACGTCGGCCAGACCATCAGCGTCAACCTGGGCACCAGCGTGAAGTCCAGCGACATGGGCAAGATCTCCGAGGTGAACACCTCCGACCTGAGCGGCGCGTTCAAGGATGCCACCGGCAAGTCCTACACGATGGACCTGTCGAAGATCACGGTCACCGGTACCGACGGTACGGCGGTTGCGCTCAGCGGCACGGCCAGCAGCGTGCAGGACCTGGCTGATGCGATCAATGCCAAGGGCATCACCGGCGTCAGCGCCGCGGTCGATGGCAAGGGCGGCCTGAGCATGTTCTCGAACGGCTCCTTCAAGATCGCCGACACCGGCTCGATCAACGCCGCTTCGACCCTGGGCGCCACCCAGACCAAGATCACCGGTGTGGCCACCGACGTCGGCGCCGGCGCCGCCTACGTGGACGGCGCGGCGGTCAACACGGCCGGCTCGCTGGCCGGTTCGGACGTGAAGTCGGTCGACAACGCGAACGCGCTGATCTCCCGCGTCGACGTGGCCCTGAAGACGGTCAGCGACTTCGCCGCCCAGCTGGGTGCGGTGCAGAACCGCTTCCAGTCCACCATCTCCACGGTGGCGGCGCAGACGACCAACCTGCAGGCCTCGCAGTCGACCATCCAGGACGCGGACTTCGCGTCCGAGACGGCCAACCTGAGCAAGGCCCAGGTGCTGCAGCAGGCGGGCATCTCGGTGCTGGCCCAGGCCAACTCGAACCCGCAGCAGGTGCTGAAGCTGTTGCAGTAACCGATCAAGGCCTGGCCGCGGCTCTCCCGGGGCGCGGCCACCTTGGCCGGACATATCGTCGGGTGGATCGGTTTCGATCCACCCGATACCACGGGAGCCGCCGGCAAAGCCCTTGTGCGCAAGGGTTTTGCCGGGGGCTCGAAAACGCCGCCGCAGGGCGGGCTCTTTCGGGATCTGAAAAGGCAGTGCGATGACCACCACCAGTGCCACCGGCAGCAACAGCCTGAGCTCCATGCTCAACACGCTCACCTCCAGCAGTTCGGGCACCAGCTCCAGCGGCTCGTCGACCAGCGGCACCGACTCGAGCAGTTCGTCCAGCAGCAGTTCCAGCAGCGGGGGCAGCGGCACGCTCAGCGCCAGTGGCATCGGCTCGGGCCTGAACGTGAGCTCGATCGTCACCGCGCTGGTGAACGCGCGCAAGGCGGCTTCGCAGAACCAGATCGACTCCCGCACCAAGCAGACCAACAACCTGCTGACGGGCCTGTCGTCGCTGAACTCCGCACTCGGCGGCATCCAGAGCGCGTTGTCCACGCTGACCTCGATCAACACATTCAGCAGCTACAACGCCACGCTGACGCCCGGCGCCGGCAGCTCCAGCATCGGCACGGCCACCACCATGTCGAGCGCGCATCCCGGCAGCTACACCATAGCGGTGAGCCAGCTGGCGACGGCGCAGAAGCGTGCCAGCGACCCGGTGGCCACCGGCACCGCCGTGGGTGACGGGACCCTCACCATCTCGGTGGGCACCAGCACCATGAACGTGGCGGTTTCGGCCACCAATACGCTGGCGGACATCGCGACGGCGATCAACGGCGCCTCTTCCAACCCGGGCGTGACGGCCACCATCGTCAACGGCGTGAACGGCCAGCAGTTGATGCTGAGCTCGAGCAAGACCGGCGTGGCCAACGCCTTCAGCGTGAGCGCGAACGCCACCAGCAGCAGCGGGCTCCAGTCGCTGGCCACGGCGTTGAACACGGCCGGCAGCAACGAGGCGCAGGATGCCAAGCTGACCATCGACGGCATCGCGGTCACCAGCGCGTCGAACTCGGTGTCGGGCAAGATGGACGGCGTCACCCTCAACCTCACCGCCACGGGCACCAACACGCTGACGGTGGCGCAGGACAACACGGCGGCCACCAACGCCATCCAGGGGTTCGTCGACGCCTACAACAGCTATGCGAGCACGGTCGCCTCGCTGTCCAGCTACGACAAGAGCACGGGGGCGGCCGGCGTGCTGCTGGGCGACACCACGCTCACCTCGGTCCAACGCCAGGTCAATTCGGTGCTGAGCGGCGCCGTCCCGGGCAACAGCATCGGCACGCTGGCCAACCTCGGCGTCACGCGCAACGCGGACGGCACGCTCAGCCTGGACACGAGCAAGCTGTCCGCCGCCTTCCAGTCGAACGCCTCGGCAGTGAAGGACCTGTTTGCCGGTACCAACGGTTACGCCACCCGCCTGAACACGGCGATCGACTCGTATACGTCCAGCAACGGCATCATCCCGACGCGGATGAACAGCCTGAACAATACGCTGACCCAGCTCAGCCAGCAGCAGACGTCGCTGAATGCGCGGATGGCGACCTACCAGAAGCAGCTGCAGAGCCAGTACACCGCGCTGGACACGCTTATGTCCTCGCTAAACAACACCAGCAGTTACCTGACCACGGCACTCGCGCAGCTGACCAACTCCAGCAGCTCGAAGAACTGAACGGGAAAGTGACCATGACTTACGGCTACGCGCGCAATGCCAGCGCGATCTACCAGGACAACAGCGCGCGCGGCAGCGTCGAGGGGGCGGATCGCCACCAGCTGACCAGCATGCTGTTCGATGGCGCGATCGACCGCATCAACCAGGCGCGCGGCGCGATCCGTCGCGGCGATGTGCCGGCCAAGGGTCTGTACTTCGGGAAGGCGCTGGCGATCATCAACGAACTGCGCGGCAGCCTGGACCACACGGCGGGCGGTGCGCTGGCCGGCCGGCTCGATGCGCTTTACGACTACGCCAGCCGTCGCCTGCTGCACGCCCAGCTGAACGACGACGAGCGTGCCATCGATGAGGTGGTGGACCTGCTGACGCCGGTGCGCGATGCCTGGCAGCAGATCCGCGGCACCTATCTGGCGTCCCAGGGCGCCTCGACCGCCGCGGCCTGAACATGAGCGGCCGGATACACGACGAGCTTCTGGCGATCAGTGAGCGCATGGTCGATGCGGCGCGCGCCGGCGATTGGGAAGCCGTCACGCGTTGTGAAGCAGAGCGGAGCCCGCTGATCTCGGGGCTTTCCCTGGCCGAACCGGGGGCCCTGGGGACGTTCAGGACCCTGCTGGTCCACACCGAAGAGGTTCGCGAGCTGGCCAAGCAGCAGCGCGAGCGGCTGGGCGAAGCGCTAGGCCAGCACCAGCAGCGCCATCGCGCGCTCAGCGCCTATCTCCAGGCGGCCAACGACTGACACCGCCGTCTGTTCGGCACTGAGACGACTGCGCGCATAATCCCTACGTATCCCGGCGGCCCGGCGCGCCCCGTTCAGAAACATGGCGGATCCCATGCAAGACCCTTCCTGGCAGGCTTTTTCCGAACGCGTCAGCTACGACGACGGCCTCCATGCAAGCTGCGTCGCGCTGACCCAGCCGCTGGGCGAACTCCAACTCTCGGCCATGCGGGAACGCAATCTCAGCGTGCTGAACACGCTGGCTGTCTTCAGCGAACGGCGCTCCGACGCCCCGGATGACGAGAGCCCGATGGCGCAGGACCTGCTGCGCCTGGACAGCAAGCTCAACGTCATGATGGCGATGCTGGACCAGCTGCTGCGACGGGACACCGAGTTGCCGCCCCGGCAGGCGCTGTCGTTCAACGCCCTGGGCGCCTTGCTGCCGCGTTCGATGTGGCCGGCAGGGCAGGCGAGCGGATTGCTTCGCCTGCACTTCGACGGGTGTCTTGCCTTGCCGTTGGAATTGCCGGCACGCCTCGTGCAAGAGCGTGATGGTGATCACATTTTTGTTGCCTTTGAATCCATCGACGAAGTGACGTGTGACGCCCTTGAGCGCCTCGTGTTCCGTCGCCACCGACGCAAAGTGGCAGGTCGTCGGCTGACAACGTCTTAGGACTGTGCCGACAGTCCGGCCTTCTATGTGACGAGCATCACGTTACTAAAAACCGACACGAAATTTCTTTGACGCCGATCTCAGACGAGTGCCGCACAGGGTCACTTTTTTGCGGGCCGTTTTGGAACGATTTAATTCAATGAATTCAGTGATATGGCCCGTGCCTCTGCGGCATGCGTGAGCGCATGTCCGGTGGGGTGACGCACATCGGCAGATGTGCCTGACGGTGAGTGTCGAAATTTCGTTGCGTGCTGGCCTTCTTCTTGCTCCCTGTCACTCGAACGTCGACGACGGACCGTCGACACACGAGCAGCGCAGTCCGGGTTCAGGGGTCCACGATGAAGCAGCACGCACGAGAGCAAGGCATGGGCAAGTTCGACGTACTGGTGATCGAATCCGATCACCGCAGGGCGGAGTCGGTCGTATCGGCGCTGGAATTCCTGGGTTATCGGCCGCAGCGTGCCGATGAATGCGGGACGGTGGACGAGTCGACGCATGCATGGCGTTCGGTCTACGTGGGGACGGTGAAAGACGATGCCGAGGCAGAGCGCCAGTTCGCCCAGCTCGGCGGTGCCGCGGCCCACGCGATGGTGTTGCTGGCCACCGATTCGGAATGGGTGGCGCGCCTGGGCACCGATGCCTCGCCGTTCAGCGCACGCATCGGCATGGTTGAATTCCCGCTGCGCTACGAGCAGCTGTCCGAAGCACTGCGCGGCCACCAGGCGCCGGCGCCGAGCCGCCGTCCGGAACTGCGCCTGGTCGGCAGCTCGGGCCCGATGGGCCGGGTGAACGCGCTGGTGCGCCAGGTCGCGCCGTTCGACTCCAGCGTGCTGGTGCTGGGCGAGTCAGGCACCGGCAAGGAAATGGTGGCCCGCGCCATTCACGATTGCTCCTCGCGTCGCGACAAGCCGTTCGTGGCCATCAACTGTGGCGCCATCCCGGCGGAGCTGCTCGAGAGCGAACTGTTCGGCCATGAGAAGGGCGCGTTCACCGGCGCCATCTCCACCCGCAAGGGCCGTTTCGAACTCGCCGAGGGTGGCACGCTGTTCCTCGACGAGATCGGCGACATGAGCCTGCCGATGCAGGTGAAGCTGCTGCGCGTGCTGCAGGAGCGCGTGTTCGAGCGCGTGGGCAGCAATCGCACGCAGCGCTGCGACGTCCGCATCATCGCCGCGACGCACCGCAACCTGGAGGCCGCCATCGCCAGCGGCCAGTTCCGTGAAGACCTGTTCTACCGTCTCAGCGTGTTCCCGCTGGAGATGCCGGCGCTGCGCGAGCACCTGGACGACCTGCCGGAGCTGGTGGCCGAGTTCAACCAGCGCCTGACGCGCCGTGGCCTGGCCAACGTGCGTTTCAGCGCCGGCGCGATGAACGCGCTGCACGGCTACGCCTGGCCGGGCAATGTGCGCGAGCTGTGCAACCTGGTGGAGCGCCTGTCCATTCTTTACCCGCATGCCGAAGTGCGCGTGGGCGACCTGCCGGAAAAATATCGCGGCCAGCAGGTGGTCGAGGAAGTGCGCGGCGCCGCGTTGCTGTCGCTGATGACCGGCCAGTCCAGCGTGCTGCCCGAGCCGATGACCGTGGTGTCGACCGATTCGCTGGTGATGCTGCCCGAGGGTGGCCTCGACCTGAAGGACCACCTGGCCGACATCGAGGTGGGCCTCATCCGTCAAGCGCTTGACGTTACTGGTGGCGTGGTCGCCCACGCGGCGAAGCTGCTGCGCATGCAGCGCACGACGCTGGTGGAGAAGCTGCGCAAGTACGGCCTGCAGCCGAGCCTGCAGGCCTGAGGTTTTTCCGCTCCCTAGTCGGGTGAGGGTAACTCGCGGTGATGCATCGTGTTTTCTGTGGGAGCGCACCCTGTGCGCGACTGCAACGCTCAGGCAATGCCGCTCCGTAGGTTCGTCGCGCACAGGGTGCGCTCCCACAGGGATGCGCGACGAAAAATACGGTGGCACGCATCGTGCTTCTACACACCAGAACATCGTCACGCGTTGGAATTCCGACATGAGCCAGATCGACGTCAACAACCTGCTGTCGCAGATGCGCCAGATGTCCGCGCAGGTGAAGCCCGAGCAATCGTTCACCGCCGCCAAGCCGGGGCAGCCCGATTTCTCCAGCCTGCTGAAGCAGTCCATCGCCTCCGTCGCCGATGCGCAGACCGATGCGGGACGCATGGCGCTGGGTTTCGAACGCGGTGATGCCGGCGCCGATCTCGGCCGCACGATGGTGGCCGTGCAGAAGGCCGACCTCTCGTTGAACACGCTCACGCAGGTGCGCAACAAGCTGGTCGATGCCTACAACAACATCATGAACATGCCGGTCTGACCGGCACTCTGACGCGCACGAGCCCACTTCATGGCCGATAACGCCCTAGCGACCACCGACGACAAGGCCGGTTCTCGCCTGGACCTCAAGCAGCTTGCACGTACGCCGGCAACGCGGCAGCTGCTGCTGTTGTTCGGCGTGGCGGGCGCCGTGGCGCTCGGCGTCGCGGTGGTGCTGTGGTCGCGCGGCCCCAACTTCAGCCTGCTGTACGCCGGCCTCGAACAGAAGGACGCCGCCGCCGTCACGCAGGCGCTGCAGGCCTCCAATACGCCGTTCACGCTGAGCGCGGACGGTGGCTCGATCATGGTGCCGGCTTCCGACCTCGCCGCGATCCGATTGAAGCTGGCCTCGCAGGGCCTGCCGCAGGGCAGCGCCAGCAGCACGGCCGTACCCGCTGCCGATTCGCCGTTCGGCATGAGCGATCTGGCCGAACGCACGCGCTACCAGCAGATGCTGGAAACCGACCTGGGCAACACCATCGCCGGGCTGCAGTCGGTGCGCGCGGCACGCGTGCATCTCGCGCTGCCCAAGCCGTCGGCATTCATCCGCGACAATCATGAAGCCAGCGCCTCGGTGCTGGTGACGCTGTATCCGGGCCGCCAGCTCGACGCGAGCCAGGTGGCGGCGATCGTCCATCTGGTCGCCTCGAGCGTGCCCAACCTCGATCCCAAGCAGGTGTCGGTGGTCGACCAGCAGGGCCAGCTGCTCACCACCACGGATCCGGGCAGCGCCAGCGCCATCGGCGACACGCGCCTGCGCCTGGCCACCCGCATCGAGAACACCTACGCGCAACGCATCGAGGAGCTGCTGACGCCGCTGGTCGGCCCCGGCAAGGTGCGCGCGCAGGTCTATGCCGACCTCGACTTCAGCGAGACCGAGAAGGCCACCGAGACCTACGGCCACGAACACCCGGCGCTGCGCAGCGAACAGACCAACAGCGAGTCGCGCACCGGCAGTGCGAATGACGGCGGCGTCGCCGGCGCGCTCAGCAACCAGCCGCCCAACACGGTGGCGCAGCCCACCGCCGCCCAGCCGAACGCCGGCAAGGGCGCGGCGGGCAAGGGCGCCACGGCAGCCGCCACGCAGGCCGCGGGGCCGAGCCAGAACTCCAGCAGCGCCACGCGCAACTACGAGCTCGATCGCACCATCAGCCACGTCAGCGATCCGGCGGGCCGCCTCGCGCGCCTCACCGTCGCGGTGGTGGTGGACAACAAGACCGTGGCCGGTGACAAGGGCGGCAACAAGAGCGTGCCGTTCACCCCGCAGGAACTGGAGCACCTCACCACGCTGACCCGCAACGCGGTGGGCTACAACGAAACGCGCGGTGACAACGTCAGCGTGATCAACCAGCCATTCCACCAGGACCCCAATGGCGACACCTCGCAGCCGCCGATGGCGTTCTGGGAACGCCCGGGCGTGCTCGACCTGATCAAGCAGGGCGCCGGCATCCTGGTGGCGCTGCTGGTGGCGTTCGGCCTGTTGCGGCCGCTGCTGCGCGGCCTCACGCGCAGCCCGTCGCCCGGCAAGGAACTCGCCCTGGCGCAGGGGGGCGTGCCGCCCACCATCTCGGTGCGCGTGGACGACAAGGAAGACCTCGACGAGCTGGCCCGCCTCAACAACGGCATCGCACCCGCGATGGCCTACGAACAGCGCATCGGCCTGGCCCGCCGCATGGTGAGCGAGAACCCCAAGCAGGTGGCGCAGGTGGTGAAGAGCTGGGTGGGCGAAGATGGCGGCTAAGCAGGCACCACGTTCGCCGGGCCGCCCCGCGCTACGGAAGCGCGGCGGACAGCCGATATCGCTGGGACAGGCACGCATGGCCGGCGCATCCGTCGCGCCCCAGTGCGTGCAGCCATTCGGGCGGAACGAATCATGAAGGCAGAGACCCCCATCACCGGCGCGCAGCGCGCCGCCATCCTGTTGCTCACGCTGGGCGAGCAGGACGCCGCCGAGGTGCTCAAGCACCTCAGCGCGCGCGATGTCCAGGCGGTGGGCACGGCCATGGCCAGCCTCACCAACGTGTCCCGCGAGCAGGTGGAGCTGGTGCTCACCCGCCTCAACGAGGACATGGGCCGGCACACCTCGCTGGGCGTGGGCACCGAGGAATACATCCGCAAGATCCTGGTCAACGCGCTGGGCGAGAGCAAGGCGGGCGGCCTGATCGACCGCATCCTGCTCGGCCGCTCCAGCAAGGGCCTGGAGTCGCTGAAGTGGATGGAAAGCCGCGCCATCGCCGAGATGATCAGCCAGGAGCACCCGCAGATCATCGCCCTGGTGCTGGCGCACCTGGAGCCGGACCAGGCGGCCGAGGTGATCGGCTACCTGCCGCCGCGCACGCGCAGCGACGCGGTGATGCGCATCGCCACGCTCGACGGCGTGCAGCCGCATGCGCTGAACGAACTGGACGAGATCATGGAGCGCCAGTTCTCCGGCAACACCAAGAAGCTCAAGTCCGCCTCCGTGGGTGGCCTCAAGGCGGCGGCCAATATCCTCAACGCGATGGAAACCAGCCGCGAGAACGAGCTGATGGCCGCCATCCGCACGCACGATTCGGGCCTGAGCGGGCGCATCGAAGAACTGATGTTCGTGTTCGAGGACCTGGGCGACCTGGACGATCGCAGCATGCAGACGCTGCTGCGCGAAGTGCCCACGGCGCGCCTGACCACGGCGCTCAAGGGTGCCGAGCCGGGCGTACGGGAAAAAATCTTCGCCAACATGTCCAAGCGCGCGGCCGACATGCTGCGCGACGACCTCGAAGTGTCCGGTCCCGTTCGCCTGAGCGAAGTCGATGCGGCGCAGAAAGAGGTGCTGGGCATCGCGCGCAAGCTGGCCGATTCGGGCCAGATCAATCTCTCCGGTGGCGGTGACGAGCTGGTGGCATGAGCGCCGTATTGAATCGCGACAACCTGGTGGCCTTCCAGCGCTGGCTTCCGCCCGAGATGGGCGAGCCGGCGGTCGAGCCCGCGCCGGTCGAGCCGGTGATGCAGCCCACCGTGCGCGACCTGGAGGCACTGGAGCAGCAGGCGCGCGACGAAGGCTACGCCGCCGGCCAGGCGGAAGGCCTGGCCGCCGCGCGCGACCTGATGAACTCGCGCATGGCCAGGCTCGATGCCTTGCTCGACGCCGCGGCGCGACCGTTGCACGCGATGGACGAACTGGTGGAACTGGAACTGGCGCGACTGGCCATGACGGTGGCGCGCCAGGTGCTGGCGCACGAACTGCGCACCTCGCCCGACCTGGTGGTGGAAGCCGTGCGCCAGGCGGCGCTGGCCCTGCCGTCGGCCTCGGGCAGCCTGCGCGTGCGCCTGCATGCGGAGGACCTCTCGCTGCTGCGCACGCTGGATGTCGCCGAGGAGCACTGGCAGCTGGTGGCCGACCCCACCCTGCAGCGTGGCGACTGCCTGCTCGAGACCGAGCGTTCGCGCCTGGATGCGCGCCTGGAGACGCGTCTCGCCGCCGTGGTCGATGCCGTGCTCGGCGCCGAGGCGGACGACGTGGATGCCGACGCCGACGAGGTGCGCGGATGAATGCACCGGCCGGCCAGAAGCGCACCGCGCTTTGGCAGGAACGGCTGGCCCGTCGGCGCATGCGCGCCGTGGGCGCGCACACGCTGACCGTGGAAGGGCGCCTGCGCCGGGTGGTTGGCCTGACGCTGGAGGCCGAAGGCTGCGAGGCGCCGCTGGGCGCGCGCTGCATGGTCTCCACCGCCGACGGCAGTGAACTGGATACCGAGGTGGTGGGCTTCGCCGACGAACGCTTGCTGCTGATGCCCGTGACCGAGATGCACGGCGTGCTGCCGAATGCCCGCGTGCGCCCCTGTGCGCACACCAGCGGCCTGCCGGTGGGCACGGCCCTGCTGGGTCGCGTGGTGGGCGCCGATGGCCTGCCGCTGGATGGCCTGGGCCCGCTTGACGTGGACGAGCATGCCGGGCTCAAGCGCGAACCGATCAACCCGATGTCGCGCAAGCCGATCGACACGCCGCTGGATACCGGCGTGCGTGCGATCAATGCGCTGCTCAGCGTGGGACGTGGCCAGCGTATCGGCCTGTTCGCCGGCTCCGGCGTCGGCAAGTCGACGCTGCTGGGCATGATGACCCGCTACACCGACGCCGACGTGGTGGTGGTGGGCCTGATCGGCGAACGCGGCCGCGAAGTGAAGGAATTCGTCGAGCACACGCTGGGGCCCGAAGGCCGCGCGCGCTCGGTGATCGTCGCCGCGCCGGCCGACGCGCCGCCGCTCAAGCGCCTGCGCGGTGCCCAGTACGCCACCGCCATCGCCGAATGGTTCCGCGACCGTGGCCAGCGCGTGCTGCTGCTGATGGACTCGATCACCCGCTATGCCCAGGCCCAGCGCGAGATCGCGCTCGCCATCGGCGAGCCGCCCGCCACCAAGGGTTACCCGCCCTCGGTGTTCGCCATGCTGCCGGCCCTGGTGGAGCGCGCGGGCAACGACGCCGAAGGGCGCGGTTCGATCACCGCGTTCTACACCGTGCTCGCCGAAGGCGACGACTACCGCCACGACCCGATCGCCGACGCCGCGCGCGCGATCCTGGACGGCCATATCGTGCTCTCGCGCGACCTCGCCGAAGCCGGGCATTACCCCGCCATCGACATCGAGGCCTCGATCAGCCGCGTGATGCCCGCGGTGGTCAAGCGCGAGCACCTGCGTGCGGCGCAGCGCTTCCGCCAGGTGTATTCGGCCTATCGCCAGCAGCGCGACCTGATCGCCGTGGGCGCCTACCAGAAGGGTTCCGACCCCCAGGTGGACCACGCCATCGCGATGTGGCCCCGGCTGCGCGACTTCCTGCAGCAGGAAGTGGACGACCCCACCACGCTCGCCAACGCCATCGCCATGCTCGAACAGCTCACTGCCGGGGGTGCCTCGTGAAGTCGCGCGCCAATCGACTGCAGCCGGCGGCGGACCTGGCCCACGAGCGACAGGAGACGGCCATGCAGAGGCTGGCCGAGCAGCAGCAGCGCCTGGCCAAGGCCGAGGCCCAGCTGGCGGAGCTCCGCCGCTATCGCGAGGAATATGCCGAAACCGCCGGCGGCGTGACGGTGAGCGCCTTGCTCAACCGTCGCCAGTTCGTCGAGCGCATCGACGGTGTCATCGCCCAGCAGATCAACGAAGTGGCGCGCCAGCAGCGCCAGCTCGAACACGTGCGCGGCCAGTGGCGCGACGCCCATGCGCGGGAACAGGCGCTGGGCAGCGTGATCGATCGTTACCGCGAGCAGGAACGCAAGGTCGAGGAGCGGCGCGAGCAGGCCGAGATCGACGAACGCATGCAGTACCGGCGTCCGATGGGAGAGTCCCGTCGATGAGCCGCCGCCCCCTTCCGGAGATCGAATCATGACGCCCACCGCCGTGCTGTCCGTGAATACGGCCGTGAACGCCAACCCGGCCGCCAGCAGCCATGCGCCGCCGGTGCAGGACGGAAGCGGCAGCCACGCGCGTGCCGATTTCCGCAAGCCGCTGCAGCAGGCTCGCCAGCAGCAGGCTCGCCAGCAGCAGGCTCGCCAGCAGCAACAGACATCCCAGGCGTCGCCACGGGCATCGGCAAGCCGCGACGCCGCGCCGGCCGCCAAGAGCACGACAGCGCCGCGCCATGGCACCACGGACGATGCGCGGGGCCAGGACGAAAAACCGTCGTCGGCGCCGGCAACACCCACGCCCGATGCCGCCACCGCGATGCTGGCCCTGCTGGGCCAGAGCATTCCGGCGCAGGCGGCGCCCGCACCGGTGCCAGCGCCCGTTCCGACGGGGCAGGGCGACGCGGCGGCATCGGCCGGCGGCGTGACCCTGCCGGCCGGCATGCAGGCCATCGCCAACCTGCAGGTGCCGGCGATGACCCCGCCCGGCGCGCAAGCGGATGCCGACGACATGCTGGATAGCAAGTCGGTCGATGCGCTGAAGGACAGCGCCTTGAGCACGGGCGATGCGTCCGGGGAAGTCGACGAGAAGACCCCGGCCTTCACCGATGCCCTGGCCGCCATGGCCAAGGCCCCTGCTGAGGGCCAGTCGTCCCAGCCCATGTCGAACGACCACGGCCGTACGCTGGATGCCCTCGGCCAGCTGCTGGCGGCGCCACAGGCCCCGGCGCAGACGGCCGCCGCGACCACGCCCGCCGCCCATGCGCTGAGCATGCAGGCCAGCGCGGGCACGCCCGCATTCGCCCAGGAACTCGGCCAGCAGGTCGCGTGGCTGGGCGGCCAGGACGTCAAGGAGGCACGCATCCGCCTGCATCCCGAAGACCTGGGCCAGCTGGACGTGAAGGTCAGCGTGAAACAGGACCATGTCGACGTCAGCTTCATCGCCCAGCACCCGCAGGCGGTCCACGCCGTGCAGCAGACGTTGGGGCAGCTCGACACCTTGCTCGCGCATCATGGCCTTTCGCTGGGCCATGCCGAGGTCGGGCAGGGTGGACGAGGCAATGAGAGCGGACAGGGATCGACTTCGTCGGGCGCCAACCGTGGCGGCGACGACTCGTCGACGGAAAGCGGCAGCATCGCCGCCGTTGCCGCACCGGTGATCAAGGCGATTGGCTTGCTGGATACCTTCGCCTGAACGGAACATTGCCCGCCGGCCCGCTGTGGGAGCGCACCCTGTGCGCGACAGCGGAGGTGAGGAATGTTCCAGTAGGAGGTTGCCGCGAGCAGGTCTGGCGAGAACTGCCCACCGAGGTGAGGGCCTGGCGCAGCGGTCGCGCACAGGGTGCGCTCCCACCAGAGGCGGTTGGTGTTACCGCGAGCACCCGCCCCTCACCCCAGCCCTCTCCCCGGCGGGGAGAGGGAGAAGTGATGGACCGGGGCGGATAACGAAACGGCCTTAAGCCCTCAGCGCATCGGCGCGTTGCGGTGTAGCCGCACCCCATTGAGGTAGCACGTCGCTGATTCGACTTGCCCCAGTCGCCCGATGCTTCTATCCCACGTGCTGCTATGAGCCCTGGCTCTGAAGGCCGTTTTCTTTGGGTTACTTTTCTTTTGGGCCAGCAAAAGAAAAGTGACTCGAGCGTCGGCAGACGATCGAAACGCCCGCTGCGTCCCACAGGGACTAGCTTTGCGTCGTAGGCGGCAACCTGGCGGCAGCGCGGCTACCGACGGCCAGACCCGCTCTCCAAAAAAAGCGGCGACAACCTTGAAGGCCAGCGCGAAAGGCAGTCGCGCACAGGGTGCGCTCCCACATGGGTGATTGGGGGCAGACCTAACAGCGACGACCTTCCGACAGCCGCCGGCAAGGCGACGCGAGCGAACCCCGTCGCGCGTCAAGAAAGCGCCACCCCGTCCGGGCGATAGCGCTCAAACCCAGTCCCCGCAACGTTTTCCATCGATGGCATGGCGCTTGCTATCGACAGTCAGTGGCGCCCGCATCGGTCGCCGAGACATTCGGAAAACGGACAGGTACTGGCATGGCTCAGAACGAGCAAACGACGGAAACCACGAGCGCTCCCCAGAAGAAGGGCGGCTCGAAGGTGGTGATCATCATGGGCGTGGCACTGCTCGCGCTCGGTGGCGCGTGCGCCTACCTGCTGCTGGGCAAGTCCGCGCACGGCAATGCGCCGGAAGAACCGAAGGTGGTGCTGTCCAAGCAGGAGCAATACCTCGCGATGGATCCCCCGTTCGTCGTGAACTTCAAGGACGACCAGTCCATGCGCTTCCTGCAGGTGGGCGTGAGCCTGATGTCGCATGACGCCGCCGCGCTGGCTTCCGCCAAGGAAGCCGAGCCGGTGATCCGCAATGCCATGGTCATGCTGTTCAGCAGCCAGGACTACACCATCCTCAGCGACGCCGCCGGCAAGCAGAAGCTGCAGGCGGACGCGTTGGCGTCGGTGCGCAAGATCGTCGAGCAGCGCCTGGGCCGTCCCGGCATCGAGGCGCTGTACTTCACCAGCTTCGTGATGCAGTAACGAGGGTACGCCGATGAGCGACCTGCTTTCACAGGAAGAAATCGACGCCCTGCTCGACGGCGTGGAAGGCGGAGCCGTCGAGACGGGCAACGACGAACCGGTGCCGCCCGATGCGGTGATCTCCTACGACTTCACCCAGCAGGACCGCATCGTGCGCGGCCGCCTGCCCACGCTGGAAATGGTCAACGACCGTTTCGCGCGCTTCTTCCGCACCGCCATCTTCGGGGTGCTGCGCAAGACCTGCGAGGTGTCGGTGCTCGGCGTGAAGATGATCAAGTTCGCCGAGTACGTGCACGCCCTGGCGGTGCCCAGCAACCTCAACCTGGTGCGCATCAAGCCGCTGCGCGGCACCGCCCTGGTGGTGATGGAGCCGCGCCTGGTGTTCACGGTGATCGACAATTTCTTCGGCGGCGACGGACGCTTCCACGCGCGCATCGAGGGTCGCGATTTCACCGCCACCGAGAACCGCGTCATCCAGATCATGCTCACCGAGCTGTTCGCGGCGATGAGCGAAGCCTGGGCACCCGTGCTGCCGTTGAACTTCGAGTACCTCAACTCGGAGATCAACCCGCAGTTCGCCAACATCGTGAGCCCCACCGAGACGGTGGTGGTCTCCAAGTTCCACGTCGAACTCGACGGCGGTGGCGGCGAGGTGCACCTCACCCTGCCGTACGCGATGGTCGAGCCGATCCGCACCCTGCTCGACGCCGGCGTACAGAGCGACCGCGTCGACCGCGACGACCGCTGGGCCGAGACCCTGCAGGACGAAGTGCTCGATGCCGAGGTGGAGCTCAGCGCGCTGCTGCTGGAAACGCGCCTGAGCATCGGCGAGTTCCTGCAGATGCGCCCGGGCGACGTCATTCCCGTCCAGCTGCCCGAGCTGTGCACCGTCTTCGCCGAGGACGTGCCCGTGTTCCGCGGCCGCTACGGCCAGTCCAGCGGCCACAACGCCATTCGATTCCACGCCCAGACAGGCCGCCGCGAAATGCGCCTGTCCGCCGACCTTGTTCCGGAGAAAAGCCTCGCATGATCACGCCCCAAGAAGCAGTCACCCAGCGCGTCGAGTTCGACCCGCTGACCGCCCCTTCGGCCGAGGGCGCCGACGTCAACCTGGACATGATCCTCGACGTGCCGGTGACCCTGGCGATGGAAGTCGGCCGCACCCGCATCAGCATCCGCAACCTGCTGCAGCTCAACCAGGGCTCGGTGGTGGAACTGGATCGCTCCGCTGGCGAGCCGCTGGACGTGTTCGTCAACGGCACCCTGGTGGCCCACGGCGAAGTGGTGGTGATCAACGAGCGCTTCGGCATCCGTCTCACCGACGTGATCAGCCCCGCCGAACGCGTGCGCAAGCTGCGGTGAGCGGCATGTTGCTAGCCCTTGCGCTGCCGGTCGCCGCCGCACCGGAAATCAATGTCGGCGGCGAACTGCTGCGCGTGCTGGTGAGCCTGGCCGGCATCGTCGCGCTGATCTTCGCGGCGGGCTGGTTCAGCCGTCGCCTGCAGGCGCGCACCTCGCCGGGCGGCCGTCGCCTGCGTTGCGTGGAAACCATGGCGGTGGGCGCGCGCGACCGGCTGATGCTGATCGATGCCGACGGCAAGCGCCTGCTGGTGGGCGTGGGCCAGGGCGGCATGCGCACGCTGCATGTGTACGACGGCGCCGCGCCGGAAGCGACGCCGGCGCCGCCGATGCCCGGCTTTGGCGACGTGCTGGCCCGCTGGAAGCGTACGCCATGAAGAAATACCGTCGCTGGATACTCCTGCTGGCCCTGCTGCTGGTGCCGGTGCTTGCTTGGGCGGTTCCGGCCGCCCCCGTGATGCCGGCGATGCCGAGCATGCCCTCGTCGACCGCCGGCATTCCCGTGCTGACCGTGCAGAATGCCCCGGGCGGCGCGCAGAACTGGACGTTGTCGCTGCAGCTGCTGGCACTGATGACGGTGCTGACGCTGCTGCCGGCCGTGCTGCTGATGATGACCTCGTTCACGCGCATCATCATCGTGCTCGGCTTCCTCCGCCAGGCGCTGGGCACGCAGTCCACGCCGTCCAACCAGATCCTGCTCGGCCTGTCGCTGTTCCTCACCCTGTTCGTGATGTCGCCGGTGCTGACGCACGCGTACAACGACGGCGTGAAGCCGTACATGGACGGCCAGATGAGCGCCGAGCTGGCGGTGCCGGCCGCCGCCGCGCCGTTCAAGCGCTTCATGCTGGACCAGACGCGCGAGGCCGACCTGCAGCTGTTCACGCACCTGGCCAATGAAAAGCCCTATGCGAGCAAGGACGACGTGCCGTTCCGCGTGGCCATGCCCGCGTTCGTCACCAGCGAGCTGAAGACCGCGTTCCAGATGGGCTTCCTGCTTTTCATCCCGTTCCTGATCATCGACCTGGTGGTGGCCAGCGTGCTGATGTCGATGGGCATGATGATGGTGTCGCCCACGATCATCTCGCTGCCGTTCAAGATCATGCTGTTCGTGCTGGTCGACGGGTGGACGCTGCTGCTGGGCACGCTGGCGGGGAGTTTCTACTCGTGAGCGCAAAGCATCTTTCTCCCTCTCCCCTTTGGGGAGAGGGCCGGGGTGAGGGGCGGGTGCTTGCGAAAGCCTTTCATTCTCTGCGCCAAAGCAAAGGCAACGCATTCCCTCGCAAGCCACGACCCCTCACCCCAACCCTCTCCCCGGAGGGGAGAGGGAGTAGAGCCGAGGCACGCCATGACGCCTGAATCCGTCATCGAATTCGGCCAGCACGCGCTCTATGTGGCGATGATGGTCGCCGCGCCGCTGCTGCTCACCGCCTTGCTGGTGGGCCTGGTCGTCGGCGTGGTGCAGGCTGCCACGCAGATCAACGAAATGACCCTGAGCTTCATCCCCAAGATCCTCGCGATGGCCGCCGTCGCGCTGATCGCCGGCCCGTGGATGCTGCGCACGCTGGTGCAGTTCACCCGGCAGCTGATCGAGAGCCTTCCCGGGGCCGTCAAGTGACGACGGTCGACTACGCCCAGATCCAGCACCTGCTTGGTTCGCTGCTGTGGGCGATGGGGCGCGTGGGCGGCTTGTGCCTGCTGGCGCCGGTGTTCGGCGACAAGGTGGTACCGCAGCGCATCCGCCTGGGCGTGATGCTGATCCTTGCGTTCGTGCTGGCGCCGCTGGCGCCCACCGCCATCGACCTGATGTCGGCCGACGGCGTGGCCACCATGGCGAGCCAGGTGCTGATCGGCGCGGCGGTGGGCTTCGTGTTGAAGCTGGCCTTCGAGGCGGTCTCGCTGGGCGGTCAGCTGGTGGGGCAGAGCATGAGCCTGGGCTTCGCCGAAATGGTGGACCCGCGCGGCGGTGGCAGTTCGCCGGTGCTCAGCCAGTTCTACCTGCTGCTGGTGACCCTGTTGTTCCTCGCCATGAATGGCCACCTGCGGCTGATCGCGCTGCTGGCCGACAGCTTTCACACCCTGCCACCGGGCCACGCGGTAATCGATGCGAACGGCCTGCATGCGGTGGTGGCATTCGCGGTGCACCTGTTCGGTGGCGCCGTGCGCGTGGCCCTGCCGGCGATGACCTCGTTGCTGATGGTCAACATCGGCTTCGCCGCGATCAGCCGTGCCGCGCCGTCGATGAATCTCTTCGCGGTGGGTTTCCCGATCACCGTGACCCTGGGTTTCGTGGCGCTGTGGCTGTCGCTGCGCAGCGTGCCGGGTGCGTTCGAATCGTTGCAGAACAGCGCCTGGACGCTGATGCACGAACTGGTCGGCGGTTGAGGAACGCGCCATGGCCGAGCAGGAGAATGAAGACCGCACCGAACAACCTTCAGAAAAACGCCTGCGCGAAGCGCGGGAGAAGGGCGACGTTCCACGATCGCGCGATCTTTCCGGCGCGGTGGTGGTGCTGGCGGGCGTGTCCGCGCTGATCAGCGGCGGCGATCGCTCGATGGAACATGTGCGCCGCATTTATGGCCTGGGCCTCAGCTACGGCCGCGACGCGTTGTTCAGCGATGCGTTGCCGGGGCGCGTGCTGAGCCTGGCACTGCACGAGGCAATGTCGTTGTTCGCGCCGGTGGCGCTGGCCACGGTGCTGGCCGCGCTGGCGGCGCCGGTGCTGATCGGTGGCCTGAATTTCAGCGCCGAAGCCCTGCAGCCGAAATTCGAACGCCTCAATCCCATCGCAGGCCTGGGACGCATCTTCGCCATGCGCGGCCTGGTCGAGCTGGGCAAGTCCCTGCTGAAGCTGCTGCTGATCGGCGCCGTGCTGGTGCTGGTGCTGAAGAACTGGCAGGCCGACCTGATGACCACCGGCCAGGGCGACGTGGGTGCCGGCATGCTCATGGCGATGAGCCTGCTGGGCCACGGTGCCTTGCTGTTCGGCAGCGTGCTCGCGCTGATCGGTGGCGCCGATGCGCTCTACCAGAAGTTCGACCACGCCAAGCGCCTGCGCATGACGCGACAGGAGCTGAAGGACGAGTCGAAGGAGAGCGACGGCAACCCCGAGCTCAAGGCGCGCGTCCGCCAGATGCAGTTCCAGATGGCGCGCAAGCGCATGATGCAGGAGCTGCCCAAGGCCGACGTGGTGATCACCAATCCCACGCACTTCGCCGTCGCGCTGCGCTACGACGAAGGCCGGATGGGCGCGCCGCGCGTGATCGCCAAGGGCGTCGACGAGATGGCCATGCAGATCCGCCTCGTCGCCAGCAGCCATCGTATTCCCATGGTGGAGGCGCCGCCGCTGGCACGCGCCTTGTATGCCACCACCCAGCTCGATCGCGAGATTCCCTCGTCGCTCTACGTCGCCGTGGCGCAGGTGCTCGCGTACGTGTTCCAGCTCAAGCAGGCCGTCGCCCGCGGCGAGCAGGCGCCCAAGGCGCCCACGCCTGATGTCGACCCGGACCTGATGGGTCCCTACAAGTTCTGACGGAAATAGTGCATGGCCACCGCTACCGCCATCGATAGCCTCAAGTCGCTCGGACGCCGTGGCGTCGGCGCGCCGATCATCATGCTCGCGATGCTGGGCATGATGATGCTGCCGCTGCCGCCCTTCATCCTCGACATGCTCTTCAGCTTCAACATTGCGTTGTCGCTGGTGATCCTGCTGGCGGTGATCTACGTGATGCGGCCGCTGGAATTCGCCGCGTTCCCCACCGTGGTGCTGATGGCCACGTTGCTGCGCCTCGCGCTCAACATCGCCTCCACCCGCGTGGTGCTGCTGCACGGCCATGACGGCCCCGGCGCGGCGGGCAAGGTGATCGAGGCGTTCGGCGAGTTCGTCATCGGCGGCAACTTCGCGGTCGGCCTGGTGGTGTTCGCCATCCTCACCATCATCAACTTCGTGGTGGTCACCAAGGGTGCGACCCGCGTGTCCGAAGTGACCGCACGCTTCACCCTCGACGCGATGCCCGGCAAGCAGATGGCCATCGACGCCGATCTCAACGCCGGCCTGCTCAACCAGGAACAGGCGCGCGACCGTCGCCAGGAAGTGCGCGAGGAAGCGGACTTCTACGGTTCGATGGACGGTGCCTCCAAGTTCGTGCGCGGCGATGCCACGGCGGGCATCCTGATCCTCATCATCAACATCGTCGGTGGCTTCTTCGTCGGCGTGATGCAGCACGGCCTCTCGGCCGGCGACGCCGCCAAGACCTACACGCTGCTCACCATCGGTGACGGCCTGGTGGCGCAGGTGCCCTCGCTGATGCTCTCCATCGCCACGGCGGTGATCGTCACCCGCGTGTCCAAGTCGCAGGACATGGGCAAGCAGCTGATCGGCCAGGTGTTCGGCCAGCCGCGTGCGCTTGCCGTGGCAGGCGTGGTGCTGGGCGTGATGGGCGTGATCCCCGGCATGCCGAACATCGCGTTCCTGCTGCTGGGCGGCGCCTGCGGCGGCGCGGCCTACCTGATGATCAAGCGCGAACGCGAGGCGAAGGAGCGCGTGGCCAGGCTGGCCGCCGAAACGCCGCCGCCCGCCGCGCCGGTGGAGCGCATCGAACTGGGCTGGGAAGACGTGGCCAGCGTCGACCCGCTGGGCCTGGAGGTGGGCTATCGCCTCATCCCGCTGGTGGACCAGCACCAGGGCGGCGAGCTGATGGGCCGCATCAAGTCGGTGCGCCGCAAGCTTTCGCAGGAACTGGGCTTCCTGGTGCCGCCGGTGCACATCCGCGACAACCTGGACCTTGGCCCCAACACCTATCGCATCACCCTGATGGGCGTGCCGATGGGCGAGGCCGAGGTGCACAACGACCGCCTGCTGGCGATCAACCCGGGTCGTGTGCAGGACGGGCTGCAGGGCATACCCACGCGCGACCCGGCGTTCGGCCTGGAGGCGATGTGGATCGAGCCGGTGCAGCGCGAGACCGCGCAGAGCCTGGGCTACACCGTGGTCGATCCGGCGACGGTGGTGGCCACGCATCTCTCGCACATCCTGCAGGGCCATGCGCACGAGCTGCTGGGCCACCAGGACGTGCAGCAGCTGCTGGACCGACTGGCGCAGACGACGCCGAAGCTGGTGGAAGACCTGGTGCCCAAGCGCCTCTCGCTGGGCGTGGTGGTCAAGGTGATGCAGAACCTGCTCGCCGAGCGGGTGCCGATCCGCAACATGCGCTCCATCGTCGAATCCTTGGCGGAGCACGCGGGCCAGAGTCAGGATCCCGGCGCGCTCACGGCCGCCGTGCGCGTGGCGCTGGGTCGCCAGATCGTGCAGGAGATCACCGGGCTGGGCACCGAGATCCCGGTCATCACGCTGGCGCCGGAACTGGAGCAGATCCTGCTGGGATCGCTCGCAAATGGCGGTGTGGCGGGCGCCGCGGTGGAACCGGGCCTCGCGGACCGTCTCCAGCAGGGCGTCGCCGAGGCTGCGCGCAAGCAGGAAATGAGCGGCGAACCGGCCGTGTTGCTGGTCGCGCCGCAGCTTCGTCCGTGGCTCGCGCGCTTCACTCGCCACGTGGCACAGAACCTGCACGTACTCGCCTACAACGAGGTGCCCGACAACCGCCGTGTGCGGCTGGTGCAGGCGCTGGGCCGATAGGACAAGGGACAGAGCGATGACGAAGCAGGGTTGGCACATGGGTAGCGCAAGCGCATCGACCGGCGGGTTCCGCCGTCGTGCAGACGCCACGTTGCAGGCCTTCCCCGTCGCGCGCTGCTGGAGTTTCAACGCATGAAGATCAAACGTTTCGTGGCTCCCGACATGCGCCAGGCCATGCGTGAAGTGCGCGAGGAGCAGGGTCCGGATGCCGTGATCCTGTCCACGCGCCGCATGGACGAGGGCATCGAGATCATCGCCGCGGTCGATTTCGACGAGGCGCTGGTACGCGAGGCGGCACGTCACGGCGCCCCGCTGCAGGTGGAGTCGCACAAGCCGGTCGAGGCCGCGCCGGCCGAGTCGAAGCCGGCGGCGATCCGTCGTGGCGACGTGACGCCGCCGCCGCTGCCGACGTCCAGCCGTCATCACGACGATGGCGTGACGGTCTCGCTGTCGCGCCGTGCCGTGGAGCCGTCACCGGCCGAGCCGGTGCCGTCGCCGCGCATGGCGCCGCCGCGCGCTGCCGAGCCGGTCATGCAGAGGGCTGCGCCGGCGCCTGCCGTTGCGCCGCTCGCACCGGTGGAGGCCGCTGCCTCGACGCTCGATCCTTCCGCACCGATCCACCCGCTGCTTGAGCGGGCCGTGCAGGACACCGCCCGCGTGCGCGCCGAGCTGGGCAGCCTGCGCAACCTGCTGGAAACGCAGCTCTCCAGCCTGATCTGGAACGACATGGAGCGCCGCCAGCCGCTGCGCGCCCGCGTGCTGCGCGAGATGACGCGCCTGGGCATCGAGTCCGATGTCGCCCGCCAGCTGGTCGACGACCTGCCGAGCAACCTCAACGCCGAGCAGGCCCGGTACCTGCCGCTGGGCATGCTGAGCCGCAGTCTTTCCATCAGCCGGCGCGACCACGCGGATCGCCCGGGCGTCACCGCCCTCGTCGGCCCGACCGGCGTGGGCAAGACCACCACCATCGCCAAGCTCGCCGCGCGCGCGGTGATGCGCCACGGCGCCAACAACGTGGCCCTGGTCAGCACCGACCACTACCGCATCGGCGCCGCGGCGCAGCTGGAACACTACGGCCGCCTGCTCGGCGTGCGCGTGTATCCCGCCTACGACGCGGACAGCCTGCGCCAGGTGCTGGGGCTGCTGCGCGGCTGCCACACGGTGCTGGTGGATACCGCCGGCCTGGCCGGTGGCGATCCGCGCCTGGCGCAGCAGCTCGACGTGCTGGCCAACGGTGGGGACCTGCGCGCCTGCCTGGCACTCGCCGCCAACGCGCAGGCGCCCTCGCTCGACGAGGCGGTGCGCGCGTACCTGCCGCTGCGACCGCACGCCTGCATCCTCACCAAGCTCGACGAGGCCCCGAGCCTCGGCGGGGCGCTATCGGTGCTGATCCGCCACCGGCTCGCGCTCGACTACATCACCGACGGCCAGCGCGTGCCCGAGGACATCGCCGCCGCCGATGCGCGCGTGCTGGTGTGCCGCGCCGCCCAGGTGCTCAAGGGCAGTGCCGCCGCGACTGCGGACGACGATGTGATGGCGGAACGTTTCGGACTCGCGGTGGCAAACGCATGAGCGCTTTCGCAATGAATCAGGCAATCGGTCTGGAAGGCATGCTGCGCGCCCTGGCGGAACGGCACGACAGGCAGGCTCCGGGCCAGGACCAGGCCTTCGGCCTGGCCAGCCCGCCGCCGCCCCGCAAGCGCTGCCGCGCCATCGCGGTGGCGGGCGGCAAGGGCGGCGTGGGCAAGACCACGGTGTCGGTGAACCTCGGCATGGCGCTGGCGATGGCCGGGCACGAGGTGATCCTGCTCGACGCCGACATGGGCCTGGCCAACATCGACGTGCTGCTGGGCCTCACGCCCACGCGCCACATCGGCCACCTGCTGGACGGCAGCTGCGCCATCGAGGACCTGCTGCTCCCCGCGCGGCACGGCCTCAAGGTGGTGCCGGCCGGCTCGGGTACGCGCCGCCTCGCCCAGCTCAGCAACAGCGAGCACGCCGCGGTGATCCGCGCCTTCGACGACCTGGTGGCGCCGCCGGACTACCTGCTGGTGGATACCGCCGCGGGCGTGTCGGACAACGTGGCGATGTTCGCCGCGGCGGCCGACGACGTGGTGCTGGTGGTCTGCGACGAGCCTGCATCGCTCACCGATGCCTACGCGATGCTCAAGGTGCTGAGCCGCGACTTCGGCGTGCGCCGTTTCCGCATGGTCGCGAACATGGTGCGCAACCTCGGCGAGGCCAGGCAGCTGCACCAGAAGCTGGCGCGGGTGAGCGACCGCTTCCTCGACGTCGCCTTGGAATTCATGGGGATGGTGCCGAACGACGAGCGCCTCAGGCAGGCCATCAAGCGCCAGAGCGCGGTGGTGGACCTGTGGCCGTCGAGCCGTTCGGGCCAGGCATTCAAGCAATTGGCAGGTGCGGTCGATACATGGGGTGAACCCGAGCGACTGGGCCTGGACCGTATTGCCTTCTTCAGCAGGCAGGCCGCAGTGGCTACTGGGTGGTGAGACATGAGCGTGGCTTCCGAATACCTGCAATTGCAACGGCAAAGTGCCGACCAACTGGTTCGCCAGCACGCGCCGCTGGTGCGACGGATCGCCTATCACCTGATGGGCCGCCTGCCGCCGAGCGTGGACGTGAGCGACCTGATCCAGGCCGGCATGATCGGGCTGCTGGAAGCAGCGCGTAATTTCGCCACCGGGCGCAATGCGAGCTTCGAGACGTTTGCGGGCATCCGCATCCGTGGCGCGATGCTCGACGAACTGCGCCGCACCGACTGGACGCCCCGCTCGGTGCACCGGAAGGTGCGCGAGATGGCCGAGGTGGTGCGCCAGATCGAGATCGAAACCGGCGCGGATGCCGAGGACGCCGAAGTGATGCGGCGACTGGGCATGGGCGCCGAGGAATACCACCAAGTGCTGGCCGATGCGGCGAGTGCCCGGTTGCTCAGCCTGTCGGCGCCGGACGACGCCGAAGGCGGCGCGGCGTTCGACGTGGCCGATGGCGACAGCGTCGGGCCGGCGCAGAGCGTCGAGAACGAAGGCATGCGCGAGGCGCTCGTCGAGGCCATCGGCAGCCTGCCGGAACGGGAGCAGCTGGTGATGTCGCTGTATTACGAAGAGGAGTTGAACCTCAAGGAAATCGGCGCGGTGCTCGGGGTGACCGAGTCGCGCGTCTGCCAGATCCATGGCCAGGCGATCGTGCGCTTGCGCGCGCGCATGGATGGATGGACTGAATCAGGAACGGTGGAAAGAGTGGCGAGGAAGAGCAGGGCACGTTGACGCCGCCGGCCCTTCCCGTTTCCCGATCCCTGTCACGTTCATAAGAAAAGCGGAGCTCCCTTTGGACAAGAACATGAAAATCCTCGTGGTGGACGATTTCTCCACCATGCGGCGCATCGTCCGCAACCTGCTGGTGGAGCTGGGTTTCAGCAATCCGCTCATCCAGGAGGCCGACGACGGCGAAAACGCGCTCACCATGCTGAAGGTGAATTCCTTCGACCTGGTCGTCACCGACTGGAACATGCCGAACATGACCGGCATCGACCTGCTGCGCGCGATCCGCGCCCAGCCCGCGCTGAAGGCCATGCCGGTGCTGATGGTCACCGCCGAGAACAATCGCGACCAGATCATCGCGGCAGCCCAGGCCGGCGTGAACGGCTACATCGTCAAGCCGTTCACCGCCGCCACGCTGCAGGAAAAACTCACCAAGATCTTCGAGCGGCTTGCCGCCAGCGGAGCCAGCGCATGAATGCCCAAGTGTCCCTGATATCCGGCGAGTCGATGCCGCAGGAACTGCACGACCTGCTCAACAGCACGGACGGCGCCGCCTTCGAACAGGCCCTCGACGTGCTGGTGCGCCAGCGCGAGCAGCGCATGTTCCGCGCACTGGGCCTGCTGGCCCGCGACCTGCACGATGCCGTGCGCCGCCTCGGTGGCGACCTGGCCCAGGAAGGCGTGCCGGGCAGCGTCGCCGACGCGCGCCAGCACCTGCAGGACGTGCTGGAGATGAGTTCGCAGGCCGCGCACCGTACGCTCGACTTCGCCGAGCGCATGCGTCCGCAGGCCGAAGCGGTGGCGAAGAACGCCAACGCGGTGATCGACGGCACGGCCGAGGCCGACGTGGCCCACGTGCTGGCCCGGCAGGCTCAGTCGTTTGCCAACGAATGTCGCGAAGGCCTGGCCGACTTCGTGGTGGCGCAGTCCTGGCAGGACCTGGCCGGCCAGCGCATCAAGAAGGTGGTCAACTTCATCGGCAGCGTGGAGAACTCGCTGCTGGAACTGGTGAGCCTCACCGGTGCACTCGCCAACGGCGAGGCGGCGGCCGCGCCGGTCAAGGTCACCAGCCAGGACGAGGCGGATCGCCTGCTGAGCGAATTCGGTTTCTGATCTGAGTAAGGACGCGTCTTGATGGATCCCACGTTGGACAGCGAGCTGCGCGATGCCTTCCTGGTGGAAGCCGGGGACCTCGTGCAGCGCCTGGGCGACCAGCTGATCGGGCTGGAGGCCGCGCCGCGCGACAGCGAGCTGTTGAACGCGGTGTTCCGCGCGTTCCATACGGTGAAGGGCGGTGCGGGCTTCCTGGCGGTCGAGCCGATGGTGCAGCTGTGCCATCACGCCGAGGACCTGCTCAACGTGGCGCGCAACGGCCAGTTGCTGATCGATGCCGAACGCATGGATGCGCTGCTGGAAGCGCTGGACCTGCTCATCGACATGCTGGCCGCGCTCGCCGGTGGCCAGTCGATGGCGATGCCGCCGAAGGGGCTGCTCGATCGCCTGTCGCCGGGTGTGCGTGCGGTTCCCGCCCCGGCGCCCAAGCCGGTCGCCGCGCCCGTGGCAGCGCCGCCCGCCGACGGCAGCATCGACGACTCCGAATTCGAGGCCCTGCTGGACAGCCTGTACGGCAATGGCGGCGTACCGGGTGCGCCCGCCGCGGCTCCGGCCGAGTCCGGCGCGATCTCCGACGACGAATTCGAAGCGCTGCTGGACAACCTGCACGGCAAGAGCGGTGCGCCCGGTGGGCAGGACACGCCGAACGCATCGTCCTCGCCGGACACCATCAGCGACGACGAATTCGAAGCCCTGCTGGACAACCTGCACGGCAAGGGCTCGGCACCCAGCGGCATGGCCTCCCCGCCGGCCCCCACGCCCGCACCGCCGCCGGCGCCGGCCGCGCGTCATGCAGCGCCGCCGCCGGAGAACACCGTGCGCGTGGATACCGCACGTCTCGACTCCCTCGTGCATCGCGCCGGTGAACTGGTGCTGGTGCGCAACCGCCTGCTGAGCCTCGCGGCAAAGCAGGGCGATGAAACCCTCGCGCTGGCCGCGAGCGAACTCGATCGCGTGGCCGACGCGCTGCAGAACGCCGTGCTCGGCATGCGCATGCAGCCGGTCGGTCGCCTGTTCCAGCGCTTCCCGCGCATCGTGCGGGACCTGTCGCGCCAGCTCGGCAAGGAAGTGGAACTGGTGCAGGAAGGCGAGGGCACCGATCTCGACCGCAGCCTGGTCGAGGCGCTGGCCGATCCGATGGTGCACCTGATCCGCAACGCGCTCGACCACGGCCTGGAAATGCCGGCCGACCGCGAGCGCGCGGGCAAGCCGCGCAAGGGCAAGGTGACGCTGTCGGCCAGCCAGCGCGGCGAGCGCATCGTCATCTCCGTGGCCGACGACGGACGCGGCATGAACCCTGACGTCCTGCGCCGCAAGGCGGTGGAGAAGGGCGTCATCGACGAGGCGCAGGCCGCACGCCTCACCGAAAACGAATGCTATGAACTGATTTTCCGCCCCGGCTTCAGCACGGCCGCCACCGTCTCCGACATCTCCGGTCGCGGCGTGGGCATGGACGTGGTGAAGACGCGCGTGGCCGAACTCGGCGGCACGCTGCAGGTGCGCTCGCAGCTGGGCCGTGGCAGCACGCTGGAGCTGGCCGTGCCGCTGACCCTGGCGATCCAGCGCGTGCTGATGGTGCGCGTGGGCGCGCGCCTGCTCGCGCTGCCGCTCAGCAACGTCGAGGAAGTGTTCGAAATGGCGCCGGGCCAGCAACAGCAGCTGGACGGCCGCGTGGTCGCCTCGCATCGCGGACGCGCGCTGGCGCTGGCCGATCTCGCCGGTTGGGTCGGCGTGAACGACCTTCCCGGCGGGCACGTTGTGGTGCTGCATATCGGTCACCTGCGCCTGGGTTGCCTCGTGCACGAGGTGCTGGGGCGCGAGGACGTGATGGTGAAGCCGCTCGGTCCCCTGTTCGAAGGCGTGCCTGCCGTGGCGGGCGCGACGGTCACCGGCGACGGCCGTCTGGCGCTGGTGATGGATCTTGCCGGCCTCGCGGACGCCGATGGCCAACTTCTCCCTTCACTGCGAATGAGCGCCTGACATGGATCTGGTAAGTCTCATCGGCACGATCCTGGCATTCATCGTCATCATCGTCGGCACCATCCTCAAGGGCTCCAGCGTGGAAGCGCTGTGGAACCCGGCTGCCTTCGTGATCGTGTTCCTCGGCACCATCGCGGCGCTGCTGGTGCAGAACTCGGGCAAGGTCCTCAAGCATGCGATGACGCTGTTCCCGCTGGTATACAAGCCGCCGCAGCACCAGCCCGGCGACCTGATCAGCCGCATCGTCGGCTGGAGCGAGATCTCCCGACGCCAGGGCCTGCTGGGCCTGGAACCGCAGATCGATTCGGAAAGCGACACCTTCGTCCGCAAGGGCCTGCAGCTGCTGGTGGACGGCAGCGAGCCGGAAGCCATCCGCGGCGTGCTCGAGGTGGAAGTGGATGCGCGCGAGCACCACGACCTCGCCGGCGCCAAGGTGTTCGAGAACGCCGGCATCTTCTCGCCGACCATGGGCATCATCGGCGCGGTGATGGGCCTGATGGCCGTGATGCAGAACCTGGCCGATCCCAGCAAGCTGGGTCACGGCATCGCGGCGGCCTTCGTCGCCACCATCTACGGCGTGGCGCTGGCCAACCTGCTGATGCTGCCGATGTCGGCGCGCCTGAAGAGCCTGATCCACAAGCAGACCCAGATGCGCGAGATCCTGATCGAGGGCCTGGTGGCGATCGCCGAGGGCGCGAACCCGCGGCAGATCGAGGCGAAGCTGCAGGGCTACACGCCGTGAAACGGGGCAGGAAACAGAAGCACGAGGATCACGTCAATCACGAGGCATGGGCCATCCCCTATGCCGACCTGATGACGCTGCTGCTCGCCTTCTTCGTGGTGATGTATGCGGTATCCGTGGTGAACGAAGGCAAGTACCGCGTGATGTCCAACTCCATCATCGAGGCGTTCAATGGCTCGAGCCACGTGATCGCGCCGATGCCGCAGACGCGCACCTCGCCGCACAACGTGGACCCCGCCATGGCCGCTCCGGCCGGGCAGCCCGGCGCGGCGACCACGCCGGTGAACGTGCCCATTCCCGCCAAGCCGCAGAGCGTGCGCGTGATGGACGTGCGCCAGACCCTGCAGGACCGAACCGAGCAGAAGAACCTCGAGCTGATCCGCGACCAGATCCAGCGCGCGATGCAGCCGCTGATCGACAAGCAGATGGTGATCGTGCGCAAGACCACCAACTGGCTGGAGATCGAGCTGCGCACCGACATCCTGTTCGCCAGCGGCGCGGCCAGGCTGTCCGACCAGGCCAACGGCGTGCTCGACGAGATGGCGGGCATCCTCAGGCCGTTCTCCAATCCGGTGCGCATCGAGGGCTACACCGACGACCGGCCGATCAACAGTGCGCTGTATCCCTCCAACTGGGAGCTCTCGGCCGCCCGCGCCGCCACCGTGGCACGCCTGTTCTCCGAGCAGGGCCTCGATCCGGCGCGCCTGGGCATCGTGGGCTGGAGCGAATATCGCCCCGCCGCCGACAACACCACGGTGGACGGGCGCAACCACAATCGCCGCGTGCTGATCGTCATCCTCAGCAACGACGGCGCACCGAAGCGCCTGTTCAACGATGCGGACACCCGTAGCCAGTACGCGGATGCCGGCGCGCCTGCAGCAGCCACGTCCTCGGCCAGCCTGCCCGCCATTGCCACGCTGTCGCCGGTACCGGGGACGGAACATCGCGACGCGCCCGTGCCGGTGAACCAGGTGAGGCTGGTCGGGCCGGCGCCGATGGCACGGCAGGAGCCGGACGCCGACCCCACCTCGATCGTGCCGCCGGCGGCCGCCGGCGCCATCACGGTCACGTCGCCGCGTCTCGCCACGCCGGAGCACGGGCCGTGATCCACGCCTCAGCCACCCCTGCCGCGGAGTCGATGCCTTGAGCGACATCCCCAACCACACCAACGATCGCTGGCTGTCGTTCCGACTGGGCGGGCAGCTGTACGCGGCGCCGCTGGAAGAAGTCAGCGAAGTGATTCGCGATGGCGAACTCACCCCCGTGCCCGGCGCCGCGCAGGACTTGCTGGGCATCCGCCATCTGCGCGGACGCATCGTGCCGGTGCTGGACGGTCGACGCCGGCTCGGCCTGCCTGAAACCCACGACGGCGACGCCGGCGAGGTGCGCCTCGTGATGCTTTCGCACGGCCCCCACCTGGTGGGCCTGCGCGTGGACGCCATCGGCGACCTCGTCCAGACCGGCGGTGCGGACATTGCGCCGCCACCGCCCGGCGGCACCGTGCGCCAGGACGACCCCGTGCACGGCGTTCTGCCGTGGCAGGGTGGCTTCGTGGCCCTGCTCGATGTGCGGCGCCTGTGCCGCCTGCCGCTCGAAAGCGAGGCCGCCTAGGCGGTTACTGCACGGGCCGCCGGGCTATGCTCTACGCATCCGGAAGCGGCCAGTTCGCTCCGAACCACCCGCATGGAACGGTGAGGAGAGTGCCCATGTCGACCGATGCCAGCGCCGCGCCCGCTGCCGCGCCCGGCCAGCGTGCCCTGGTCATCATCGCCGCCGCCTGCGTGCTTGCCCTGCTGTACTTCGGCAGGGAAGTGCTGGTGCCGATCGTGCTGGCCTTGTTCCTCAGCCTGCTCATGGCGCCATGGGTACGCCTGTATCGCCGCCTGGGCATGGGCCACGGCTCATCGGTGTTCGTTGCCGTGCTCGCGCTGGTCGTGATCGGTGGCGGCCTGGCCACCGTGATCGGTTCGCAGATGGTGTCCGTGGCGCGCAGCCTGCCGCAGTACGAGGCGACCATCCACGCGAAGGCGCAGACGCTGCGATCGCTCACGCTGGGACAGCTCGAAGCGGTGCAGGGCGAGTTCGGCAAGGTCATCGCCTCGTCCGAAGGCACCATGGGACAAGGGGCATCGGCCACGGCGGGTGCGCGCCCGGCCGAAGAGATCTCGCCGCACGCGCCGACCCGTGGCACCTCCGCCCCCATCGCCGTGCTGACGCGCGTGCTTTCCACGGCCTGGGTTCCGGTGGAGACCGCGGGCATCGTGCTGGTGGTGCTGGTGTTCGTGCTGCTGGAGCACGAGTCGCTGCGCGATCGCTTCATCCGGCTGGCCGGCGGCACCGACCTGCGCGCCACCACGGCGGCGATCAATGACGCGGGCGAGCGGCTGTCGCGTTTCTTCCTGTCGACCTTCTCGGTGAATTTCAGCGTGGGCTTCGCCATCTGGGTGGGCCTGTCCCTGCTGGGCGTGCCCAATGCGCCGCTGTGGGGTGCGCTGACGGCGGTGTTGCGCTTCGTGCCCTATGTCGGGGTCTGGCTGGTGGCGGGCCTGGCGGCCTTGTTCGCCGCGGCGGTGGTGCCCGGTTGGACGGTGCTCATCATGACGCTGGCGCTCTATGTCGTGGTGGAAGCCATCGTGTCGCAACTGGTCGAGCCGTTCCTGTACGGGCATACCACGGGCCTCTCGCCGCTGGCCGTGGTGGTGGCCGCGATCTTCTGGAGCTGGCTGTGGGGTCCGGTGGGCCTGGTGATGTCCACGCCGTTGACACTGTGCCTGGTGGTCGCCGGCCGGCACGTGCAGGCCCTGGGCCTGCTCAACGTGCTGTTGGGCGACGCGCCGGCGCTCACCATGCCGCAACGCCTGTACCAGCGTGCGCTCTCGGGTGACGCCGGCGAGATCGTCTCGGAGGCGCGCACCTTCCTGAAGCGACGTTCGTTCGCCGCCTACTGCGACAACGTGCTGCTGCCGGCGCTGCAACTGGCGGGGATCGACCTGCGGCACGGCGCCATTGGCAGGGAACAGCAGGCGACGGTGCGCGAGACCATCGTCTCGGTCATCGGCGCGCTGGGCAGCGAGGGCCAGAAGCGCCTGCGCTGGCGTCGCAGCACTTCTGTACTCGAGGAGATGAGCATCGGGCGCCGCCTGCGCCGGCAACGCGAGGACGTGAGCGGACGCTGGCAGGGCCCGCTCACCGTGGCGCCCGGGTCGATCGTGCTGTGCGTCGGCCTCGGCAGCGTGGTGGATGACCTGGCCACGGAACTGCTTACGCGCATCCTGCGCGACCTGCATGTCGATGCGCGCCACATGGCCGTCGAGGATTTCGACGCGTTCGAAGCCGAGCCGCATCCCGAGGCGACGCCGGACGCGGTGGCGATGCTCTACATCGTCAGCGCCCAGCCCGCGGACGAACAGCAGGGCATGGCCGAACTGGCGGTGCAACTGCGCGAACGTCTGCCTGGCGTGCCCCTGGCGGCGCTGCTGCTGCCTGAACCGTTGACCCAGGGCGAGGGGCCGCCGACGACCGAAGCGGATGTCGACGAAGTCGTGCACTCCTTCGAGAGCGCGGCCGTGCAGGCGATCAACCGGATCCCCGAAGGCGCTGCATCTGCCGCGTGACGCGGTGGGCTACTTCGCCATGCGCGCGGCGATGTCCGCGGGTATGGGGCCGAGGAAGATCGCCTTGAGCCGCGGGCGCCCGATGATGCGGGCCAGTTCGGCGAAGACGCAGTAGTTGAGGATCAGCACGAGCAGCAGGATCTCGATCGCCCAGAAGCGCGCCCAGTTCATTTCGGCAAGCAACTGGTGATTGGCCGCGCCAATGCTTGCAGCCTCCTTCCAGTAGTCGTACAGGCGCTCCAGGTAGTGGATGAGCGTGGCGACCGCGGTATAGATCACGGTCTTCCAGGCGGCATTCCAGATCAGCGGCTTCTCCGGAAACCGGTTGATGAAGGGCAGCATGTTGGCCAGCAGCACCGACTTGCCCAGGATCAGCGCGGTAATGGTGACCGAGGCCACGGTGGGCAGGGCGACGCCCGTACCCCTGGTCATCAGCGCGCGAACGACCGCGATGATGTGCAGCAGGACGAAGAAGAAGATCGTCGGCGGCAGCATTTCGAGGAATTCATGCTTGATCTTCGTAGTCAGCTCGCTCATGGTCCGCTCCGGTCGGTTGGAAGGTTCGGCCTGTGCGGTATCCCTTGCGTCGCATGCGAAGACCAGTCATCGGGCCGCTTCGTGCACCCACCATCATCGCCCCGGCAGCCGGTGCGGCAAGCGCAAGTTCACCTAGATCCGGCTAGGTAGATCTACGTACCGGGTGTCGAACGCGCCGAGACGCACCTCCAGCAAAGCCAGGCCTTCGAGCTGCTGGTCCAGTGCCTGGTAATCCGCCGCAAAGTCTCGCTTGAACGCCTCGAAGGCCGCGACGGACTCCCAGCGGTCCACGGTGAGGTAGCGCCCCGCATCTTCCGCGTCGTGCATCAGGCGCGTTTCGATATGGCCAGGCGCGCGCCGGAACAGCTGCGCCCATGGTCCGTCCGGTCCATAGGCTTCCTCGAACGGCGCCCTGCGCGCAGGCGGCACGCGAAATTCCCAGACGATGTCGTAACTCATGCTGCGCTCCCGCACACCGTGCGACGACATGGGCGATTCTAGTGCCGGGGCCGGCGCCCCGCGCGGCGGCTTCGTGGCCCGGCAACTTTGAAAAGACCGCTGCCCGCCGGAGGTGGACATCTTTCCGCCCCTGGCAACGCCATGCCCTCGACCACGATGGGATCGCTGGCAACAGGAGCGGGGTGGTCCGCATGAAGCGGTGGCACATGGCGTTTGCCCATTCGTACGAACTGAGAAGGCGCCTCAATCCTTACGTCCTGTTCCTCGGCCTGCTGGCATGGGGCGCACTGTCGCTGTGCGGCTACTCGACGAGCCAGCGGATGTTCGTGAGCGACCAGGCCATCATCGAGGCGGCCATGCGCCATGCCATGTTTCGTGTCACCTCCCCGGATGGGGTTCCCCATGCGGGCATCGAGCAGTTTCGGGCCGCGAATCCGGACTGCTGCGAGTTCGTCGCCGGTGACACGGAAGGCACCCGCCCGTCACCGCTCGCCTACCTGCTGGGAGACGAGTGGCGCGTGGTCCGCGTGCGCTACCAGGTGCGCTTCCGCGATGCGCCGGGTGCCCTGCGCGCCGGGCAGGCCACCGAATACCTGATGATGAGCCGCGACGGGAAGGTGGTCTGGAGTCACTGAGAAGCCCGGACGCTGGCCATCCCGGGGATCTTGCCGCGCGCCTGCCCGAAGAATTCCACCGCACCGGCTTCTGGCGGCCCGACGCGGCATGCAGGATCGTGTGGATGGAGAGCCATCCCGATCCCTGCCTCGATCGCACCGCGTCGATCGGGCGCCGACAAGGAGTAGCGCCTTGAAACCGTCAGCCATGTTCCTGTGCCTGCTGGTCGCCTGCGGATGCGCGCATGCGGAGTCAAAAGCCTGGCAGCCCGCTGCCGGGCAGGCGCAGATGCCGCTGTGGCCCGGTACGCCGCCGGACGCCAGGCCGATGCCGGGACCGGAGGAGACGTCGACCAACCCGAAGTCGTTGATCGGCGGCAAACCCGTCACGGCCGTGAAGAACGTTTCGCAACCCACCATGACGATCTACGCCCCGCAGGGAAACAACACGGGCGCTGCGGTCGTGGTGTTTCCCGGAGGCGGATTCGAGATCCTGGCGATGGACCTCGAAGGCACCGAAGTGTGCGACTGGCTGACCAGCCGCGGCATCACCTGCGTGCTGCTGAAGTACCGCGTGCCCAGCGAGCCCTATCGCTGGCAATGCAATTGCCGTCCGCACAATCTCTCACTGTCGGTGCCGGCCTTGCAGGATGCGCAGCGGGCCCTGCGGCTGGTGCGCGCGCACGCCGCGGAGTGGCACCTCGATCCGCACAAGGTGGGCGTGCTGGGATTCTCGGCGGGCGGTTACCTGGTGGCGGAGGCGAGCACGAACTTCAAGCGGCGCGTGTATGCGCCGGTGGATGCCGTCGACAAGGAAAGCAGTCGTCCGGACTTCGCGCTGGCGATCTATCCGGGGCACCTGGCGACCGAGGAGGGCAAGTTGAATCCGCACGTACCGGTTTCCCGCGATACGCCTCCCACCTTCCTGCTGCAGGCCGAAGACGACCACGTGGATGGCGTGAACCAGGCGCAGGTCTACTACGAGGCGTTGAAGAACGCCGATGTCCCGGTCGAGATGCATCTGTATGCGGAAGGCGGCCACGCCTTCGGGCTGCGGGCGACGTCCAGGCCGATCACACGCTGGCCCGCACTGGCAGAGACATGGATGGCCGGCCTCGGGATCCTTCCCGCCGCCGGGCCGTAGCCGGCGGCGCGCAGGATAGTGGTCGGGAGTCCGCGTTCGACCCAGGCGGACTTGCCCCGTGACGTCGCTGCCTGCCCCTCAGGGTAAGGCAAGCGTGCATGGCCCGCGGCCCGGGCTCCTCCGGGAGCCTGCAGCGGGCCTTACTTTCCGGTGCATGGCATCCATCTTGCTGCGTATCGGCATCCGTGAGATGTCCGCGCCCCGGGGCCTGCATGCACAACCCACCCATCAAGCAGCAGCGAGCCAAGCATCCGGGCGATCGGTCCGAGTACACGCACTACCTGGCACGCCGCATGGCGCCGGCGATCCATGCGCTGACCCTGCTGGCCGTCGCCGCCTATCTGCTGGCGGCGGGCGGCCGCGCCCTGGTCAGCGCCTCGCCCGTGCCGCTGTCCTTGCGTCTCGCGCCTGCCGTGCCGTTGGCCGTGCTGGCCCTGGTCACCCGTCGCGAAACGCGGCCGCTGCCGCTCAGCTTCATCGCGCTGACCTGCGTCCTGCTGCTGGAAATCGGCGTCAATCTCAACGGCGTCGGCCAGGCGCCGGGGCAGCGGCTGGTGCTTCCGGGCCTGTTGCTGCCGGTGGCGTCGTCGGTCATCTGGATGGGGCGTTGGGACTTCATCGTGGCGATGGTCCTGTGCGCCATGGGCCCGTTGCCGATGTTGCTGATCGGCGCCACCAGCGGCCTGCCGATCTTCCAGTACGCCGTGTACATGACGATCGCCATCTCCGTGGCGACCGTGCTGCGCGCGTTCATGACGCGCACGCTGTCCGAACAGTTCCGGCTGGAAAAACAGCTGAGGGAGCAGGCCCATACCGATGGGCTGACCGGGCTGCTGCAACGCAACCGCTTCCTGGAGCTGTCGCGCTACGCGCTGGAGGACATCTATCTTCGTCGCCTGCCCGCGGCCGTGCTCTACCTGGACGCGGATCACTTCAAGCAGCTCAACGACACGTTCGGCCACGCGGCGGGCGACGAGGTACTGATCCAGCTGGCCGAGGGCCTGCGTTCGCAGATGCGCGACTCGGACCTGATCGGCAGGGTCGGCGGCGAGGAGTTCGTGGTGCTGCTGCCCGGCGTGGACCTACGGCACGCCCACTCGCGGGCCGAGCAACTGCGCGAGGCCATGCGTGCCGTGCAGCGTCCGGACCGTGCGCTCACCATCAGCATCGGCATCGCCCAGTGCAACCGCCCCGGCGAAGGCATCGACAGCCTGATGTCGCGCGCCGACAAGGCGATGCGACAGGCCAAGATCAACGGCCGCAACCAGGTGGTGATCGACCAGTCCGCGGCCTAGCGCTGCCATGCGGCGTGGCCGTCGGCGCGGCACCGTGCGCCGGCGGGGAAGTGGCGATGGAGCTCGAGCGCCGGCCGTCGCCAGGTCAATGCGCGCACCGCCGGGTGCGCCTCACGGCGCGGTGTTTGGCCATCCATTCGCGCGTTCCATGTAGACCCCGGACTGGCCCGGATTCCACACGAAGGTCGCCACGCTGCGCGGCGGCATCGTGTATTCGAAGCGGGACTGGTCCTGCGCCACAGAGACGGGGCGCGCCTCGGCGTTGCTGTTGACGACCACCAGGACGAGCGAGCCGTCGGAGGCATTCTGGAACGCCACGTTGTCGATGCGTTCCTTGTCGGTGGCCGTGGATTCCACCCGGGTCGCGCCGGGAAACAGGAACTGGCTGAAGTGCGCGAACGCGTAGTACTCGTCGTTGCGGCTCACCGCCCCCGTGCGCGAGTCGATGGTGATCACGCCCTTGCATGCGGCACAGCCGCCGTAATGCGGGCCATGGTTTTCATCCAGCGCCAGGTTCCAGTACAGCACGCCGCGGGCCCACTGCCGGATGCCGGTGACCAGCAGGTTGCGCGAGAACCAGATCAGCTCGCCATTGACGCTCGATGCCCAGTCGCCGCCGGAGCATTCGGTGATGTAGGTGTCCTTGTCCGGGTAGGCGCGATGCACGCGGCCCTGCACGTACTGGCTGCCCTCGTAGCAATGCCAGGCCACGCCGTCGATATAGCGCGCGGCATCGGGGTCGGCCAGCACGCTCAAGGGCTGCTCGGGCTGGTTCCAGTTGTGGTCCCACTCCAGGATGCGCGTCTTCTGCTTGCGGTTCGCCAGCCTCGGGCCCAGGTATTGCCCGACCACGCGTGCCCGCGTGGCGGCGGACATTTCCATGCCGGGATAGGTGATCGGCGTGAAGCTGGGTTCGTTCTGCAGGGTCAGCGCGAAGATGGGGATGCCGTAGCCGCGGTACGTGTCGAGATACTTGACCAGGTAGTCCGCGTAGGTGCTCTCGTGTTCCTCGAGCAGCTCGCCGCCGATCAGGTTCTGGCTCGTCTTCATCCACGCCGGCGCGCTCCATGAGGAGGCAATGACGAGCAGCGAGGGATTGATCGACAGGACCTCGCGCACGGTCGGTATCACGTCGCGCAGGTTGGTCGTGACGTTGAAATGCTTCAGCTGCGGATCGTCCTGGCCGAACGGCACGTCGTCCAGGGTGTAGAGCTTCAGGGAGAAATCCGAGGCGCCGATGGTGAGGCGCATCATGTTGAGGTTGAGATTGGGCGGCGGGCCGTACAGCTCGTGCAGCAGGGCGTTGCGCTGCAGGCCGTTCAACTTGTTCTGCAGCAGCCACGCCGACGAGTCGGTCATCGCCGCGCCGAACCCGGTCATGGTCTGGTAGGTCTTGTCGACGTTGACGACGATATCGGCCGGCTCGGTGCCGCGGGCGTGCATTTCCACCTCGGGCTGCCGTGCCAGCTGCAGCCGGCGATCCTCGGTGCTCAGCCAGAGCTCGACGCCCGGCAGGGAGACCGAGCGCACCACCGGGGCGATCTTCGCCACGATCTTGGGCAGCTCGAAGCGCGGCGCATAGAGGGCAGCCAGGGTGAGCAGGGTGGTCAAGGCGATGGCAAGGGCGGCGCCCCAGGCGGAAACCGACTTGCGCTCATCCATGGTGCGGAAAAAGCCGTTTGCTCATGTTGCAGTTCACTCGGGTCACGCAGTGCCTACGCTTGCACGTCCAGACAGGGGGCGGGTTTCCAGGCCGGGCCGGGTTCGTGTTCCGGGCCCCGGAGACGGCTCCGATACGGTGCTGGCAGCATAGCGAACCGTGGGCCGTTTTGGCCGCCGGAGTTGCCACCCCGTACACGAAAAGGGGCACCGGCGACGATTCAAACCTGCGTCCCGGGGCCCCGAACCCGGCTCTACGTGCTATTTGCCCCGCGAGCGGTAATCTAGTAACCCCGGGGTCGGGCCGCTGGCGGCGCCCCAGGCCCTACCGGTCCTCCACCAGGAGCTCAGTCCCATGCTAGCTATCAAAGGAACGCTCGGCCTGGAGGCAAACGGACGCAACTTCGGCGGCCACGACCGCATTGCGCTGCTGACCAAGATCGACGAGTCCGGATCCATCGCCGCCGCCGCCCGCGAAGTGGGCATGAGCTACAAGGGCGCCTGGGAAGCCGTCGACGCCATGAACAACCTTGCCGGCGAGCCGCTGGTGCTGCGCGCCGTCGGCGGACGCAGCGGCGGCGGTGCGGTACTGACGCCGCGCGCCCGCCGGCTGATCGAGGTCTTCCAGCACATGGAAGCCGTCCACCAGCAGTTCCTGAAGCAGCTGAGCAGCATCGCCGACAACCCGCTTTCCGACATCGACCTGGTGAGGCGTTTCATGATGAAGACGAGTGCGCGAAACCAGTTGGCCGGTACGGTGGCGGCGATCGACAGCGGTGCCGTGAACGACGTCATCCAGCTCGACATCCAGGGCGGCCAGCGCCTGACCGCCACGGTCACCCACGAAAGCACCCTCAACCTGGGGCTCACCCCGGGCAAGAGCGCCTTCGCCCTGATCAAGGCCTCGTCCGTGATCCTGGGCCTGCCCGACGAATCGACGCGCCTGTCCGCGCGCAACCAGCTGAAGGGGCAGGTCTCCTACGTCAAGCGCGGTGCCGTGAACGCCGAAGTCGGCGTGCAGCTGGACGGCGGCAACGTCATCGTCTCCATCATCACCAACGGCAGCGTCGACGCCCTCGCGTTGCAGGAAGGCGTCGCCGTCGTGGCCATCATCAAGGCATCGAGCATCATCGTGGGGACCTTCGACATCTGAGCGTCGGAACCGCGCCCGGGGCGGAGGCTTCCGAACGCATGGCAGGGGCGATGCGCCTCAAGGGAAAGGCTTATGCACAGTGAAAGTGCCGCGTGCCGGCAGTGTGGCGAGATCCATGTGCTGGAGGATCTGGAGCTGACCTATGTTCGTCCGGACATGGTGGTCGAGTTGCCCGACGACGAGCGGCAGAGCGACGTCAAGGAATCCAACGACCTGTGCGTGGTTCGGGGCGAACACTTCTTTGTGCGGGCCACCTTGCCGCTACCGGTCCTTGGACGCGACCAGCCGTATCGCCTGGGCGTATGGGTCGAAACCAGCGAGGCAAACTTCCGGCGCATCCTCGATCTATGGGTCGACGAAGACCAGGCGAGCGAACCTGCGCTCGACGTGACCCTCGCCAACAGCGTGGCCACGGTTCCCGAAACGCGTGGCGTGCCGGCGCTGCTTCGTCTGACCGGACCGACCACCAGGCCCGACGTGTTCCTGGCCGAGGGCGGCCACCCGATGGCGGATCTGCAACGCGAAGGGATCTCCGATCACCGGGCGTACCAGTTCACGGCGAGCGTAGGGGCTAGGCCCGTCGTGCAAGAACCGGAGTACCACCACTGATGGATGGGGTCATGGATAACGCAGGTCCTGCTTTTTGCGCCATCTACCGTTGGCGCCTGCATCCAGGTTCCGAGGCCTCCTTCGTCCAGGCCTGGTCGCGAGTGACCAAACTGCTCCGGTCTGAACGGGGATCGCTGGGCTCGCGCCTGCACCGCGGTCCCGACGACATCTGGTACAGCTACACGCAGTGGCCCTCCGCGGAGGCGAAAGCCGAAGGCCTCGCGCGGGTGTCCGTGGATCCGGAGGCCTGGCAACAGCTGCGTGCGGCCATCGCCGAGAGCTTGCCGGAATTGATCCTCGAGCCGGTATCGGACTTCCTGGCGCCACTGCCGCAGGGTGGTTTGGTGAGCGATCCGGCGGGCTGAGCTGATCCTGGGGCGCCGTGCAGGGCGCATGGCACCGTCTGCTTTCGTCACGGAGCGCACACCTGCACGGAGCGGATTGACCCTTTTCCTGGAGGACGCCGACAGATGACTGGGATCGTGTCCACACCGATGCATGCGTCATGCGCGTGCGGTGCCTGCCAGTTCGAGGTCCATGAAGGAGCGGTGGCCCGCTTCATCTGTCATTGCACGATTTGCCAGGAATACACCGGCAGGCCGTACTCCGATGCGACCCTGCTGCGCACCAGGAACGTCCTGGTGAAGGGCGGCGAAAACATCGTGTTCAAGAAATACCGGCTTCCCCCGAACATCCGTCGTGGCGTCTGCACGCGCTGCGGCACGCCGGCCATCGAGTTCGGGGAACTGGGGCCGCTGAAGATCACCTTCATCCCGACCCCGAACTTTTCCCACACGGATTCGCTTCCCTCCGTGGCGATGCACATGTTCTACCACCGGAGGCGGGCGGACGCGGCGGATGCCTTGCCCAAGTACAACGGCTATGTCCGCAGCGAGCTGGCGTTTGCCAGGCTGCTCATGGGGCTCTATTAGCGGCAGCTTGGAGATTCTTGTTTTCCGGCTGTGCCTATCCGAGGGTGCATGACGTGTGAACCTGCATGGCGCTGGACTTGTCGATCACGGGTTCGCGAACGGCCCAAAGGCATCACCATGCGCGGCCTGCGCTTGACACCGCTGGGGTGCCACTCGAACACTCGGGCAATCAGGACGGAGGAGTCGGGGGGCTCATGGCAAGGACACTTGGTCTGCTATTGCTGGTACTCCTGGAGTTTCCCGCGTTTGGCCAGGCTGGTTGGAAGGACAGTCGGGGCCAACTTTCACCTGATACCGAATCGAGGAAATCCGTCGACGGGTTTGGTGGCTGGCTGGTCGCCACTTCGGATGCCGACTGGCAAGCCAAGTGGCAAACGCCGTCGGATGCCATTCCATTCCTTCACGAAGCAAAGACCGTTGCCAGGGGCAAGCAGGTCTTCGTGCTCACCTTGTTCGCCAACCCACTGCTGGATGCAGGCGGCACGGCCGATATCACCTGTGACATCGACGTGCTGCGTCCGGATGGGACCACGTCGATTCACCAGATCGATGCGCCTTGCTTCAAGGGCCCCATCCATGGGTCGCCAAGCCAACTGTTCCTGTCCGCCCCGGTGATCGGTTTCACGGGTGACCCCGGGGATCCCGCCGGAAAATGGACGGTACGCGTCACGCTGAAGGACAACGTCAGGCGAGCGACTATTCCTCTTCGCACGTCTTTTGTCCTCGAGAAGTAACGACGGTCCACACGGGCCCGTACCGCGATGGCCACGCGTAACGGGCGGCCAAACGGGTTCTGGTCCGGTTTGCACTCAAGCATGCCACCCTTGCAGCGACAGGTGGCACCCGTGGCGGACCGGCGCATCGGCGTTTTCTCCGTGAGTCCGGCCCCTGTGGTTGCGCACCATTCGGCGCTCCTTTAGCGTTCACGGCATCTCAGAGGGGGGGCTTCTGGATCATGGACCTGCGCGAACATTCGCTTGCACTGATTTCGGTGGTGGTCGGCCTCGGGCTGACGACCCTGCTCGGCGGCTTCAACCGGTTGATGCGCAGGCGCGGCGAGATCCGCTGGGACGCACTGCCCCTGGTCTGGGCACTGGTCGCGCTGCTGCTGGTCAACAACTACTGGTGGGGCCTGTATCTGGGGAAGATCGCGGCCGTGGCCACGACCAATGTCGACGCCTACCTGCTGGCCCTGGCTTTCCCCATCCTCCTGTACCTCATCTGTTCCGCGGCGCTTCCCGACGTGCACTCGCTGCACGTACGCGGCGGCAACCTGCTGGCCAGCTACTTTGCCGAGAGCCGCTACTTCTTCGTCCTGATCATCGTGTACGTCATCGGGACGGGAGCAGGTACCGCCGCGCACGCCGGCGCCTTCCATATGGACGAGCACATGTGGATGCGCCTCGTCATCGTCAGCCTCTGCCTTCCCTTGCTGTGGACGCGCAGGCTCTTGCTCCACTGGCTGGCGGCGATCGTGGTACTGGCCATCCTGGTGGTCGTGCTGTTCGAGATGGCACTCCACTAGCAGCTTGTGGGAAGGTCGCCCGTAGCCGGTATGGGCAGGGTGGGAATAGGTGTCCCATTTGGAGGGCGGCGAAGCCACCCCTCGCAGGAGGTGCGCATGGAGCAGGGGCGGCCCAGCTTTGCCCCATCGCTACGGAGGCAAGAGCTGGCCCGGAGCGAGTGACAGCTTCGGTGCTGGCATGGCGAGAACGTCCCCGGCTGGGCGTGTAGTAAGGTTCACTTTCGACCCAAAGCGAACCTCCCGAATCGAGCTGAGGGCGTCTTCACATGTCTTTTCTGTTGCTGCTGCTTCAGACATCAATGGCAACTGGGTTCCAAGCGGATGAATTTGGCTTCTTGAATGCGGTTTCTGCAAAGAGACCCAGGGACGTGGCGCAGTGCGTTGCCACAGGCGTGCGAGCGGCGGGGCGATCGGCATCCGTGGCTCAGCACACCAATGTCTTTCGAGTTACTGATGACAAGGGGGTACAGATTGCCATTGGCATTTCTTTCGCAACGGCAAAAACAACCTTCTTTGTGGCCGGGTCGGAAGGTGCTGCGTTCGTTGCCAACTACAGTGAGGTGATTAAGTCTTGCCTCTGACTGTGCTTGTGAAGAATTGGATTAGGTCTGCTCTCGACCCGCAGCGGACCTTAACTGAAAAGCGATTGGGGTCTGACAGGGGGAGAGATGAGTGCGAGTCGGCTGGCTAATTTGGCGTTGATTTTTGCAGTCATTGGCTGGCTGCTCGCGTTTTACGGTGTCATGTCTCAGCTTGGTGATCCGGCGCCGACGGTGCCCCATGCGATCATTGAGAGCCAGAGGCATGTGTCCCTCACCGTTTTGCTAGTTGGAGTCATGTGCCTTCTCGGCTCACTTTGGCTCTCCGGTTGTTCGTTCGTGGGGGCGAGAAAGCGTTCGCTGCTGGCAGCGGCATTGATTGCAGTTCCAGCAATTGCGGTAGTTGCGAACTTATACTGATTACAGACAGAGTTGTTATGTCCGCGTCCGACCGGAAGCGGGCATTGCGGAACCGGATTTTTGTCACGCAAGGAAGTTCGATGCTCAGGCGTTTGTCGATATTCACGGCTCTGGCGTTCATTACTTTTTCCGGTGTTGGATATGCGGACGGGTTGCCGGAGACTTTTGACAGCGCCTCGCATGGCGAAGAAGCCATTCTCCGCACCACGCTTTCTCATCTGAACCTTAGAGATCCTAGGCAAGATGCCAAAGACCATGTTGCATCAGGTGACTTACGACCAGTCGGCCTGAATGGGTATACGTGTAGCGTTCCCGGCTCCAAGGGAAACAGTCGTCCGCCAAAAGTTGGTATTCGATGTCTGGATGGGACGTCCGACTTCGTAGAGAGCCAAGAACATGGTCATCTGATAGAAGTCGCACGGGCCTATGCCATCGCCTACAACGAAGCATTGGACGGGCTGGTTAGCGCCGAGAAGTAAGGTCCGTTTTCGACTGCGGGCTCAACCGGTCAACGCAACACCCAGAAGCGGGGTCAGCAGAAGGCGAGTTGCGATGGCATCCGGGCCCAGATTGATTGCTTGGAGGCCAGATGGCTGGAAGTGCCTCAATTCCAGGTACAAACCGACTTAGTTGCGGAGCAGGACATTTGGTGAGCTGCCCTTACAGGCGCAAGTGGTTGCAATGTCTAGCAAAACAGTTCCGCCTAAGTGTTGCGTTGACCGGTTGAAACGGCAACCCATAGCGGACATGACCACGCGCCATCACTCACGGAGTCCCTAATGCGGTATCGCCCCGTGTACGTCGTACTTCTGGCAGCCAGTCTTACCTGCGGATCGAGCACCCAGGCGTCCGAACCAGAACGCAGCAAAGTGACAGTGGACTTTCTATATGAGGCATGCGCCGCGGTTGGTCAGACCGCGCGCGGGATGATTCCGTACTTCGATTGCCGGTCCGATGTCTACGGCGTGCTTGATTCGTACCTGGCGGTGCGGTCTAGCCTCCCGATAGCGCAGAGGGCGTGTTTTCCTCCCGCCATAAACCCAGATGAGGTGCTCGAAATTGGTCGGGGACCGCTTGCCGGGCGAGGCGCCGAGATAGCCGCACCCGCGCTTATCGACGAACTCCGGAAGGTTTACCCATGCAAGAGATAGCGCTCTACGGCAGAAACGTGCGCGCTAGAGTGTGCAACTGAACGGTCCGCTTTCGACCCGAAGCGGACACTGACAAGGAGATCGGCCATGGGGCAAAACAGGACCATTGGAGGAATCCTTTAGTCAACGTCCGACGTGAATTATCCGGCGGATCTTGGCTCTAGGAGAGTCGCTCTCGAAAGTCGCGATTGCGACGGCGAGGCGGTCAATACAAACAGGGGGAATGATGTATCGAACAATCGCACTATTGGGCATCGCCTTGTCCGCCGCATTCGGAACGACGGCATTGGGGGCGGAGTCGGCGTCTGCCGGAGGTTTGCCGCCGTGGCATTTCCGGATGACGCCCGAAGAGGTCACGGCCTTTGCCGATTACGGTCCCTACAAGAGATTTCAGAACGGGGATCTCGAAACCTACGCCGGCCTGTTCAATGGCCACAAGGAGAACGTGCAGTTCTTCTTCAGGGACGGGAAGCTGGCGCGGATCGGGATCTATCTCTACGAAGGACAGGACGCCAAGGCAGCGGCAAGCGTGTGGGGGCAGGCCTATAGCGCCTTGAAGGCCAGCTTTGGTGATGTCGAACTTCCTGGCGTGCGTCTCGAATCGGGAAGCGACAAGGAGCTTGCGCCCGAGGTCGTCGGTGCCGCAGGAGGTGCCAACGTGGCGGTCAAAGGCAAAGACCAGATGGCGCCGCTCAAACAGCCATCCGACAAGTTTGTCTTCGCGAGCTTCTACCGCGCGAATATCCAGGGTCAAACGTTCTACTACGTTACGGTCTACTACGACCCGCCGCGCCAGTGACGAGCTGACAACCGAGAAGCTTTGGTGTCCGCAGACGTTTGTACAAGACATCCGGTTTCACTTGAACCTCGAAAGCCCTCCGTTGTGAGGGCTTCAACGGATAAGGCGGTGCCCGCTCGTGACGCTGCCTATCCTGGCTCGTCAGGCCCCCAGACCAGATCTAGCTTCGTAACGCCCCAACGAGAAAAAGAGAACGGGGCGCCTGAAGCACCCCGTTCCCTCGTCGCGATTACTTCTTGCCTTGCGATGCCTGCTCGATGAGCTTGGCGACGGCCGCCGGCTTCGAGACGTAGATGGCGTGGCTGCCGGGCACTTCGACCACGGTGGCGCCGGCGCGCTTGGCCATCATCTGCTGGGCCTGCGGAGGGATCATGTGGTCGTCCATGGTGACCAGGTACCAGCTCGGCTTCGACTTCCAGGCGGGCACGGTGACCTGTCCACCCAGTGCCTGGACGCCCCACGGCACCTGCGAATCCGCCATGAAGCTGACTTCGGCCGCGGGAACGTCACCGGCGAACGCGGCGGCGAACTTCGCGTGATCCAGGAACAGGAAGCCATCCTGCGGCGGCAGGATCGGCGGCTGCGCGGCGCCCGGGGGCGGGTTCGCGATCAGGGTCTGGACCGACTCGCCCGCGTCGGGTGCAAACGCGGCGATGTACACCAGGCGCTGGACCTTCGGATCGGTGCCGGCCTCCGAGATCACCACGCCGCCGTAGGAGTGGCCGACCAGGACGACGGGGCCGTCCTGCTTGGCGATGGCGCGTTTCGTGACGGCAACGTCATCGGCCAGCGTGGTCGTGGGGTTCTGGACGATGGTGACGTTGTAACCGTCCTTCTTGAGGATGTCGTAAACCTTCTGCCAGCCCGAACCGTCCACGAAACCGCCGTGGACGAGCACGACATTCCTGATGGTGTCCGGGGCCTTGGGCGCCGTGCCGCTGGCGGCGTTGGCGGCATTGGCAAGGGTCATGGCGGCCAGGGCGGCAAGGCCAAGAGCTTTGATCTTCATCAGATTCTCCAGAGATAAATTGACGAAAGGAAGCGGGGGATACTCATCGCGGGTGAGGTCGGCTGGTGCGTTCGACCTTGGAGCGCAGCTTGCGCGCCGGGGACGGGCGCCCACCATCGGTTGAATGACCGAGGCCGGGGCGAGGGAGCCGGCGCTATGCTCCCTGCCCATGAACCTGCCCCGGCCCGAGACGGACGTGTCCGCCGTCGCCCTGCTCGACGTGATCCGGTCGATCGCGTTCGTGGGCGACCTCGCCATGGGGCAGCCCACCGATCACTCCCCGCGCGCCGCCTGGATGGCCGGGCAGCTGGCCAGGGCGGCTGGCGCCGACGAGGCGGCCTGCGTCGAGGCCACGACCGTCGCCTTGCTGCGCTGGTCCGGCTGCACCGCGAACGCGCCGGAATTCGCGCGCCTGTTCGGTGACGATGTGAGCGGGAGAAAGGCGCTGCTCTCCAGCCAGTCCCCGAACAGCGGCTTTCGCGCCGGCACCCGGCGCAGTGGTTCGGCGTTCCACTCGCTGTCGCGCATCCACTGTGAAGTCTCGGGGGATGTCGCCAAGGAGCTGGGCCTCAGCGAGACGATCCAGTTTGCGCTGCGCCACCTGTTCGAAAGCCACAACGGCGCGGGTGCGCCGGACGGCTTGCAGGGCGACCAGGTTCCGGCCTCGGTCTACATGGCGTCGGTCGCCGGTGACCTCGATATCTTCAACCGCCTGTATGGCTTCGAGCAGGCATGCAAGCTGATTGGCCAGCGCGCCGACGTGCTGTATCCCGTCCGCCTTGCGTCGTTGCTGGTCGAGAACGCTGCGCGATGGCTGGCCGAACTCGAAAACGACCCCACGTTCTCCGGCCCGTGCTCGCTGGATACATTCTTCGCCGGCCGTACGACGTCGTTGGAAATCCTGGCCGACATCATCGACCTCAAGCTGCCGTGGATGACCGGGCACTCGCGGCGCGTGGCGCAGCTGGCTCGAAATGCGGCAATCGCGCTGGAGCTGGACGAAGCCCGCCAGCAGAAGGTGTACCGGGCCGCGCTGATCCATGGCATCGGCCGCGCCGCGGTACCGAACATGGTCTGGAATACGCCGGGCAAGCTGTTGGAGTCGGAGTGGGAGCGCGTGCGCCTGGTTCCCTACTGGACGGGACGCGCCGCGCGACAGATCGGCACCCTGGCGGGCGAGGCGGACATCGCGTCGTATGCCTATGAGCGATCGGATGGCTCCGGCTATTACCGGGAGCTCACGATCGGAAGTACGCCCCTCGAAGGACGCATCCTTTCCGCGGCGTCAGCCCTGGCCGCGCTGCGTGCCGCGCGCCCTTGGAGGGATGCACTGGAAGAGGGCGCCGCAGCGGCCCTGTTGACCACGGAGGCCGCGGCCGGCCGCCACGACGCCGACGTGGTCCGCGCACTCCTCAAGAAGCCACGGTCAAATCGGAACAAGCCCGCCCTCGCGCCGTTGACCAGCCTGCTCTCGCAGCGTGAGCGCGACGTGCTGCACTGGATCAGCCTCGGCGCGAGCAACAAGGAGGTTGCACGGAAGCTGTCGATCAGCCCCAGCACCGTGCGCACCCATGTCGAGAGCGTGTTCCGCAAGCTGGAGTGCACCACCCGCGCAGCAGCCACCTTGAAGGCGACACAACTGGGTCTGCTTTAGATCCCCGATGCCGTCCCCGGGGGCACCAGCAGGCGATGCCAGGAGCTGCTGCCGGCAGCCCGGTGAAATCGGCGCCGACCGAAAGCGGCCCCCCTTCCGGGCAGCGCGGGCATACGTTCACCGAAAGCGGCCCTGGATAGGCCGATCGGGGGTCTTGCGGATGCCATGACCGGCCGGCACGCTTGCCGGGTCTGCTTTCGACGCCGCATGGGCGCCCTTGGGGAGCCATCGTGCGGTGACAGGGGAAACCGGCCCTTCTTGGCGGGCCGGCGAGCAGACCGCATCGAGGGGGCCGTCCATCGCAGGCGGCAATTCGGCTTGGGGGAGCTGAGGCACAGATGGCAAACGAACAAGAGCTGGACAGCCGCGACCAGAAGCTGCTGGTCAAGATGCATGCTCACTACGAACAGCTGAGCGACGAACAACTGGCAGCGATTGTCGCCAAGCGCGAGGACCTGACCGGCGTAGCCAATCTGGCGCTCTCCGACGTGCTGGCTCGGCGCGATGCCGAGAGCATTGCACAATGGTCCGAGAGCATCCGGCGCGAGCATCAGTCATCGGCTCCGCCCGAAGTGGTGGTGGTGCATGAAGAGGTCGAATGGTCGCATCGCCCCGGCGCCACCAGCGCCTACGCGAAAACCGTGCGCATCGCCCGCTGGCTCGCCTTCATCCCCGCCACCTTCTGGGCCGCGGGCTTCCAACGCCTGATCCTGCGTTGGACAGGCTTCTCCCTCGACCCCTCGCTTCGCCTCGATGGTGACCAGGACGTGGCGAGCTTCGCCATTGCCGGGATACTCACCGCCATCATCGCGCTAGGTGTCGGGCTATGGGTGTGCCCGGCGAAAAAGAAGCGCGTGCCCGCGCTGATCCTCGGCACCATGTACTTCGCGAACTGCGCCTACGGGTTGGCGACGGTCTCGGGGCCTCACGGCATGTCCCAGTTGCTGAAGCTGCTTGCGCTTGACTACATCCTGGGCATGGCGACGTGCGTGATGATCGTCGGGGTGATCTGGTTGAGGCCTCGGCGGAAAGCGGGCGTGGAAGTGGCGGCGGCTTGAGGCGTGGGTGATTGACAGGGAGTGACGAGAATTCATCGCGTCAGGCCCATTATGGGTGACAGCTTGGAAGTGTCCGCTTGCGACCCACAGCGGACATTGCGGATGGGTGGTACCAGCATCCTGAGGCGTAACGGAGGAACTAGCGAGGATGGAACAAAGCACAAACGCCATTGAGTCTGGACTGCGCCGCATTCGTGTCAGACGCTGGGCGTCGTACGGCCTGTTCGCTGGCTGGTTGCCATTTGGCATCACAGTGTCGAAGCTCACTAGCTCAGAAAACATCGAAATGACCGCGGCGTTGATCTATATGATCGCCATCGTGATCTCTGGTGCGGTCGTTGGATTTAGTGTCTGCCCCAGGTGTAAGAAGTACTTCTTTATGAGTTCCTACACGAACACCTTTTCCAGGCGCTGTATGAACTGTGGGCTGTCGATCTCCGGGTCTTGATCACCGGCAAGGATCGATGCCCCCATCGATAGTTGAGTCGGAACGCGTAAGGTTCGCTTTCGACCCGAAGCGGACGTTTTACGCAGCCTCGACTCGGGTCCCTGCAGCCTGCTTCGTCCCCGTTGTTGCACGCCGCCCGACCCTGCTTTAGCGTTGGCCTTATCGAGGGGGGGGGCTGGATCATGAACCTGCGCGAACACTCGCTCGCACTGATCTCGGTGGTGATCGGCCTGGGTCTCACGACCCTGCTTGGCAGCTTCAATCGCCTGATGCGCCGGCGCGGCGAGCTGCGCTGGCATCCATTGCCGCTGGTCTGGGCCTTGATCGCGTTGCTGATGGTCAACAATTACTGGTGGGGTCTGTACCTGGGAAAGATCGCGGCGGTGGAAGCCTCCAACGTCGATGCTTTCCTGCTCGCCCTGGCCTTCCCGATCCTGCTGTACCTGATCTGTGCCGCCGCATTGCCCGATGTGCACATGCTGCACGTGCGCGGAGGCAACCTGCTGGCCGGTTACTTCGCCGAGAGCCGCTACTTCTTCGGGCTCATCATCCTCTACGTCATCGCGGCCGGAGCGGGGACAGCCGCGCACGAAGGTGCCTTCCATATGAACGAGCATATGTGGATGCGCCTGGTCAGCGTCAGTCTCTGCATCCCATTGACGTGGACGCGAAGGCTCCTGCTTCACTGGCTGGCGGCGGCCGTGGTGATGGTCATTCTGGTGTACATGTTGTTTGAGCAGGCGCTTCACTAGCAGGTGTAGCACGCCGGCCTGTACCCAGCGGGGGATGGGGGAAACGGAATAGCCATCATCAAGGCCAATTGATCGCGTTCACTTCCATTGAATGCCTAACGGATTGACTTGGCGGCATACGTAGACATAACGGCTTATCGCTTGCGCACTCGGTCCAGTAAGGTCCGCAACCCCTAGCAGACCTTCAAGCCACGCGGACCCCATCGCCGACTGCGCCGCGGAGGCAGGCCCTCATTCGGCTTGCCTGCGCTCATTGCAGGCAAGCGAACAAGCCTGACCTGACGCTTGGACTTCCATGGTCAGCCGGCAGCCATATCCACACCTGTGCGGCTACGCTTGAACGTCAGCCAAAGCCCGGACAACAGGAAGTACAGGCCGCCGAATGCAGCGTAAGGCGCGAGTTCTGCAATGGTGGGCGCCACTCCGAACGACTTGGCGGCGAAGAAGATGCCTGCCAGGGCCGACTGTGCGCCGCTGATCATCATGAAAACCTGGCCGCCGAGCTTGCGGCGCCGAATGCCCACTGCGAGCTGGAACAGGCCCGCGAGTAGGGCCCAGATGCCAAATACCAGCACGCCGCCCGCATTGCCGCGCAGGACAAAGGCGACGGCCGTGCAGGCCGCGGTGACGATGCTGGTGAGCGCGTTGAATTTCTGCCCCGGGTTGACCTGAAGCCCTCCGCTTCGCAGGGCGTCGATCACATTGGCGAGCGCATCCCAGGCGGGGTAGATCACGAGCAGTGTGCCCACGACCAACACCGGTGCCGAGGCCGAAAGAGAGGCGAGCGCAACCCAGGCGAAGGCGACGCCGGCGCGGAGGAAATAGAAGTTCCGAAGCGAGTTCATGGGGAGTATCCGTGGATGGGCATCAACAACCTACTAGTAGGTAGACAAACATGTCAAGAATTACCGACGGTGGCGCTTAGCCCTTGTGCCGCTCTACCTAGTGGTAGAATGGCTGCGATGACCACGCAACAGAAACTCATTGATTCGGCGCGCCATCTCATCCAGACCCGCGGATACAACGGCTTTAGCTACGCCGATGTCGCCGAAGAGGTCCAGGTACGCAAGGCGAGCATCCACCACCACTTTCCGGCCAAGTCCGACCTGGCGAAAGCCGTGGTGGAGCAGTCTCGTGCGGTCATCGTGGAGCAGACGCGCGTGCTAGACGACGGCGCGTTCGATCCCGATGAGCAGCTCCGCATGTACACGGGATACTGGGAAAAGTGCATTGCCGATGCCTCCGCGCCCTTCTGCGTGGCGGGCATGCTTGCCAGCGAATTGCCAACGTTGCCCTCGGACCTGGCCCAGGAAGTGCGCGCGCACTTTCGCGACTTGTCCAACTGGCTGGAAGTCGTGATGACCCGGGGCGCGCAACTGGGGCGGTTTCAATTGCAGGGATCGGCTCGCCAGGAGGCGGAGGCGTTCATGGCCATGGTGTATGGCGCCATGCTGGCGGCGAGGGCCTATGGCGATGCAAGGGTCTTCAGCGACATCGTGGCGAGTGCACTGAGAAGGCTTGCGCCCTCTGGCGTGCGTTAGTCCGGGCGAAACGTCCCGCGGCCCGGCAAGTCATAGGCCGGGCGCCCAAGGGTGGCTTGGCCTGCCACATCAACCATCCGTCGAGCGGGTGACGCCCTCCCACTGGTCGATCTCCTCGGCCAGCCATGCCGATTTCTGCCGTACCAGGTCGATCGCATCGCTTCCGAGGAGGAGGTGAGTCGGTGGTGAGTCGCTGGCTATCACGTCGAGCATGGCCCGCGCTGCTTTTGCGGGGTCCCCGAGCTGTCTTCCGCTCTTTTGCCGGCGAGCCTCGCGGATGGGATCGAACAGCGCGTCGTAATCAGGAATGGAGCGTGGCGCACGGACCATCGAACGTCCTGCCCAGTCCGTACGGAACGAACCGGGAGCGACCGCCGTTACGGCAATGCCGAGCGGCTTCACTTCCTTGGCCACGGATTCGGAGATGCCTTCCAGGGCAAACTTGCTGCCGCAGTAGTAGGAAATGCCAGGCAACGTGATATGGCCGCCCATCGACGTGATGTTGAGGATATGCCCCCTGCGTCGAGCCCGCATGTAGGGCAACACGGCCTTCATCATGGCCACGGCGCCAAACACGTTCACATCGAACTGTCGCCGCAGGTCCGCCAACGGCGACTCCTCCAGAATGCCTTCATGGCCATATCCGGCGTTGTTGACCAGCACGTCCACCGGACCCACGGTCTCCTCGATGTCGGCAACGACATCATCGATGGCATCGAAGTGAGTGACGTCGAGCATGCGGGCCATGGCATCTCCGGCGGCAAGCGCTTCGAACTCGCGACGCGCTTGCTCGCTACGCACGGTTCCGATCACGCGATGCCCCGCTGCCAGGGCCTCCTGGGCCAGGGCCCTGCCGAAGCCGCTGCTGACCCCGGTAACTAGCAAAGTCTTGCTTGCCGACATGGCGGTTGCTCCTTTGGCTTGCGAATATGGATTGCACAATAGCTGCCGATGGAGTCAACTTTTACGTCGGATATTCTCGACTTATTGCCGAATCCTATGAGTCGCCGCACTCCTGCAAAGGACCTTGAACTGGCTGGCGAAGGCCGTCGGATGGCGGACCTTGCCCGTCGACTGGCGCCGCAGGAGGGATACAACCTTACGGCCTTGCCTGGCGTGCGCATCCTGCGCTCGGACCGGGCCCTGTCCCGTACGCCGGTCCTGTACGACCCCGGCATCGTGATCGTGTGCCAGGGGTGCAAGCGCGGATATTTTGGTGACCAGGTCTATGTCTACGACGAGCAGCATTACCTGGCCGTAGCCGTGCCCGTCCCGTTCACCATGGAGTCCGACGGCACGCCGGAGCGCCCATTGCTGGCCATCTACATGCATCTGGATTTCCAGATGGCCGCCGATCTGATGATCGAGATTGCCCAGCATGCATCGCCTGTTTCCAAGGACGCACCGCTGAGCATGATGTCCAGCCCCATGGACGCGGCGTTGCGGGCGTCCGTCCTGCGCTTCCTGGAGGCGATGAGCCAGCCATTGGATGCAGCGGTTCTTGGACCAGGGCTCCTGCGTGAACTCTATTTCCGGGTACTCACCGGCGCACAGGGCGCGGCCCTGCGCTCGGCGCTCGGAATGCAGGGACAGTTCGGCAAGATAGGAAAGGCGCTGCGCCACATCCATGTTGCGTATGCCGAGTCGATCAATCTCGCGCAATTGGCTCGGGAGGCCGAGATGAGCGTGCCGTCGTTCCACAGCCATTTCAGGGCGGTGACGCGGACGTCACCGATGCAGTACCTGAAGTCGACGCGGCTGCATCAGGCCCGCCTCTTGATGGTGCGCCAGGGGATGACTGCGGAGGCAGCTGGCTATGCCGTGGGGTATGCGAGCGCGTCGCAGTTCAATAGGGAGTTCAAGCGCCTCTTCGGTCTGCCGCCAGTGGCGGAAGTGAGGCGCATGAGGAACGATTTTGCGATACCTCCCGCGCAAGCGGCATCAGACTTCGTTTCATCACATTGAGGCCGGGCGCCTTGGTGTCGCGGGGCGGCCGGTTGGCTGTCCGCCGAAAGCCATCGCCCTTCCGCTAGCGCACCGTCGCACGAAGTTATCTAAACCGGTCCGTGACCGGCCCTGGTCTGGCGAGGAAGGGCGGGATGACCAATATATGGGCGGCGCGCGCGTTGGGTACAACCAACAAGGCGTACGCAGCGGCCGCTGCCACTGTAACGTTGTTCGAGTGGCCGCTTGTGGGAAGTGGCCAAGAGGCCGAGCGACGCGGAATTTTCCCCTTGGGTACAGGGCCGCTCACGCGGCCCTTCGCTCCGGCGGTCCGTGCCGCCGAATTCGTGCGATATTTGGATGCTCTGACTGTCCGCATTTGACTCACGGCGGACTCCCCAAAGCCCCGTGTCGATCCCGCCGGTACTCGTTCGTCGCATACATGAAGGTGGCCACGCCGGCTGCCATTTCCGCCAAGGAGACAATCATGTCCTACATCGATGGTTTCGTGATCGCCGTACCCGACGCCAACCGTGAGAAGTTCATCACTCACGCCCGTACGTTTGACGGCATCTTCCTGGAGTTTGGTGCCATCCGGGTGGTGGAGTGCTGGGGCGACGATGTGCCCGACGGCAAGGTCACCGACTTCCGCCGTGCGGTGCAGGCGAAGCAGGACGAAACCGTGGTGTTCTCCTGGATCGAATGGCCCGACAAGGCCACCCGCGATGCCGGCATGGCGAAAGTGATGCAGGATCCACGCATGGATGCCGTCGGCGAGATGCCCTTCGATGGCAAGCGCATGATCTTTGGCGGCTTCGCGCCGGTGGTCAGCCTCCCTGGCTAGGGAGGAGCTGAGCCGCGCGCTTTCAATGTAAGGTCGACTTCCGACTCGGGGCGGACCCTGGCAGGGCACCCCGCTCCGAGCTACGCCACGTTACGCAAGGACTCGGCCGTGAATGATCGACTTCACTTTGGAGTCTGGCTCGGTTTGATGGTGTTGGTGTGTCCCATCCCTGGCCTTCGTGCTGCCGAGAGAACATTTGCCGAGCAAGCGTTTGTCCTGACACCCGCTCAGGTCCAGGAGTTGACCGGTCAGGCGCTCGACGGATCAGGTGACTCAGCCCTGCGACTTTCACGCTTCTACTCAAACGTGACCGTCGATCTGGATGAGGCACTGAGATGGGCCATCATTGGGGCGGAAAACGGAGATGCGAACTGCGAGTTCACGGCCTACGCGCTTCTTCATGCCCGAGTCTCACCAGATGACAGGAGACGCTCTCAGTTCTGGTTGAAGAAGGCGGCGGAGCAGGGTTACAGGCCTGCCGTAGAAGCGTTGGACGGTTCGCGCTAAGGTTCACTTCCGACCTATTGCTGATGTAAGCGCGGTGTGCTCCTCGGCCTCTTTTAGTGAGCAACTGCCGTTCGGAGCAGAATTCTTCGGGTTGTCTCTACCGAGGTGGCACGACATGGCCAGTTTCCAGCCGGACGGATGGCATACGGTTACTCCCCGGATCATCACACCCGATGCGGAAGGCCTGGTGGCCTTCCTCAAGGCGGTGTTTCAGGCGCAGGGGGACCTTCATCCCGGGCGGCCGGCCGAGATCAGGATCGGTGATTCCGTCGTGATGATCAGCGACGGCGGGGGCGCGCGCGATCCGTTTCCCGCGTTCCTTTACGTCTACGTCGAAGACACCGACTCGACCTATCAGCGCGCGATGGCGGCGCATGCGGCGTCGGTCGAAGCGCCCATCAACACGCCGTATGGCGACAGGCGCGCCATGGTGAGGGATCAGTGGGGCAATACGTGGCAGATCGCGACGCATAAGCTGGTGCGTTGACGGGCGGCGACTGTATCCATCCCGGCAAGCGGGGTAGGGAAGGGGCGCGGCCTTTATCGTGTTATACGGCGTTACTCGCGCGGCTAGCGGTCTGGCTACCTGCGTATGCGCCGAGTCGATCAGTGAGGCGCGCCCGCGTCATGCCGATGGCCAGCATGTCCAATCGCTGCGATGACCCTCGCAATCATGGGCTTCCGACATGCATGTCGGCCGTTGGTCGGGTGGCGTTGTGGTGATCGCTGACAGGCCCGCAGGATGCGCTTTGCTACTTTCGGCAGGCCATTGCGACGTTGGCAACGATGTGGCGGCAGTGGCCTCGACAGCAATGTCGTGAAGCGCGGGCCGTGGTGCAACGAACACCGACGGCCCGCTGACCATCACCAACTAAGAGAGAGTTGATTATGGCTGCCCGCGATCATAAGGGACGCACTCGCCCGTCCAATCCCCCCGACGGCATCCCCACTTCCTCGACGGGCAATCCGCATCTTGCGGACACGCCGTCACGCAGTCGTCAGCGACGACACAGGCCGATGGTGATCATCAGCCACGAGTCCGTCGCTTTCGTCTCGCCCCGAGGCTTGAAAGCAAGCCTGAAGTGAGCACATCCCCGTGCAGTGATCGCGCCCGCGTCGCATCGGTCGCTTGGCCGGTGCGACGCAACTAAGCGGTTACGTACATCGGTCCCTGGCATGCGCCGACACGGAAGCCTGTAGGGCTTGATTCGTGATTGGGCCGTGCCTGACAGGAAAGGAGGCCCCCATGTACCTGATACATCTCGACCCGCTGATGGACTTCGACGCGTCGATGGCATTACGCAGCCCCGGCGAGGTGCTGCTCAGCGATTATCTCCAACCTGCGGCCATGCCGCTGGCTCGGTTGGCGCGCCGCACCGGCATTCCCCTGATCATCTTGCGGCAGATCACGCTGGGGAATCGGCGCGTCACGGCCGAGTACGCGTTGCGCCTGGCCTGCGCCACGGTTCCCACGCCTGCCTACTGGCTGCTGCTGCAGGCGCGCTACGACCTGGCGACCGCGAGTGCGCCGCGGAAAGGGCAGTGGCCCGCGAAGTAAGCATCGGCGCCGACGTGGTGCTGGTACTCGAGACTGCGTGCGTGCGACCGCGGCCGATCTACTGCGCAGGGATAAATCCGGTCAGCCACTGAAGCCGCCGCGTGTCACGAGGCCGCCTTGTCATCCATTCCAGCGACCTTCGATGGACTTTCGGCGCGCACGCCCGTTTCCCTGCGCCACTACGCGGCGCTGCCGGCCTCCAGTGGCGACAAGGGCGTGCTGCGTTGCCGCCCGCGATCCCGCAGGCGCAGGAAGGGGCGCTCGACCAGGTAATGCAGCAGCGCCGCAACAAGGAGCGCCACCAGCGCGCAGCAAAGGAAGCTGAGCAGGCCGTGGTGTTTGAGCGAGTCGGGGAGATGGTTCGCAGCCAGCTTCAATACCGCCTTGTGGCTGAGGTAGAGGCTGTAGGAGGTCGCCGCCACCCAGCCGATGCCCGGCAGGCGCAGGCGGGCAAGCGTGCCTGCCGGGTTGGTGGCGGAGGCCACCACCAGGGCCAGGCCGGCCGACAGGAGCGGGAAGCCGAACACGCAGGCGCCGAAGGTGAGCACGTCCCGGAAGATCCACGCGGCGAACACGACCGTGACGATGCCGGCCAGCGCCACCACGTCGGGATGCCGCAGCAGCCGCCGCCACAGGGATGCGCGGTAGACACTGAGGATCGCCAGTGCAATGCCGCACAGCAGGCCGTCGAGGCGTGCATAGGTGGGGTAATAGACGAGCTCCATGTAGCGCCGGCCGTCCATGTCCCAGGCTGCGCCGTCGCCCGTGCCGGGTGCTGCAGACTGCCACCAGGCATGGCCGCGCCATGCCATGCCGGCCAGCACCAGGCCGAGCAGCAAGCCGGTCACGCGCCTGGCGTTGGCGCGTGGCGCAACCAGCAGCACGGCCACCGGGAAGACCAGGTAGAAGTGTTCCTCGACGCAGAGTGACCACGCCGAGGAGAAGGCGTGCAGGGTGCTCTGGTCGACGAACAGGTTCATGGTGAAGCTGAGGAACTGCCAGAGGGGCTGGATCTTCTCCTGCTCCCGGATGCCGGGCACCAGGAAGTACAGCGCCACCACGGCGAGGTAGGCCGGAAGAATCCGGTACGCCCGTTGCCGGTAGAACCCCTTGAAGTCGACGCCATCGCCGCGCAGGCAGCGAACGAGTACCTGCCGGCCAATCAGGTAGCCGCTGAGTACGAAGAACAGGTCGACGCCCATCCACCCATAGTTCTCGATCCAGCCGAAGCCGTAACCCATGCCACCGGCAATCCACGCATGCGTACACAGCACCGATACGATCGCGACGGCCCGGAGCAGGTCCAGGCCTGGTAGACGGTGCATGCGGTGCCTCCCTCCAGAATGGTGGGGAAGGATACCCATTTCGGTAACCGGCATGCAGGGACGGCGAACCGCCGGGCTCGCGCGTCGTCAGTGCTCGCGGCTCGCCTCACCTTCCCAGGGCAGCGGCGGGCCGAAGGCGTGCACCAGGTGATCGATGAAGGCCCTCACCTTGCCGGAAACATGGTGGGTGTGCGGGTAGATCGCCGAGATGGTGTAGGGACGCTGGAAGGCGTCGAGCGGCACGCGGATCAGCTCGCCCCGGCGCAGCGCGTCGGCGACCAGGAAGATCGGGACCGAGGCGATGCCCAGGCCCGCGACGGCCATGTCGCGGATGGCTTCGCCATTGTTGGCGATGATGCGCGAGCGCATCGCCACGGACACCACCTCGGAGGGCGGGTCCAGCTTTTCGAACTGCCAGAAGCGCCGGGCGTGCACGAAGGCGTAGTCGATGCCGCTGTGCGAGGCGAGATCCGCCACGGTGCCCGGGAGACCGTGCTGCGCGGCATAGTCCGGGCTACAGCACAGCACGCGCGGGCATTCGCAAAGCGCGCGGGCCTTCAGGCTGGAATCCTTCAGGTGGCCAATGCGGATGCCGACGTCATAGCCGCCCTTGACCAGGTCCACGGGGCGATCGTCGTAGTCGACCGCCAGTTCCAGGTCGGGATGGGCCCGGGCGAAGGCCGCGATGACCGGCCCCAGGAACAGGGTGCCGAACGACATCGGGCTGGTGATGCGCAGGCGACCGTGCAGGCTGTCCTTGCCCGTGGATGACATGCGGTCCGCGGTTTCGTGGATCTCGTGCAGCAGGGGCACCATGCGCTCGTAGAACGCTTCGCCCGCTTCGGTGGCCTGGACCTGTCGCGTGGAGCGCTGGAACAGCTGCACGCGCAGGGCGGCTTCCAGGTCGCTGATGCGTTTGCTGACGACCGACTTCGAGAGATTCAGCCGTTCGGCCGCGGCCGTGATGCTGCCGGCCTCCATCACGCAAACGAAGGTTTCGATGTCGTCATAGCGCCAGCGCATGCTTTCGATCATATCGAACGGAACCAGGGCCCGGAAGCGCGTGATGTGCGCCGCCCCGGGGTTGCCGGCATCCGGCCGGGAACCCCGAAGGTGGGTTGGGCTCAGCCCTCGGCGCGATCGGCGGAGAACTGCAGTCCGGCCGTACCGCCGGTTTCGATGAAGAGATTCATGAACTGCGGCACCGTGTCCTTGCGCGCCCAGTCCCGTTGCAACTCGCAGAACAGCTGGACCACGCTGATCAGCTTGCCGCCGGCCTGCTCGATGCGACGCAGGGCCGCCTCGTGCGCGGCGACCGAGGTGCCGCCCACGGCGTCCGCAATCACGTAGACCTCGTAGCCCTCGGCCAGCGCGTCCAGTGAAGGGAACGTCAAGCAGGCTTCGGTCCACAGCGCGGTCATGATGAGCTTCTTGCGCCCGGCCTTCTGCACGGCCTGGCGGAACTCGGTGTCTTCCCAGGAGTTGATCGAGGTGCGGTCGTAGGTGGGAATGCCCTTGAGCGCGTGCTGGATCTGCGGAATCGGCGGCTTGTTCAGGCCGGTCTTCACGTTCACCGTGGAATGGATGACGGGCAGCCCGTAGACCACCGCCGCACTGCACGCGCCGACGATGTTGTTGACGAGCAATTGACGGTCCATCGAGGCAATCGAATTCACCTGGACCGGTTGGTAGTCGATGATGATGAAGGTCGAGTTCTGCGGGGTAAGCAGGTGATCCTTCAGGGGATCGCGAATGGCTTCACTGGTCATGGTCTTGTCCCTCACGAGCGTTGGGAACGACACGCTAGCGCGATCCGCCGCGGGCACATAGACGACTTTGGCGAATGCCGGGTTCTGCCGCGCCGAACAGACGAAGCGGCGGGCCGGGCCCGGAAGAAGTTGCGCTCCGCCAGGCGGTTGCCTGGCGGAGCGCGCAGTGCCGCAACGATGACTGGTCGGCCGTGATCGGAAACCTGCCGGGCGGAAGGCACCGGCAGGTTCCAGGTCAGGCTCGCCCCGATCCTAGAAGTGGTAGTCCACGCCGAGGGTGAGGAAGCGACCGCGCGGGTCGGCCTGCGTGATGTCGAAGTAAGGCGTCGACGGATCCCACGGCGGCCGGCGGTTCTGCAGGTTCTGCACGGCCAGGGTGATGGTGGTCTTGGGCAGCCCGGTATAGGCCACCGACAGGTCGAACGTGCTCCAGCTCTTCACCCGCGTGGGGTAGGCCGGCGTCAGCAGGTTGTCCGGATTTTGCTTGTAGCCGTCCACGTAGTACCAGGTGAGCGTGCTCGAGAAATCGTGGTACGCCCAGTTGAGGCCGGTGGTCGCGCGCCACTTGGGCAGCGAACCGAAGATGTTGGTGCCCGCACCGTTCACCGGTGCCTGGCCCGCCACCAGTGGCTGCTTGTAGTCGAGCAGGCGCGTGATGGAGCTGTTCAGCGCGAACTCCCCATACCCTTGCGTGTGAAGCGCCTGGTGGAACTCGATGTCGACGCCATCGGTGGTGAGGCTCTGCTGGTTCTTATACTGGTTGTTGATGGTGACGATGCGGCCCTGCGCGTCGCGCTGCACACGCGGGTCCTGCTGGTTCACCAGCGCCTGGTCGTTGTCGGGGCCGATGATCCCGCGCTGCACGATGTGGTAGTAGTCCGCGCCGATGCTGGTGTCGCTGGTGGGCGACACGACGAAGCCCAGGTTGTAGTTGGTGGAGCGCTCCGGCCGCAGGTTGGGGTTGGCAGTGAACACATCGGTATAGCCGCGGCGCTGGCCCGGCGTCACCGGATCATAGGGATCGATCACCGTGCTGTAGCTGACCGCGGTGCTGTTGGTGATTTCCGGCAGCGACGGTGCGCGGAAGCCGCGCGAGAACGATCCGCGCAGCAGCAGCCAGTCCAGCGGCTGGTAGCGCAGGCTGGCCTTGGGCGCGAAGGCGCTGCCGAAGTCGCTGTAGCGATCCAGGCGGCCGGCGACGTTCACTTCCAGCGTGCTGAGCAGCGGCACGTTGAATTCCGCATAGGCGGCGTTGACGTTGCGCGAGCCCTGGATGATGTCGATGGCAGGGCGCAGCTCGGTGCCCGAAAGCACTGCCTCGGAAGTACGCGAGTTCATCGCCTCGTGGCGGAACTGGTAACCCGCCGCAAAGCCGACCGTCCCCGCGGGCAGGTCGAACAGCTGCGTGCTCGCTGTCGCGTCCACCGTGGTCAGCCGCGACACGGCCGGGCGGACGGTGTACAGGCGAAGCGCGTCCACCGCCGAGGCCGGGTTGTTGTTGCTGGTGAAGTCGTATCCGCCATTGGCGAGCAGCGACTCGAACGCGTAGCGGTTGCCGAAGTTGGTGACGTACTCCTTCAGGCTGCTTTCCGAGTGCTGTGCGGAAACATCCCAGTCCCAGGTGCCCGTGTGGCCTTTTACGCCCACGAGGAAGCGCGTGAAGATGGTGCGGTCGCGCTTGTTGCGCTGGCCCACGTCCCACAGGTTGGTGTTGACGGGCGTCGGCACGTCGTAGGGATTGGCCGGGTTGCCGACGGGCAGCGTGGTGTTGATGTTCACCAGGTGCTGCTGCTGGTTGTCCCAGGCACGCAGGCCGCTGCCGATGGCCAGTGGGCCGCCGAAGATGAAGGAGGCATGGCTGCGGCTGTAGATGGCTTCGCCGTAGCCGGTGATGTCGTCCGTCAGCTTCACCGTGCCGCGCAGCACGGCGTGGTAGCGCTCCACGCCGGGGATCACCGAGTCGTAGGCGGCGGGGTTGTAGGCCCACACTTCGCCGCTCTTGCCCGGCGAGATGGCGCTGTACGGCACCTTCTGCACGGGGCCGACGGCGTTCGCGAAGCCCTGCGTGGGATCGTTGTTGTAGTAGTTGGTGGGTACCCAGTTCAGCTGTCCGCCCGGCTTGTCGCGGAAGTCGTTGCTGCGCAGCCAGCTGACGTCGCTGGCGTTGAGCTGGTTGCTGCGCGTGCCGTCCAGGGCGAAGAACACGTTGTAGCCGTCCTTCTTGATGTCGCCGTGGCCGAGCAGCAGGTGGAAATTGTTCTCCGTCTGGCCGGTGCCTTCGGTGCTGCCGCCGTAGCTCACGCCCGCTTCGGCGCCCTGGTAGTTCTGCTTGAGGATGATGTTGACGACACCCGCGATGGCATCGGAGCCGTACACGGCGGAGGCGCCGTCCTTCAACACTTCGATGCGCTCCACCGCGGCGAGCGGCAGCGAGTTGAGATCGACGAAGGTGTCCTGCAGTTCATAGGCGGTGGCGTAATTGGCCACGCGCTTGCCGTCGACCAGGACCAGGGTGTTCTTCTGGCCCAGGCCGCGCAGCGAAATGCCCGCCGTGCCGGCGGAGAAGCTGCCGGTGAGCTGTTCGTTCACGCTGTTGCCGGTATTGGCGGAGATGGCGCGCAGGAAATCCGGCAGCGTGGTCTTGCCGCTCTGCTTGATCTGGTCGGCGGTGATCACCTGCACCGGGCTGGGACCTTCGATGTCCGTGGTCTTGATGTTGGAACCGGTCACGGTGACCGCTTCCAGCTGGGTGGGCTTGGTGTTGGCGTCGTTCTCCTCGGCATGCACGGATGCCGCCAGTACGGCAGCGATGGCGAGGGCGAGCAGGCTTGGCTTGGCCATGGTGCGATGTATTCCTTATGTGCACGACCGTCCCGGCGCTCGGCCAGGTATGGGTGTGCTGATGGGGCAGCGGGGGAGCTGCAGGAAACCGCCGTGGGGACGGCGTCAAAGCGTGGGCGCGGGGACGCCCGGAGCAGCTACGTCAGGCGACGCGGCACATTCGACACGGACAACAGCGCTTGGCCTGGCGTGGAAACGCAGGCAGCGGGGCCGAATGAAGGAGCTGGAAACGGTACATGGGTCGCTCGGTGAGGCCTTGGGCCTCTTTGGGACAGGCCGAAAAGGCCGAAATCAGGTTTCTGCGCGGATGCCGGTCAACAGCCGCAACACATCGCCGCGAGGCGGTGTGCGGTGTTGCTGGGCTGGCAGGAACGCTTGATGTCCACGAGCTGGATGATCCGTTGGAGAGTGCGATACCGCCGGGGTTGGCGGTATGGACGTCTATTTGCGCATCAATTTCCTTCGATGTCAACAAGGCGTATACAGCCGCAGCCCCGTTGAGACTGGGGGACACCGCTGGCGCGGGGCCGCGGGCTTCCCGGGGCGTTCTCTGGCACCGCCTCCCGGGTCCTGGTTTTTTGGGACGGTCCAGCGCGATATGCCGGCGGTTTCATCGGGAGGCGCCGGCGAAGTTTTTTTCCCGGATCGCGATCCGTTTCCGGCTGCTGGTTCGTCCTAGGTATGTACCCACTGAAAAGGAGACGTGTCATGACCAGCCAACCCGTCGTACTCATCAACGTCCTGAAAGCCGAGCCCGGCAAGCGGGACGCGCTGATCGCGCTGCTCGAGCAGAACATCAAGACCGTGGTCGCCACGCTGGACGGCTGGCGGGGCAGCCGCCTGATCGCCGCTGCAGACGGCAACAGCGTCGTCATACACTCCGAGTGGGCGACACCCGCCGCGGTGGAGGCGATGCGGACCGATGCGCGGATGACGGTCTACTTCCCCGAGATCCTCAAGCTGGCGAGCGTCGAATCGATCCCGGGCGTGGAAGTGTTCGGCCGCTACCGCTCCGGCGTGGCGTTCGGCTTGCCGGCCAGCGGCGTACCTTTGGAGCTCGATGCATGAACGAAGCGCAGTTCGAGGAACGTCTGCAGGCACTCAGGCCACGGCTGCACCGCTATTGCGCACGCATGACCGGTTCGGCCGTGGACGGCGAGGATGCCGTGCAGGATGCCCTGGTCAAGGCGCTTCGTGCCCGCGCCGAAGGCATGGTCGTGGACAATCTCGAAGGCTGGCTGCTGCGCATTGCCCACAACACGAGCCTCGATTTCCTGCGCAGCAATGCGCGGCACAAGGTGGTGCCGCTCACGGATGACCTGGAAGAGGCTTCGGAGCCCGACGCGCATGTGGTCGAGGTGAGCTTTCACCTGTTCCTCCGGCTGCCCGAGCTTCAGCGTTGCGCGGTAATCCTCAAGGACGTACTCGGGCATTCGGTGGAGGAGGTCGCGGCGATTGCGGACTGCACGCCCGCTGCAGCCAAGTCGGCGCTACAGCGTGGACGCGTCGCGTTGCGGCAGCTGGCACAGCAGCCTGACGACACTCGCCTTCCGCTGATGTCCGATGTGGACCGGAAGAAGGTGAGTGCCTATGTGCGCCTGTTCCAGGAGGGCGACTTCGACGCGATCCGCGCCATGCTCGCCGAGGACGTGAAGCTCGATCTGGTCAACCGGCTGAAGCTGGAGGGCCGCGAAGGCATCAGCCGCTACTTCACGCGCTATGCCGAAGTAACGAAGTGGCGATTTGCCTTCGGCGCGGTGGAGGGCCGTCCGGCGATGCTGGTGTTCGACAGCACCAGTCCCGGGCAGAAGCCTGCGTATTTCGTGCTGATCGACTGGCGGCAGGACCAGGTGGCGGCGATACGCGATTTCCTGTACACGCCTTATGTGATCGAGGCCGCCGATTGGGTACAGCTCGCAGCGGTCGCGCCTTGATCCTTCACCTGCTCGCGCCACCCGGCATTGGGGCTTGCACCGTTGCAGCGTGTACGTTCAGTCGGGGTCTTCGTCGTGCAGCATGGCCGGGATGGCGCCCGGCGGATTCGTGGCCGTGCCCTGTCCTTCCTGGCCGAGCAGGTGGACGGCGGCGCGCCATGCGTGATGGACAAGCCGGTTGAGTCGGCGTGCTGCGTCGATCCTAGCGAATGCCTCGGAAGCGTTCAATTGCCCAGGCGCCACCGAAGCGAGGAGGGCGGCGCGCTGGTCACGCTGGACCACGTCGATGTCCTTCGCGGCCTGTTCAAGTTCGGCGAGCGCCGTGCCGATGGCGGGCGATACTGCCCAGCCAATGGGTTGCGCCTGCCGGGTAAGTGCGGACTCGCTGGTGATGGATTCCGCAATCGCATGCGTCGCCGCCACGGCCTGTTTGCAGAGCGCTGCGGCGCGCGGATCGTGGAACGCGCGGGACGTGGGACCGGACGCTACAAGCTTGCTGAAGGCGCTTATGAGGCGCGAGGCGTGATCGAGCGCGTGCAGCGTGCTTGTCATGCGGAACTGTTCCTCTTCCGTTTCAGGTGGCTCCTGCAGTTCGGAGAGGAACTGGCGCGCCTTCTCGAGCGTTGCCGCTGGCGTGGTGGCATCCAGTGGCGGGTGCCTGGCCTCGGCCGAAAGCGCGGCGGTGATGGATGCGGCCGTGTTCTTGAGCACCTCCGCCACGACGCGTCGGGTGGTCTCGACGGCGATCACCGGATTGACCAGGGCGCTGGGGTCGAGTGCGCGCTCCAGTGCCGTCTCCTTCGAGGGCATCAGCCGCTCCACTACGCGGCTGAACCACTGCGAGGCGGGCAGCAGCACCGCAACGCCGACCACGTTGTAGGCGGTGTGATAGGCGGCCAGCAACGTGGCCCCGTCGACCGAGGCCGACCAGCGCCGCATGAGTGGCGCGGTGAGGGGAAACGCGACGATGGCGATCGTGGCGGCAATGATCTTGAACAGCACGTAGGCAAGCGCAAGGCGCTTGGCCGTCGTGCTCGCACCGATGGCGGCGAGGGCCGAGCTGGTCGCCGTGCCGATGTTCTGGCCGATGATCAGGGCGGCTCCCTGTTCCAGGCTTACCGCGCCGGCAAGATAGGCCGACAGCGTGACCGCGGTGGAGGCCGTGGACGACTGCATCACGGCCGTCATCGCGACGCCGACGACGACCAGGGTGAGCAGTCCGACCGAGCCGCGGGCCCAGCCGACGTCGGGTGCGCCGAGCACGGCCGGCAGGTCCGAGGGGTGCAGGCTCTGCGCGAGGCCGCCCATGCCCTGCTGCAGCGTGGTGAGCCCGTAGAGCACCAGCGCGAAGCCTGCCAGCGCGCCGCCCGATGCGGCGATCCGGCCGCCTCCCAGCAGCTTGGCCAGCGAGCCTATGAAGATCAGCGGCAAGGCGTAGGTCGCCAGCGAGACGTTCACGCCGATCAGGGCGACCAGCCAGCCCGTGCCGGTGGTGCCGACATTGGCGCCGAACACCAGGCCGAGTCCCTGCGGGAAGGTCAGCAGCCCGGCGCTGACCAGGCCGATGGTGGTCATGGTCACCGCGCTCGAGGACTGCACCAGCAGCGTGATGATGGCACCCCAGAACGCACCCGAGAGTGGCGTGGCGGCCGCCTTGCCCAGCACCGTGCGCAGGGCGGATCCCGCCAGTGCCTTCAGGCCGTCGGTCATCACGGCCATGCCCAGCAGGAACAGGCCCACGCCGCCCAGCACGACCACGATCGTCTGCATGTGCGTTTCGTCCCTCTATCGTTCGGCTTTCAGTTCCTCACGCGCCGCAGCGAGATCCTTCTTCTGCTCGGGCGTGACCTTGGGATAGGCGAGGTCGAGCTTCTCCAGCGCCTCGACGATCGCGGCGGCGACCACGAGGCGCGTGAACCACTTGTGGTCGGCGGGCACGACGAACCAAGGCGCCGCCGGCGTGGCCGTGGCGCGTATCGCCGCGTCGTAGGCCTGCATGTAGTCGTCCCAGTACCTGCGCTCGCGCACGTCGGCGGCGGAGAACTTCCAGTTCTTGTCGGGCTTGTCGAGGCGGTTGAGGAAGCGCTTCTTCTGTTCCTTGTGCGAAAGGTTCAGATAGAACTTCAGGATGATCGTGCCCTGGCGGGCGAGGTAGTCCTCGAAGCGGGCGATGTCGGCCAGCCTGTCGTCCCAGAGGTGGTCGCCGACCAGTGACGGCGGAAGCTTCTGCGCCTCCAGCAGTTGCTGGTGCACGCGCACCACCAGCACTTCCTCGTAATACGAGCGGTTGAAGATGCCGATATGTCCGCGCTCGGGCGCCTTCACGGCATAGCGCCAGAGGAAGTCGTGGGAGAGTTCCTCGGTCGAGGGCTGCTTGAACGACGCCACCTCGCAGCCCTGCGGATTGACCCGCGACATCACGTGCTTGATCGTGCCGTCCTTTCCCGCGGCGTCCATCGCCTGGAAGACCAGCAGCAGGGACCAGCAGTCCTGCGCGTAGAGCATCTCCTGCTCCATCGCCAGCCATTCGGAGCCGCGCTCGAGCAGCTGCACCGCCTCGTCCTTGTCCAGCTTGAGGCCGCGCGTGTCGTCGGGATCGAAGTCCTTCAGGCGGAAGTCCTTGCCATCGGTGACGCGGAACGGATCGATGTAGTGGCTCAGGGCATCCAGGATGTCTTTGCGAGGCATGGGCGCTTGCTCTCCTGAGCTCGTCGCGGGTGACGCGGCACGCGAGCGCGGCCGCCGGCCACGGGCTTTCACACCGTCCCGCGAAGCTGGGCGCATCGGCGTGTACTTCATGTGAAGCGAAAGCCGTCCAGACGCCTGGATGGCGGCATCGCGGGAAGTGAAGATGCGGGGCCGAGTCGGCGACGCACGCGGTGCTGGCTGCGGACCGTCCGGCAGCCTATGATTCGCGTCACCGTGTCTCGATTAGGAATGGTCGACGCATGCATACCGACAGGTCCATCGCGCAAGGCGAACACACTTCGGGCACGGCGCGGGGATGGCTGCGCTGGTTACCCGGCGTGCAGATGCTCCGGGATTACCAGCCGGCGTGGCTGGCCAGGGACGTATCCGCGGGACTGGTGCTGACCACCATGCTGGTGCCCGTCGGCATTGCCTACGCCGAGGCTTCCGGCGTGCCAGGGGTGTACGGCCTTTACGCCACCATCATCCCGTTGCTCGCCTATGCGGTATTCGGGCCCAGCAAGATCCTGGTGCTCGGCCCGGACTCCTCCCTGGCCGCGCCGATCCTTGCCGTGGTCGCGTCCATCGCCCTCGGTGATCCCTCGCGCGCGATCGCCGTGGCCAGCATGATGGCCGTGGTCACCGGGTTGTTCTGCATCGTGCTTGGCTTGCTGCGGCTGGGCTTCGTCACCGAGCTGCTGTCCAAGCCGATCCGCTACGGTTACATGAATGGCATCGCCCTCACGGTGCTGATCAGCCAGTTGCCGAAGCTGTTCGCCATCCGCATCGAGGACCAGGGGCCGTTGCGCGAGATCTTCAGTCTCGGCCAGGCCATCTTCGCCGGACAAACCAACTGGTACAGCTTCGGCGTGGGCCTGGGCACCCTGGCACTGATCCTGTTCCTCAAGCGCTTCGAGCGCCTGCCCGGGATCCTCATCGCGGTGGTGCTCGCCACGCTCTGCGTCAGCCTGTTCAAGCTGGACGAGGTCGGCGTGAAGGTGCTCGGGAAAGTGCCCCAGGGCCTGCCTGCCTTCGTGATTCCCTGGCTGGACGGCGCCGACCTGGTGAAGATCGTGCTCGGCGGTTGCGCCGTCGGGCTCATTTCGTTCGCGGACACCAGCGTGCTGTCGAGGACGTACGCGGCGCGCTACAAGACGCGCGTGGACCCCAACCAGGAGATGGTGGGCCTGGGGGTGGCGAACCTGGCGGCCGGTTTCTTCCAGGGCTTCCCGATCAGCAGCAGTTCGTCGCGAACGCCCGTGGCCGAAGCGGCCGGATCCAAGACGCAGATGACCGGCGTGGTCGGCGCGGTGGCGGTGGCGGTGGTGCTGATGGCCGCACCGAACCTGATGCGCTACCTGCCCAACAGCGCGCTGGCGGCGGTGGTCATCGCGGCCGCGCTGGGGCTGTTCGAGTTTGCCGACCTCAAGCGCATCTACCGCATCCAGCAATGGGAATTCTGGCTTTCCATGGCGTGCTTCGCGGGCGTCGCCGTGTTCGGCGCGATCCAGGGCATCTGCATCGCCGTGGTGCTCGCCGTGCTGGAATTCCTGTGGGATGGCTGGCGGCCGCATTACGCCGTGCTGGGCCGCGTGGAGAACCTGCGTGGCTACCACGACACCAAGCGCTATCCGCAGGCCGCGCGCATCCCGGGGCTGGTCCTGTTCCGCTGGGATGCGCCGCTGTTCTTCGCCAATGCCGAGCTGTTCCAGGAGCGCCTGCTGGAAGCGGTCGACGAGTCGCCGACGCCGGTGAAGCGCGTCGTGGTGGCCGCCGAGCCCGTCACCAGCGTCGACGTCACCTCGGCCGACATGCTGCGTGAACTCAGCCGGGTGCTGGGCGAACGCGGCATCGCGCTGCACTTCGCGGAGATGAAGGACCCGGTGCGCGACAAGCTCAAGCGCTTCGAGCTGGCGGACATCATGGGGCGCGAGAATTTCCATCCCACCATGGGCAGTGCGGTGGACGACTACCTGCAGGCTTCCTGAGCGGTCGTTTGCCGGGCGCTGGCAGGGTTCGGGTGACACGGGTGCGCGCCGTATTCGGGAGCTTGACCAGAGGTCGCATCCGGCTGACGGCAGTCATCCCGACGGTGGGATGGGCGGCGTAGAACGGAAACCTGCTGGAAGCCTTGGGGACCAGCGGTCGTCGTGATCGGGAAGCGATCGGATGACCGCGCCCAAGCCGGGTTATGGCCATGTCCCCACGGATGTCCAGCGTCGCCCCATGACGAGGTGCACAACATGAACGTGATCGACGTGATGAATGCGCAGGTGCGGACCGCCCTGGTGACCGACAGCGTGTCACTGGCCATGCGCATCATGCTGGGAGCGAGGGTGAGCGGCCTGCCGGTGGTGGACGAGCAGGGCCACCTGGTCGGCATACTCACCGAGGGCGACCTGCTTCGCCGAGCCGAGGTGGGCACCGACCGTCACCGGCCGCGCTGGCTGGAGATCGTGCTCGGTCCGCGCCGCATGGCGCAGGAATACGTCGACTCGCACAGCCGGCGGGTGGGCGACCTGATGACCCGCGACGTGGTGACCATCGACCAGTCGGCTTCCCTGGCCGATGCGGTCGCGCTGATGGAGAAGCATCGGGTGCGGCGGATTCCGGTGACCCACGAGGGCAAGCTGGCCGGCATCATCAGCCGGGCCGACCTGATGCGCGCCTTCCTCCATGCCTTGCCAGCCGAGGTGGCCGCCGCCGACCTGTCGGACGAGGACATCCGCCTGCGCATCGAGCAGGAGATGTTGCGGTGTCCCTGGATCACCCGCTCGGCGATCAAGCTCGTCGTGGCGCAGGGCGCGGTCGATCTCGACGGCGTCGTCACCAACGGCGACATGCGCGATGCGCTGCGCGTGCTGGTGGAGAACGTGGCAGGCGTCACCGCAGTGCGGGACCACCTGGTCGTCGAAGAGCCCGCGCGCGGCTATTTCAAATAGCCGTCCGCGGGTAGGGCCCTAGCCGATCACGGTGAGCAGGGCGGCCAGCCAGATCAGCGCGGTGCCCAGGGCGAACGTGCGGCGCGCCGCCACGATGCGTTCCTCGCTTTCATGCTCGACCGGCGTGGTGACGATCCATGGCGTCGCTGCCAGCACGGCGAAACCCAGGAAGGCGAGGATCACCGCCAGCACGTCGGTCCAGTGCCAGGGCGAGGCCTCGTGCACGCCCCAATAGCCGAGGAACGCCATGCCCAGCGCGCACATGGTGGCGGACGCGGCGCAAAGGCCGACCACGGAACCTGTGGGGGCACGCATCGCACCTACCTCCCTGACGGCTGCTGGCCGGCGGAAGCGTAGCCCAGCGGGATGCGTGGGAAAGGTGATGGCCGCGCGCCAGGGCCGGGTGGCCGCGTGCGCGCCAGGGGCGCGAATCCAGGCGTTTGTGCACAGCCGCCCTGAATCCACGCCAACCCTTCCGGGCCCGACAATACGATCGTAATGCTATCCTCGCCGGATGCACGAAGACGCACGCAGCACGGATTCCCAGGCGGTCCGCCAGTCCATCATCGACGCCCTGGCCATGCTCATCGCCGAAGGCGAGCCACAGCCCTCGCTGGGCGACGTGGCCCACCACGCCGGCGTCAGCAAAGGGGCCATCCAGCATCATTTCACCGACCGCCGCGGCCTGATGGTCGCCCTGGCCAGCGCGCTGATCGACGAGTTCGACAGCGTGTTGCGGGCGGCGGAGGCGCGCGACCCGCTGCCCGCCGGCCGCGCCGCGCGGGCCTACGCCAGCGCGGCGGAGCAGATGTCCTCGGGCAGCAAGGCGCTTTGCGTCGCGCTGCTGCGCGCGGCGGACATGGAAGTGACCGTGCGCGACGAGTGGCGCGAATGGGTGGCCGCCGAGCGCGAGCACGACGGTGCCCGGGGCAGCGATCCGGTCGGCGAGATCATCTGCCGGCTCGCCATCGACGGCCTCTGGCTCACCGATCTCCTCGGCCTTTACCAGCTCACCCCGCGCGAACGCCGGGCCGTGTTCGAGCGGCTCAGGTCGATGACGCTGCGCGACCACGCGGCCTAGCCTCGCGGCCCGCGGGCGGTGGCGCGTTCGCGGCCTCGCCGGCATCGCGCTTCACGAAATCGACGAAGGCACGCAGCGGCGCCGGCAGATGCTGGCGCCCCGAGTAGTAGAGGAACGGCCCGGAGAAGTCCTGCCACCAGGGCTCGAGCACGGCTTCGAGTGCACCGCTGTCCAGATGCGGACGGAGCATGGCTTCGTAGAGGTGGATGATGCCGAGGCCCGCCACGGCCGCGTCGATCTTCAGGTCGACCGCTGCGCCGGGCCGCACGATCAGCGGCCCGCTGGGGTCGACCTTCACCACCTCACCCTTGCGTTCGAACTCCCAGGTGGCCAGGGCGCCGCCGGCGAAGCGGCCGCGCAGGCAGGCGTGCCCGAGCAGGTCGCGCGGATGTCCGGGGCGCCCATGGGCATCCAGGTAGGCCGGTGCGGCCGCCGTGGCGAAGCGCTGCACGCGCGGGCCGATCGGCGTGGCGATCATGTTCGGTTCCAGCCGCTCGTCGTAGCGGATGCCCGCGTCGCAGCCCACCGAGGGCAGGTCCACGAAGCTGTCCTCGACGGTGATCTCGATGCAGATGTCCGGATACGCCCGGAGGAACCGGGTGATGAGCGGCGGCAGCACCACGCGGGCGACGCCGGCCGGCACATTGAGCCGCAGCGTGCCGGCGGGGCGATCGCGGAAATGGTTGAGCACGTCCAGCGCCGCTTCCATGTCGGCCAGGGCGGGTGTCAGTCGTTCCAGCAAGCGTTCCCCGGCTTCCGTCGGCGCCACGTTGCGCGTGGTGCGGTTGAGCAGCCGCACGCCCAGTCGCGCTTCCAGGCGCCGCACGGCGGTGCTGAGGCCCGAGGCGGACAGGCCGCTGGTGCGCGCCGCGTCGCGAAAGCCACCGGCGCGCGCCACCGAAACGAAGGCGGCGAGATCATTCATCTCCACGGTCATTGTTTACCTTCTTGCACAGCCCGTGCGGAGTCGAGGGGATTATCGAACAGGACGATCATCCGCATAGTGGATCCGTCACTGCAAGGAGATCCCCATGACCCGTCCTTCCCTCACCACTTCTTTTGCCGGCCGCCAGGTGAATCGCATGGGCTACGGCGCCATGCAGCTTGCCGGCCCCGGTGTCTTCGGTCCCCCGAAGGATCGCGCCACGGCCGTGGCCGTGCTGCGCGAGGCCGTGGCTTCGGGTGTCAACCATATCGACACCAGCGACTTCTACGGACCCCACGTCACCAACCAGGTCATACGCGAGGCCTTGCATCCCTACGTCGATGACCTGCTCATCGTCACCAAGGTGGGCGCCACCCGCGGCGACGACGCCTCGTGGCTGCCCGCCCAGGAGCCGGCCGACCTGCGCCGCGCCGTGCACGACAACCTGCGCAACCTGGGCCTGGACGTGCTCGAGGTGGTGAACCTGCGCGTGATGGGCCAGATCCATGAGCCCGGCGAAGGCTCGATCGCGCGACAGGTCGAAGCGCTGGCGGAACTGCAGCACGAGGGCCTGGTGCGCCAGGTGGGCCTGAGCAACGTCACCTCGGCCCAGCTGGCCGAGGCACGCGGCATCACCGACATCGCCTGCGTGCAGAACCAGTACAACCTCGTGCAGCGCGCGGACGATGCGCTGGTCGACGAGCTCGCCGGCAAGGGCATTGCCTACGTACCGTTCTTCCCGCTGGGCGGTTTCTCGCCGATCCAGTCGGCCGCGCTCAGCACGGTGGCGGGGCGCCTGGGCGCGACGCCGATGCAGGTCGCGCTCGCCTGGCTGCTCCATCGTTCGCCGAACATCCTGCTGATCCCCGGCACCTCGTCGCTGGCCCACCTGCGGGAGAACATGAAGGCGGCCGACCTGGTGCTGGCGCCGGAGGTGCTGGTGGAGCTCGATCAGGTGGGCAAGGCCGCCTGATCGCGCGAACGGGCGCCTGCCGCGATCACGGCAGGGCGCCCGTCTCGATACGGTCGCGCCCTGCGTTCTTCGCGCGATAGAGCAGGACGTCGGCTTCCCGCAGCAGGAGCTCCAGCGGCGGCGCTTGGTCCCGGTGCGCCGTGGTAATGCCGAAGCTGACCGTCATCGAGAACGTGCGGCCATCGACCGCCGCGAGGCTTTCCTGGTGCAGGCTGGCCATCAGGCGCTGGGCGGGCCCCAGCGCCTCGTCCGGGTGCTTCACGCGGGCAAGCACGGCAAATTCCTCACCACCGATGCGGCCGAGGATGTCCCCCACGCGCCATGCCTCGCGACAGAGCTCGGCGAGCCGCTTGAGCGCACGGTCGCCGGTCTCGTGGCCATAGGTGTCGTTGATGCGCTTGAAGTGGTCGATGTCGAACGAGGTCACCACCACATGGGAACCGGACTCGCGGCGATCAGACAACAGGCGTTGGGCCTGGGCCTCGAAGGCCCGGCGATTCAGCAGGCCGGTCAGCGGATCCGTGTCGGCGAGCTCGCGCAATTCCATCAGGAGGTCGTCGCGCTCGCGTTCGAGCTGGAGGCGATGCTCGCTGTTCTGCCGCAGCGCGTCGATGGCGTCGAACAGGTCATGGATCTCGCCCTCGTAGGCCGGCCGCACGACCCTTCCCGAATGGTCTCCAGTGGCAATGGCCAGGATGGAGTGGCGGGCCTCGATGAAAGGACGCACGATCTGCTTGTGGAACTGCCGGATCATCACCGCGATGAAGATGGTCAGGAGGAGGATGGCCACGGCGATGAGCGCCAGCCATGCCCTCTGCCTGACGAAATCCTCGCGCAGCCTTGCTTCGGTGAACTGCAGCGCACTGTCGCGAATGACAACGATGGGCTGCATCAGCGGAACGTAGTGATCGACGAACGCGCTCGCGGTCAGCTTCGTATCGCTCGTCGCGATCAACCCGGCGCGGACGCGGGCGACGTAGTTCATGTCTTCGCCCATGAAGCGGTCCCGGATCGGGGCAAGCAGGTCGGCGGGCAGTGCAGGCAGGCGCACCACCGTCGACCTCACCAGCGAATACAGCTGGTTGATCTTGCCGATGGTCTGTTCGATGCGCGTGTTTTCCTCGGGCGTGAGATGGCGACCCGTGGTCAGGGCGCGGGCGATCTGGGAGGCGAGCAGGCCGGCGCTGTCACGCAGCAGGGCGGCGAAGCCCGCGACGTAGAGGTACCTCACGGCCTCGGGATCGCGCCGGATGACACTGGGTGCATTGGCGGCCGCGATGGACGTGACCAGGGGCCCCACCTGCACGAGGCGTTCGATGACCGCATTGACCTGCTCGTGGCCGCGCTCGTCGGGGGGCGTGCTCAGCAGGGTGTTTACCGATTGCCGGGCTTCCTGGAGCGCGGATTCGACGTGGCTGACGTCCGCCTCCATGCCTTCACACCCATCACAGGAGGCGTGGTTGACGCGCTGGCGCAGGCGTTCGATGTGCTCGTCCACCGCGCCGCGAACGCCGGCCAGCCTGGCCTGTCGTTGCATGAAGGTAGGGGCGGGGTCGTCAAGCGCCCGGAAGGTGGCGGCCCGCTCTTCCGACAGGTCCACCATGATGTCCAGCGTCATGCGGAAGGTCGCGAGGTCCTGCAGGGCATCGCGCGCCACGGCATAGGCCATCCACTGGTTCGACAGTGCCCACACGGCCAGGGGAAGCGTCAGCACGTAGAGCGTGACGACGATGGACTGGAACCTCCAGGAGATCGATGCATGTGGCGACGCGAAGTTTGGCATGGCGCATCAGGCCCCGGCGCGTGAGGTCGCGTCGGCGGATCGCAGCACAATCGCGCCCGTTCCGCCTCCGAAAAACTACGTAGCGGTTCACGTGCAACGGTGGGAGGGGCGAATCAGTCCTCGAGGGTGAAGCCGATCTTCAGGGTCACCTGCCAGTAGGCGACCTTGCCGTCTTCCACATGCCCACGGATTTCAGTGACATGGAACCAGCGGATGTCGCGGATCGTCTTGGACGCCTTTGCGATGGCGGTCTTGATGGCGTCATCGCTGCTCTTCTTCGATGAACCGGTCAGTTCCAGCGACTTGTAGACGTGATCGGACATGGTGACGGTCTCCGCAGGTGAATGCGTGGCGACCCGGGTCGCCGCGACGGGATGCTGGTCCCGCGCAGTCCATACCCCGTCTCGCCAAGAGGGCGTGAAGGTGCGTCCCGACCGGATGCGCGCGGGCGCGGCATCGATCGGCTCCTCCATGGCCGGGCCTGCGTCACGGCACCGGCTGGATGTCTTCCAGCGACCAGCTCTTGTCGAACCACGGCTGCAGCGGGCCATACAGGCGGAAGATCAGGAACCAGCTCTTGTTCGGCACCGTCTGGATCCAGTTGGCGGCATCCCTGGGGCGTTTCGGCGCGAAGTAGATGTCGGCCGAGCCGTCGGCATTGGGCTTGAGGCCGCGCGCGCTGGACAGGCTGGGGAACTGCTGGTCGGTCTGCAGCATGGAGCGCGTCTGCGGGTCGTACACCACCACAGACCAGAAATCCTTCACCGGCACCTTGGCGGCGACATGCAAGCGGTACACCTTCGCGCCGTCGAACGGGTTGCCCTTCGCGTCGAGGTTGGCGGCGGCGTACTGCGAGCCGATGCCGGGCATAGCCACGGCCATGGCCGGGGTATCGATGGTGGCGGCGTAGAAGAACATCGTGCGCGCATCGAAATTGCGCGCGCCGTTGTCCAGCCACTCGTAGCTGCCGCCGATGAACGGCGTGTTCCAGTGGCGGTCGGGGTAGATCAGCGCGCGTGCGTCGCGATTGCGGAAGTCGATCGCGCGCGCCGTGGCGTTGCCGATGGCGGCGCCGTCGGTGAGGATCCTCTTCATGCGCTCGTCGGGCGCGAACGGCTTGCCCTTGACCATGCCGATGGCGGTGAACAGCCCGGTCATGTCCGGTCCGTACACGCCCGCGGGTTCTTCCTGCACGATCTGGTTGATCTCGTTGTAGAACTCATAGTTGTTCGCGTGCACCGTGCTGATCACCTTGCCGGAGAGATTGATGAAGCGCATCTTCGGCGGGTGGGATGCCTGGGCCAGCGGATAGATGTGCAGGCCCTGCTTGAGGCTTGCCACGCCGGGTTTGGTGTCGCCGTTCCTCATGAAGGCGCGGCCGAACACCAGGTTGCCGAACGTGGGCGGCTTGACCACGAAGTAGCCCGGCGGGATCTCGCCGGTGTAGCCGGGCGGCACGAACAGGTACTTGCCGCCCTTGCCCTTGTCGGGGCCGGCGTTGCCCATGTCGGTGACATAGCGGAACCAGAAGTCGTCCACCACGCCGAGGATGTCCGGCGGCGTTTCCACCACCACGGGGCCGTTCTTCAGGTCCATCCAGTTCCAGAAGTAGATGGTTTCGCTGTTGGGCGTGAGGTAGATCGACTTCGAGTCCATCAGCGTCTCGTACACGCCGACCGTGCTGTCCACCGCGCCCGCCTGGCGCAGGCCGGCGCGGATCGCGACCATCGACGCACCGGGGATGCCATTGAGGAAGGCCTCGGTGGCGCGGATCGTGTCGAGGTTGTCGTAGACCTTCTGCGCCGTTTCCGGCGAAGGAATGCCGTCGGTGAAGCGCAGCGTGCCCAGGCTCGACTCCACCTGCGCGGGCGTGGTGATCTGCGGCGGGATCGGCGTGGTCATCTTCATGCGTGGGGGCTGGGCGTCGTCCGCGAATGCCGTGCCGGCCACCAGCAGGGGCATCGCCAGGATCGCGCCAAGGGCCGGCCGAAGGGACATCCGTTTCGTCTTCATCGCGCTTACCTCGGGGGATTGGCTAGCGCAGCCGAGCTTCCTTGAGGTGTCGCGACACCGACAAGCGTGAAACTACTGGGGCCGTCTCCGTAGAACTACCGGGCGCCGCCTGGCTACGCGCTTATGGACGTCCGCTCGACTACCAGTCGGCCCCATGCCACGGAGGGTCGCGTGGCCTCGGTCGCTTCGACGGCGCCATGCGACGGGTCCTTCACGCGCTGCATCACAGTTCGGATGGCCAGCCGGTCCAGGGACGGTTTTCGACGGCCCGGAGACAGTTTTTTTTGGCGCGCCTTTCACGTTTCGCATGAATCATGGGGGTGTCGCGATTTCATGCGCTGCGACCAGGCTGGGGAGCCGGATTCAGGTCCGCTGTTTCATCGGGTGTCAGTGAACGGTCGGGATGGTGCGCCATGCCGTCGCGTCCTGCTGCGCGCCGCGAAAAGCCTGGCGGTCCCGCTTCGGAGCGTGCTTCGCGCCCCGCGGTGGGTGGGTTTGTTCTTGCGCGGTGCCCGGGAGAGGCGCTGCATCGTGGAACCATCGTCGAACGCCTGGTGCAACGGGCAGCCCGCCACACACGGAAAGGCGGGCGGTCCTGACAGGAAGTCACGGGACCACTTCGACCCAACACTCGTAAGGGGAGCTCGAATGAAACGACGCATGCATCGCACGTGGCTGGCCGCCGCCCTGCTGTTGGCCATCGGCACGTCCGCCACGGCAGCCGAATTCGGCACATCGCCGCCGCCTTCGGCGAAGTTCGATGTCAGTCCACTGCAAAGCGACCAGACGTATACGGGGTTCATCGTCAGCTACAAGGGCGGCAGCAGTGAGCGGGGCAATGCCACCGCCGCCGTGCAGAACGTGGGCGTGGCCGCGGGCCGCGCCAGGCTGGGCAGCGGCGCGGCCGCCTTTGCGCGCGGACTGGGCGTGCACTACGGCCGCAAGCTCGCCACGGGCGCCGACCTGGTGCATACCGATCGCGCGCTGTCCTCGACTGAAGCTTCGGCGCTGATCCAGCAGATCGCGGCCGACCCGGCGGTGGAGTTCGTCGAGCCGGAGTACCTGCTGAAACGGGTCGACGGCATCAAGCCCGCGGCCGCCGCCACCTTCACGGTGCCGAACGACCAGTACTACGCGTCCTACCAGTGGGACTACCTGGCGCCCACCGGGGCGAACTTCCTCGACAACACGCTCAATGCGAACGTCGCGAACTGGGGCGGCGCGAACATCCAGCAGGCATGGACCCTCGCGGACGGCACCGGCGTCGTGATCGCCAGCCTGGACACCGGCGTCACCAACCATCCGGACCTGAACCTCGGGCTCGCCAGCGCGGGCTACGACTTCATCAGCACCGCATCGGTCTCGGGCCGCTCCACCAACGGACGCGTCGCCGGTGGCTGGGATACCGGCGACTGGGTCACCGCGGGCCAATGTGGCGTGGGCCAACCGGCGGAGAACAGCAGCTGGCATGGCACGCACGTGTTCGGCACCACGGGCGGCGAAATCACCAACAACAGCACCGGCATGGTGGGCACCGCGTTCAACGCGCAGGTACTGCCCGTGCGCGTGCTCGGCCATTGCGGTGGTTCCAATGCCGATATCGCCGATGCCATCACCTGGTCTTCAGGCGGCACGGTGTCGGGCGTACCGGCCAACACCCATCCGGCCCAGGTGATCAGCATGAGCCTGGGCGGCTCGGGCACCTGCACCTCGAGCAGCGTGCTGGGCCAGGCGATCACCGGTGCCATCGGTCGCGGCACGGCCGTGGTGGTGGCGGCGGGCAACAGCAACGCGAATGCGGCGAACTACTCGCCGGCCAGTTGCGCGGGCGTGGTGACCGTGGCGGCCACCGGCATCACCAGCACGCGTGCCTATTACTCCAACTATGGCTCGACCGTGGCGGTGGCGGCGCCGGGCGGCGGCGTCTACAAGAACGACGCCTCCACCGGCACCCAGGTCACCACGGGCTTCATCTGGTCGACCATCAACGCGGGCACCACCACGCCGACCACGGCGACCTATGGCGGCATGGCCGGCACCTCGCAGGCGACCCCGCACGTGGCGGGCGTGGTGGCCTTGATGCAGAGCTACCGGCTGGCGCTCGGCAAGGCGTTGCTGACGCCGGCGCAGGTGACCTCGCTGCTGAAGTCGTCGGCGACCTCGCCGCACGTGAAGCCCAGCGGCAGCAAGACCATCGGCTCAGGCATCGTCAACGCCTATGCGGCGGTGCAGGCGGCTGGCGCGCAGCCGTAACGTCGAAGGGCCGATGCCTGCACGGCATCGGCCCTTTCCTTGCGGAGGATGTCAGCGCTTGCTGGCGGAGGGCGCCTTGGCCATCTGCGTGCAGGATTCGCCATAGCTCTGCAGGCGGCCGCGCACCGAATCGAGGTAGATGGTGAAGCCGTAGCGCACGGCGCCCCCGCGATCGGCCAGCCACGCACCCATGGAGCGCGCGGAAAGGAACTGCGCCAGTTGCGAGAACGGGACCGGGCGGGTGATCACCACCGATTCGCTGGTGACGCTGAAACCGTCGCGGTCGCCGGGCAGGGTCGGCTGGCTGTCGACCTCGATGTAGGAGCGGGTGGCGCGCGACACCAGCTTGCGCGCACGCTCGGCGCCCACCATGTAGTAGGCCGTCAGCGTGAGCCCGTCGGGCTTGCACAGCAGGGTGATGCGGTACTGGCCGTCGCGCGCGCTCTGGCCCAGCGTCAGCAGGGGCGCGTTGCCCATCATGTGGTAGGTGATGGTGGGGGCCAGGCGTCCGTTGTTGGCGAGGCCCGAATTGATCATCTCGTCGCCGCTCAGCACGGCGGGATCCGCCTGGATCTTCCTGCTGTACTGAGCCTCGGCCGTGAGGTTCAGTTCCTTGAAGTAGGCGTCGACCGAGTCCGGGGGCTGGGCCGCGTTGGCCTGCTGGGGGCGCAGCGGCAGGGTGCCAAAGCGATCGTTGCCGGTGGCGGACCAGCGATACAGGCCGCCCATGTAGGCGAGCGTGCAGGCGTCCGTGCAGACCGCCACCTTGGATACCGGCGCCGATCGGGAGGGACGGCGCGGTACGCCCAGGTGCGTGGTGATGGACTGCGCGCGAAACAGGCGGCCCAGTGCGATCGCGGCCTGCTGGTCGCCGCCCGGCGAGTTCAGATAGACGTCCGAACCCGAAGGCACCTTGCCCGAACGCACCAGGGCATCGAAACGCTCGGCGGCGCCCGCGTCGATGTTGCCGTACAGGTAGATCTGCGGAACCTTGGCGACGGCGAGCGTGAGCTTGTCGGCGTTGACCTGGACGGCCAGCTGGTTCGGCATGTCCGCGCGACTGTCCGGCGTGGCGCCATGGCCCATCGCGGCGGACACCATGCCGAAGCAGGCCAGCATCAGCACGGCCCGCACCCGGCGGGCGCGCCCGTGCCCAACATATCCCGCTTCTACATCAATGACCTGCACGTGACTGACCCTGGCGTGGTGGCCGCACAGTCTGCCTTGCCGGACATGTTTCTGGGGTTAAATCTGGCGCCCGGACGTCCGCCAGGCGGACGTCCGTCGTTTTGTCCGCGGACGCGGGCAGGTTCTTGCGCCTGCATGCAAGTGCATGTGTGACAAGGTTTTTGTCGTGCGACGGAGGCTGGCACGGTGCTTGCCATGGTTACCGGCAACAGCGAACGCCACCGCGGCGTCCGCCCGCCCGATCCACCGACAGGAGTCTTCCCGCATGTCCCGCAAGTCCTTTGTTGTTTCGATCCTGCTGACCGCCACCGTCGCCGCCACGCAGGTGTTCGCCCCCGCCGCCATGGCAGGCGACGCCGCGACGCAGCCCAAGGACAAATCGATGATGTCGCGTGACCAGGTCACCCGCATCCTCGACAGCAACCGCATGATCATCACTTCGCAGGGCGTGGACGAGAAGGTCAGGCTGCACATCAACGGCATCGACCAGTGGGTATCGATCCGCGGCAAGGACCGCCGCAACCCGGTTCTGCTGTTCCTGCACGGCGGCCCGGCCGCGCCGGCCATGCCCGAGGCCTACACGTTCCAGACGCCGTGGGAGGACTACTTCACCGTGGTGCAGTGGGACCAGCGCGGCGCCGGCAAGACCTACCGCGCCAACACCGAGGAGGCGATGGCGCCGGGCATGTCGGTGAAGGGCATGACCGACGATGCCGAGCAGGTGGTGACCTACCTGCGCGAGCGCTTCGGCAAGCAGAAGATCTTCGTGATGGGCCATTCCTGGGGTTCGATCCTGGGCGTGGAGCTGGCGCAGCGGCATCCGGAATGGTTCTACGCCTACATCTCGACCGGCCAGGTGGTGAACGGCCACCGCAACGAGGAGGTGGGCTTCAACTACGCGCTGCGCAACGCGAAGGAAGAGGGCAACCAGACCGCCATCCACGAGCTGGAGGCGATGGCTCCTTATCCGGGCAACGGCCCGCTGACCCTCGATCGCATCGGCATGCGCAGCAAGTGGGAGATGTACTACGGCGGACTCGCCTGGGGCCGCAAGGACTACCAGTTCGACGTCGATGCCGAGGAACTGTCGCCCGACTACAGCCGCGAAGACCTGGATGCGATCGACAAGGGCAGCCTGTTCTCGCTGAAGTACCTGCTGCCCGAGTTGCTGGCGGTCGACTTCGACCACGTGACGACGTTTGGCTGCCCGGTGATCGTGTACGTGGGCGCCCACGACTACACCACGCCGCACGAGCTGACCGAGGAGTGGTTCGCGAACATCCATGCACCGTCGAAGAAGCTGGTGTCGTTCGCCGATTCCGCGCACATGATGATGCAGGAACAGCCGGGCCGCTTCCTGGCGCACCTGGTATCGGACGTGCTGCCGCTGGCGCAGAAGGCGGGCGACGTGGCGCCGGCCGAGGTGGTGCGCGATCGCTGATCGCGTTTCCGCGACGCCATGGCGGCATGCGTTGAAACTCATCGCGGCGGGGCGTCCTTGCGGGCGGCCCGCCGCCGATGCGTCAGTTCCCCAGCGTCATGTGCGCCAGGGCGTCGCGCATGGGCTGGCTGGGCACGATGATGAAGCCGCGGAACAGCGTGTCGAAATCGACGATCACGTAGACCACCGAGGCGAGCAGGACGGAGCCCAGTCCGATGGTGACGATGGCCAGCGCGTTGTGCGGGGCGATCAGGCCGAAGCTCAGGAAGATCACCACCAGCCAGAAGGCCAGGGTCAGGAAGAACGGCAGCGAGATGGAACTGTGCGCCTCTTCGATCAGCTTCCAGTGGGCGCCCATGGCGCGTGCGTACTGCTCGAGACCGTCGCTGCGCAGGGACTGGTGGTACGGGTCCGACGCCGGCAGCCGGCGCACTTCCTTGCCCACTTCGTTCAGCAGCTGGTCCAGGCGGATGTCGTCGATGTCGTTGGAGGCGTCCTTGGGCGCGATGTCCCGGGGGTAGTAGTGGCCCGGCGGCGGTCGTTCATGCGGCCAGGTGCTGGCGATGGTGGCCGCCGCATAGGAGCGCAGCAGCACGCGCGCCTGGTCGCCTTCGCTGCCGTAGGTACGCAGCGTGGTGTCCAGCTGGATCAGGTCCGACGCGAAGACGTGGAAGTCGTCCGTCACGATGTCGAAGCTGGACTTGGCCGAGGCCGTCAGCAGGCTGAGCATCAGGGCGGCGAAGGTCACCAGCATGCCGTTGACCAGCTGCACCAGCTGCACGGTTTCCTGCGCCTTGTGCTCCTCGGGCAGCAGGCGCCGGATGCCCGAGCCGATCAGGGCGGCGATGATGAGAGCCGTGAAGGCCCCGGCGGCGGCGGATGCAGGGAACAACATCTCGGTACCTGGCGCGACGCTTCGATAGGCGCCCTATCCTGGCGTCGGCTCGTGAAGAGGGCGCCAAGGGCGCCCAAGCATCGATCCTGCCAGCCCCCCAGGGGGACCCGGGCGCGAGGCGGCGTCTTCGCTTCCCGTTGAGATTCCTTCCCCTAGGATGCCCGCGGCCCCGGGTCTGCGTGCTTTCCGCCGGGGCGTGGGGAACAGACTCCTTACCGCGGTCCAGGCCAGGACCGCGATGACGGCGACTCACGCAAAGGGATGCGAAGGGGTGTCGAGATGAGCGCGACCGAAAGCGGCAAGGTGCCGAGTGTGCTGATCGTCGACGACACGCCGGACAACCGGCTGCTGTTGTCCGAACTGCTGAAGCCGTTGTACCGGGTCCAACTCGCCGCCGATGGCGCGGAGGCGCTGGCCATCGCCAACGGCGACGACCCGCCCGACATCATCCTGCTCGACGTGATGATGCCCGGCATGTCCGGCTTCGACGTCTGCCGCCAGCTCAAGGCGAAGCAGGAGACGCGAGACATCCCGGTGATCTTCCTCACCACGCTGGATGCCAGCGAAGACGAGACGCGCGGCCTGGTGCTGGGCGCGGTCGACTACATCAACAAGCCGGTCAACCCACCGGTGGTGATTGCACGCGTCGCCACCCACCTGCGCCTGAAGGCGGCGGCGGAATTCCTGCGCGACAAGAATGCCTACCTCGAACAGGAGGTGCTGCGCCGTACCGTGCAGATCCGGGCCGCGCAGGAGGTGACCATCCTCGCGCTGACCTCCCTCGCCGAAGCGCGGGACAACGAGACCGGCAACCACATCCGGCGCACCCAGCACTACGTGAAAGCGCTGGCGGACCACCTCCGTGATCATCCCCGTTTCGCCACCCAGCTCGACGAGGCCACGCGCCGGTTGCTGTTCCAGTCCGCACCGCTGCACGACATCGGCAAGATCGGCATCCCCGACTACATCCTGCTGAAGCCGGGACGGCTGACGCCGGAGGAATACGAGGTGATGAAGACCCACACCACGATCGGCCGCGACGCGCTGCAGCGGGCCGAGGACCAGCTGGGGATGAACCTGCCGTTCCTGCGACTGGCCAAGGAGATGGCCCATGGCCACCAGGAGCGATGGAATGGCTCGGGTTATCCCGAAGGCCGCGCCGGCGACGACATTCCCTTGTCCGCGCGGCTGATGGCGGTGGCCGATGTCTATGACGCCTTGATCAGCCCCAGGATCTACAAGAAGGGGATGCCGCACGAGGAGGCGGCGGCCTTCATCACCGGGAGGCGCGGGGTGGAATTCGACCCCGACATCGTCGACGCCTTCGTCGAACTGCAGGGCGAATTCCAGGCCATCGCCAGGCGCTTCCATGACGACAAGGTGGCGGACCACCCGCGGCATGAAGGTGGCGCCGGCTGACGCCTGGCACGTGCAGAGGGGGTGTACATGAATGCCCTGTTCGAACGACTGGAACGCCTGTCGCTGCGATTGCGCCTGCAGATCGGCTTCGGCGGCATCCTGCTGCTGGCGGTGCTGATCGGCACGCTCAGCATCAGCGTGCTGAAGGAGCAGCGCGACCAGATCAACCGCCTGTACGAGAAGGACATGTTGGGCCTCGTGCATATCGCGGCCGCTCGCACTGCGCTGGCCGACGTGGGCCAGAACCTGCGACAGGCGGTGCTGGTCGGTCCCGGGGAGGGGCAGCAGGAGGCGCTGAGGCAGATCGCCGACGCCGCCGCGGAGACGCGGCAGGAGGTGGAGCTGGCGCGGCCGCACATTTTCCGGGAGGAGAGCGAGCGCAACCTGGCCAACTTCGAGGTGGCGTTCACCGACTATCGCAGCCAGGTGCAGCAGATCGTGGCGACCCTGCGCGAACCCGCGTCGCCCGGGCGCGAGGACCAGAACGCCCGTGCCGCGGCGATGCTCACCTCGCCGGAATTCCTGCGCAGCGATACCGCGGTGAAGGCCGCCCTGGCCAGCGTGTCGGAATCCAAGCAGAAGGGCGCCATCGAAGAGGTGCACCAGGTCTCCAGCCGCTTCCTGCATACCGTGCAGATCACGCTGTGGCTGCTCGCCGCCGGCGTCGCCGTGGGCATCCTGTTCGGCAGCATGATCAGCCGCTCCATCCGGCGTCCGGCGGATGGCCTGCGGCGGGCCCTGGATGCCTTGAGCGCAGGCGAGCTCGACACCGAGGTTCCCTATACAAGCTATCCCAACGAGACGGGTGATCTCGCGCGCGCCATCGTCACCCTTCGGGACGAAGCTCGCCAGGTGGCGGGCCAGCGATGGGTGAAGACCCAGGTAGCCTCCATCAGTCGGGAGATGCGGTCAGCGAGCGACGCAGGCGAACTTGCGCGGCTATTCCTTTCAACCTCCGCGCCGCTGCTGAAGGTCGGGCAGGGCGCGCTTTACACCCATGACGTCGAGATGCGCCTGCTGCGCCTGGCCGGGCACTACGCGGCGGAGCAGGCCCCGGTGACGCTCCGCTGGGGTGAAGGCCTGGCGGGGCAGTGCGCGGTCGATCGGCTCCCGATCACGCTGGCCCAGCCGCCCGCCGGCTATGTGCCCGTGAGTTCGTCGCTCGGCGGGAAGGCGCCGTCTGAAATCCTGGTGCTGCCCGTACTGCGCAACGAGCACCTGTTCGGCGTGCTCGAGCTGGCCAGCCTGTCGCCGTTCGACGCCAGCCGGCGCGAGCTGCTGGACGAGCTGATGCCGATACTCGCGGCGAACATGGAGATCCTCGAGCGCACGGCGAGCACGCAGCGCCTGCTGGAGGAAAGCCGCCGCCAGGCGGAGTTGACGGCCCTGCAGGCCGCCAACCTCAAGGCGCAGACCGTCGAGCTGGAGGCGCAGCAGCGCACCATCGAGGCGGCGAGGGCGTGGTACCTCGGCATCATCGAGTCGGCGCCCGACGGCATGATGATCGTCGACGACGAGGGGCGCATCGTGCTGGCCAACCCGAAGCTGGAGGCGATCTTCGGTTACGACGTCGGCGAACTCACCGGCTCGAATGTCGAGCAGCTGGTGCCCTCCGCATCGGGAGCGCTGCACGCCGGGTTGCGCCATCAGTTCTTCGGGGACGGCATGAGCCGCAAGATGGGGGCCGGCAACGCCGACCTGCATGGCGTGCGCAAGGACGGCAGCGAACTCTCGGTGGAGATCGGGTTGTCGTTCCTGCCCGAGTTCGACGGCCGGGGTACCTGCGTGTGCGCCTCGGTGCGCGACGTCAGCGAGCGGCGCGCCATGGATACCGCCCTGCTGCGCAGCGAAGAGCGGTTGCAGTACATCCTCGACCGCAGTCCCGTCAGCATCGGCGTGTCGACCCAGGGACGCATCCGCTTCACCAATCCGCGCTTCGTCGAGACCTTCGGCATGACCATGGGCGGCGACGCGATGCGCCTGTACGTGGATCCCGAAGAACGCCGGGAGCTGGGTGAGCGACTGGAGGCGGGCGAGGCGCTCGCCGGCGTGGAGATCCAGATGTACGACCGCGAGCGGCGGCCGCGCGACATCGTGGCCACCTACCTGCCGATCACCTGGGATGGCGAGAGCGGGATGCTCGGCTGGTTCATCGATATCACCGAACGCAAGGCTGCGCAGGACGCCATGGTGCGGTCGAAGGAAGTGGCCGAGGAGGCGACCCGGGCCAAGAGCGATTTCCTGGCGAACATGAGCCACGAGATACGCACGCCCATGAACGCCATCATCGGCATGAGCCACCTGGCCCTGCAAACCCAACTCGACGCGAAGCAGCGCAACTACGTGGAGAAGGTGCATCGCTCGGCGGAAAGCCTGCTCGGCATCATCAACGACATCCTGGACTTCTCGAAGATCGAGGCGGGCCAGATGCGCATGGAACAGGTGGAGTTCCGGCTCGAGGACGTCATGGACCACGTCGCCAGCATCGTCGGGCTCAAGGCGGAGGAGCAGGGGCTGGAGCTGCTGTTCCAGACCGCGCCCGACCTGCCGATGGCGCTGGTGGGCGATCCGCTGCGGCTGGGCCAGGTGCTGCTGAACCTCGGCAACAACGCGGCCAAGTTCACCGAGCGGGGATCGATCGTGATCGGCGCCGAACAGGTGGCGCGCGAGGGCGACGAGGCGGAGCTGCATTTCTGGGTGAGAGACAGCGGCATCGGCATGAACGCGGAGCAGCGCGATCGCGTCTTCCAGTCCTTCGTGCAGGGCGACTCCTCCATCACCCGCCGCTACGGCGGTACCGGGCTGGGCCTGGCGATCTCCCGCAACCTGGTCGAGCTGATGCACGGGAAGATCTGGGTGGAGAGCGAGCCGGGCAAGGGTTCCACCTTCCACTTCCATGCCCGCTTCGGCGTGCAGGCGGGCGCGCAGTCGCAGGTCGAGCTGCTCGCCGACACGTTCCAGGGCGTGCGCGTGCTGGTGGTGGACGACAACGAGGCGGCGCGCGACGTGCTCTCGAGCATGGTGCGCGGCATGGGCTTCGACGTGGACGTGGCCTGCGATGGCGAGGAGGCGCTGCGGCTGTTCGCCTGGGCCGAACGCCATCGGCGCGCGTACCAGCTGGTGCTGATGGACTGGAAGATGCCCGGCATGGACGGCATCGAGACGGTCTCGCGCCTGCGCGCCCAGGGCGATGGCCAGGTAACGGCGGTGGTGATGGTCACTGCCTACAGCCGCGACGAGGCGATGCACGAGGCGAAGCAGCGCGAGGTGACGCTGAGCCAGGTGCTGACCAAGCCGGTGACCGGCTCCTCGCTGATGGATGCGTTCGCCCAGGCGCTGGGCAAGGGTATCCAGGTGGTCAGGCACGCCGATCGCCAGCGGCACAGCCAGGACGATGCCCGGGCGAAGCTGGCCGGCTGCCGGATCCTGCTGGTGGAAGACAATGAGCTGAATCGCGAGCTGGCGCAGGAGCTGCTGCACTCGGCGGGCATCGAGGTGGTGGTGGCGCGCCATGGCAAGGAGGCGATCGCGGCCCTCACCGCCGATGCGCGGTTCCACGGCGTGCTGATGGACTGCCAGATGCCGGTAATGGACGGCTATACGGCGGCGCGCAAGATTCGCGACAAACTCGGCATCAAGCGGCTGCCCATCATCGCGATGACCGCCGATGCGATGGCCGGTGACCGCGAGAAGGCGCTGGCCTCGGGGATGAACGACCATATTCCCAAGCCGCTGGATGTCGACTCCATGTTTGCCACCATGGCGCGCTGGATCAGGCCACGCCGGACCACCGACGAAGGAACGCCGCGGCTTGAGGTGGCTGCGGGCGAGCGACTGCCCGAGCTGCCCGGCATCGATCCGCAGGCCGGCCTGCACATGTGCGGCGACATCCCCTCGCTGTACCGGCGCATGCTGCTGATGTTCCGCAGCAACTACGCCGAGTTCGATCGCCTGTTCCATGACGCCGAACGCGACGCCGATGCCGGTGCGGCCTGCCGTCTCGCGCACTCGCTGCGGGGCTCGGCGGGCAATATCGCCGCGAAGGAGGTGGCTGCCGCGGCGGGCGAGCTCGAGCAGGCCTGTCGCGATCACGTGGCGCAGGAGCAGGTGGAGGGCGCGCTGTCACGCCTGCTGCAGGCCTTGGATCCGGTCATGCAGGGCCTGGCGGCGCTGGATGCCGAGTCCTCCGCATGACGCGGACCGGGCGCGATCAGCGCTTTTCAGGCACCAGCAGGGTCACCACGAAGCGGAAGCCCCAGCCCTTCTGTCCCGCGTCGGTGTGCTGCGCCCAGTAGCGCACGCCGCCGGTGAAGCTCACCGGGTGACCGCCGATGCGCACGAGCTTGCCCACCGTGAGGTTGACGGGCACCGCCCACTGGTGCGTCTTCCAGTCGTAGGTGGACTCGGTGTTGAGACCGTAGGTCCACGCGGTCGGCGTGTTGTAGCTGAGGAAGGGCTGCACGAAGGTGCTGCTGACGTCCGAATGCGTCTTGTCGTTGCCGACCTTGGCCACCGACCAGATGTGGTTGAACAGGAAACCGTAGGTCCACGCGTGGTCCTGCTTGAGCACGACGGCGGTGGGGCCCAGGCCCCAGCGCTTGCTGCCCAGCAGGTCGTCGGTGGCCGTGGGAATCAGGAAGGCGGGGCCCACGCCCCAGATGATGCCGCTGTTCGAAGGCCTGGTCGGCGAGAAGAACAGGCTCTGGGTGACGTCGCCCAGGCCGAACTGATGGCCGGCACCGGGCGCGATCTCCGACTGGTCGATCACGGGGACGATGGTGCGCGAGATCATGTTCCAGTCGTTGCCGATCGGCACGGGGACCACCGGCTGGAAATTCATGTAGGTGCGATGACCGTCGTCCAGCGGGCCGATGCGCTGGTCATAGTTGAACTGGAACGGCACGCTGATCATCGCCGCCACCGGGTTGGACAGCTTCTTGGCGAGCTCGGCGTTGTCGCTGCCTTCCTGGGCTAGCGCCGTGGCGGACAGGGTCGCGAGGCCGGCGAGGATCAAGGCTCGGGCGATGGGCATGAAGTGCTTCCTGGACGATGGGCGGTTGGCGACCCGTCCGTTTTTCGCTGAGCGGGTGTTGGCGCGCCGCCGGGGGAGGTGGCGGCGCGTGGAAGGTGTCGCCGGAAACCAGCCTGTCGGCTGGGTGGCGGGGCGACAAGCGCAAATCCACGGCGGCGTGCACGGTAAATCTACCTAGGTCGGCTAGGTGGAATTTCGCTTGTTCCGTTTCGCGCGGACCACGAACCTGAGGCCCGTACCGCGTGGCGTCAGGTGCCCCGACCGCCCCCACGGCAAGCCTGGCTGGCCAACCTCCACATCCGTAGAGATGCCATGAAACGACTTGCGCTTCCCCTGGTTCTGCTGGCCGCCGCCGCGGCTGTTCCCGCCCATGCGACGGAAGGCGCCGTCGGACGCTCGATCACCGGCCTGCAGGCGACGTCCTATGCGGGCCTGGTGCCGCCGACGCCGGGCTGGAACTGGGGCGTGGCCTACGCCTACTACAGCGGCTCCATCAGTGCGTCCAAACAGGTGCCCGTCACCGGTGGCGGCGTGTCGCTGGGCCTGAGCGCCGAATTCCAGCTGCTGAACCTGGCCGGCGTGTACATCTGGAACACCAAGCCCTCGTCGTGGAACTTCGCCTCGATGGTCACCGTGCCGTTTGCCTACGTGGAGGCGGACATCAACACCACGTTCGGCCGCTTCTCCCGGGGGCAGAGCGATCACGACAGCGGCCTGTACGACATGACCTTCGTGCCGGTCATCGCCAGCCACCACTTCAGCCAGACCCAGCACATGTCCCTGGCGCTCTACATCTATGCGCCCACCGGCAGCTACGACAAAGGCAAGCTGGCGAACGTGAGCCTGAACAACTGGACGTTCTCGCCCACGGTCGGCTACACGCAGCTGTTCCAGCAGGGATCGCTGGAGTGGAGCGTGACCTCGGCGGTGGATTTCTACACCAGGAACGATGACACCGATTACCAGAACGGCGCGGTCTTCCGCATCGACACCCTGCTGGTGAAGCGCTTCCCGTCGGGCTGGGGCCTGGGCGCGGTGGGCGGATGGATCCAGCAGATCGAGGATGACACCGGCCCGACGGCCGACCGCCTCAACGGCTTCAAGGGGCACTCGCTCGGCGTGGGCCCGATGGTGAACTACCTGAAGAAATGGCAGGGCGGGCAGGTCGAGTTCTCGGCGCGCTGGCTGCACGAGTTCGACGTGAAGAACCGGCTCGCGGGCAATCCCTTCATGCTGTCGGCGACGATCTCGCTCTGACGCAAAGCCCGGCCTGGCCGATCGACGTGCGCGGCTAGTGGTGCTCGTCCGCCGCGTCGTAGATGCACGACAGCACGGCCGCCGCCGCGGCATACAGCGTGGCGGGTACGTCCTGGCGCAGTCGCAGCGAGGCGAGCAGGCCGGCCATCTGCGGATCGTGGTGCAGCGGTATGCCCAGCGCGCGTGCGCGCGCCAGCAGCGTCTCCAGCGACTCGGGCGGCAGGCCGGCGCTGGGCGCGGCATCGCCCGGCCCGCCGGACAGGCGGAGGGTGACGCGTCGACGGGCGGGAGGCAGTGACGTGCTCATGCCATGGTCTTCAGCAGGATGGCGCTGTGCGGGCTGCTGGCGTGCGGCAGGCCCTGCTGGCAGCTCAACTGGTCGAGGACCAGGCCGGTGGCGGCCAGCTGCTGGCGCAGCGTGCCGAACAGGTGCTCCAGCTTGTGCACGGAGCCGGCACGTTCGGCCCACAGGCGAACCGCCAGGCGCAGGTCGCGCAGCTGCAGTTCGCCCTGGACCGGCCCCAGTGCCGGCAGGTCGATCGTGAAGCCCAGCGTCCACGCGGAGCGGGCGTCGGCGTCGGCATGCTGCTGCAACTGGATCTGCAGGATGTCGCGGCCGCCTTCACCCTGCAGCGGGATCTCGATCATCCACGCCGACACGGTGGTGGCTTCCAGCTGGGCAACCTCCACGCGGGCCAGCGCGGCGTGCACTTCGCCGTGCAGGCGGATCAGCAGGGCATCGACGTCGTCGTTGAGCAGTTCCGGCGGCGGCGCGATGCGCGGCTGCGGTTGCAGGCCACGCTGCTGCAGGGGCGGGGGTGTTTCGTTGCCGCTGGTGGTGGCGCGGCGACCCGGCAGGTAGTCGTCCAGCAGGCTGGCCAGGCGCAGCAGCGCACCCTTCCAGTCCTCCTGGCTCAGTGCCGCCATGTCGAGCTGCGACTGCGCCAGCTGGGATTCGAGGAACAGGCCGCTGCGGCTGATCGCTTCACGCAGGCCTTCACCACGCGTCACCTCGGTGGGCGTGCGCACCACGTGTTCGAGCAGGGCCAGTGCCGGACGGAGATAGGGGGGCAACTGGCGCAGCGCGGGCCGCTGCGACAGCGCATCGAGCGTGGCGAGCAAGGGGGCGTAACCGTTCTGCTGCGGCAGGCGCTCGCGCATCGCCACCTGGATGGCGGGCTCGGGCGTGTGCGGGGCAATCACTTCCAGCATCGGCTGCGCGCCCAGGGTGAGCACGCGCACCTGGAACTGCGAGGGCAGCTGGCTGCGCGGCGCCTCGGCCTCCACCGCCAGCGCGCCGATCTGCAGCACCATCAGGCCGTCCTGGTTGATCCCCAGCGGCCTTGCGGACAACACCGTCCCGATGCGCCAGCTCTCGGCAGCACTGCCGGATGCGGCGCCAGCCCAGGTGAGGGCGGCCAGGCTGATGGGTTGGATGACCAATCGATGCTCCTTGCGGCCGAACGTCGTGCGCGCGCCCTTCCGTGCACTGTTGATCGGCCGCCCGGAAAGGAACTTTAGAAACTTTTTGTCAGGTCCGGCACAGCCAATTCGACGCGCGTATCGCTAAAGCCGATGCCCTCAAGGCCGATAAGCACCCCGTAGACGCCCGTGGGGCGCAGCGAGGACAGGCCATGGGAAGCAAGTCGAACCCGCAACGCAACACCGGCGGAGCGCAAGTGATTGCGCTGCCCGCGGACTTTCGCCTGGCCGAGCTCGCCGACGTGAAGGCCGGCCTGTTGCAGGCGCTGGAGCTGTCGTCCGTGGAACTGGACGGCGCCGGCGTGGAACGCGTGGATACCGCCGCGCTGCAGCTGCTGCTGGCGTTCCGTCGCGCGGCTTCCGCGCGGGGGCTGCCGGCTTCGTGGGTGGGCGTCAGCGAAACGATGCGTGATGCGGCAGGCGTGCTTGGCCTGACGCAGGCTCTGGAACTGCCGGCAACCATGCCGGCCTGAAACTGAGGTGGAAGATGGCAAAGATTCTTGCAGTGGACGATTCGGCTTCGATGCGCGGCATGGTGGCCTTCACCCTTCGCGGCGCCGGTCATGACGTGAGCGAGGCCGAGAACGGCCAGCTCGCGCTGGATGCGGCCCGTGGCGGACGCTACGACCTGGTGCTGGCGGACGTGAACATGCCGGTGATGGACGGCATTAGCATGGTGCGCGAGCTGCGCACGATGCCCGAATACAAGGGCGTGCCGATCCTGATGCTGACCACCGAGTCGCATACCGACAAGAAGATGGAAGGCAAGGCCGCCGGCGCCACCGGCTGGCTGGTGAAGCCGTTCGATCCCGAACAGCTGCTGGCTACCGTCAAGCGCGTGCTGGGCTAAAGCTCTCAAGCCCCTCTCTCGGGAGAGGAGTTCGAGCGAAGCCGAATCCTTAGCCCCTCTCCCATTGGGAGAGGGGTTGGGGAGAGGGTGCGAGGCTTGCGCAACCTTTAATGGCGCGCTCCGCCCGTACCCTCATCCGCCTGCCGGCACCTTCTCCCGGAGGGAGAAGGAGTTCGATCTGGAATTCACGTACTCGTTGCACAGAGAAACTCCCCCATGAGCAAGGCCGCCCTCGCGCAGTTCCAACAGGTATTCATCGAAGAGAGTCTGGAAGGACTCGATACGATGGAGTCATCGCTGCTCGCGCTGGACGACGGCGGCGACGGGGAGCTGGTGCACACCATCTTCCGTGCGGCGCACTCCATCAAGGGCGGCGCGGCGACCTTCGGTTTCCCGGAGATGTCGTCGTTCACGCACGAGGCCGAGTCGCTGCTGGACGAGGTGCGCGGCGGCAAACGCGCGATCGACCGCGCCATCATCGAGGTGCTGCTGCGCACGGTCGACTGCCTGCGCGGCATGTTTGCCCGCGCCCAGGCCGGCGAGCCGCTGAACGATGTAGTGGCCGAAGGCCTGCGCAACGAACTGGCGGCGATGATGGGGCGCGGCGCGCCCACGGCCGGCGTGCAGGCGCGTCGTAACGTGGACCAGGCCGATGCCTGGACCATCCGCTTCCGCCCGCATGCGGGCATGCTGGCCGGCGGCAACGAGCCGTTGCGCCTGATCCGCGAGCTCGCCGGCATCGGCGAACTCACGGTGACGCCGGAGCTGGATCGCGTACCCGAATTCGCCGCGCTCGAACCGACCGAATGCCACCTCGGCTGGACCATCGAACTGAAGGGCCCGGCCAAGCGTGCGGACATCACCGGCGTGTTCGACTGGGTAGAGGACGAATGCGACCTCGCCATCGAGGCGAAGCACATCGTGGCCGCGGTGGCGCCGCCCGTGGCGGCGGCTGCCGCAGCGGCCGCGCCTGTCGCCGATGCCGGTGCCGCGCGGGCGCAGCGTGAAGCCAGCGCCGAGTCCAGCTCGGTGCGCGTGTCCATCGACAAGATCGACGGACTGATCAACCTGGTGGGCGAGCTGGTGATCACCCAGTCCATGCTGGACACCTTCCGCGAGGGCGACATCGACGCCTCGCGCATGGCCATGCTGGAACACGGCCTGGCCCAGCTGGCGCGCCACACGCGCGAGCTGCAGGAAAGCGTCATGGGCATCCGCATGCTGCCCATTGCCTCCGTCTTCAACCGTTTCCCGCGCATGGTGCGCGACATCAGCCAGAAGCTCGGCAAGCAGGTGAAGCTGGAGCTGGTCGGCGAACAGACCGAGCTGGACAAGACGGTGCTGGAGAAGATCGGCGACCCGATGGTGCACCTGGTGCGCAACGCCATCGACCACGGCCTGGAGACGCCGGAGAAACGTCGCGCCGCGGGCAAGGGCGATACCGGCACGCTGACGCTGTCCGCGTCGCATCGTGGCGGCAGCATCGTGGTGGAAGTGACCGACGACGGCGCAGGCCTCAATCGCGAGGCGATCGTGGCCAAGGCGGTGCAGCGCGGCCTGATCGCCAGCGGCGAGGGCATGAGCGACGAAGCCGTGGCGGACCTGATCTTCCAGCCGGGCTTCTCCACGGCCGCCGTTACCACCGATCTGTCCGGCCGTGGCGTGGGCATGGACGTGGTCCGCCGCAACGTGGCCGACCTCGGCGGCACGGTGACCATTCGCAGCACGCAGTGCAAGGGCAGCGTGTTCACCATTACCTTGCCGCTGACGCTGGCGATCATCGATGGCCTGACCGCCGCGGTGGGCGAGGAGCGCTACATCGTGCCGCTGGTGTCCATCGTGGAATCGGTGCAGCTGAAGTCCGACGCGATCCGCAGCGTGGCCGGCGGCGGCGAGCTGTTCCGCTTCCGAGGCGAATACCTGCCGGTGATCCGCCTGCACGACGTGTTCGGCTGCGACCAGGCCATACGCGCGATCGACCAGGGCCTGATGGTGGTGGTGGAAGGCGAGGGCACCCGCGTGGGCCTGTTCGTCGATGGCCTGATCGGCCAGCAGCAGGCGGTGGTGAAGTCGCTCGAGGCGAACTATCGCCGCGTGCAGGGTATCTCCGGCGCCACCATCCTCGCCGACGGCGCGGTGGCGCTGATCGTGGACATCGCTGGTCTCGTGCGCCTGCAGAGCCGACGCAAGGCGGCCTGATCCCGGGCCTCGTCTTCCTCGCCACGCCTGCTTCGGCCGGGGTGGCGGCCCAGGCAATCCCGACCTAATCGCGGCAGGAGGCCGCGACCGCTGGCCTGCGGCCGGCGGTGGGACCGGGTGCCCATGTTGTGCCTGTCGGCCTGCGCGGGATGGCGCGCCGCCAGACTCCGTGGTCGTGCCGCTTCCGCTCTTTCGGCGGAAGCCGGAGTCCAGCGTCTCGTGCGCTTGGGAAGGATTCCCGGGGATTCCGGCTTCCACCGAAAGGGCGGAGGCGGCGGGACACATCAGTCGCGACAGGAAGCCGCGGCCACCGGCGTCGGCCGGTGCAGAGCAGTGCAGGGAATGAATCCGGGCAATCGCAGAACCGCCCTCTTTCATTCTGAAGGTCTCCCCCATGCAATCCCCCTTGAAGTTCATCGATCGCCTCAGTCTCGCGGCCAAGGTGTGGCTGGTCATCGCCTTCGTGGTGGCCGGCCTGGTGGCGCTCACCGTGGTGTCCGCCATCGACAGTCGTCGCCTGCAGATGGAGGCGCGCGTCCGTGCGCTGCAGGACGAGGTATCCACCGCCATCTCCGTGGCACAAGGCTTCCACGACCGCGCCACGGCGGGCGAATTCAGCGATGAGGAAGCGCAGCGCCGTGCACTGGCGGCGATCCGCTCGATGCGCTGGAACGGCGGCGCCGGCTACGTGTTCGTGTTCGACTCGAACCTGGTGATGCGCATGCATCCGATGCTGGCCGCCAAGGAAGGCAAGAACATCCGCGACGACACCGACAGCGAAGGCAAGCCGCTCTACCAGCTGATGCTGGCGGTGGACCGCGATCACGGCGCGGGCCTTACCGAATACGTGTGGCCGATGCCGCCGGACAAGAAGATCGAGCCGAAGATCTCCTATACGGCCTGGTTCAAGCCGTGGGACCTGCATATCGGTGCCGGCGCCTATTACGTGGACATCAACACGCAGTTCCGCCAGATGCTGGAAGGCAGCCTGCTGCGCGCGCTGCTGGTCGGCCTGCTGGTGATCGGCGTGGTGTGGCAGTCGATGCGCAGCATCCGCCAGAGCATCGGCGGCGAGCCGGCCTTCGCCCTGGCGATGGCGGCGCGCATCGCCGTCGGCGACCTGGCCGGCCACGGCGAAGCACGCTTCACCGCCGGCAGCATGCTCGATGCGCTGGAACGCATGCGCACCAAGCTGGTGGAGATCGTGCGCGACGTGCAGCAGGGTTCGCAGGTGGTCTCGACGGCGGCGCAGCAGATGTCGCGTGGCAACGACGACCTCAGCCAGCGCACGCAGGAGCAGGCCTCCAGCCTGGAAGAGACCGCCGCGTCGATGGAGGAGATGACCTCCATCGTGCGCCAGAGCGCCGACAACGCCGGCCATGCCGACCAGCTGGCGCGCAGCGCGCGCGCCCAGGCCGAACGGGGTGGCGAAGTGGCCTCCCGCACCAGCGGCGCCATGCGCGAGATCGAGGCGGCCAGCCGCCAGATCACCGACATCGTGGGCCTGATCGACGAAATCGCCTTCCAGACCAACCTGCTGGCGCTGAACGCCGCGGTGGAAGCGGCACGCGCGGGCGAGCAGGGTCGCGGTTTCGCCGTGGTCGCCACCGAAGTGCGCAACCTGGCCCAGCGCAGCGCGGGCGCCGCCAAGGAGATCAAGGCGCTGATCGGCCACACCGTGGAGAAGGTGCAGGCCGGCTCGGTGCTGGTGGATGAATCCGGCCAGGTGCTGGCAGGCATCGCGCAGAGCGTGAAGCAAGTGACCGACATCGTGGCGGAGATCGCCGCGGCCAGCCAGGAGCAGTCCGCCGGTATCGACCAGGTGAACCGCGCGGTGATGCAGATGGACGAAGTGACCCAGCAGAACGCCGCCCTGGTGGAGGAGGCCGCCGCGGCCGCCCGCGCCATGCAGGAGCAGGCGGACGAGCTGCAGATCCAGGTCCGTTATTTCCGCCTGCAGGAAGGTGTCGCGAAGGCCACCGTCGTCCGGCCGGCTCCGCCGCGCCCGCCAGTGTCCAGCACCGCACCAAGAACCACGCCCCTGGCCACGGCCGGCGGTTGGGCCGAGTTCTGAGCCCCAACGAAAACCCTTGTGGGAGCGCACCCTGTGCGCGACTGCGGCGTAGAGGCGTCCGTGACCTCCCGGTTGTCGCGATAGCCGACAGGCGGGGCAACGTTGTGTGCCCGTGTCGCGCACAGGGTGCGCTCCCACAACGGGAAAGAGATCGCCTGAGCCACCCTTGATCTCCCTCAAGTTTCCCTTTTCGCCGCCGATCCAGACCCAGAGAGGGGGCCACCGCAACCGGCCCCGATGAAGAGGCTAACCATGTCCGACCCCATCCGGAGCGAGGCGCTCCAGTCGCAGTACCTCACCGTGAACCTTGCCCACGAGGAATACGGCATCGACATCCTGGCCGTGCGCGAGATCCGCGGCTGGACGCCGGTGACGCGCATCCCGCAGGCGCCGCACTACGTGCTCGGCGTGCTCAACCTGCGCGGCGCGATCGTGCCGGTGATCGACATGCGCCTGCGCTTCGGCCTGGCCCGCGAGGAGTACGGCCCGACCACGGTCACCGTGATCATCACCGTCGCCGGTCGCAATTTCGGCGTGGTGGTGGACGCGGTGTCCGACGTGCTCGACGTCGCCGACGACGCCCTCCGCCCGGTACCCGACATGGGTACCACGGTGGACACCGAATACCTGAAGGGTTTGACCTCGGCCGGCGAGCGCATGGTGCTGCTGCTGGACGTGGACAAGCTGCTGCAGCCGCAGGATGCCCAGATGCTGGAAGCGGCGCTACCCGCCGCCTCCGATGTGAAAGCCGTGGCCTGATCGTTACCGCAGGAAAAGTGGAATCATCATGAAGAAGTTCACACTGAAAGTTCCCGCGCTGTCCGTCCGCAACCGGATGCGCGCCGTACTTGGCCTGCTGGGCCTGATGCTGATCGGCGGTGCCATCGTCGGCCTCGGCGGCATGCAGCTGCAGAACGACGGCATGGGCAAGATCTATGACGAAGAGATCGTGCCCGCGCAGCTGATCTCGCAGATCTCGCAGCGTTCGCTGATGTCCTTCATC